>ERZ1645192.3461-NODE-3461-length-12823-cov-24.595630_pt1 | contig 12823 bp, 11 predicted proteins | sample MGYA00575354_ERZ1645192 | MGnify/ENA primary metagenome ERZ1645192 (study PRJEB40844, sample SAMN11349763) | freshwater sediment metagenome | isolation source: river sediment | host: Sediment | place: India: Faizupur Khadar , New Delhi | collected 2017-02-21 ... | reverse complement strand
TTTTGATCAGCGACTTTAAAATTCTGGCTGAAATCGGTGTTTTTGCCGCGCTGGGTGTGACCTTTGCGCTCATTTTTGTCCATTTTGTTTTTCCGAAAATATTTCCGGCCATGCCGCCTTCCAAACGTCGGACCAACCGTTTTCTTCTCCATGCCATTATAAAAATTGCCGCCCCTGCGAAATGGAAGCTGGCTACCGCGATTATCTTTGGTTTGATCATGCTGTTTTTTGCCAAGCCGATTTTTAACGTCGATCTGCAGACTATGAATGCCATAAGCAAAGACACGATCAAGTCCGAACAAAAATTGCAGGAGACCTGGGGAAATCTTTCCGGCAAATGTTACGTTTTGCTGGAAGCGTCCAGTCTTGGAGAATTGCAGCAGAAAAATGAGAAGTTAATGATGTTGTTGGCCGCTGATGTGCAGAAAGAAAAACTTGCTCCTGTGTTTCTACCTTCCGTTTTGTTCCCGTCTGAACAAATGGCCGCGAACAATTATACAGCCTGGCGCAGTTTCTGGAATAAAGACCGCATAGCAGCATTGAAGCGTGATCTGGATTCGACGGCGCGGGATAATGGTTTTGCAGAAAGCGCTTTTGAACCCTTCTGGCAAATCATTCACTATGACCATGTGGGCAATTTCGAAATACCCGAGAAGTATTTTGAAATGCTGGGCATTACCAAGACGTCTGAAGGATATTCGCAACTGAGCTTGCTTTCAGCCGGAGATCATTACAACGCCGACGATTTCTTTGACAGACTTTCTCTAAGCGGCCTGGCTAAACTCTTTGACGCCGATCTGTTTAATCAAAGATTGGGTGAATTCCTGAAAAGTCTGTTTATCGAAATCGCACTGATCATCAGCATAGGCATTGTGTTGGTCGTATTCTGGTTCTTTCTGGACTGGCGACTTTCGCTTTCCGTTCTCGTACCGATTGTTTTTGCGCTTTGCGCTACGCTGGGCACATTGAAAATCATCGGTCATCCGCTGGACATTCCGGGCATCATGCTCTGGATTGTGATTATGGGGATGGGGATTGATTACGCCATTTATTATGTCTGCACCTATCAGCGCTATCCCGATGAAAATTCACCAGCCATGAATACGATTAAACTATCCATCTTTTTATCCGCCGCCACGACATTCATCGGTTTCGGCGTGCTGGCCTTGGCGAAGCATTCGCTCTTGCGCAGCATTGGGATTGTTTCCTTTTTAGGCATCGGCTATGCGCTCATCGGGGCCTATTTTATTTTGCCGTACGTGATGGAGAAAATATTTGCGCCGGTTCAATATCCGACTGGCGAATTCACAACTGGTTCGAAAGAGCACGTGCGCCGGACGATGTTGCGGTACCGACATCTGCCGAGCTACCCGAGGGTTTTCGCGCGGTGCAAGATAATGATGGACCCGATGTTCGAGGAGTTGGATCGGTACGTGAAGAATCCTCGCCGGATCATTGATATCGGCTGCGGCTTTGGTGTTCCGGCCACCTGGCTTCTGGAGATTTATCCGCATGCCAAAGTATTTGGCCTGGAACCGGACGAAGAAAGAGTCCTGATTGCCAATCGAGTGATTGGCGCGCGAGGCCGTGTCGAAATCGGCCGGGCCCCGGACTTGCCGGAAGTGGATGGCCCTGTTGATCATGTGATGATGCTGGACATGCTGCATCTGATTACCGATGAAGAATTACAGCTTGTTTTGCAGCGGATTTACGATAAACTGGAAACCGGTGGCACGCTGCTGATCCGCGCAACCGTTTGCTCGGCAAAAAAGGTTCCGTGGAAGAGATGGATTGAAGCGACGCGCCTGAAGATAATCGGCATGAGGCAGCGTTTTCGCTGCGAAGACGAAATAACAGGATTCATATCCGCCGCCGGATTTGCTGTTACTGTTCATGTTTCTCCCACCGCCGGTGTGGAAGAAAAGTGGTTTGTGGGTAAGAAAAAATAGGGCCATAAATAAAGACAAAAGGATAAAAACGGAACACAGATTAATATTCACATCTGATTACCGTCAACTGACAACTGCATTTGAAGGAGGTGCGAAGATGTACGAGCAGAAACCCTGGTTGAAATTTTATCAACATGTGCCGCATACGATTGATTATCCTCGTGTTACGATGTATGAGGCGCTCGAGCAAACGGCACGGGAAAAACCAGACGACATCGCCTATGATTTTCTCGGGTACACATCAACCTACCGCCAATTTATGGCCGAGATTGATCAGTGTGCCGATGCCCTGGCGGCGCTGGGCCTTAGAAAAGGTGAAAGAATTACCATCTCCATGCCCACATCTCCGCAGGGGATCATCTGCTTTTACGCCGCCAACAAACTGGGTGCCGTTTCCAGCATGATTCATCCCCTGTCCACGGCCAAAGAAATTGAATTTTACCTGAATGTGGCTAAAAGCCGCTTTGTTCTGACGCTTGATGCTTTCTACGGCAAATTCAAAGAAGTTCAAAACACGACACCGCTCACAACCCTTATTCTGGCAAGGATTCCGGATTATTTAAACCTTTTCAAACGAATCGGTTTCAATTTAACCAAGAGCCGCCTGATTCCCAAAGTGCCCGAAGATCCGATAATCAGATGGTGGGCCGCACTCATGAAAGGCAAGTATGCCAAAACGCCTAAGGCGCAAATGAATACCGATGACCTGGCGGTTATTCTTTACAGTGGCGGAACAACGGGTGTACCGAAGGGAATCATGCTGTCCAATATGAATTTTATCAGTGAAGGCAAACAGGTGTCGGAATGGGGAAACCTTTCCGGCGCTTCTTCCGTTTTGGCCATTCTACCGATCTTTCATGGCTTCGGTCTGGGTGTTTGCGTCAATGCCTGCTTCATGGGGGGTGGTAAAAGCATCCTGGTGCCGATCTTTACGCCGGAGACAGTGGCCGATATTATCCGTTCAAAAAAACCATCATTTGTCATTGGTGTGCCCACGCTGTTTGACGCTTTGAGTCGTAATCCCAAGATGCAGAAAGCCGATCTCAGCTGCCTGCTGGCGACTTTTTCCGGTGCCGACTCCCTGCCCCGGCCAGTAAAAGAACGGTTTGAAGCAATGGTTAAAAAGCAGGGCGGCAATGTCCAGCTTCTGGAAGGCTACGGACTTACCGAAGCGGTCACAGCCATTATGGCAACACCGATTGGCTGCTATCGGGAAGGCAGTATCGGTGTCCCTTTCCCGGATATGCTGGCCAAGATTGTCCGGCTGGAGACTTACGATGAAGCGCCAATTGGAGAAGAAGGCGAAATCTGTGTTTCCGGTCCCGCCGTGATGATGGGCTATCTCGACCAGCCAGAGGAAACAGCAAACACCCTGAAGAAACATCCTGACGGCCGGATCTGGCTGCATACCGGTGACATCGGTTCCATGGATGAAGACGGATTCTTCTATTTCAAGCTTCGGCAAAAAAGAATGATCAAATCATCCGGCATGAATGTTTATCCAGCTCAGGTGGAAGATATTCTCTACAAGCATCCGCAAGTGCGGGATGCCTGCGTGGTCGGCGTGCCTGATGAGGCGCAGGTGCAGGCGGTGAAAGCATTTGTCGTTTTGAAGAATCTGGCGGATGCCAGACCGGAGCTGGAAAAGGAATTGATTAACTATTGCCGTGATCATTTGATTAAATGGAGTTGCCCCCGATCCATAGAGTTCCGCTCTGAGTTACCCAAGACACTGGTCGGTAAAATAGCCTACACCGTGCTGGAAAAAGAAGAGCTGGGCAAACTGAAAGCTGAAGGGAAGTATGCGGGGGATTGAACGAAAGTTTAAGGATCAAGGCTCAAGGAAAATGCACAGAGACCTGGCGATTTGTTATCCCGCCTCTTGTAGAAATGTAAGAAATGAAAGTGAAGTCTGGTGGATACCCGGAGAGAGTGATTTGGTCAGAAATTTTAATCTGTCCGGGTAATATTCTTCGAATCTTACCTCGACTAGCGAGAAGCTGTCAGTCACGAGATGCCCTGTAGATTGATGAAGGGGAGGTTGATTGAAAAACATATCTTATAAAATTGCTCTTTATCTTTCACACAGGCTGGGTGTATGGTTTTTCCAGACGTTTTCTTGGTGCATCGCCACCGGTTATTTCTTTCTGTTTCCGGTTCGTGTGGCCGACAGCCTGAAATTTTACCGTGCGCTTTTTCCCGAGTGCAATTTTTTTTATCATCTCTATTGCGTATGGAAACAGTTTCATAACTTTACGGATGTCTATGTCCACCGTTTCATTCCCTGGGTAGCTGATCAGGCTGAATTCATGCGTGAAGGATGGGAACATCTGCACGAAGCGGTGGTCAAAAAGACCGGCGCTATTGTTGTAATGTCGCATATCGGCAACTGGGAACTCGCGGCGCAACGTCTCAATCAGAAAGGTCTGCCGATTATGCTCTACCTAGGCGCCAAACATAAAGAACAAGTCGAGCGCATTCAAAAAGATAGTCTGGCCGAAAAAGGCATCCGAATCGTAGCGACAGATGAAAAGGAAAAGTCACCGTTTGCTCTGCTGGAAGGGATCAATTTTTTACGTGAAGGCGGCATTGTGTCCATGGCTGGCGACCGGCTTTGGGGTGAGCAGAGTTATGTCACTGTGAATTTTCTGGGACATGAAGCGTGTCTGCCGGATACGCCGCATTTGTTCGCCCTGATGACCGGCTCGCCGCTTATAACTTTTTTCGTGTTTCAGGATGCTGCAGGAATTTACCATATTAAAGTTTCGGAAGGGCGGAATGTTATTGCTGCCACGCGCACGGATCGAAAAAAGGCGGTGCTTGAGTCGGCGCAGGCGTACGCCGACGATCTGGCTCGTTTTGCTTCAGAGCATCCCTTCGAATGGCATCATTTTGAGCCGTTTCTTGGTAATAAAATTAATGTAAAATCATAAAGATAGATCAAAGAGAATTTGCTTTGCGCTGCCTTTGTTTTAGGATAAGAATAAATTGGTATTTTTATATAACCATGGAGTGAGATCATGAAAGTCAAAGAAGTGCCACAGGATATTCCGTATAGTGAAAGCGTGAAGCGGGCCTGTTATGCGCTTAATGATCAAGGAAAGTATGTCATCGTAGCCAGCACCGGCTGGAATACAGAGGATGTTGTCAACGGTCTGGCCGTGGCTGAGTTAGCTGCACAGCTTGAAGAAACGAGAAAAGCAGTGCTTGCAGGTTTGAAAAGTCCTCTCTGCTATCACATGGAACGGCGTCAGATGAACCCGAAAATACTGGCGGGCACAGCGGGTATTGCCACATTCCGGACTAAAAGACATTTTCATCCAGAAATTTTTTCTAAACTTAAACCATCGATTTTAGAGCGTTACGCGAAAGCGCTGGCGGTCACTCCGGAAGAATTAAAAACTGTGCCGAAATCATCAGAGGAGGATAAGTAGTCATCAATGAGTTCGGAAATAAACGCCGCCGGCAAACCATTTATCCATCACCATTCAGCGCATTGCGAAACCGGCGCTACAACGGCATTGTTTCGTGACAAAGGATTGGAAGTCTCTGAGCCGATGATTTTCGGCATCGGCAGCGGTATTTTTTTCGGCCATCTGCCGTTTGTAAAGTTGGTGGGTTTGCCGGTTACTACCTATCGGTATCTGGCAGGGACGATCTTCCGTAAGTCGGCCAGAAGACTGGGTGGCAAATTTGTTACTCAGCGTTTCCACAACGCGCAAAAAGGCATGGAGGAGTTAAGGCGTGTGCTGAAAACGGGGCAAATTGTGGGACTCACAACAAACATCTACTGGCTTTCTTATATCCCAAACCGTTATCGTTTTCAGTTCAATGGCCACAACATCATTATTCTGCATGAAATTGAAAATGGTTTTCGTGTGAGTGATCCAGTCCTGGAAAATCCAGTGGACTGCTTGACGGGAGATCTGGAACGGGCGCGTTTTGCAAAAGGTCCTCTGCAACCGCGTGGTTTCATGTATTATCCCAAATACATTAATCTCCAGCCTGATTTTCGCACAGCCTGCCTTGAAGGAATAAAAGATGCTTGCAAGGCCATGCTCGAAATTCCCCTACTGTTTTTCGGCGTGCGCGGTATCCGTTACTTGGCGAAAAGAACCATTAAGAGTGGCGAGAAAATGGGGTTTATCGAGGCCTGCCGGCAACTGGCTAATATCGTACGGATGCAGGAAGAAGTCGGAACGGGTGGTGCCGGATTCCGTTACATGTATGCAGCTTTTCTTGAGGAAGCCGCCGAACTGTTCGGATCTTCCGAGTTGGCTGACCTGTCAAAGGAAATGACGGCCATTGGTGACATTTGGCGGGAATTTGCCGTGGTGTCCGCGCGTATCATCAAACAGCGCGACCAATCCGAAAATACATTCGCCAAAGCGGGTGGCCTGATGATGATCTGCGCGGGGCGCGAAGAGCAACTTTTTAAGGATCTGAATGATGTGGTAAGGAAACTCAAAGCATGAACGCGCTGGATATTTCTTCGATTACATTCAACTATGATGGAATGTCTGTATATGCTTTGCAGAACTTCTCGCTGTCTGTTGAGGACGGGCGGATGCAGGCGCTTCTGGGGCCCAACGGAGCGGGAAAATCGACCTTGATGCGGATTATCACCGGCCAGTTGAGGGGTTATGCGGGTGAGGTGCTTGTCTATGGCGGCAAAATGCCGGATCGCAAGGCACTCTTATCTATTGGATACGCGCCACAGCCCATATCGCTTTACACGACACTGTCCGCCCTCGAGAACTTACGTTTCTTCGGTGCAATGGCCGGACTTCCGGATGAGCAAATTGTATCGCGTTCTGAAGTTGTGCTTGAACAGACCGGCCTCATGGCTCAGGCCAAAGAGCCGGTCATGTCGTTTTCCGGAGGGATGCAAAGGCGTCTGAATCTGGCAGTGGCTCTCTTGCATTCACCAAAGCTCTTGTTACTCGACGAACCCACGGTTGGCGTTGATCCGCAAAGCCGAAATCACATCTATGAAACACTGACAGAATTAAATGCCGCGGGCATGACGATTTTGTTGTCCACGCATATCATGGATGAAGCGCAACGCCTATGCTCGAGCGTGACGCTAGCGGATAAAGGTGCAGTGATTTTTAGCGGATCGATGTCCGAGATCGATAATCTGGAAAAATTCTTTCTGGAGAAGACAGGGCGGGGGTTGCGTGATGCGTAAGGCAAAAACGGATTCTTTCTCTGTATCATTCCGGCGCATCTCCTACGGATTACAAGTCCCGGAATCCAGATCGTATGGTATTGAGGTCTTAATGTGATTTTCCGTCAATTAAAAGAATTGATTAGAAAAGAACTGCTGATCCTGCTTCGCGACCGGCAGACGATCTTGCTTCTTTTTCTTATGCCGGTGGCGCTGATTTTTTTTATGTCGTTAGCCTTGGAAGGTGTCTGGATGGACAAACTGACCGAACGGAAAATGCAGATGGTTGTTGCAAATGAAAGCCATTCCCCCAAAGCAAACCTGCTTGAAGAAAAAATAAAGTTCCACAAGCTGATAGCATATGTTGGTCGGCCACGGGGCATGGACAGTAATCAGATCATCGCGGACGGCAAAGCGCAGGCGGTTGTCACGATTCCTAAAGGTTTTGAAGAAGGGAATAAACCGGTAGAAATTTATTTCGACCCTCAAATGGATGCCGGCTACAGAATAGCCGCCCGTTCACTGATCACCAGCATCACCGCAGAGGTGGTTATGGGCATCGATAACCTGGAGACTGTAGTTGCCGGTTTAGTCGTTGAGAAAACGAAACGCAATAAAGAATTGCCAAGCCCTCTTCAGCAAACGGTTCCGGCTTACGCAATATTCGCGATGTTTTTTATTGCCATTCCCATGTCCATTGGTTTTTTAAGGGAAAAAAAAGACGGAACGCTCCAACGCCTTTTTACTTATCCGGTGAACACGAATTTAGTGACACTGGGGAAAATCATTCCTTATTATCTGATCAATATTTCCCAGTTTACTTTGATGATGTTGGTAGGTGTTTATGTCATATCTCATTTTATCAGCTTGTCTTTTCATGTGGGCGAGCATCCCTGGCATATGCTGCCGGTTACAATAGTGGTTGCCGCCGCCGCAACCGGTTTTGGGGTTCTGGTTGCCGTGCTAGGGCGAACGCCCGAGCAGTCTTCAACCATGGCTGCAACGGGAGCGATACTGATGGGCGTACTCGGCGGTATTATGGTGCCGCATGCGGTTATGCCGCCCTTGATGAAAAAACTGGCGATGATTTCACCGATGTATTGGGGACATCAGGCGTACCTAGATATTGTTCTGCGAGACGCTTCATTTGGCGCCATCCTACCTAAATTAATAGTGATGACACTATTTGCGGGAATCTGTTTTTGTGTTGCAGGAAGGAAAGTTCAATGGATTTAGAACAGGCTTACAAGGAACTAAACGTGACGTCGCGAGACGATCTGATTTTCAAGCTCAAGGAACTGGTGATTCGGGCATGCGACGTCAAAGACGTAAAGGCCGAAGATGTTCCCACTAATGTACCTTTTATCGGAGGGGCGGGGCCGCTCAAACTGGATTCGCTGGATGCGATGGAAATCGCGATGGAACTGCGATTCAAGTTTGGAGTCGAGTTGAAAAATGCGTCAACCGCGGCGAAGGCGATGCAGTCCTTCGATACACTGGCTGACTTTGTCATTGAAGCGCCAAAGGTTAAAAAGTGATCAAAGACGATATCTACATCCGTGGTTGGGGTGCCGTCACTACGCTGGGGTGGAGCGCATCCGAGTCCGCGCATCATCTGATTGCGGGCAAAGTCCATCCGGCGGGCGTTTGTTCGTCATCCCATCTGACCAATCGCGACTTCAAGGCGTTTGAAGTCGCTTACAGCGGCAATGCTCTGGAGAAATCGATGGCGATGCTCGATGCGTCCATTACCGAGGCTTTTGAGCGGGGGGGATTAAACGCCTCCGAGATTGCGGAAAGTGCATTGCTCGTCGGTACCACCGGCGGCCTTTTTATTCGTAATGAATTTGAATTTACCGAATCCGTAAGACGGTATCCCGACAGGGAATCGCCGGCGATTGCCTGCCGCAACCGCGGTCCCGGCGAAGTGGCCGACGCGATTGTGCAAAAATACGGTATCCACGGCCTGCCGCTGACGTTCAGCATGGCTTGCGTATCGAGTTCGCACGCACTGGTAGTTGCGGCGCAGCTGCTGGCTCAAAAGAAAATCAAGCGGGCGATTGTCGTTGGTTTTGAACCGCTTTTAAATTTGACCTTGCAGGGCTTTGCCAGTTTGCTTCTTTACGACTCGGAACAATGCCGGCCGTTTTGCAATACACGTTCCGGTATGCAGATCGGCGAAGCCGCGTCCTGTGTGATTTTGGAAGAAGGCCCTTGCATGATGAAGAATAAAAACAATTTCATGTTTACAGGTGGCTATTTGTTTAACGACAACGCCAGCCTGACTTCAGCCGGCACCGACGGTGAGCTAGTCAAAAATGTGGTATTGCAGACGCTGGGCAAAGCAGGGATAGCGCCTGAGAGGATTATGGCCGTCAAAGCGCACGGTACCGGAACACGAGACAACGATCTTTCCGAAGGTAGGGGGCTGGCGAAAGTATTCGGGGAAAACCTCCCACCGTTTATTTCCATGAAAGGAGTTATCGGCCACTGTCTCGGTGCGGCAGGCACTGTCGAGACGGCGCTGTGGCTTTCCTGTCTGGAAGAGGGGGCGATACCGCGCAGTTTCGGCTTCACTGAAGTTGATCCGGAAATCGGTTTCGCGCCGTCACAGGTCAATCTGCCTGCAAGAGACGGAGCATACTTGTTTACGTTTTTCGGTTTCGGCGGAACGTGTACAAGTTATATCATCAACAAAATGTATGGAACGGTCTAGTACGGTTGAGATACAAAATATGATTTCAACATCAAACGATCAATGCAAGCTGAAGAACCCCATGCCCGTGATTGCGGCCAGTTACCTGGGCCCATCACTTGTTCCCAATCGGGATGCTGTCTGGGATGAAGCAAAGCTGCCACTCAATCCCGATAATCTTGTGCAAAAAATCATGGGACAGCCCATGCGTCGCGCTGGCCGATTCATCAAACTGGTCTGCTGTGGTGCCCTGACCTGTTTTCAAAGTGTGCCCGAAGCAACGTTGCAGACGCAAAAGGTCGGTATCTTTTTGGCAACCGGTCTGGGCAATGTTGATGAAATTCTCCCTTTTATTACGCAGGTGTTCAAGCATGACGGAGGCTTTCCCAGTCCCAATCAGTTTGCCAATTCCGTCAGCAATGCCGCCGCTTTTTTTCTGGCGCGGATTTGTGGTGTCAAGGGTGTTGTACTCACTCTCTCGCAGGAGGAACTTTCTTTTGAATCCGCATTATGGCTGGCGCAAAGCTATCTGGCGGCGGGTGAGATTGATCTCGCGTTGGTTGGAGGCTGCGATGTGTTCACGCCGACAATTGAAGATTACCGCGAACGCATCGGTCTGAAACCCGGCCATTATCGCATGGCTCCGATGGGAGAATGCAGCTCTTGGCTTTTAATCGGTGGCCATGGAGAAAAGAAAATCGGCGATATATTGTCCGTCGATCTGGAGAGCAGTTTGAAGGAAATTCAGAAGAATTCATCTGACTATCTGTTGACGGAATGTGAAAGACTGGCAGCCGGATTATTATCGCAGGGCGTAGATCAAAAAATCAGTCGCCTACTTCTGCCCGGTTTCCGTCTTTCCGGTATTGACGAAACATTATGGAAAAGCCGTGGCTGGGACATCGACGACTATCTGCCGCACTGTGGCATTTCTTCGACTGCGTCGGCCTATGGCCTGGCAAGAGCATTATCGTTGAGAAAAGCCACTTTGATTGTACATTGCAATCATCACGCAACGGGTAGGCAGGCTCTGGTTGCAACGGTTACAAAGTAATCTTATGAAATACGCCCGGCAAAAAAAACGCATCGCGTTGGTTCATCCACGCGGCTTCAACTGGTTTCCCGGCCAGCGGGATATCACAGACATTGCCAATCGCATGGTGCCCCAGGGGATGCTTTCTATTGCCGCCTATCTGATCCGCGAAGGACACGATATATTCGTTTATGACTGCCTCGGCCCCGGCGTGCCTGTGGATATCAACCGTCAGGTTTCGGCGATTCTGGCGTTTCAACCGCAGATAGTCGGATTTTCCACCACTACGTCGTCATTTCCTGATGCTGCGGATATCGCGCAAAAAATCAAAGAACACAATCCCGATATCCTCACCGTCTGCGGCGGGGTACATGTTTCCGCGTTGAGGGAAAAACTTCTTTCGTTGTATCCTGCTTTTAATTATTTTGTGGCGGGTGAAGGCGAAATCACAATGAGTGAGCTTGCCGGAGGCGTTGATCCGGTCTGTATCCCAGGGTTGATCCGCAGGCAAAACGGTGTTGCCGTCGCCAATGAACCCAGAAAACACATCGATAACCTCGATGATCTGCCGTTTCCAGCCTATGAAAAACTCACCGGCTTCCCCCATGATTATCATCTGCCGCTTTTCAGCTACAGCCGGACGCCCGGTGCGACAATGATCACATCTCGCGGCTGCATGTTTCAATGCTCCTACTGCGATCGATCCGTTTTCAAAAAGGGATTTCGATACAACTCCGCGGCTTACATTTATGAGCACATGAAATACTTGCGCGATAAATTCGGCGTGCGCCATATCAATATTTACGATGATCTCTTTACCGCCAACAAAAAGCGGATTATGGAGCTGTGCGAAAAACTTGCGCGTCAGCCTCTGGGAATGAACTTCAACTGTGCCGTGCGCGTAGGCTACACAGATGATGATTTATTGAAAATGCTCAAAGACGCCGGCTGCCTGATGGTGTCACTGGGTATTGAATCGGCTGATCCGGGGATGCTGGCGCGGCACAAAGCCGGCGTATCGCTTGATGACGTGCGTGATACCGTGCGGCGTATTCAGTCGGCAGATCTCCGCGCTAAAGGTTTGTTTATGATGGGTCTGCCGGGAGAGACCGAGGAATCGATTAAGCGGACGTCTGACTTTATAATTGAACTGGGACTCGACGACATGAACATGGCTAAGTTCACGCCGTTCCCTGGCGCGCCTCTTTGGGCAACGATTCGCGACGAAGGAACTTTTAAAGAAGACTGGCGGCTGATGAATTGTCTGAATTTTGTTTTTATTCCACGCGGGATTCAATCCAAAGAAAAGCTCGATCACCTTTACAACGAACATGTCAAACGCTTTTATTCCAATCCCGCCTGGCGTAAAAAATTCCGCGGACGTATTTGGCAACACCGCAAAAGTCTCCTATATCTGCTGTGCCACCTGCCATCCTTCTGGTCGGCAAAAAATCAGTTTGAACCGGAGAAATAAGATAAATGGGCGATTAATAATAGCCCATTTAAACCACTGGATGTTGAAAATCACGGGTGATGAGAAGAAAAGGCATTACGTAATATATGTATCTAAAATGCCAAACGTTTAATAATTAAGAGAAATCGATAAAATCGGGCTAAAAGCCCATTGGGGATTTGTACCGGGCATATTATTTGCAATGCTTTACTGCAAAAGAGAAGTTGCGATTCTCCCATGAATGTAGTACGTAAATAAAGAATAATGATGTGTAGGTTAATAAAATGATTGATAATATTTCCGATCAAAGCCAACAAGCTTATATCTTGATTCAGGGCCAATATAATGAACAAACCTAATCGTCGCAGACGAAATTCTGCAATCATCTTGATCATGGTTGTCCTCGTTGCAGGTCTTTATTTACTTGCGAGTCATACATCGTTTGATTCAATCCTATCGAAAATCAACGGGCAACATAATGAGCCTAGTGAGCAGGATTTTCAGGATGCCAGCTTCGAAGGAA
>ERZ1645192.3460-NODE-3460-length-12826-cov-3.918957_pt1 | contig 12826 bp, 10 predicted proteins | sample MGYA00575354_ERZ1645192 | MGnify/ENA primary metagenome ERZ1645192 (study PRJEB40844, sample SAMN11349763) | freshwater sediment metagenome | isolation source: river sediment | host: Sediment | place: India: Faizupur Khadar , New Delhi | collected 2017-02-21 ... | reverse complement strand
GCGTTGCTCACTTGATTCGATCCCTTGATTTAGGTCGATTAGGGGGAGGTGCTGAAATATTTGCTATTGCCCTGATCCAAAGTTTAACCAATGAGTGTGAGCAAATGCTTGCTGTAATCAAACACACCAATTCTGCAATTGAAGAAAAATGGATAAATGATTTAGAGAAGTTTAATGTCAAGACTGTTTTTCTCCAAGATAATGATCAACTAAAGCCAGCAATGGGTTTAAGGCGATTAGTGCAAGTTACTAAGTGTTGGAAGCCTGATATTTTACACACCCACTGCCAAGTTGGGGCTCTTTATTCAATAATTATCCGGTTATTCTCTAAATCACCCAAAATCCTCCGTACAATACACACATCCCTTGAATGGGGAAAGGGACCATTACCTCAACTCCTACGCATCACTCTGAGCGCTGTAATTTTCCCGATAGTATATGACGCTCAGGTTGGCGTAAGTCAGACAATTGCATATAAATCGGGCAACACTATAGGATCGAAATTGGCTGGTAGATCAACATACTATATTCCAAATGCATTACGGAGAGAATGGCTAGATAAATGTTCTCCAAATCAGTGGGGAGCTATACAGGCCAATCATCGACCAGTTATTGGTACTGCTGGAAGACTCACTACCCATAAGGGATATGAAGATTTAATCACGGCATTTAAAAAAGTTCTCGATATTATCCCAGAAGCACGGCTTTGGATTATTGGAGATGGCGAACTGCGAACTGCGCTTGAATTACAAGTTGAAAAATTAAAAATTCGAGAGCAGGTTGTTTTTTGGGGACAACGCGACGATGTTCTAGAAATTTTGAAGGGAATGGATCTTTTTATCTTGGCATCGTTAAGTGAGGGGTTACCGACTGTTATCCTTGAAAGCATGGCCTGTGGTGTACCTGTAATTGCAACAGAAATTCCTGGAAATACTGAGTTGGTTTTTGATGGACAAACTGGCTGGCTAACACCGACCCACAACCCAGAAATGCTTGCTAAAAACATTTGCCACGCTCTTCAGACGCCTTCTGAACGGCAAAGGATTCGGCTAAATGCAGCAAAGCAATTGGATAAATTTTCAATTACATCTATTGCGATTCAATATAAAAAAATCTATTCGCAATTGTGCAACGATCAGCTTTTAACTTATTGAATTTTTAAGATTTGTAATCTATTTCGGTGAATAAACCGATATTTATCTTGAGAATTAGCAAAATACTCATCGACGGCCTTGCGGCATCCTGCCCAATCGTAATAGTCATCAATTACCAAAATACCCCCAACTAACAGATGCGGTTCAATAGAAGATAGGCAAGTCATTACCGACTCATACCAATCGCAATCCAAATGAGCCAGTGCAACTGGCTGATCGATAATCAAAGTTTTTTCAAATAAACCCCGGATAAACCGAATGCGGTTACTTCTGTCGGAAAAGCCAAAGTTCAAAAAAGTTTGTTGTACTCGTTGATAAAGATCAGGTACATAGCCATAATAAATACCGCCATTAACACCTGTGGCCTGCCCACCTTGGATAATACGGAAGCGTTGCCACGCATCTTCTTCATCATTTTCTGATGGTGGGGGAATCATTTCAAAAGTATCATATAAGTTTAAAGCACGATTCTTAAATTTTGCTCCCGCCATCACTAATGCTGATCCACCCAAAGCACTACCGCATTCGATCAATAACCCCGAAGGCATTAAGCTTTCAACTCTTAGAACAGCTTCAGCTAATTCACTTAATGCAGTGATGCTTAAGTATGTAAGATGTTGCTGGCGCACCTGAAGAATCAGATGTGCCAGCCTTGGATGAGATAACAAAAAAGTGAGTAGGGGCAGGTATTTGTTATAGGATTTCAAAATAAACCTAGAAATCTATTTGTAAAACACCCACGTCCAAAACGCCATCCAGAGGGGCCATCCACACGCGCGCTTTGCCTGTTTCAGGGTCATCAATAATGATGTAATTGACCGCTGGATCCCCAATAATCATCACATATTCTCCTGGGACAATATTTGGGATGACAAACTCCCCATTTTCATTAGTTGTCCCGCCAGGAGAAAAGGCTGCATCCAGTGCAAAAGCAGCAGCGCCGTCTTTGCGATAAACCTCTGCCAGACGTACAATAACATCAGTATAAGGAACGCCGTCATAAGAAACCAAAACGCCGGCAACAGTTGTTGTGCCGCTCCGTGGCGTTGGAATTATTTGAACCGTCTCCGTAGCATCAGGTGTGCAAGCAGAAAAAGATAATAAAGTCATCAGAGTGATGATTACGCCGATCAAGAAGCGGGAAATTTTCACCTTTATATGTCCTTTCACTCATTATTATAAAAATAACCCATAAGGATTATTGATACAACTACGAAATCTACTAAAATAAGAAACAGGGATATCCCAAATTATACTTCACTTTCTCAAAGGAGTAAATTGAAATGAAAGTTCGTTTGTTCACCATTCTGGCGATCGCAGCATTGTTGTTTGGTGTCTTAGGCGCCACAACACCTGTTGCCGCTCAAGCTTATGGCACCAGTTTCATCACGTCAATTACGTACCAGAACATTGGGGCCGCTTCAACTTCCATTAATTTCACTTTCTACGCTTCTGATGGAACCGCTATTCCCATTTCGCGCCCGGACCTCGCTCCGATGGCTGCGTCATCGCTGTATGTTGGCGATTTGACCGACATCGGTACTGGATTCAAGGGCTCTGGCATTCTCACTTCTTTGGAACCCATTGCGGCTACATTGGTTCAGGTTCCTCAGGGTGGCCTGATCAAAAATCGTCCCCTGTCTAATGGCTTCTCTGAAGGTGCTGAATTCATCCTTATCCCAACAGTTCTTAAGAAAACCTTCAACACCAACTCCATCTTCACTGTTCAAAATGTGGGTGGGGCAGCAGTGGATGTAACCGTTACCTTTATCCCAGCTGATGTCACTACTCCTATTGTCTACATCATTGTTTATCTTCCCGTGGGTTCTGCAAAATATTTTGACATGGGAACAGATGTCATCGCTGGTATTGGAGACACTTTCAACGGCTCGGTTCAACTGGAGGCTGAGGCTGGTGGTCTGCTGGTAGCTTCTGCAATTGAATTATCCACTACTGGTTCCAATACCTACGCATTTGAGAGCTTGGCCGAAGGCGCGAGCACTATCTTCATGCCTTCAGCGTTGTGCAAATTCAATTCGGTAATGGATGCATCTTTTGCTATCCAGAACAGCGGTTCTGTTGATGTTAATATCAGCATCACCCTGACCAGCTCCACACTCCCTGTAGTCACAAAGACTTATGATCTAGGCAGCCTTACTCCTGGTTCAAAGACTTCTTTCAATAACTGTGGGCCCGTTAGTGATCCTATGCCCAATGGTTTCATCGGCTCGGCAGTCATTACCGCCACTTCCACTACAGGCACTCCTGAGATTGTTGCTGTTGGCAAAATCTTCGGTGGCGGCCTCTCTACGGCTTATGTAGGCGTTTCAAATGGCGCCGACAAGTTAGCAATTCCCTATGTTCGCTGGACTACAACTCATTGGAATGATGGCACTCGCCAGCGAGCATTCATTGCGATCCAGAATGTGGGCTCCGACATTGTTGGCGATGTTGTCGTAGACTACATTGGTCGCGATGGAACTGTGCTGTGCAGCCAAACCTTGTCCTATACTGCCGGGGATCCTCTGAGCAGTGGCGAGAAGGTTAGTGTCAATGCCGGACAAACTGGTAATCCGGCTTGTGAAGAATTTGGATACTATGCAGATGGCTTTGGCGGTGGTGCAATTATCACTGCGCCTGCTGGTAGCCAATTGGCCGCGATCACGCGTATCCAAACCGTTTTCCCTGCTAATACTTCCAACTACGTAGCAGAAGACTTCAACGCTATTGCTGTTCCGTAGTAGCGCCCATTCTTTATAAAATAACGCCCCTCGATTAAATCGAGGGGCGTTATTTTAATGAGTACAATTGGTTAGCTAAATTCCAATGCTTTAACTTAAGTGCTCATGCTCATGATTTTCTAAATGTTCCAACTACCTGTTTCAGCGCGGCGGCAAATGTTTGACCGATGTGCAGCAGGTCGTAATGTTGGTGGAACAACTGCCATCCTGCTTCAGCCATGTTCTGGCAAAACACCGGATTCTGGTGCAGTTCTCGAATAGAAGTTGCCAGGGCTTGAGGGTTTCGTTCGCATAAAGCAAGATGCACACCGTTCTCAAAAGCAGCCAGAGTAGCCGGTGATAGGCCTGTCAGAACCGTTTTTCGCATGGCCAGGCACTCATATATTTTATTTTGCACAGTCATTAAGGATTGGGGAGTGTCGCCAAATGCGCCCAAGCACAGGTCGGCCGCGGCAATGTGTTGAGACAGGTCTGATTTTTCCAGCCAGTTCACAAACGTGATGTTGCTCAACTGGTATTCCTGTGACCGCTGGACAGATTCAGGTTGATCGGGGCCCTGTCCAATAAGCTCAAACTTAATGTCTGGTTCATCCGCAAGCAAACGTGCGGCTTCTATAATTACTGGTACGCCGTGATTGGGGATGAACGTCCCGTAATAAAGCACTTTAAAAACATCATTTCTGTCCGGTACAGATAGCTGCGGCGAAAAGAGACGGTCGTCAGCTCCCGTGGGAACCAGTCGAAATTTTCCAGATGGAACATGATGTGTTGCCGACAGCCAATCGACATATGGCGCAGTATCTTGAATTAATCGATCTGGTTGTTGCAAAGCTAATTTTTCAATCCAACGCAGCATGCTGACTGTGAATGAGCTGGCTTGATCCAGTTTGCGCTCCAGGGCAACCAGGTATATTGACATAAAAACGTCCCAGACCAACGGCTTGCCACGTAAACGAGTTAGAAACCGCGCCAGAAAGACATCAAATTGTCCAGGATACCCAACAACCATGACATCGTAATCGCCAATTTGTTGGTATTGCCTGACTAACCGAGTATAAGCCCGCACAACCCGGCCCCAAAATTTTGGGCTCTTCCATCCCCCTTTTGTCAGTTGAACGCGTTCTTCAATGCTTTGCCAGAAGGGCTCATGACACAGGATGACTTCAGTCCCGGCCTGCCGAAGGCCTTCAATCATGATCTGATTACGCGAATATTCTGCTCGATATGTACCAAAATAACAAACCCGGAGTGGCCGCTGACTCAATTTATCACCTATACGATTATTAATCCTTGCCGCTTCGCCATTATACCACCCCCCTTTCGTGATAGAATCACATCGCCATGTCGAACATCGATGAGATCAAGTCACGCGTTGATATTGTGGACCTTGTGTCTGAGACGGTGAAGCTGCGGAAGAGTGGTAAGAATTACACTGGTTTCTGCCCGTTTCACCCCAATTCGCGTACGCCAGCTTTTGTGGTCTTTCCAGAGTCGGGGACGTGGCGCTGCTTTGGGCAGTGTAACGAGGGCGGCGATATCTTCAAGTTTGTGATGAAGAAGGAAGGCTGGGATTTTCCCGAAGCGCTGCGCCATCTGGCGGAGCGCGCCGGCATCAAGCTGGAGCCGCAGACGCCCGAGCGCCAGGAAGAGGAAGATGCTCACGAGCGCCTGCGCGCGCTGCTGGAAGATGCGGTTACGTTTTTCAAACATCACCTGCTGCAAAATGCCGCCGGTAAATCTGCCCGTGACTATTTGACCCGCCGTGGGCTGACCGATGCGACAATTGAGACCTTTGGCCTGGGTTATGCGCTCGATTCCTGGGATGCCGGGCTGCGCTACTTTACCAGCAAGGGTTACTCTACCGCCGATTTGCTGGCTGTGGGGCTGGTCACTGAACGGCAGGGCAGCGAGGGGTTTTACGACCGCTTCCGCAACCGGATTATGTTTCCCATTCGCGACCCGCTGGGCCGCATGGCGGGGTTTGGCGCCCGGATTTTAGACCCCAATGACGTGCCCAAATTTCTCAATTCGCCACAGACGGCCCTGTTTGATAAGGGGCGCCTGTTATACGGGCTGGACCAGGCACGCAAGGCGATCCGCTCTGCCGACCAGGTGGTGATTGTGGAAGGCTACCTGGATGTGATTGTGCTGCATCAGGCAGGGTTCGCCAACACCGTCTCGCCGATGGGCACGGCGCTGACCGAAGACCAGATCCGGCTGCTCAAGCGCTTCAGCCGCCGCATGGTGCTGGCGCTGGATGCCGACGCCGCCGGAGAAAAGGCCACGCTGCGCGGGCTGGAAGTTGCCCGCCAGTCGCTGGACCGCAGCGATGAAATGGGCTTTGATGCGCGCGGGCTGCTGCGGCACGAGGCCCGCCTGCAAGCCGACCTGCGCGTGACCACCCTGCCGCCGGGAGCCGACCCGGATGAGGTGGCTCTGGCAGACCCGCAGGCCTGGGCAAAGATTATTGCCGAGGCGCGCCCGATTGTGGTGCATGTGATGGAAACGCTGGCAGCCAGCCACAACCTGGATGACCCCAAGGACAAGAGCGAGATTGCAGCCCGGGTGCTGCCGCTGATTGAAGACATCCCCAACGCGGTGGAACGGGACGATTACCGGCAACGGCTGGCCCGCCTGCTGCGCGTGGATGAGCGCGCCCTGACCGGTTCGACCACCACGCCCACCACCCGCCCGGTCCGCCGCCGGCCCAACCTGCCCGGACCCCGTCAGACCTCCCCCGCCCTGGCTGATGCCAGCCCCGCCCGGCTGGCGCGCTCGCTGGAGGCACACTGTCTGCGCCTGCTGATGCGCCGCCCAGAGCTGGTGTATAAGCTGGATCGGATGCTGCAACAGGGGCAGCTACGCCGCTTCTCACCCGAGGACTTTGAACAGGCCGATTTTCAAACCCTGGCCCGGCTGCTGCAAGAAGCGCTGGGACAAGACGGTGAGGAACCCCAGACTTATCTGCAAACGCACCTGCCCGAAGACCTGGAAGAAACCGCCGCCGCGCTGACGGCGCCGATTACGCCAAACGAGCCTGCCGATGACCGCATGATGGAAGACCTGACCCGCAGTCTGTTGAAGCTGCGGCTGGTGCGCATCAGCGAAGGGCTGCAGCAGCTGCGCTTTTTGCAGGAGGAAATGCAGCAAGAGAGCGGAGCGGCAGGGCTCAACCCCTATCAAGAGATCATTATGCAGTATGCGCAAACCCGCAGCCGCCTGGACCAGGCGCTGGGCAAGCCACAGATGGGCGATCAGGCCGCTTAAGCTTTGGGCTCGGTGGGGCCGCTTTCGTCCTGGGGTTTCTGACGGCGCTGACGCATGGCAGCCGCGCGGCCAGCCAGATCCTGGAAGAATTCGGTATCCACAATTTCAGAAACCTGTTGAGCTTTGCGGGACTCATCAATCTGGATTTCCAACTGAGTGACCCGCGCTTGCAGGGTTTCTTCACGCACACGGACTTTATCCATCATCGCGTTGAAGGCCACCGCCAGGCGGTCGGCCTCGTCATCCAGCTTGAGGTCGGGCAGGTTCAGGGGGGTGTAATCGCCAGCAGCCACACGGTCTGAGGCCACGCTGAGGGTGATCAACCGCCGGGTGACGCGCCCGGTGATGTAGAAAACCAGCGCCACAACCAGGGCATAGATGACGATAAACGCCAGGATCATCCAGGTATTTAAGGCCTCCAGGCGTTCCACCAGGTCGTTGGCTTTCATGTAAAGACCAATGCCGCCCGCAGGGGCGCCGCTGGAGGTCTTGACGGGGGCGAAGGTCTCATACCAGTTGCCATCTTCTTCTTCGAACAACATACCACCCAGGTCAGATTCGACCAGACCGTTTTCCATGAATTCCTGCTCAATATCATCTTCAATCCAGTAGGGGTCATTGAGCCAGTAAGATTCGTTATCGTCCCAGGTGGCCACTGCATCTACCATGACCATCAGTTCGCCGTTGGCGTTTTGCTGATAGGTGAACAGCTCGGCGCGCGGGTTGTATTGATGGGCATCATCCAGGCAGTCCATGATGGTGAAGTAGCGTTCATCGGTTACATCACCGGGAGCAATGGACTCCACCCCGGGGCCGTAATCGGCGTTCATTTCGGCCATCATGTCGCCATCCAGGCAGGCGGTCACCGAATCGATGATGGTCTTGGATTCTTCGTCCAGAATGCCAAACACAGTGTTGTTAAGGAAGGCACTCAAACCGACGTAGGCCACAATGAAAATCACGGTGAGCAGCGCCAGGATGGGCAGCAGCAGTTTGAGCCGCAGGCTCATGAATTTGGGGGCATTGGATGCTGGTTTAGCCATTTGATCTCTCCCTGAAGATATGGAGACCTGCAAGCCGGAGCTTGCAGGTCATTGGACGGGTAACGGGGAAATTAGACGATTTCAAACGAGGTGTGCACTTCGGCGACTCCGCGCACGGTAGCCGCGACCGAGCAGTATTTTTCTTCGGAAAGCTGAATGGCCTGACTGACTGCGGTATCGGTCAGACCAGAACCATGCAGCACATAGTGCACCTGGATTTTGCGAAATGCCCACGGCGGCTCGGAATCCTGCTCGGCGCTGGCCTGGATCTCCAGGCTTTCGAGCGTCAGGCGTTTTTTGTGCAGGATCTCAACCACGTCTACGGCAGTGCAGGAGGCCAATGCCACCAGCAGCAGTTCTGAGGGCTTCATGCCGATGCCCTCATCAGGTGTGGAGATGACCACCGAATGCTGCGTTGAATCGGTGCCGACAAACTGCTTGCCGCCAATCCAGCGAACGGTTGCACTCGCCATGATTTACTCCTTTTCGTACGGTGTGCCTTCGGCGGCGGGGGCATGTCCGCGCCCAACCACACCCGCCAGCACAACCATGGTGGTGATGTAAGGCAGCATCGCCATGAACTCTGGCGGGATGGTGCTGCCAAGGATGGTCAGCTTGGAGCCCAGTGTATCGGCAAAACCAAAGAGCATGCCGGCACCAAACGAGCCAAAGGGCATCCAGTTGCCAAAGATCATCGCTGCCAGGCCAATAAAGCCGCGCCCGGCAGACATCATTTCATCAAAACGGCCCACCGAGCCGAGGGTGAAGTAGGCGCCCGCCAGGCCCGCCACCGCACCGCCCAGCAGGGTGGCCATGTAGCGGGTTTTGAAGACGTTGATGCCCAGCGTGTCGGCAGCCTTGGGGTGTTCACCTACCGAGCGCAAGCGCAGACCCCAGCGGGTGGAGAACAGCGCAATCTGCAGCACAATCAGCAGGATGAACATGGCATAGACAAAGAAGTTGGTGTTGAAGAAAATTGGCCCAATCACGGGGATATCGGCCAGCAAGGGGATGGGCCAGCGTGGGAAAATAGGGCCATTGTTGAGGTGCTGGTAGGTTTGCAGGAATTTGGCCGAAATGTATGAGGTGAAGCCGGTGGCAAAGATATTGATGACCGTGCCAGAAATAATCTGGTTGATCTTATACTTAATGGAGAGAACAGCCAGTACCCAGGCCATCAAAACGCCGCCGGCAATGGCTGCCAGCAGGCCAATCCACATGCTGCCGGTCACACTGCCCACCAGGGCACCCAGCATGGCGCCCATCAACATCATGCCTTCAATGGCAATATTGATGATGCCCGAGCGCTCGCACAACAGGCCAGACAGCGCCCCCAAGGTAATGGGCACGGCGCGCAGCACAGCGTTGCTCAACATGCCGCCCAGGTTCAAAGATTGACCCGCTGCGGCCCAGACGATGAAGCCGAATACAAAAAACAGCGCGACGATCCCCAAAATCCAGTTGGTGTAGCGGCCAAAGCCGCGGGCGAGCTGAACGCCGCCAAGGACGGCGCAAACCACCGCCAGGATATAAAGCGTTGTCTGGGCTGGCAAAATCCAGTCAGGGGCCACGCCCTGGGTGATACCGCCAGGGGTCATCACAAAGGTAGTCAGAAGATCGCCAGTTGTGGTGCGGATGAACAGCAAATAGATCAGCACGGCCAGAACGAGGAACACGATCCCCATCACGCGTTGGCGAACCGGCGAGGTTTCGCCCAGGCGGCGGCGGCGTAGAACGGTGGCGGTCATTATTTACCTCCTCCCCAACTGCTCAAAACAACACCTGTATCGGCGTCTTTGGCCTGCTTCATACGATAGAGCGAGCGGATGATCGCCGGGGCAGCGATAAAGATCAAAATGAAGGCCTGGATGATGGAGATAATATCAATCGGGATGCGCGAGACAACCATCATCTGCGAGGCGCCGTTGCGCAGGAAGCCAAAGAGCAGGGAAGCCAGCACCACGCCCAGCGGCGAGCTGTTGCCCAGCAGCGCCAGGGCAATGCTGTCATAGCCATAGCCGGAGGACAGACCCATAGCCATGCTGCGAGTGACTGCCAGCACCTGGTTGGCACCTGCCATGCCCGCCAGAGCACCCGAGAGCGCCATGGCAAGGATGGTATTGCGGGCGATATTCATACCCGCATAGCGGCCGCCCGAAGGGTTGGCGCCCACGCTGCGCAGTTCAAAGCCCCAGGTGGTTTTGAAGAGCAGCCAGTACACCCCAAAGGCCACCGCCAGGGCAATGAAAAAGCCCAGATGGAAGCGGATGGGGGTGCCAAAAAACTGCGGGATTTGGGCGCTGGTTTCGATGACCGGGCTGATGGGCATACCGCCCGAATCGGGGCGCTGCATGGGACCGGCAAGCAGCCAGTCGGTCAATCGGAAGGCAATCCAGTTGAGCATGATGGTGTTGATCACCTCATGTCCACCGGTTTTGGCCTTGAGCCAGCCGGGGATGAAGCCCCAGATTGCCCCACCCGCCGCGCCAGCCAGGAAAGCCAGCGGCATGTGGATATAGGGCGGCAGGCCCTTGACGGCATAACCCACATAGGTGGCTGCCACAGCGCCCATGAAGAGCTGGCCTTCCACACCGATGTTGAAGACGCCAGCCCGGAAGCCCAGCGCCACAGCCAGCCCGGCGAAGATGTAGGGCGTGCTGACCACCAGGCTCTCCAGCGGCGGGTTGATAGCCCGGCGAATCTGGATCGCCTCGCCGCTGCCCAGGGCCGTGAAGAACTTGACCGGATTGCCGAAGGCCCCGGTGAACATGGCGCCGTAGGCATCGGCAATGGATTTCCAGACAGCCAACATGCCAGCGCCGAATGACTGCTGGAAGCCCTGGTACACGGCTTCACTGGTCAAGATGATGATGACGGCACCAAGCAGCAGGCCAGTTAATACTGCCAGCGCCGGGATGAGCAGCGCATTGCCCGCACGCGCCCAGAAGGTGCGGCCCTTGGGCGGGCGCGTGACTTCCTTCAGCAATTCCTTACCAACATCGGGTTTGGGTTGGGGTTTTTGTTCAGGCACGGTGATATCCTTCCACTTCTACAGGGTGGTTTCCACCTGGCGCGGGCCAGTCCGTTGGCCCAGATTTTCGGGCATAATGCCGGCCATCAGCAGGCCGACTTCTTCTTTGGTCACCTGATCGGCCGCGACCACAGCAATGATCTTGCCGCGGAACATGACGGCGATGCGGTCGGAAAGCTCCATCACTTCGTCCAACTCAGGAGAGACCAGCAGGACGGCACAGCCTTCATCACGCTTCTGGATGATGCGCCCATGGATGTACTCGATTGAGCCCACATCCAGGCCGCGGGTTGGCTGCGAGGCCACCAGGAACTGAATGGGGCGGGAGAACTCGCGGGCAATGATCACTTTTTGCTGGTTGCCGCCCGAAAGCGCCCCCACGTTGGTCACGGCATCGGGGGTGCGGATGTCGAACTGCTCGATCAGGGTTTCGGCGTTTTTCTGAACGGCTTCAGCCTGCATGTTGACACCGCGGGCAAAAGGCGGTTTGTAATAGGTGCACAGTACCAGATTATCACGCACGGGGAAACTGAGCACCAGGCCGTCTTTCTGGCGGTCTTCGGGAACGTGCGCCGCGCCCAGCTCGGTGATGCGGCGGGGGGTGGCATGGGTAATATCTTTGCCCAGCAGGTGCACCTGCCCACTGACGGGTTTGCGCAGGCCGGTCACCGCCTGAACCAGCTCGGTTTGACCATTGCCCTGCACCCCGGCAATGCCCAGCACTTCGCCGGCGCGCACGTCCAGTGAAATTTGATCCACCATCACCTGATGGTGGTCGTCGGTCATCACCAGGTCTTTGATTTCCAGGACCACATCGCCGGGTTTGGCCTCGGCCTTTTCAACCTCCAACTGCACCGAACGGCCCACCATCATCGCGGCCAGCGAGTTCTTATCGGCCTCTTGCGGCAGGGCCTGCCCCACCACTGCACCGCGCCGGATGACCATGATGCGGTCAGAGAACTCCAGCACTTCACGCAGCTTGTGGGTGATGAAGATGATGGACTTGCCCTGTTCGACCAGGGCGCGCATGATCTTGAAGAGTTCGTCGGCTTCCTGAGGGGTGAGCACGGCGGTGGGTTCATCGAAGATGAGGATTTCGGCCTCGCGGTAGAGCAGTTTGATGATCTCAACGCGCTGCTGCACGCCCACGGGCAGGTCTGCCACCAGGGCGTCGGGGTCAACAGCCAGGTTGTATTTTTCAGAAATTTCGCGAATCCGGGCTGCGGCTTTGGCGCGATCCAAAAAGCCGAGGGAATTCGCCGCTTCAGCGCCGAGCATCACGTTTTCGGTGACGGTGAAGACCGGGATGAGCATAAAGTGCTGGTGCACCATGCCAATGCCAGCCTTGATGGCGTCGGTGGGCGAATGAACCGCAATCTTCTGGCCGCGCACCATGATCTCGCCTTCATCAGGCTGATACAACCCGTAAAGGATGTTCATCAGCGTGGATTTACCGGCGCCGTTTTCGCCCAGCAGGGCCAGGATCTCGCCTTCGTTCAGCGTCAGGTCGATATGATCATTGGCAAGCACGCCGGGAAAGCGCTTGGTGATTTGGTTTAACTGTAGAATAGGGGGCATACTCGCTCCTTA
>ERZ1645192.3459-NODE-3459-length-12826-cov-7.092788_pt1 | contig 12826 bp, 8 predicted proteins | sample MGYA00575354_ERZ1645192 | MGnify/ENA primary metagenome ERZ1645192 (study PRJEB40844, sample SAMN11349763) | freshwater sediment metagenome | isolation source: river sediment | host: Sediment | place: India: Faizupur Khadar , New Delhi | collected 2017-02-21 ... | reverse complement strand
GAACTTTCGGGCGCAGCCGCCTTCTACCGGCTGGCGAGGTAACCTCCCGGCGCATTCCTGTGTCCATAGAATCCCGTTGAGCGGAGGCGGGTCCGCAGCTAGGGTACAGCCATGAATGTGTTTGTCACCGGGGGTGCCGGTTATATTGGGTCTGTCTGCACGGAAGAACTGCTGAACGCGGGTCACCATGTGACCGTTTATGACAATCTGAGCGAGGGGCACAGGTCGGCGGTGGATTCCCGTGCAGCGTTTATCCACGGCAGGCCTGAGGAACCGGGAGACATTCTTAACGCCGTCCGGCAGGCGCGTCCGGAAGCGATCCTGCATTTTGCCGCCAATGCGCTTGTGGGGGAGTCCATGCAAAACCCGGGGAAATACTTTCACAATAACGTGTGCAACGGCCTCAAGCTCCTGGATGCCGCAGTCGCGGCTGGCGTGAGGAAGTTCGTCTTCAGCTCGACTTGCGCCACTTACGGCCCGCCCGAGCGGGTGCCGATGACCGAGGACCTGCCGCAGCGCCCGATCAATCCCTACGGCGAATCCAAGCTGATGTTCGAGAAGATGCTGAAGTGGTATCATGAACTGCACGGGTTGAGCTTTGTCGCCTTTCGCTATTTCAATGCAGCCGGCGCCTCGGAACGGTTCGGCGAGCATCACAAAACCGAGACGCACCTGATTCCCAACGTTCTGCGCGTGCCCCTCGGCCAAAAGGATCACTGCGAGATTTACGGCGCCGATTACCCGACTCCGGACGGAACGTGCATCAGGGATTACATTCACATTGTGGATCTCGCCCAGGCGCACATCCTCGCCCTCGAACCGGGAAAACAGGGGTTCTACAATCTCGGGAACGGGGATGGCTATTCGGTCCGGCAGGTGATCGAGATGTGCGAGAAGGTCACGGGCAAAAAGATTCCGGCGATCGAAAAGCCGCGCCGTCCCGGCGATCCACCGAAGCTGGTAGCTTCGGCGCGCCGGGCGATTGAAGAACTGGGCTGGAAACCCAGGTATCCCCGGCTCGAGGACATTGTGACCACCGCGTGGCGCTGGCATCAAAAGCATCCGGAAGGCTACGCGGACTCAGTCCCGTGATCCCGGATTCGGGGGGCGGGTGCGGTTCGAGCGTTTTGCGCGGATGGATGCGGGTCCCGAAATCGGACCCGCGAACAGAACAGTGTTTTAGAGAGTCGTTGTGAGAAACGATCCTGAGTTGCACGCAGAAAGGTTCCGGTCTGCCGTTGCAGGCGCGAGCTGGTTCTGGCCTGTTGTCGTCTGGATGCTGATTGTTGGCCCTTTGGTCCTCAGCAGCGGCTTCAGCTACCTGCTGTTCCACACTTTGGCGGAGATGTTCTCGGTTGTGATCGGGTGCGGCATTTTTGTGATCGCGTGGAATGCGCGCCGGCTGCTCCAAAACAACTACCTGCTGTTCCTGGGAATCGCTTTTCTTTCCATAGCGGCGCTGGACCTGGCCCACACGCTTGTTTACAAGGGCATGGGAGTCATTCCCCAGTTGGGCACGGATCCGCCCACACAGCTTTGGATCGCGGCGCGCGCGACCCAGGCCGTCTCGCTCATGGTGGCGCCGCTGCTCCTGGGCCGGAGAGTTCGGGCCGGCTGGACGGCGCTTGGGTACGGCGTATTCACCACGCTGATCCTGCTGTCGGTTTTTACCTGGAAGATTTTTCCCTCGTGCCATGTGGAGGGGACCGGGCTGACGGCCTTCAAGCGCATTTCCGAGTATGTCATTTGCCTGGTGCTGGCTGTGGCGATGGTTTTGCTGTACCGCCGGAGGAGCCATTTCGACCCGCAGGTGTTGCGGCTCCTGTTGTGGTCCGCAGGCCTGACCATTGCTTCCGAGCTGGCGTTCACGTCCTATATTGACGTTTACGGTCCGTTCAACCTTGTGGGGCACATTCTCAAGATTGGCGCGTTCTTCCTGGTGTACAAGGCGCTGATCGAGAACGGCATTGCCAAGCCGCACTCGCTGCTGCTGCGGCAGCTTAGCCAGAGCGAGGAACGTTATCGCCTGCTCTTTGACACAAGTCCCGACGCCATCTTCTCGATGGACATCTCGGGCCGGTTTGTCATGGTGAACCCCGCGTGCGAGATTCTCTCGGGCTATTCGCGGCAGGAGCTGCTCGGGCGCACGGTGATGAGCCTGTGCGCGCCGGACCAGCGGAGCCGCACCATGGACGAGTTCAAACGCAACCTTCGGCAGCCCAAATACACCCAATTTGAAACGGCGTTGATCCGGAAGGATGGTTCCCGCGCGGAGATCTGGGTGGTGGGCAAGCCGCTTTTTTCCGAAGGCAGGCTTGCGGCGTTTCACTGCACTGCCCGGGATATAGGGGATCGCAAGCGGTTCCAGGCCGAGCTGGAGACACTTGTGCGCGAGCGCACGAGCAAGCTGCGCGAATTAGTGGCCGAGCTCGAGCACTTCTCCTACACACTGACACACGACATGCGCGCGCCCCTGCGCGCCATGCACGGCTTTGGCAGTCTCCTCATGGAAAAGGCGGGAAATGTGCTCGACCCGGAATCCCGGGGATTCCTGCACAACATCATGAACGCCGCTCTGCGAATGGACCGGCTGATCACCGATGCCCTGCACTTCAGCCAGGCGTCCATGAAGGAACTGCCGCTGCATCCCGTTGATCCGAATCCGCTGCTCCAGGGCATCATTGAATCCTACCCCGGCATGCAGCCGCCCAAAGCCGATATCCAGGTCGCAGGGAATCTGCCCCGGGTTATTGCCAATGAAGCCGGACTGACCCAGTGCTTCTCCAATCTCCTGGGCAACGCCATTAAATTCGTCGAGCCCGGCAAGATGCCAAAGGTGCGCATCCGGGCTGAAATCAGAGACGAAGCCGATGTCGGCCCGTTGCTTGCAGGTGAAGGGATCACCGCCGCTCCGGTTCCCGGCCAGCCATTGAAGAAAGCACCCGCGGGCCCGGTGGTGCGGATCTGGATCGAGGACAACGGGATTGGCATCCCGAGTTCCTTCCAGCACAGGGTGTTCGAGATGTTCCAAAGACTTTCCAAGACCTACGAAGGCACTGGCGTCGGGCTCGCCCTGGTCAGGAAGGTCGTCCACCGCATGAATGGACGTGTTGGCGTCGAGTCTGATGCCGGCAAGGGCAGCCGCTTCTGGCTCGAGTTCCCTTGCGCAAAGGAGGCCGCCCGGCCTCCCGCCCGGGCCCGCCATTAAAGCCGGAACACTTTCCTGGCATTTGCGCGAAAGATCTTCCGCCGGATGCCTTCATCCGGCGCAAGCTTTCTCACCGCCTGGATGATCCGCCATCCCAGGCACGCCGATCCGCTGCCGGCCTTGTCGTTGCAATCGCTGCCGTAGAGAAGTTTATCCTGGTGACGCCGCAGAAACTCGCGCGCGTGCTCCTCGTCCCGGGTCAATGAGTTCAAGCCTGATCCCGCGGACAAATCCCCGAACATGTTCGGGTAATCGGAAAGGTAGCGGTCGGTCAGGCCGCCGGGCTCGACGTTGGCTTTCGGGTACAGCACTGCCTGATTCTCGTGCTCTTTTCCGATGTTGGCCCACCATGTCTGCGCATGGCCGATAAAGATGGTCCGGGGATGCTTTGCGAGCATCGAGTGGAACCGCTCGAAACCGTAGTTGAATCTTCCGTGTTCCCAATGCATCAGGATTGGCACGTTGTAATCCGCCGCCATCCGGTAAAGCCGCTGCATTGCCGGCGAGTCGCACTCGACGGCAAATTTCTGTTCGGCAATGGCCACGCCGCCCAGTTTCAAATACTTCTCGATCTGGCGCTCCGCGTCCGTGGCATCCGGAACCTCGTTTGCGGCGAAGTAAAACAAGCGCGGGAATTTCCGGGCCATTTCGAAGCACGATTCATTTCCGCCTGCGGCAGCCTGGAGTCCGTTGGCCTCGCCGTGGTGAGTTGAGGCGGTCCGCATCGCCCGTCCGGATGGCAGCAGAATCGTGCGTGCCACGCCCATGTTCCGCTGGTGCGCGATGAGTTCCTCCTCGCTGCGTCCGCCGTATTTCGTGTGCTGGTGAATGTCAATGATCGAGTCGTCCCGTCCGGCGGAGAGCGCGGCGCAGCCGCCGGCGGCAATCGTGGCGGTGGCAGCCAGGGCGCCGGTGATGAAAGTGCGTCGTTGCATCAGGGTGTGTTTAGACGGACGGCTGCTTTTTCAGCAGGTTGTCCAGTTCGCGGTAGTTGACCTTGCCGGATCCCAGAATGGGCAGGTTATGGATGTGCCGGATCTCGCGCGGCACCGCCAGGTTGCTCAGGCCCTTCGAGCGAATGACCTCGCGCACCTGATCGAGCGTCAGCTTTGGCTCGTTGGTGGCCAGCACCAGCTTTTCGCCCCGGGACTCGTCCCGAATGGCCACGACTGCCAGCGCCAGGTGCAATCCGAACTGCGGAAACGCCCCGGCCAGCGCCTCCTCGATGGCGCCCAGGCTGACCATTTCGCCGCTGATTTTTGCGAATCGCTTGAGCCGGCCCAGAATATGCACAAAACCCTCGTCATCCACCCGGACCACATCGCCGGTGTCGTACCAGCCCCCGAGCTCCTTGAACTTTGCGTTCGGCTCGGGATTCAGGTAGCCCAGCATGACGTTGGGGCCGCGCACCAGCAGGCGGCCCCCTTCGGTCACGCCCTCGACCGGTTCAATCCGGTATTCCATTCCGGGAACCAGGCGCCCGGCGGAGCCGTATTTGGGTTCAATGGGAGTGTTGGCGCTGATCACCGGGCTGCACTCGGTGGCTCCGTAGCCTTCGTTGATGCGAACGCCAAACCGCCGCATCCAGAGGATGCATGTGGAATCCAGGAGTTTCTCGGCCCCGGCATAGACAAAACGAAGGGTGTGAAAATCATAAGGGTGCGCCTTGCGCGCGTAGCCGGCCAGAAAGGTGTTGGTGCCGAAAAACGCTGTGCAGCGCAGATCATACACCGCGGAGGGCACCACTTTGTAGTGCAGCGGCGAAAGATAAAGGAACGTGAACGCGCCGCGCGCCATCGGCATCAACAGGCCAACGGTCAGGCCAAAGCTGTGAAACAGCGGCAGGGCGTTGAAAATCCGGTCTGTCGAGTTGATGTCAATGATGGAGAGCATCTGCCGCACGTTTGCGAGCAGGTTCCGGTGCGAGAGCGCCACCGCCTTGGGCTCGCCCTCAGAACCGCTGGTGAAAAGAACCACGGCGGCGCCATCGTGCCGGCACTTGCCCGCCCCGTCCGGCAAGCAGGGCCGAAGCGCCTGCCGCAAGAATCCCAGGAACGCTCCGGCCTTCGAAATGTTCTTCCGCACATCCTCGAGGTAAATGATCTTCAGCCCCGCGGACTCGAGCGCGGCCACATTAATGGTGGCCTTCAGGACGAACTGCCTTGAAGTGATCACTTCCCGGACCGCCGCGATTCGCGCGCAGGTGGCCATGACAGCCGGTCCCGCCGTGTAGTTGAGGATTGCCGGCACTTTTCCCGCGCTCCAAAGGCTCAACAGCGTTACCGGCATCGCGTTCGCATTTGGCAGCAGCACGGCCACCCGCTCGCCGGAAAGCAGCGAGTCCCACTGCGCGGACAGCAGCCTCGCGCCCGCCAGGTATTTGCGGTAGCTGAGTTTCTTGAGGGTGGCGTCCTGGAGCATCGTCATGCCGGGATTCTCTCGCGCCGCATGGAGAATCGCCTCGGGAACCGTGCGCGCCCCGAACTCCATTTCCGTCTCGAATTGTTGGAGCATCATGCGATCCCGCAACCACCGCGTTAGAAGCTTGCGTGCGCGGCTCGAGCTCACCTGCCCCACCTCCGGCGGTTGCTGCACCTCGCTGAAGTGCGCCGTGAGTTTCGGGAAAAGCTTTTTTGGATCCGGGTTTCGCGAGAACGGCAGTCGCGATCCGCCGCGGATATAAGCGGTAATCACCCTGGGGCGCGTTCTGTGGACGAGGAATCCCGTGCCGTCGAACAGTTTCATCAGCGAGCCGGTCCACGAAATTCGGCCCTCGGGGAACAGCACCAGCCGGCCTCCTTTCTGGAGGAATTCGGCCATGTGCTTCACCGCGTAGGCCGAGTTCATATCCACCGGGAAGGTGCGCGGGCTGTCCATGAGCTTCCGGTGCAGCCAGCTTGTATGCGCGACGGTCTTCGAGGTCACAAACCGCCAGTCGTCATTGAGACAAACGCCGATGATGGCCCAGTCCCACCATGAAACGTGGTTGGGCAGCAGCAGCACGGGGCCGGGCGTGGACAACACCTCCGTGTTGAAAGCCTCAAACCGGTAAAACAGGCGCAACAGCCATCGCAAAATGAATTTCATGCCGTATAACGTTCCGGGGCCAATCGGGAATCCCGGTCCAGGTAGCGCATCCCCATCAACCATAGAACAGCGGCCACCAGGAACATAAACCCGACGATTGTAAAAGCGGTGTTCATTCCCGCCCGATCGCTCACAATGCCGATAATGACCGGGGAAATAACATCACCGAGAGCGTGAATGACAAGTATATTCAGCGCAAAGGCTGCCGATCGCATCGCGGGGTGTGTCACGTTGGCGAGGATGGTGTTCGTCGGCCCGGTGTTGAAAAACAGACAGAAACACGTCGCAAACAGCAGCGGCCATATCACCGGGAAGGGCGACCGCAGCGTGAGCAGCATGAAGGGAAAGCCCGCAAGCATCGCCACGCCGGACACCAGGAAGTAGGAGCCCGGAATTCGCGCCCGCAGTTTGTCGCCCAGCAGGCCGCCGGCCAGCGTACCCAACAAGCCCGCCACACAAACAATGCCGCCGAAAATGACTTCGACGGGTCCTTCCGCGCCGGGGCGCGTCTTGAGGTAGTAGGGCATCCAGAAAGCGATGCCCCCGATTGCGAAGGTCATGGCCGTCATGCCCAGGGTGCAATACACGTAAGAGGGGGTGCGAAGCAGCACCAGGTAATCCTTTGTCCGCGCCGCGCGGCGATTTTTTTCCTGGATATGGTCGGCCTGGCCGCGCGGAGGATCCTTTTGGCGGAAAGCCAGCAGCCCGAGGATGATGCCCGGCACTGTCAGGAGGTAAAAGGCCCAGCGCCAGCTTTCCGCGTGAATGCCGATGCGCGCCCCCCATTCGCTGATGGGTGAACGCGCCACGGCGCCGCCGATGACATATCCCAGCGCGCTGCCGACCGGAATGGCCATGTAAAAATAGGAAAGAATCCGGCCACGTTGCGCGGCCGGGTAATAGTCTGAGAGCAGCGCCGGGGCGACGGGGCCATAGGCCGCCTCGCCGATGCCGACGAAACAGCGGGTTGCCAAAAGCACAAAAAACGTGCCTGCCAGCCCGGAAGCTCCGCTGGCGAGACTCCACAAGATGACCGCGATTCCCACCAGCACCCAGCGCGAATGCTTTTCCGCAAGCTTGCCGAACACGGGGGCAAAAATCATGTAAGCCACCATGAACGCCATCGAGAGAACCCCGATCAATGCCAGCTCCGGCTTGAAGCCAAGGTTCATGCGGCACCAATCCTGCAGGGCCGACAGCATCCCGCCCCGCCCTGCGGCGCCTTCGGCGAACAGACTCTCCTTGATCAGATCCACGACAGCCGCAAGCACCTGCCGGTCAATGTAGTTAAACAGGTTGATGAACAGCAGGAGCGCCAGGGCCGAACGCGCGCCCGCGAAACCGGGTCGTTCAGTTGCAGCGGAAGGGCTCGGAGCGCCTTTCATAGGTCTTGCAGGAATATGGATTGAGCCGGGCAAAATGAACATCGGAATTTTCAGGCGCGGTGTTTCACCCGAGCCTTTTTCCGAAAATCCAATTTGCGGCGGACATCGTGATTACGCTGATGACCGCCATGGGATAGATATTGGGCAGGAGCGCCGCCAGGGGCGCGTCCTTGATGAATGTTCCTTTGACGACGACAATGAAATGCCGCAAGGGATTGAACCAATCGAGCGCCTGCAGCCATTGCGGCATGTTCTCGATCGGCGAGGGAAAGCCCGAGAGGAGGATTGCGGGCATCGCGAAACTGAACGCGGCCAGGAACGCCTGTTGCTGGGTGGAGCAGATAGAGGAAAGAAGCAGCCCAAGCCCGGAAAGGGAGAGGATGAACAGCAGCATGCAGCCATACAGGAGGGGAAGGGAACCCTGGAACGGGATTTTGTAAAACAGCACGCCCGCCGCCACGACGATTGTTCCCTGAACCGTGGCCACGATCAGCGCGGGGATCGTTTTGCCGACGATGATCATCCCGGGCGTGAGGGGCGAGACGAGCAATTGATCGAACGTGCCCTGCTCGCGCTCGCGGGCGACGGACAGCGCGGTGACCACCAGGGTTGAGATGGTGGTGAGAATGGCCACGAGGCTCGGAACAATGTGCCGGACAAAGTCGAGATTCGGGTTGAACCAGTGTCGAACCATGATCTCGGACACCGGAGCCCGGCCCCGGCTTGCGGCCCGCTCCTCCTCGAGCGCGAGCAGAATCCGGCGCACATATCCCAGCGCAATCTGGCCGGAGTTGGACCGGCGCCCGTCCAGGATGGCCTGCGCTTTTGCGGGCCTGCCCGCGGCGGCGTCTCGCGAGAAATCGGGCGGAAAGCGGATGGCGATCAGTGCCTCCTGCCGTTCAATGGCCCGCTCGAGGTCCTTTCCGCTGCTCACGGGCATCACATGGCTGAACGCCCGGGCCTGAGAAAACCGGTGGATCAACTCGCGCGAGACGCTCCCGCCATCCTCGTTCAGCACTGCCAGGGTATTGTTCTTCACTTCGAGCGTTGCGGCGAAGGGGAAGAGCGCCACTTGCAGGACCACCGGCACAATCAGCAGGAGACGTCCCTGCCGGTTGCGCAGCAGCGCCTGCAGCTCTTTGATCACCAATGTTTGCAATCGCCACAGCATAGATTCAGTCCATGCGCCTCCGGGTTTTTAAGGACGTCAGGGCGATGAACACGCCTGAGGCCGCCAGCAGAAAAGCCATGCTCTTCGAGAGCACCGGCCAAAGGTCCCCCGCCTGAAAAATGGTCTGCATGGCGGTGACGAAATACCGGGCCGGAACCAAATAAGTGATGCCCTGGACAATGGCCGGCATGCTGCGGATTTCGTAGATGAAGCCGGACAGGATGACAGCGGGCAGAAACGCGGCGTTCAATGCCGCCATGGCGGCGTTGAACTGGTTTCGTGTGACCGTCGAGAGCAGCAGGCCCAGGCCGAGCGCGCATCCCAGGAACAGGCTGCCCGCCAGCCACAGCATCACGAGCGATCCCCGAAACGGAACACCCAGCATAAAAACGGCGACAGCCACGCACAGGAACAGCGAGATGATTCCCAGCGCGTAATAGGGAATGAACTTGCTCAGCAACAGCTCGGGAAGACTCATCGGCGAGGCAAGCAGCGCCTCCATGGTGCCCCGCTCCCACTCGCGCGCGATCACGAGCGATGTCAACAGCGCCCCGATCACGGTCATGATCAGCGTGATGGATCCGGGCACAAGGTAGTTGCGGCTTTCCGCGGAGGGATTGAACCAGTAGCGCGGTTCGATCTGGAGCCCGGGCCGCGGAGGTTCTCCCCGCTCGGCCGCCCGGTGCCGCTGCCAGACATCCCAGGACGCGCGAACGTAATTCTCGACAAAGTTCGCCGTGTTGGGCTCCGCGCCATCGGTCACGACCAGCAGCGGCGCTGTTTCTCCGGGCCGTTTCAACCGATCCGAAAAGTCCGATGGAATCACGACAAAGCCGCGGATCGTGCCGGCGGTGAGGGCATCGGCCATGGGCTCCCGCTCCCGCGACGTGGACACGCGCAGGAACGGCGAGCCGTGGAGCGTTTCGGCAAAGTTGCGCGCCTCCGGCCCGGAATCCTCGAGCACCAGGCCGATGCGCAGCGCGCTCGAGTCCAGGTTGATGCCGTATCCGAAGATGAACAGCATCACCACGGGCAGTGCGAAGGCGATGATGTTGCTGCTGGGATCGCGAAAGATTTGCAGCGTCTCTTTCCTGCACAGGGCCAGCAACCGGCGGAATGAAAGGATGGATCTCATGCGGTCTCCGGCTCGGCGCGCACCAGTTGCACAAACGCCTCCTCCATCGCGGGCTCGGGCTCTTCGGCGGTGGCGGCGAGGGCCTTAAGTTCATCCGGGCTTCCGCTGGCAATCACGCGCCCCCGATGCACGAGGGCGATGCGATCGCAGTATTCCGCCTCGTCCATGAAGTGGGTGGTGACGACGATTGTCACGCCTTTTTCAACCAGCCCGTTGATGTGCGCCCAAAACTCGCGCCGGCTCACCGGGTCAACGCCCGAGGTGGGCTCGTCCAGGAACAGGATGTCGGGCTGATGCATCAGCGCGCAGGCCAGCGCCAGCCGCTGCTTGATGCCCTGCGGCAGCAGTTCCGATGAGCTGTCCGCAAACGGCGCGAGCTTGAACACCGAGATCATGCCCTCGATGGCCTCGTGTTGTCTGCGCCCCCGCAACCCGTATGCGCCCGAGAAGAATGCCAGGTTCTGCCGGGCGGTGAGGTTTCCATACAGCGAGAATTTCTGAGCCATGTATCCCAGGTGCTGCCTCGCGCGGCTGGCGCTGTGGGCAAGATCTATCCCCATCACGCGCGCCACGCCCGAGGTGGGCGTCAGGAGGCCGCACATCATGCGAAAGGTGGTGGATTTGCCCGCGCCATTCGGCCCAAGCAGCCCGAACACCTCGCCGCGGCGAACGGAAAAGTTGATGCGATCGGCGGCCGTAAAAGCGCCGAATTTCCGCGTCAGGTCCCGCGCCTCGACGACCACATCACGCGCGCCGCTCACTGGCTGGAATTGTTTTGCGAGCTCGGATTCTCCGGATGGCCCCCCGCCCAGAGCGTTTATGTAGGCGTCCTCGAGCCGCGGCGGGATCGGCTCGATGCGCGCGGGCGGGGCTGCCTCGAAGGCTTCGACGTCCGGCGGTTCGGCTTCCTTGCGCAGGACAAAGCGCACACTATGTCCCTGGATCACCGCATCCTGGATTTCCGGCCTGGCAAGGGCGCGCTTGAGCAACGCCCGGCGATCGCCATGGATATGGGTCAGGCGGTAGGCGCGAATGTTTTTCACAAGGTCGCCGGGAGCCCCGGAAAAGAGGAGCCGCCCGCGGTCCAGCAGCAGCACTTCGGGGCATTGCCCGGCTTCGTCGAGGTACGCGGTGCTCCAGATCACGGTCAGGCCGGTCGCGACCAGCTCGTGCACCATCTTCCAGAGCTCGCGCCGCGATATTGGGTCCACTCCCACGCCGGGTTCGTCCAGGAGCAAGACATTCGGGCTGCCCAGGAGCGCGCAGGCAAGGCCCAGCTTTTGTTTCATCCCGCCCGAGAGCCTGCCCGCCAGACGTCCGGTAAACCGCGCCAGGTCCGTGAAGGACAGCAACCGATCGAACGCCTCCTTTTGCTCGCGGCCGGCAACGCCGCGCAAGTCCGCGTGCAGCGACAGGTTCTCGATCACGGTCAGATCCTCGTACAGGCCGAATTTCTGCGGCATGTATCCGATGGCTTCGCGGAGCCGGCCGCCGTCCCGCGCCGGGTCAACCCCCAGCACTCGCACGCTGCCCGTCGTGGGGAGCATCAGGCCGGCCATGATGCGGATCAGGGTGGTCTTGCCCGCGCCATCCGGCCCCACGATTCCCGTGACTCTTCCGGAGATGATCTGTGCGGAAACCTCCTCGAGCGCGGGTAGAGGCGGGCGGCCAAAGCTCTTGCCTAGCCCGGAAAGTTCAATGGCGACTTCGCCTGGTGCCGGTCGAGCGTTCACGCTGCAATCAATCGGGCCGGTTCCCGGGAATGTGCACCGTCACAGGCATGCCCTGGCGCAAGGTTTTTTCCGGGTCTGAAACGGTCACCCGCACCCGGTACACGAGCGATGTTCGCAACTCGCGGGTTTCCACGTTGCGCGGGGTGAATTCCGCGCGGGGAGAAATGTAGCCGATTTGCCCTTTCAACGGCTTGTCCGGAAATGAATCCGTGATCACCTGCACCTCCATGCCGGGATGGATGCGCCCCATGTCCGGCTCGTGGATGTACGCCCGGACCCACACCACGTCCTGGACCGAAAGTGTCAGGATTGTTCCTCCCGCCTGGACCACCGCCCCGGGTTCCTGCGATCGTGTGAGGATCATTCCATCGGCGGGCGCGGTGAGAACAGTGTCCGCGAGCTCGAGTTGAGCGCTGGCCAGCCCGGCGGCGACTCGCTCCAGTTCAGCTTCGGCTGCGGCAATATCCTCCCTCCGGAACCCTGCCTCGAGCAGTGCCAGGTGTTCCCGGGCGGAATGGAGGCGCGCCTCGGCCTCGCGATAGCGGGCTTCGCTGTCATCCCGCTCCTGTTGCGACACGGTGTTGTTCCTTAAGAGCTCCTCCTGGCGATCGTACAGCCGCTTCGCGTTTTCGCAGGACACGGTGCGTTCGCGCAACACGGCGCGCGCCTGGGCGATTTCCCCGGTGCGATAGCCGGCCTTGAGCAGGCCGAGGTTTGCCCGCGCGGCCTCCACCTGCGCCGCGGCGGCCCGCACGCGCTTCTCGAACGGTTCGGGATCCAAGCGGCCCAGCACGGCCCCGTTCGTTACCGCATCGCCTTCCTCGACCAGCACCTCGAGGATTTTTCCGGGAACTCTGAACCCGAGCTGCGTCTCGCGAATATCCACGTTCCCGGCGAGGGCCAGTTGCTGACTGTTTGTGCGTGCGGTCGAGGATGCGGAGATTCTCCAAAGAACGACCGCTGCCACAACCGCCACGAGCAGGATAACGAGGACCTTTTTCACGTTCGCTTTTTCGCTTCCGAAGGTTGTATGACGTATTGCAAATGTAAACACCGGATTCTGCCGGCCTTCGCATCTTGCTCGATTCATGTCCCCTTCAAGGGTAG
>ERZ1645192.3457-NODE-3457-length-12828-cov-7.946136_pt1 | contig 12828 bp, 23 predicted proteins | sample MGYA00575354_ERZ1645192 | MGnify/ENA primary metagenome ERZ1645192 (study PRJEB40844, sample SAMN11349763) | freshwater sediment metagenome | isolation source: river sediment | host: Sediment | place: India: Faizupur Khadar , New Delhi | collected 2017-02-21 ... | reverse complement strand
ACTTTTCCACATTTGGAACATTTCCATTTGCTTTTGGGTTTATCGCCATCATAAATATTTTCCACAAAAACTAATTCATGTTTTATACAGTCCTTTTCTTCCATTTTTTTCAGGGTTTTTGTCTTATTAATTGAAATATTTTATCAACAACTTCTTTCTTGTGAATCCAGTTACAGCCACTACAATCCCAAACTCTGGTTTTTCCCTTTCTTATATATTTACCCTTTTCCAAGTCTTTACAAGGATAAAATGGACACCAACAGAATGTACAGTCTTCCAAACCTTCGTGGCAGGGAAAAAATTGACAAAATGGATTTATTCTATGTATATCATCTACAGGCAATATGTTTTTTATTTCTGCATGAACATTATGGATGAAAAAACAATACCCATTTTCTTGCCCTTTTTTGCAACATGTGCTTCACCTTCTGTTGAAATACTCCAGAACATAAAACCTTTTACGGTTTTTTCAATGGTTTCCATATAGGCAATATTAGCTTCGTGATGCTTTTTATTAAGTAGCATCCATTCAGTGTTACACAATACCTCTGTGTTATTGCGGTTTACAAAGTAAAATAGCATACCTTTTTCTTTTTCACTATGTGCGTATGCTTTCTGATAGGCTTCTTTTGCTGTCATGTGTTATAAAATTAGAAGACAAATATATAAAAATAATTGGCATTGTCAATAGTATTATTGATTTTTTTTGACGAATGGTTTGACAAAAAAAAATGGATACCTTTTGAGTATCCATTTCATATCTTTTTGTATCCATTATTATGTGTTTAGTCGTTTTTCAAGAATTTGTGCTGCATCTTGAAGTTTACGAACTAAGCTATTTTCATAAAGTTTTTCAACAATTGCGTTTCCACACATAAATTCAATTGTTGAATCGTTGTGCATTTCCAATACACGGCTATCTTCATCCATAAAATTTATTCTACTCTGGTCAAACATACGTTCAACTACCGTCCAATCCCACATTTCTTCAATTACTGAATGACCATGCATTTCATCTACCTTACTCATATGTTTTAATCTGTCAGCTTGTGACATATCTTGCATTTCCAGAATATTTGCGTCTCCTTTGAGGGTTACGATACGTGAATGATTAAACATCTTTCCGACTTTTGCCTGACCCCACATTTTCATTATTTTTGAATAATCGTGGAGTTCACGTACCTTTGCAAATCCCCACATATCTTCAATTTTTGAATTGTCACGAAGTTCATCAACAAAACAATTATCAGTTATTTCACGAATTTCAGAGTTTTTGTCAAGTATTTTTACATGTGCTTTGTCGTACATGGCAAAAATAACAGATTGTTTAACTTCATCAACCACTGCATCACCTTTTAATATTGCGCCTTCATGTAATAATAGTTGTTTGCGTCCCGAAAAAATCATGCTTTGGATTATTCTTCTTAATTCATTTTCCACGCCATCTCTAAGAGTACCATGAAACCATTCTGGAACGTATGCTTCAGAAAATATTAATTCATATTTATCTATTTCATCAAGTCTATGACCCTTCTGAGGTGAGTACATGCCTTTAAAATATTTGTCAACTGGCATAAATTTATTAATCAAATCTTTATGTGATGTTGCAAATATGTCATGAAGTACAAATCCCTGACTTGTAATTAATACGTAATAAAATTCATTCATAACATTAAAATTTTTAATTAATCGATTTCATCATTACGATAAAATTCACTTATTTCACTCATTACAATTTCTTCAATTGAATCATTCGGATTTGCTGTAATAGTGTCTGGGTCAACAATTTCCAATGGGTTTTGTAATTCACCTGAATCGGTTGTAATTTTCATTCTTTCCTTTTCTGCTTCAAGTTGTTGTGGTTTTATTCCAGCAGCTTTAATTGCTTCACTATTAATACCAGTAAAATCAAGAACAACATTACCTGCTTTAAAGAAAAGTAATCTATCGAGTTTAATACTTCTCGGTGCATTCATTAACGGTTTAACTTTACCAGTTTTTTCGTCCTTATAATACAATAAGTTTCCTTGACTATCTTCTTGTTGTTTGTTTCTATCAAATACCGTCAATATGTTATGCTCTTTTCTGTTCCAAATTCCTCTTGCTTCTCCGTCTTTTTTCTGACTAACATATTTTACCTTTCTTCCATTAAGTGGACGTAAGGATTTATCAGCTTTAATGAATAGTACACCATAATAGATATTTCTATTAATAATGTCACGCATTTGCTGTACTTCTTTTGGATGCGATTCAAACGTTAACATAACTAATATATTTTCCTATAAATACTTTACGGGAAAAATAAAGATGTGAGTATTAATGACTATCAGACTGTTTGTTTTTCTTCTTCTGGGAATAAAACAAGTTCAGTTCTTAGTGTTGCAGCTAAGAAAATATACGTAAGCAACATGAATATTGGGTGGAATAATCCCAAAAATAGCCATAATAGTCTTATTCCAAGCGGGTTTATTTCAGGGTCAATGAATTTTGCGATGCCACCACAGACTCCGCAAAATACTCTTTTTTGTGTTTTTTTCAGGGTTGCCATATTTTTGTTTTACTTAAAGACTGATAGTTTTATAAAATGATGCATTATTTTTTAAAATTAATTTTGATTTTTTGTAGAAATTTATTATATTAGTACTTTAAATTTTTATTAATATGTTTTATGATGATGATGATGAATATGACATCGAAGATGAAAGAACAAAAATTATAGAATCCGCTAAAAGAAATAAACGTGGTAGTGGCGAAGAAATTCAGTTATATGAGCAACTTTCACTTGCACTTGAATTAATGAAAGATGATTCGTTTAAAATTATTGGGAGTAGAATTTGTGATGGAATTGATTTCCACATAACAACAGAATATCCAAAAGGATTACCATTTAATGTTGGCAGTATGTTTTTTAACATAAATACCACGTATGATGTGAAGATTCAGGAAACTCCTTTATACACAAAGGGTTTGAATAGAGACCCGGGGGAAATGAATTTTGCTGTTAAAATAAAAAAACACAATCCTTATACTTGTTGTCGAAATACATACTTTTCAACCTGCACCTGATAATCAATCAACTATTAGAAAAAATAAGGAAAAATTAGGGTTTTTGATGTCATTTCTTATACAATTGACTTTTCAAATCATTGTAGCAAACATGACTCCATTTTTTAGCAAATTTTTTTGTTAATTTTTCGTGTGGATGCTTATTAATCCAAGCATCTTCTTCTGAAAAACCTTGTCTTTTTAGCTTTCTATATTCAAGCTGAAATTCATTTTCACTTAATAAGTAGTGCTTATATTCATGGATAACCGTATCACAAAGTTCTTTTACAGTTTTATGCCTACCAAGAAATATTGAAATTTCTCCGTTGATGAAATGTCCGTATCTTCCTTTCCCATCAAATTCACCATCAGCATATTTACCCTTTGTTTTATAGACGTGAAGAAATGGATAATATTTCCAATAATTGGATTTACCAAACTTCTTTTCACACCATTTTAGAATGAGAAGCACCTTTTTTCTATCAATTATTGTTGTAATATTGTGCATACAACAATAAATACCTTTTACTGTGTAATTTCAGTCTTTTCAGGTATCATTTTATTACCATGACATAGTGGACATGATGCTGTACCTGCAGTTGATTTGGGGTCAGGTACAGTACCCATTCCATGACAAATTGGGCAGAGTGTTAATGTAGTTTTTGTTTTGGTTTCAAATGGTATTGGCGGTGGGGGTGCGCCAAGTTTTACGTTATCTAATTGGTCTTTAACTTTTGTACTGATGTTTTCAATTAACTGATATTCAGCATCGAAATCATCTTTTAATTCCCAAGTAACGTTACCGCTTGTATGCCACCTTATTTGATAACCCTTTTTTGTGGCTAACATTATGGTCATTGCACTTACATAACCATCAAATTTTTTCCTTACCAGATAACTGTTTTTTTCTCTGAATTTTTTCATTATTAATTAATCTACATATCCGATTATTTTTATTGTCTTAGGTTCACAGAGAAATTTTGTTATTTTTCCGTCTTCTTCAACATGTACCACCATTTTTTTATTTATCAGACCTTCACGGTGATATGTTCTTCCCTTTTTTCCTGTCTTGGTCTCGACAAGATATCCTGCATCTGCACTCATAATACATTTTTTATTTGGCTTGATGTTTTGCCAGCGAGAATTGTGACATTTATTGAAGGTATTGCTGCGCTGGGATTAATTTCACTTGGAACTGTGAAGTAATGTTCATTATAGTTGATGACATTCCAACCCTCTTCGATTAACTTATCCAAAAATCTTTGCAAATCATTTTGGAATTCATCGTTGTGGGTTATATCAAAAGTTTCACTAATTCGCTTATACTTAATATAATTCATCTTAATGTGTTTTTATTGGCTCAAATATAATAAATCGGGGTGTTAATTGCAAGGATTTTAGTATTTATAAGAAAATAATTGCAAACAAATACATACGACTATGGGCGCAAAAAAAGACAAAGACAAGAAGATTTTAGACCATAAGGTTAAAAAATTTAAAAATAAAGTAAATATCTGGAAGGCATATGGGATATCTCAGAAAAAAATTGATAAAATGGAAGAAAAACAGGAACGATATAAGGCGTGGTTAGAGCAAGTTGAACTCGGTAATGATTATTAACGATAAACCCAATGAAAGAAAAACGGTAGTCAATTGCTACCGTTTTTTTTATGCGTAAAACTATGAACAAAATTACATTCTAAATCAATTTGTGGACATTCGCACATCATAGCACGGTATTGTTCAAATTCAGTTTTATAATATTCAATAAAATCATCAACAATTTTTTTTACATCAGCTTCATTCTTTATTTTTTTCTGGCTTTGTTTTACTGCCACAACAGACCATGCCTTTAGGTCGGTGTTTAAATTAGCATATTTTTCTTCAATATATTTAACGGCAATATCCACAAGAATAACCAAAATTTTAGCATCAATAACAGTTTTAATACCTGAAACCTCTAATACTGGTGCGTATTTTTGAATTAATTCATTCACTTCCTGTGCCGTTCTATTTGTTAAATCTGTCATATGCATTTTTTGAGATTTGACAAATCTCAACTTTACCAATAAATTCATCTAATGTTTTTGCATTGGCATAACTCATGGCATTTCTCAGGTAATGTTCAAAGTTTTCTAACCATCCTTCGAGGGTATATTCAACCTTCCTGATTCTGACAACACCTTCAGAAGTCTTAAAACTCGTTTTTCCCATAGCTTTTTGTGCTCCCTTGGTACTCATACCCCTGAAGTATTTTTTCACTGGAAAACCCTTCTTAAAGGCTAATTTTGCCAATTTTTTATTCAACCTAATCCCATATAAATAGCTTTTGGCTGAACTTTCCACTGCTTTATTGAAAATCGAACCAATCATTACATAGTCTGCACCCAAAGCAAGAGATTTTGTGATGTCAGAATAATCTTTCATTCCACCATCAGCAACAATATACGGTGCTTTGCCTTGTTTAAGTGCTTCTATTTTATTTTTGATTTGTTTAATTTCATATATTAAAGAAGCCATTGGATATCCAATACCCGATTGTTTAGTTGTCAGGCAACCATTACCGTTACCTATACCAATACGAATATAGTCAACACAACCATGTTGCCAATACCAATAATATGTTTCAGGATTTGCAATATTGCCAACCATTATTTGAATTTCTGGCTTAATTGCTTTGACTTTTTTTGCATAGTCAATTATTTTATCCATATGACCATTGGCAACATCAATCAGGATACATGAATTATATTTGACAAACTTCAAATTATTCGCCAGATGTTTATCAATATCATCAAATCCCATACTAATGAAGATTTTTGCAAAACTACCATTATGATAGTTTTCTTCAATAAAATTAAAGCTATCTTCATATTTTATGGTTCTTGGAAGTGTAACATTAATACCTGCCTTTTCAAATAATTTCACATTATTCAAATCAACAACCGTATCCATTGGTGCTGTAAATAATGGAAGTATGTCAGGTAATTTGATATTTCTATATCTGCTGCTTATTTCGGTGTGTATGGTTGGAACGATAAGAATATCGTCAAAATCAAATTTAGCTTTGATATTTTCCATGTACTTTTGTTAAAGAAAAAAGAAGTGTGTGCCTTTGTCAAAAATAATATTGATGTAAATGAATTTTAAGATTTGATTCTTGAGTTATTAGCGCATGAATACAATAGTTTTGAACATTCATTATCTCTATCATTTACCATAGCAGTAGAACTATGAAGTTCTTCTCGTTACAATACCATTTAAGTTACTCAGCACAACACTTCAGTACTTTTATTCTTTTTTGAGGTCTTCTTCTGGTAATACAATATCATCAGATAGGTTGCCCCAAGGAATATCTGTTGTATAATTATATGTATCGATTTCTTCCTGAAGGGCATCAACCCTTACCTGAAACTCTTTCACATATTTATTGCGAGTTTCTTCATCAACCTGTACTTTATATTCTCTGGTTGTATCCGAACCAAATCTTCCACTTTCCTGTAATCCTTCTGCTGTTGAAACACCATTCCAGAATGAAATAAGTGCTTTATATTCAGCAAGAACATAAATTTTTGATTGGATTTCACGGTTTGCTTCATTAATGACAAATTTCAAACCAGTGAGTTCATCAATCTTACTAAGAAGTTCTTCATAAAGTTTCGGTACATTATATTTTTCTGCATTTAATGAACCCACCATATATGAGTTCTTTCCTTGGATGTCTGCTTTCAGTTTAGCAATCTCTCCAATTAATTTTTTTCTTTGTTTTAACGCCTTATGCAATTTCATACTCTATTATTTATTTTCTTCTGGTAATTTTTCAGTATTGGTTTCATTGGATTTGCGTGGTTTCACACACATATAAATCAATACAATGAATACAATAATGTCGAGGACAATCGCCCAACTCATTTCTTCGGGAGTATATCCCATACTACCACCAATGTATCCAATTAGAAATCCTAAAGGTAATGCTACTAATATGGGTATCAATGCTAACCATTTCCACCCACGATTCCAAGCAACAATTGACAAGATAATTTGTAAAATAAATCCCATGTGTTTATTAATAAGATAAATGTAATTTTATGTCACAATATTAATCATTATATTTCAATAATACAAGTATTTTTAAATTTTAGTTTTTATTCTAAAATCAATAGACCATCCTTTCGGCATGTATTTAGGTTTCATGGTTCTAATAAAATGATTTCTCCAGAGTTTAACAAACTCTTCAATTTTTTCTTCGGTATCGAGTTTTTGAACAACATGATATCCGTGCTCAAATTGTTTTTTATTTTCTTCTTTAAATTGAAGTATATCTATTATTTGCTTTTCCTTTAACAGTAAATATAATTTATACAATTGGATATAGTTTAAACTTATAAGAAAATCCAATGGTATTTCAGTACATTCTGAAATGAAGTGCAATTTTTCTAATTTAATTTCATTTGGTAATTTATTGTATGATTTAAAAATTGAATGAATTGCATTAAGTAATATTGAATTATCCTTTCCTGTTTCACGTAACCTTCTTGTATATTCCGCATTAAGTTCACCAATTGTTTGCACATTATAAATCTTAGCTATTTCATCTTTATATTCAATTGCATGCTTTTCGTATTTTGAATGAACCTCATGATTAATCAAAACCACATCGTGATGATTTTTTGATTTATATTCTTCTGGAAAATATGTACGATAGCAGTATGGAACAATATGATGCCGTTGCAAATCATCTTTTACACCAGTTACCACACACCTCACAATCCGTACATTACGACCAAACTCTTCATTATCTTCAAAGCCATTGCCTCTGGGAACGAAAGTTAGTTTAATTGAATTGTTGCCAAATTGTATAGCAAGATTCCTTTCTAAATACCAGAAAGCCTTTTTCTCCCCGCATGTAAACATGTGCTTACCGTTGGGATGAAAGACTTTCCAGTTTTCAGAATTCAGATTTTTGCTTCCTACTTTCAGGATATTATTTCGCTCTTTGCCGTTACTTATTTTCGTCATGATAAATACGCATAAAATTCCTTCGTATCGTTTCATAATCGCAATCAACGACAAAGGTTCTGAAAGTTGCTTCGCTGGCAAAATGATTTTTGAATTTTGACATAGCTGCACCCAATTCCTTTCCTTGAAGATTCGGAAGCCATGACATTACAATATCACCATTAAATTTCTGTGATATGTAACTATCAACTCTGTCCTTATCGTTCAATTCTTCAAGTTTTTCTTTAAGTTTTGCTTCAGGAAAGAAAAAATTGATTGGTGTTATGTATTTCGACTTGTCTGATTCAAAATCTTTTTTTACCACAATACCATTATCTTTCAAATAATTTAAAAACAAATGGTATGAACCACGTTTACGATTTCTTTTTTTGTCAATACTTTTAAGGTTTTCCATTTGAAACATTTCTGAATCAAAATTTTCACTTTTTATTACAAACTTAAATATATCTTCAAGTGTGTCAAAGCCTTTCAAATATCTATCATAGTCATAACCACCGAATTCAAATATTTTTCTTGGGTCAGTGGTCAACAGTATGTTTGCAGAATTCGTACCACGAAAGTTTCTGTACTTATAATGCAACCCGTCCCAGCCATATGACAATCCAAATTTATGGAAGGTTTTACCCATTATGTTTCCAAGTGGGTCATATGAGTAATAGATTTGTGCTATTTCCCATTTATCTTCCTTTATTGGTATAAAGTCAACTTGGAAGTTTTTATAATCAAAAGAAAATACGCCACCATTATTATGTATTGCCTGTGGATTGAAATGCTTTTGTATATATTCTCTCCAGTTAATGTTCACATCATTGGGCATACACAATAGCAAGTCCAAATCGCCATGATTTGCTTTAGTGTGGTAACATTTTACCACAGCAGTTGAAACAGGTAGATTCAATGCTATGTTATCCTGAAGTTCTTTTGCAAGATTCAAGAATTCGGCAGTGTTTTTTCTTTCAGTGAAAACACCATATTTATTAAGTGCCTTTCCGCCCATAATTAATTTATTTTTTATTCCACAATAATACGAAAAACAAATTAATTATGTTGCATGTTTTCAGAAAATTCTGAAAGAAATTATATTTTCGTTGATATCTGGGGTTGATAAAGTCCAATTATTATACTCTTCCAATTCATCGAGAAGTCCTTCAAGTTGTTGCAAATCGTCATCATATGCCTCTTGTAATAATTCTTCAGAACTCATCGCCTCAAAGCTATAATTAAATTCCTCATCATCTTCATTTGGAGCGGTGATATCTTCACAGTCATCATCAAGATTATATGTCCAAACAATACAATTTCCTTGTAATATAAATTCGCCATTTAAATCTTCAGGAAGGAATCTGTCTTGAATTTGTTCAAATAATTCACTGATATTCATAACAATAATATATTTATGATAAAATAATTTTTACCATAAATAGGGAAAATGTTTGAAAAAGACGCTAAAGTGCAAATAAAATAAAGAAATATACCCCAAGCATGGTAACATTACCTAACATTGTTGCGATGATATCCCATTTATCTTCTTTCTGGTCTAACGATTCTTTAATTTTTGCTGCAATGAATGTGAATAACATTGAATTAATCACAACTGGATATGGATGCCATAATCCAAGGGTGAGAATACATAGCATGGTGATAAACACTCCAATGCCAAAGTGTGCAACTCTATCTATACCAATTTTATAAATTAGTATTTCATACAATTTCATAATGATTTTTTTCATGATATTTAGTTGTTTTATATTATTGTGTTTCGGATGGTGACCCGCTTAATTGTGCTAATGCACGTGAACCACCTTCTACAAACCAGTTTGCAATATCTGAACGTTGATGTACGACATTCAACATTTGGTCTATTAGAACTAATTTTTCTTCAGGTGTGGTTGCTTTACGAAGTTGACCAGCTAATGTTACTAATGGTTCTAATCCATAGTCACTAATGAATCCACCCTTCACTCCTTCAGTATCCCACATATAATAATCAAAAAATCTTTCTGTCATTTTTTCATAAAGAAGTTCATAAAACTTTTCTCTACTCATTGTATCTTCATCATATTCTTCATTATAAATTTTTTGAGCAAATGGGTGAATTTGAACCTCACAAGGTTCTGGGTCGGGAACTGGTTGTTTTTTTATATATTTTTTTCTTGGATTATCGAAAGGTATTTCCAATTGGCTTGTATCAACTTTTTTTGTGTTGGGTAATAAACAATTTACTTGTTCTTTAACCCAATATCCAATATTTTCGTCAAGTGTTTCTTGGTCACCCCATTGTGTGTGACCAGCTAAAGCTGTTAAAATATTCACCTTTCTTGTGTTATCGAGCATTATTTCTTCAATCATTTCCAAACCACGTGTATCTCGAACAAAACCATTATACATATAATCTTCCCATATTTTTTTCAGTCTGGGAAATGGAACGACTGTCCAAGGAATGTGTTTAGTGAAATCTGAATTGTTTTTATATAGAAAATCTTGCATGATTTCCATTTTCAACTCATCTTCCCTTTCATAGTAACTCCAATCAACATCGTCATCATTATAATTTTCTTTAAGAAGGTTACGATATTCTTCTCTTATGAGTCTGTAAATGTTTTTCACTAAATAAATATTTTTTATAAATACTGTTCCCATTGCATTAAAATTCCTTGATGATTTCATATCAATGTGTTAAATTTATGCCCAGAATTATTAAACAAATGAAAGAAAGACAGGAAATTGACCTCAAATTGATAGAAGAAGCAAAAAATGGGAGTCAGATAGCGTTTACGAAACTTTACAAGCATTATCATAATGTAATACAATATAACATTTTTCAGCTTGTATTTAACACATTGGATGCGGAAGACCTTACTATGGTAACATTTGAAAAGGCATTTGCTAATTTGGATAGATATGTTCCAACAAATGAATTTCAGACTTGGTTATCAAGAATTGCAAGAAATACTGCAATTGATTTCATTATTCAAAAGGGAAGGAGACCATCAAATGATGCCGAAATAAATGATTCACATGTTTTGGGATTATCTCATACGAGAACACCAGAAGAACAATATGTTTCTAAGGAAATGGGCGAAAGACTTGACAAGGCACTTGATAAAATTAAGAAAAAATATAAAGAAATTATAATATTACGATATTATGAGGACTTGGAATATGAGGAAATTTCACAAAAATTGAATGTGAAGGAAAATACTGCCAGAGGTCATATTCTTCGTGCTAAAAGAAGTTTGGCAAAAGTAATGTCAAGCAATTAAAAAAGCCAGTCATTGACTGGCTTTTTTTTTATTTTCTATACCAAAAAATGGATTGTATATATTTTTCGTCATAAGATAATGTAGAATCAACTGGCGACCAAATCATATGGTCAACACCATCATGTCTTTTATATCTTATAACGTCATATGTAACGGTTTTGCTGGGATTTTTCAAACACTGACATGCACATGCACTGTCAAGGCTTATTAAAAGGTCATTAACCCTTACTTTTCCAATAATTTCGCCAACATTTCCTGTGTTAGAAATATTTTCAATTTTAAAAAATTCTTTGGGTAATTGAGTATATTTTGTCTTATTTGTTATGGATAGCTTATACCAATTCAACCACAAGAACTTTTTGAACTGCCCGTCAAATCCATAATTATCAAGTATCCATGCTCTTTTAACTGTTACGTCAGGTATTATCGTATCTCTTGCTATGATACATTCGGTGTTTGATTCCCACTCTCCTTTTATATAATTGGAGAGTTTTATTTCCTGTGCATCAATAGCAATACAGGAAAGAACTGCAATTACAAATAGTGCAATTTTTCTCATGTTATTTTTTTTTATTGGTTAGTAAATTTGTTTTTACTCTTTCCTGTCAGCAAGCACATCCCAAAGCCACAAGCCACCTAATATTAGACAAATGCCACCAACAACAGCAAATACCGTCATTAAAGACTTGTCTTGCCATATAGTTGTTTCTGTTGCTACATTTTTTACTGCTTCAACGGCTGTTGAATCAATGACAGTTTTTACTGTGTCAATCACTGCTTTCGTTGTATCTACAATATTCATAGTATTGATATTTAAATTAAATAATCGTCCAAATATAAATAATGCAAATTTAAAAAACAAATTTTTTTGACTAAATGTTGAAAATCACTGGACTATTGACACACATATAGTCTTCATCGAGGTTTGAAGCGTTAATAAAGGTAGTATTTTCAATAACCTTTATTCCATATCCGCTATGGATGTGACCAAATATGTGAACTTTTGGTTTAATTCTTTCTACAACTTCTTTATAGAGACTTGGTGAACCCGTATGAATTTTATCATAAATGCTCCAATCAAAAATTGAATAAGGGGGACAATGCGTTATTAACACATCAGTGTCATCAGGTATAGCTGCCCAATGTTGTGCTAATTTTTCCTCTGGACGGTTAAATGCCCAATTATTAAATGGCAATTGTACGGGAGTTCCCCAGAATTTTATTCCATCAATTTCCACACCAGAATCTTCCAGATATGTTACACCTTCAGGTACTTTTTCACGTGCAATTATTCCATTAATTTCAAATAACCAGTCATGATTACCAGCAATGATTAGTTTATGCTTATATGGAAGATTTGAATACCAGAACATAAAACTGACAATCTCATGACTATGACCAACAGATGTAAAATCACCAGCATGAATAATAACATCAGCGTCTGGTAATTTTGCCAAACGCTTATGTTTATTGTGAGTATCTGATATTATACAAAGTTTCA
>ERZ1645192.3456-NODE-3456-length-12832-cov-10.345151_pt1 | contig 12832 bp, 9 predicted proteins | sample MGYA00575354_ERZ1645192 | MGnify/ENA primary metagenome ERZ1645192 (study PRJEB40844, sample SAMN11349763) | freshwater sediment metagenome | isolation source: river sediment | host: Sediment | place: India: Faizupur Khadar , New Delhi | collected 2017-02-21 ... | reverse complement strand
GACAAGTGTCAAAAAAATTAGGCGATATTTACAGACAACTCGGTAATAGAGAAGGTCAATCCTTTATAAACATTGGAGTTTCCTTCCACATCCGAAAAGTAGTAATCTTTTCCACCTGAGGTATTTGAGTATGAGTAATACGTTGAAGGGGCATTGCTGTATTCGATGGTAAAAAAGAACACGATTTTATCCGCTGGATCTTCATCAAAATCAAGCACATCCTGAGCGAGGGTGATATTGGCAGGACCAGAGGCAACTGTTTGCACAAAGCGATCGGTTTGGCTTGTTGCAGTAACAAAGGAATTCGCTCCTGTCGTAATATTGCCATTTCCATCAACCGCCGTTGCGTAGACATTGATGGCTTGAGCCAGATTGATAGCTGCGCCAGTCGTTCCGTTATAGAAAGTCGTGGAAGGAACAGCCACATAATCCGTGAGCTGTAAAAAGACGGTCTTATCAATGGAAAAGTCGCCTGTGACTTCCAAGGCATAGGTATATCGAAGACTCGGGTATTGAGCCGATATGATTACGGTTTGAATCCCGTTGAGATTGGGATCTTCGCTAATCGGTAAAAATTGCGTGTCGTAATTATCCACAGTCACGATATCGGCTGGACTTAGGGCGACTTCAGGACTTTGATAGCCGCTAGCCGTTCCATTGGAGCCATAATTCTTCGTGAAATATTTCAATTCGTAAGAAATGTCTCCTGAAGCCTGAATGGTCATTGCGGTAATCCTGGCTTCCCGTTTAAAGGTGAACCAGGCGTAGGTTAAATAAAGAAAAGACGTCAAAGAAATCGCCGCTGATAACATGGTGATGACCAAATTGATTTTCAGTTTTTTGGATGACAATGCCATGATTAGAACCCCGCTAAAACAGCTTCTTCATAATCGGCCGTATTGGTCAAAGGGAACGAGGTTGTGCTGGTATAAAGGCCATGGACATAGGTGTAGAGGGGGTTACTGCTGAGTTCGCGGTAAAAACGATACACGGTTCCGGCGGTGTTTTGATTGTAATTAGATACGTTCATTTGAACTTTGACGTTACTGGCTTCGTTCCAAGCAACATAGGTTCCACTGACAAAGTCAGTGCTCCGAGTCGGCATGGAATACAAAAAGTCAATGTTTGAGGTTTGTGAAGAGACGTCGCCATCTTTGGATGTGAAACGGATATCCATGCGGATGATATTTAATTCAAAAGTATCGGCGACAAAGTCGTCATAGTTGTAACGGACCGATGAGCTGTCGTCATTATCGGTTTCTACGGGAGTGTTTTTACCGACCCCGATGGCAATTAACGGAAAATAGTTTGATCCTGACCAGAAACTGGAGGAGGTGTTCACCGTAAATGAAAGTGTTTCGCTTCTTAAAACGCCACTCGTCGTGCCGGCTCCCTGTGTTTTTACGACGGGGTGCAAACTGGGATCGTAAATCAAGACGTTATCTTGATAGGATGTCCCAAGGTTAACCCAGTGATCGTTTGCAACAAGGTCATATTTTGTGTTGCTATTTTCTGTGAGGTTTGGATTGTATCGGTTGTACATAATTTGGAAATAATTGCTTGTTGAGGCACTATTGGCGATAAAATCCATGGACACAGAAACTTCGTATGTGGTTGATGTCCGTGTAAAGCGGCGGACGGAAGAGTTCGTCGTATCCAACCACAGCCATAGTCCATTACGCATGGTCGCATCACGGCCGAACCAATCATAGGTGTACCAGAAGAGGAAACGATATCTTAAGTATTCTTCACGAGTACCGACACCCAAGGCATTCGTAATTCTTTGCACATAATACGTATCGGTGCCGCCACCGGGGTTGGTGTAATTGACATGAGTATTTGATAAGTTGGGGTAGAACCGTGTCAATGACGCTTCGGCCGCGCTTAAACCATACGCAGTCGTGGCCGAAATAGCACGGTTATACTGGGTGGTGTAGTTTGTAATCGGGTTATTTCCTTCGTAGACGGAATAGGATGTTCCATCGAGCCCATTGGCAGGAATGATTTCGTTGAAGTCCAACAAGGTTTGGTCCATATTGGCACCCGAGTCATCCAAAGGATTGTCTGATCGCTTGTAACCAATCAAGCAACTGTAAGAACGGGCGTTTCGTCCATTGACGGTAATTTTTCCGTTGGACGTTCCAGAAGCGTTGGCACCATACATTCCTAAAAATGAGGCAGATCCATCCAGGTGTCCCACGAATAAACCAACATAGGTTTCGTGGGGATATGTGGTGTTATGGACACATTTAAACCATCCCGGATTGACCGTTGAACTTCCAACTTCCACCGTTCCGTTACCTTTGACGTTGATTTGCCACCGTTCCAAGGTATAGGAAATGATTTGGTTGTTATAAAGTGCGAAAACCCGAGCAATCAAAGAAACGGGGTAAAGGGTTGTAGGTTTTGACGTATTTGGTTGGCCACATGTCCAGACTCCCGAACTGGATTCGTAAAGTAGGCTGGTGTTGGTGCTTTGATAGACAATGGAATAAGTCGCATTGTCCGTTCCGGTGACGGTTGTTCTTGGAACCGTGAAACGGGCGGGCGTTGCATTGGTAAAGGTCAGGTTTCCGATGTTGGTCCCGGCGGTGTTAAGAATCGAATACATCGGATGCGCACTCATAGAGCTGGTCGTCGAACCGACATTGTTGGCGGTGACGTTGACTGTGGGAGATTGAAGAATCAAGTTTTTAATCGAACCACCCAAAGCCACAAAGCCAAACATGCCAATGTCGTTGGTATTGGCACCATTGACCACCAAATTGATCAGTTTGTAACCATAACCATCGAATTGGCTATAGAACGGATAATCCTCGTTTCCGATAGGAACCAAGGCATCTCCTGAATAAGTAATATCGTTGTTCATCCGAAAATACGTAGTCGAACTGAAAACGCCCAGAACATTGAGCTTTTGCAAGGTTCTTAAATCAGCGGACGTGCTAATTAAGAAAGGTGCGGCAGAGGTTCCGGAACCGCCACTAGAAAACATTGAACTGATATTGACGGTATTGGCATCAATTGGAAGTTCATATTGGTTGGCATTCAAATATGCGGCGTAGCTGAAAGCGGCGACCGAAACAGCGCCGGTTGCCAATGAACATATCAGAAGGGCCGAATACAAGAATGTTTTCTTCATGGCGTCTCCTTTCTAGGCGTAAATGGGAGAATTGGAATAAGCAATATTCAAGTTAAAGTCGATGCCGAAGCGCAGAGGATAACTTAAAAGCGTGGGGTTGGCTCTAACGAACGATTGAAACAGGGCACCATCCATGCTTAATTCGATCATTAGGCTCGTGGCGAAAACATAATTTCCAGAAACCTTGGTGGCAAATTTTGGGATAAAACTTTGCATGGCCAAACCGGTTGTGTTCGTAACGGGTGAACCGGAAAGGTCGCTTGCATCAAACAGCGTAATGCCGCTGGTCCTTTGAGCAGACGTGCGAAAGAAACTGTTCAAAGTTTTGGCTTCCAAGGTTGAAATATTGGACGGGAATGCCGAAACCAACGGTGAGGAAGAACTGTTATCAACCGCCACATAACGGTAATTGAATGGGTAAGAGGTTGAAAAATTGAGCTCGCTTGAAGTTGCCGTAGGAATCGAAACATATTGCATATTGGCGGTGACATATCCATAACGGTCCGGTTGGATGAAACGCAACTCGAGATAATAAGTCGGCAAACCCGGAACGTAATAAGCATTTTCGTTGTAATAAGCCCGAGTAAGAAGGTAATCGGGAACAACTGCACTTGAAAAATCAACGTTGATTTGACCATTGGTCAAGGAACTTTGAGTGACATTCAAACTGGAGGTTTGGTCAACATAATAGGCTATTTCGGAAGTGTCTGGGGTTTCGCCATAGCGACGCTCGTAAATATGAGCTTCAATCTTCACTTCGGAGTTTCCTGTTGAGAGGGCCACCATGTTGGTCACTGACCGGCTGAATTTGATCCACGCAAAAGTGGCACTCGTCAAAGCAAGTGCGCTGGCCACGAGGGCGATGGTGGTTGTCATGATCAGTTTGTTGTGTGGTTTCATGGGACCTCTCTGGAAATAAAAAAGCAGCCGCTACCATTCCTTAGGCAACTGGCTACCTCTTAACTTTTGGAGGCCCTTTAGCTTTGCGTCGCTAGATTACTCTAGGTTTGCTATTTACTAACTTGATTATATATATGTGAAAACAAGTTGTCAAACAGTCTACTTGCCCCCGCCCACGAATTTCAGGAAGTCAGAAATGGCCATCGGCTTGGCAAAATAAAAACCCTGCACCATTCGAATGTTGAGCCGTTTGACGATGTTTGCTTGGTCCTCAGTCTCAATTCCTTCGATGATGATGTTGTTGTTCATTTCCCGAATTTTGGCACGCAAATGATCAAAACTTAAGAAAGCAGAGCTGTCGCTTTCAATGCCGCGGACCAGGTCTCTTTCAAACTTGACGCAATTGAACGGAAGTGAGGCGGCGATTTGGAAATCAAGCACACGGTCCGTATAGTTATCAAGGCAGAAAACGATGTTATTTCCCTGCAAATCCTTCATGAATTTGCGTGTTTCATTTTCTTTTTCGGCAACAGTCTTTTCAGAAATTTCAAGTTGTAAGAAACCTTTTGGGAACTTATAACGCGATATGACTTGCTTGACTGTTTCTCTGAATCCGGAATCCAAAACAGAATCGGTTGACACGTTGAGGGCCAAACGTTCGACGCCGTTTTGTCGGAATAGATCAAAGCCATAGTTTTTCCACATTTCACCAACGTTATAAAGGAGAGCTTTTTCGATATCGACCAGCAAATGGGCTTCGCTTGCTGTCGCTAAATATTCACTCGTTGAAATATATCCGCGGTTCGGATCATAAAGCCGCGAAACCAACTCGCCACCAACGGGTTCGGAATTATTGATGTTCATGATTGGGTTGATGTAAATTTCAAATTTTTGTTTTGTTACCGCTTCGCGAATCAGATCGAGAACATATCCTTTTCGTTCTGCTTTCCGCGTCTTTTTGCTGTCGGCGACATACATCATGTCGTTTCCGGCTTTTTGGGTACTCTTGAAACCGGCACCGAGAAGCGCTTCGATGGCCGAAGCATCACGGACGTCTCCTGGGTAAGCTGATATGGTCATCCAAAAATGTGGGCTCTTTGGATCGTTACCACCGATTTCGCGTGCGGTGGAATAGATTGACTCAGCCATTGTAAACGCAGCCGAGCGCGTGGCTTCCGGAAATGAAACAAATAGAATGTTCCCGCTATAGCGATAAATGAAATCACCAAAACTGGCGTTTTCTAATTTACGGCACAGCAAGTTCAAGGTTGCAGACATGACTTCATCGGGTTCAAAAGACAAGGTAGGCGTGACGTTATTTAAAGCAATCGAGAAGAGATAACCGTTACGGTCGTCACTGACAGCGTTTTGGACATCCAATTCCAAGCGCCGACGGTTTTTAATTGAGAAATCCATATCCAAATAACGAGGCTCGGTTTCGGATAATGCGGCTCTCAGAGGGCGGATTGAAATCGCGGTTTCATGCGAATTAGCAGAGAAATTCATCAGGGAACGTAAAAAAGGAAGCGGTGAAATAATCGGGACCGTAATCTCTTTAGAGCCCACTTTCAAAGGGCACGTGGGACAAACGGAATCGCGATTGTGAAACACCTTGTAACAACGTTCGCCGATCGTCTTTTGGGTTTTATAGAAGGACGCTAAATTGGCGGACAAATAGTTTAATGAGAAGTTGTTTTTATCAATGACATAAACATACCGCTCATCCATTTTCAAAACATGTTCAAGCAATTCATTCTTGCTTCGCTCATAGTCGGAGTGGACAACTTCTTTGATGAAGGTTCCGAGTAATGCGCCTGCGAAGTTGAGAATCGTCTGTTCGCTGACGGTCAGTGAGCGATTTTTTTGACTAGAACAGAAATAAACAAGACCGAAGGTTTTTTCTCTATTTCCAATGGCTTGAAAATGGAACGTCTTAATATCAAGATTCGTCAGAATTTTTCCAAGGTGGGTTGGATAGGAATCAGCATCGCAACCATAGACTGCCCCGGAAGCGTCAACAGCTGCAAAAATCGGTTGAAGGTCATCGGGTGCAATACGTTTGAGCTTTTGAAAAGTCGGATGTTCGTGCAAACGGCAATCTTCAAACTCTACGCGAAACTCATCGAGGGATGCATCGAGGAGCAAATACCCTGCGTTATGAAAGCCAAATTGACTGGAAATTTTAAGAAGGTTTTGCCTGATAAATTTGTCAAAACTATCCTTGTTCTGGACATTTTTGGCTTCAAGAATCAAAGCCTCGGCATTGAGTAAAAACAATCTGCCGACGCTTTCAAAAGTTTCACGGTGAGAGATATCACTTTGGCGGATTGTAGGAAGGTAGATAAAGTAGTCTTTGCTCTTATCAAGCGCAAAAAGGGCATCTCTTTCAAGATCGCGACGGTTGGTATAGGGATAGATGGCGCCGCCAATGCGAATTTGAGCGACCTCCATGCCACGTCTATTTTTTTCAACTTTTGTCGGAACAAAATGAATATAGAAATTTTCGATTTTTGCTTTCAATAAACTCAATGAATTGACCTTTGGCAGGAATAACGAAATGACATTGGGCAAATAGTCGCCGACAACACCATCTTCGAAGTATTCACCCAATCCTTTTACAAGTTCGCCATGAAAGGGTTGGACATCGGTGTTCACTATCTTAATAAGGATATAGGCGGAACGATAGGAGGCATTCGCTTGCGATAAAAAGAAAACGGCTTGGTTGTATTCGCCTTTTGAGAGGAGACCACCCGCCCTAATTCGTTTTTCAACTTCTTCAGGAATAGGTTCTCCATTGAGGGTGGGTTCGAGTTTGCTATAACGTTCTAGCAGTTCGTTGACGTCATTTTCCAAAACGGCCAATTCTTCAATGTTTTTATTCCCGTCTTTTGGTTTCTCAGTAAGAGTCAATCCATAATAAAGTTTGGTCGAAATTCCAGCCAAACCCTTGTTAATCGCGGAATTGATGGTCATGACATGACGATAAATAAAAAAACCGAAGAGGGCATTTAATACCAGTGTTAAAACAAGCAAACCGACCAAAAGAAGGGCGTTGTTAATCGTAAAATAGTTGATGACAATCGCGGCCGAAACCAAAACCACCGAAGAAATCATTCCGAGGATAAAGCTGGCGACAGTTTGGTCAAGGTCGTATTTTAAAGTTTTCATGGATTCTCTTTCTTTTCTTTATTTATTATATTACATCGGTCTTAACCAAAAAGAAGAAACCTTCAAACTTTTTGTTTTTTGTGCTTTTTCCCCGAAGAGTCTATGATTCATTAACAATTTTAAAAGCTTTGCGTGATAAAATACTATCATCATGGATAAGAATTTCATTTGGGGCGCTGGCACTTCCGCCTATCAAATCGAGGGTGCTTTCAATGAAGACGGTCGTTCACCTTCAATCTGGGATACTTTCAGCCACACTCCCGGAAAAATTGAAAGGAAACACACAGGTGACGTGGCATGCGATCATTATCATCGTTACAAAGAAGACGTAAAGCTTCTTGCCGAACTGGGTGTGAAGGCGTACCGATTTTCCATTTCTTGGAGCCGCATCTTGCCCAACGGCATCGGCGAAATCAATGAAAAAGGACTGGCCTTTTACGACCACCTTTTAGATGAACTGAGTCAATATCATATTGAACCCTTTGTGACGTTATATCACTGGGATTTGCCACAGATTTTGTTTGAAAAGGGTGGCTGGCTGAACCCGCAAATTCCAAGTTGGTTTGAATATTATGTTGATGTCGTGACAAAGCATTTTGGCAAGCGGGTTAGAAACTATATCACCATTAACGAACCGCAAATTGTTGTTCAGGTCGGCATGCATTCTCTCGAGCATGCTCCGGGCATCATTTATTCCACTCGGGAATGTTTGCAAGCATCACACCATATCCTCTTAGCACATGGTCTGGCGGTTCGTAAGATTCGTAAAAATGTTCCGGATGCACTTATCGGTTTTGCTCCTTGTTCCGATTCGGTCGTTCCGCTTCATAACGATCCCGCGTCAGTGGAAGAAGCAAGAAAATTATTTTTTCAACTTCGAAAAGACAATTTTCATGTTGTTACTTTATTTTCTGATCCTGTCTTTTTGGGCGATTACCCGAAAGAATATTACGAGATGTACAAGGATGTTTTGCCTAAGATGGGAAAAGACGACTTGAAGATCATATCGACTCCGATAGATTACTGTTATCAAAATGTTTATACCGGGGCTTACTGCGATGTCGATGCTTCGGGAAAAGGGTATATTAAAGATTTTCCTGTCGGCAGTCCCCAATCCAATATCGTTTGGGAAGATGTTGTTCCGGAAACAAACTATTGGACTCCAAAATTTCTTTATGAGCGTTACCACAAACCGATTTTCATTGGCGAAAATGGGATGTGTTGCCACGATGCCGTTTCAAAAGACGGAAAGGTTCATGATCCGAACCGCGTCGACTTCATGGACCGCTACTTGACCGAACTCAAAAAAGTCCAAAAAGATGGAATCCCCGTTGTTGGGTATTTTGCCTGGTCCTTGTTGGACAATTTTGAATGGGCCTGGGGATATACCAAACGTTTTGGAATTGTTTATGTGGATTTCACAACCCAAAAGCGGATTCAAAAAGATTCATACTACTTCTATCGTGAAACGATAAAGAACCAAGGAGAAAATCTCCGTTGATGTTATTCGGCCTTACTACAGATGCTTCGGATTTGTTTATAATTTAATTAGAGGTATCTATGGAAAAGAAACTGGGTTTAAATGACTTGCCCAAATTAACTCCCCGCATAAAGCAGACAAACAAGTATGATTACGGCAACATCCTGATCATTGGCGGAAGCGTGGGTTACTTTGGCGCGCCCGCATTAAGCGCACTTGCAGCCTATCGGACCGGTTCCGGACTGGTCACAGTTCTGGTTCAAAAAAAAGATTACCCGTTTTATCAAAACCAAAATCCTGAAGTAATGGTGCGTCCTTACGAAAATCTTCATGATTTAAATGAAGTCTTGCTTAAGAAAGATGCTGTTTTATTTGGTCCCGGGCTTCGGGGAGATGACTCCCTCAATGAAGATGTTTTATGGTTACTTCTTCAAAAGAATATTCCTCTAGTTATCGATGCCTCCGGTTTAACCACGCTCAAACGATTGCTGGATGAAGATCGTCGCTTTGACCAAGTGATTATTACCCCCCACCTTGGCGAAGCCAAACGACTATTGGATACGGAAGAACCTCAAAAAGAAATAGACCGACTGACCCAAAAAGGAATGACGGTCGTTTTGAAAGGTGCGGATGTTTGGATTGCCGACCCAAAAAATCTATTTGTTGCCGATCGCGGAAACCCAGGCATGGCAACCGCTGGTTCGGGAGATGTTTTAGCCGGAATCATCGTCAGTTATTTAGGACAAAAAAAACTGCCGATCGAAGCCGCCCAAATTGGCGTCTACATACATCAATCGGCAGGGGGGTTGGCTAAGGATGAAGTGGGGGAAGATAGCCTAATGGCTTCTGATATCATCCGCTATATTCCCAAAGCTATCCAAGAACTTAAAGAAAAGTAATGAAGGAATAGCCGCTTCGGCGGCTTTTTTTATGAAACGCTTCGAATATAGGAATTCAGTTGGCTGGCATTTAACTTTTCAAATTTATAGCCCGTGTACTCGTCGGGGTGTTGTTCGGCATAAACAATTTCTTCATATTCGCTGGCCCATGTTGGAAGAGCGGCTTGATATTCCGAATCATCATATTCGGCTTGCGTGGTGGCCATAATGCCTTCAATCGTGAATTCAGTCGTACTATCGTCGTAATAAAAGTCCATGTAACCGGCGAACCCGTTCGTGGTAATGTCATACGAAACGAGGTAGGTATCCTTATATTCTTCTTCGGTATACGAAATCAAGTAAGCGCTGGTAATGGATAGTGTGGGCATATCGGTATCAAGCAGAAAGTATTGGTCGATGCCGATCTTGGCAATTCGGATACCAACTCCACAACTGGAAAGTCCTAATACACTCGCGGACAATAAGGTAAAAGAACACAAACGATTAAAAAGCTTGTTCATAGGAATCCTCTTTCTGCTTGGTAGCTAACTTAATTATACGGAAAGAGCTCCGCAAAAAGGGCATAAAAAGAAGCGTTTAAGTAAAAAGTATTGATATACAAAGTGTTTCTTGCCGCGACACTTGTCGTAAAATTTTTTATAGGAAATAGAAAAGAAATAAATAAGCGACCAAGTCTGCACTTCAAGAACGGAAAAGTTGGCCTGCGTTTTAAAATTATTTAGCGAATTTTAAAGTCTTTTTAGCCTGTCGGTTGGTATTTGTTATAATGTCAAAAGTACGTGGAGGTTTTTTATGGAAATCATTAAACCCGAAGAACTTGAGATGAAGTTTTTTGCCCGTATCGGTCTGGACTGGTTTTTGGTGTCTGCTGAGAAAGACGGCAAGATGAATGCTCTGACCGCTTCTTGGGGACAAATGGGACAACTGTGGAACAAATGGGTTGTGACCATTTACATTCGCCCCCAACGGTATACGAAAGAGTTCATTGATCATTCCGATCGTTTTTCCCTTTCATTTTTCAATGGAAAACATGATGAGATGTCTTTTATCGGTACGAATTCCGGCAGGGATATACCAATGAAAACCGAAAAAGCGGGTTTGCACACCGAATATATCGATGGTGTTCCTTCGTTCAAAGAAGCGAACCTCATTTTCATCTGCCGAAAACTGTATGTACAACCCCTTCAAAAGGAATGTTTCCTTGATCCAAACCTTGCTGACCGGAATTACCGTAAAGGCGATTTCTCCGTGGCTTACATTGCCGAAATCGAAAAAATCTATCGTCGTTGAAAGGACCTTCTATGAAACGCACATTGGCTCAAAAACTTGTTCACCGAAAAATCAAAAAGCCGCCTTTCGTTATTTACAACCTCCTAGGACGCGTTTGGCAGCTTCTCTTCTTCAAAAAGCTCAATGTGTCGGTCGACTATCGGTGCGATCCCCGAAAGACCAAAGGCCCTTATATCGTGATTTCAAACCACGCTTCACGCCTTGACTATATCTATTCGGGGATTCCATTACTTCCTCATACCTGTAACTACGTGGCGGGATACAACGAATTTTTCCGTTCACACCTTCGTGGAATTTTCCATATTTTACAAATCATTCCCAAGCGGAACTTTACCGCCGATATTTACACCATCACCCAAATCAAAAGAATCATTAAAAGAGGCGGACGCATTGTTATCTTCCCCGAAGGGATGAGTTCAATTTCCGGATCTAACCAACCCTGCGCTTTAGGAACCGGCAAGCTTCTTAAACATTTGAAAGTCCCCGTTTTTGTCATGAACATCAAGGGAGGCTATTTGACCAGCACGAAATACTGCCTCGATGAACGTCCGGGCCGTGTCGATGTCGTGGTGGACCGTCTGTTCACTCCCGACGATCTTGCTTCCATGTCGGACGAAGCCATTCAAACCCGTGTCGATGAAGCCATTCATCACGATGATTATGCTTGGAACAAACAAGTCCGCGCCGCCTATGACGGCCATGGCGCTTTAGCTAAAAATATGGGGGATTTGCTGTATTTATGCCCTCGTTGCGGAAGTGAACACACAATGGTCGGAGAAGGCAATGTGCTGAAGTGTTCCCATTGTGGAAACGGAGCAACGCTCAACGAATTCTATGATCTTATTCCATTAGATGAACAATGCGTCATTCCCCAAACTCCCCGTGCATGGTTTGACCTTCAGCGCGAAAAAATCAAAAAAGAAATTCTCGACCCGAGCTTTGAAATGCGCATCGAGGCCGAACTTGGAATGCTTCCGGAATTCAAACCTTTGAAAGACCAAAAAACCTCGGAAATTGTCGGTTCGGGAGTCATTATCTTGAATCATTCGGGTTTTTCTTACGAAGGAACGTGTCATGACAAGCCTTTTAGTTTCCATTTATCTCTTAGTGAAGTCCCGACCTATGGAATGTGTACCGACGTCACCCGGTTTTACACTTTCTTCAATGGTACGTTCTTTGAGTTTTATCCCAAGAACAATGTGGTCATGAAATGGTTTATTGCCACAGAAGAACTTCATCGCCTAAGTGGCGGTAAATGGCGCGATTTTCCAAAAAAGTAAAAAATCTTTTGACACCTTATTAGAATGAACAAATCCTTATAAAAGGATTTTCTTCTTGCTGCCATCGGCATTTCCGGTTTCTTTTTCGTGCGTGTGTGTTCTTTTGTTACTTGAAATCGCTTCCATTTTGTTATATGATGATAAGGAAATCGGTTTCCCTATAACATGGAGCTACAAATGAATATTATCAACGAATTCAAGCTGGAGAATTATCAACAGGAACGTCCTTTTACGAGTTTCCTTTCAGGAATCTCTGGGAAAAAAGGCATTCCGATGTGGGCTTTCTATGTCAATCGTGGCCAAGGCTTGGCCTCTTTTGGGCTTCGTGATAAGAACGGCGCCATCATGGAATTTTTCCCTGCCAATGCCACTTATCGCCATATCGCTCGGATTGGATTCCGAACCTTTATTAAGATAAATGGAAAAGTCGAAGAATTCTTCTTGGAGAATAACCCTGGACAAACGATGGTTATCCGGCCGGATCAATTTTCGATTATTGAAGAAAATAACACATTAGGTATTCGGGTAACGATTACCTATTTCACCTTACCCAATGAATTTTTAGCCGGCCTTGTCCGGAAAGTGGAGGTTACCAACCTTTCCGAAGAACCCAAAGACATCGAAATCGTTGACGGTTTGGCGCAACTTTTGACCAGCGGTCTTGATTACGGCGGTT
>ERZ1645192.3455-NODE-3455-length-12839-cov-9.411452_pt1 | contig 12839 bp, 10 predicted proteins | sample MGYA00575354_ERZ1645192 | MGnify/ENA primary metagenome ERZ1645192 (study PRJEB40844, sample SAMN11349763) | freshwater sediment metagenome | isolation source: river sediment | host: Sediment | place: India: Faizupur Khadar , New Delhi | collected 2017-02-21 ... | reverse complement strand
TCCGAAGCCCAGGTGCGAGACGCTATTTCAGGCGTGTTATGCCGTTGCACGGGGTATGAGAAGCCGGTTCAGGCCGTTCTGCGCGCTGCAGCGCAAATGCGCGGCGAATACGTGCCGCCAATCGAGGGTTCGCAGCCCCCCACGCCTGAGAACTGGCCGGCTCCTGGCGAGCCCATAAAAGAAGACGGGGATGCGTTCACCGGCTCGGGCGGCTCTATAATGACGACGGTCATGCCCAGGATCTGGACGGTGCCGCAAACACCATCGCGCTCGAAAATTGGAAAGCCCGAAATCAAGGTCGATGCAGTCAAACTCGTGCAGGGCAAGCCGGCCTTCACCGCCGATATTGAGAAACGCGGCATGCTGGTCGGTAAAATCCTTCACAGCCCGGTTGCACATGCCTGGATCAAATCGATTGATACTGCCGAAGCCAGGGCATTGCCCGGCGTTGCCGCCGTGTTGACCTGGCAGGATCTCCCGCGCGTGGTTTACTCCACCGCAGGTCAATCCGACCCGATCCCCGGGCCGCTGGATACCTTCTCGCTGGATCGCAAAGTGCGCTTCGTTGGCGACCGGGTTGCATTTGTAGCTGCCGAGACGGCTGAGATTGCCAAAAAAGCGCTGGAGCTGATCAAGGTTGACTATGAACCCCTGCCAGCCGTCCTGGATTCGCGGGAATCGATGAAACCCGGAACGGTGCGCATTCACGAAGAAACTGAATACGTCAACTTTGCCGATTCTGATGCCGAGCGTAATCTGGCCGCGGAAATTCGCATTGACATAGGCGACGTGAACCGCGGGTTTGCGGAAGCTGATAAAATCTATGAGGCGGATTACGAGGTACCCAAAGTCCAGCAGGCTCATATCGAGCCGCACGTTGTTGTCTCGTATTGGGATGAGGATGACCGCCTGGTGATCCGCACCAGCACGCAAGTGCCATTTCACGCCCGGCGCGTCCTGGCGCCTGTGCTTGGACTGCCCATCAAGCGCATCCGCGTCATCAAACCGCGCATTGGCGGCGGTTTTGGCGGCAAGCAGGAAATCCTCATCGAAGACGTGGCTGCACATTTGACAATCGCGACCGGCCGGCCTGTGCTGGTTGAATATGACCGCGAGGAAGAGTTTATCGCCGCGCGCTCGCGCCACCCCATGCGCATCCACATGAAAACCGGCGTCAAATTGGACGGCACGATTACCGCCAATGAAATGTATGCATTAAGTGATACCGGCGCATACGGCTGCCATGCGCTCACCGTCACCGGGAACACCGGGCATAAAGCCATGGCGCTGTATGTTGGCGACGGAGAGTATCGCAAAAAGCCCAACATCCGGTTTTATGCCGACGTGGTTTACACCAACACGCCTCCAGCCGGCGCGTACCGCGGCTATGGCGTACCGCAGGGCTACTGGCCGTTGGAACGCCACATTGAGATGATCGCGCGCGATCTGGGTTTGGATCCGATTGAATTCAGGCTGAAAAACGCGGTGCGTGCGGGCGAGTTGCACCCGTTCAGTACAGCCTGGAGCGAAGGCCGCGAGCCGCGCCCGGAGGTCATCCACACCGTAGGGCTGGAAGAATGCGTCCGGCAAGGCAAAGCAGTGATTGGGTGGGATCAGAAATTTGGCAATCCGGCCTGGCGTGCTGTCGAGGGCAAGCCTCACCTCCGCCGCGGAATTGGGATTGCGACCGTCATGCAAGGTACAGCCATTCCTTACCTGGACATGGGTGGAGCCAGCATCAAGATGAACGACGATGGGTCGTTTAACCTACTTGTGGGCGCCACCGACCTGGGGACGGGTTCGGATACCGTTTTGGCGCAAATGGCTGCCGAGGTGTTGGGCGTCCCGGTTGAAGACATCCTGGTTTACTCATCCGATACGGATTTCACGCCTTTCGATGTCGGTGCTTACGCGTCCAGCACGACCTACATCTCCGGCGCAGCGGTGGTCCGCGCGGCAGAACAGGCCGCTGAGCGCATTCGCATTCGCGCGGCGCGCATGATTTCGGAACAGGGCGGCGAGACTGTGTCCGCGGAAGACATCCTGCTGGAGGACAAGCGGGCAATTGCACCAGATGGCCGCTTCGTGACGCTGTATGACCTGGCGCATGACGCGCTCCATAAAGTTGACCAGGAACAAATCATGGGCGTGGGATCGTATGTCTCGCCTTCGTCGCCGCCGCCGTTCGCGGCCCAGTTTGCGGAAGTGACCGTGGATGTTCAGACCGGCGCCGTGAAGGTGGATAACCTGGTAATGGCTGTTGATTCGGGAATTATTGTTAATCCGATCACCGCCTCCGGGCAGATTGAGGGCGGCATGACCCAGGCGCTAGGGTATGCGGTATGCGAAGAAATGTTGTACGATGATGAAGGCCGGCCGAGGGAACGCGATTTGGTCGATTACCACATTTTCCGCGCGGACGAGATGCCCGCGCTCGAGACGATCTTCATCCAGACTTATGAACCATCGCATCCGTTTGGGGTGAAGGCTGTGGCTGAGATACCCTTGGACGGCGTTGCGCCGGCGGTTGGAAATGCAATTCTGGATGCCTGCGGCGCCAACCTCACGGTCAATCCGGCAACGCCGGAACGTGTCTGGCGGGCAATCAACCACCAATAGAATCATTTATGCGCTATGAGGATAGAGACCACTGATGCAAGCACCTGTCTATGTGATCGGCCATGTGAACCCGGATACGGACTCAATTGCATCCGCGATGGGATACGCCTGGGTTTTGCGCGAGCGCGATGGGATGGATACCATCGCTGCCCGTGCCGGGGCGATCAACGCGCAAACCTCCTGGGTGCTTAAACACCTGGGACTCGAAGCCCCGTTGCTGTTGAACGATGCGTCTCCGCGCTTCGAGTCGGTCATGCGCAGGTACGATACAACCCTGCCGGACAAGCCGCTCCGGGATGCCTGGTCGGTGGCCTCGCGCACCGGTGGAATTGCCCCATTGGTGAATGCGGACGGCACGCCATTTGGCCTGGTCAACGGGCGCAGTCTGTTCGACTTCCTCTTTCACCTGGTCGGTCCGCATCTCAAACAGCAGGATGCCCGCATCAGCGATATCTTGGATTTCCCCAGTCACCGTGCAGCCGACACGAAAGTTGCCCGGTTTCAATCGTCCACGCGCATCCGCGATGTGCTTAACCGGATTTTGCGCGAGGAAGGCGACGAATTCATTGTGACAGACGATGCCGGCCGTTATGTTGGCGTCTGCCGGCAGCGCGATCTTCTCAATCCGCCTCGAATCAAGATCGTCCTGGTGGATCACAATGAAACCTCCCAGGCAGTCGGGTCGTTGGATGAAGCCGATCTGTTGGAAATCCTGGATCACCATCGTCTGGGAAACCCATCCACCCGCACGCCCATTCGTTTTACGGTTGATATTGTCGGCAGCACCAGTACGCTGGTGTCTGAGCGCATCGAAGAGGCCGGGTTATCCGCTCCGCCGAATCTCGCCGGCCTGATGCTGGCAGGATTGCTCTCGGATACCCTGGTCTTAACCTCGCCAACAGCCACCGATCGGGATCATGCCGCGGCGGAACGGCTGTCAAGGTGGGCATTTGTGGGCGGAAGCGCGCTGGCCGGTGAAACAATCCAGTCGTACGGTGAAAAAGTCCTGGCAGCAGGCGCCGGGCTGGGAACGCGGGAACCCAGCGATGTGGTCTCCAGCGATATGAAGATTTACCGGAGCGGTGATTTCCAGTTTGCGGTTGCCCAGGCGGAAGTCAGCGACCTGTATGAAGTCAGCGAGCGATTGGTTCCGCTGACCCGAGCACTGGAAGATCTGCGGGAACAAAAAGGATTGGATTTTGCCATGCTGATGGTGACGGATGTGGTTCGTGGTTCCAGCCGATTGCTGGTTGCCAACCCGCCGCCCGTGCTTGAAGACCTGCCATATCCCCCACAAACCGATGGTACGCGGCTGGCGGAAGGGGTGGTTTCACGCAAGAAGCAATTATTGCCGGTCGTTTTAGGACTGTTGGAGCGATGAGCGAGTCCATCTGGCAAATCCTGGCTGACATAAAAGCGCATTATCGCGCCGCTGCGCTTTGTACGATCATTGAAAGCCACGGTTCGACGCCGCGCCATGTTGGCAGTAAAATGATTGTGACTCCAGACGGCAAGTTCACCGGAAGTGTGGGCGGTGGTGAAATTGAAAACCGCGTCCTGCAGGAGGCATTAGCCTCGTTGACAGACGGAAAAACGCGCCGGCTGACGTATTCGATGGTGGACCCGCAGCGCGGTGATCCCGGTATTTGCGGTGGTACGGTGGAAATCTATATCGAGCCAATTCTTCCAGATCCAACCTTGATGGTCATCGGCGGCGGGCATGTCGGCAAAGCAGTTGCGCACCTGGCAAAATGGCTGGAATTCCGGGTGGTGGTATGTGACGACCGCCCAGAGTTTACAACTGCGGAAATGAATCCGGACGCGGATTTGCTGCTCAACGTCCCGATGGGTGAATTGCCGGATCACATCGAGATCAATGCTTTTACCTCCATCGTCCTGACGACCCGCGGAGCCAATGTGGACATCGCCGGCCTGCCGGATTTGTTGCGCCAATGCGAACCTGGTTATATCGGCATCATCGGATCGCGTAAGCGCTGGTTGACAACAAGGCAAGGCTTATTGGATGCCGGAGTTCCTGAAGCCGTTATTAATAGAATCCATTCCCCTATTGGGTTGGAACTGCAGGCGGAAACCCCTGAAGAAATCGCGGTTAGCATACTGGCTGAAATTCTCATGCTGCGGCGCGGCGCCAGCGGCAAGAGTATGAAGGATTAGGATTTACTTATGTGGAAACAATATATCAATGCCTCATCGATTGAAGAAGTGCTTGGCGTGTTGGGAGAGAAGAAAGCTTCCGCCAGGGTGGTAGCCGGCGCTACTGATTTAATCCTGGAAATGGAACGCGGCGTTCGCAAGGGCATCGAAACGCTGGTGGATATCAGCCGGATTCCTGGACTGGATACCATCGCGTTGGATGAGGAGGGTTGGATCCACATCGGTCCCAATGTTACCCACAATCATTGCGTTGCATCGGCACTGCTCAGAGAATATGCGTACCCGTTGGTACGGGCAGCCTGGGAAGTGGGCTCACCGCAAATCCGTAATCGCGGCACTGTGGCTGGAAATTTAATAACAGCCTCGCCCGCCAACGATACGATTTCTCCGCTGATGGCGCTGGGCGCTCACGTCACGCTTGCATCCACGCGGGGCAGCCGGGAAGTGGCCTTGCAGGATTTTTACACCGGCGTTCGCAAAACAGTGATGGCAGAAGATGAAATGTTGACGGATATTTCGTTCCCGGCGATGAAAACTAGCCAACGGGGTACATTTATCAAATACGCGCTTCGCCGGGCGCAAGCCATCTCTCTATTAAACATCTCCCTGATCTTATCTTTTGACGCGGACCGGATTAACGCGGCCAGCATTACCCTGGGCGCCGTGGCCCCGACGATCATTCACGCCGATGCTGCTGAGAGCTTTCTCGTTGGCCAGGTACTGACGCAGGGTGTGATCGAACAGGCCGCTGAGCTGACGCAGCAGGCGGCCAGACCCATTTCCGATGTGCGCAGTTCTAAAAGCTACCGGGAAAACATGGTGCGCGTGATGGCACGGCGGGGGCTTCAATCACTGTCTGCTCGTTCTGAAAAAGATGATTTCCCGGCAGCCCCCATTCTCCTTTGGGGAAAGTCCAATCACATCGTTGAAAACACTATACCTTCGAGCACGATCAACGGCGACGCGCGTATTTCCACTCGTATCAACGGTGTTGGGTATGAATTTACTACCGGACAGGAAAAAACGCTTCTGCGTCTGTTGAGAGAGGATGCCCACCTGGTGGGGACAAAAGAAGGGTGCGCCGAGGGCGAATGCGGCGCCTGCACGGTATACCTGGATGGGGTGGCTGTTATGGCATGCATGGTACCCGCGCCGCGCGCGAACAATGCCGAAATTGTCACCATCGAGGGAATCTCTGGAGAGGATGATTTGCACCCTGTTCAACAGGCCTTCATCGACGCGGGCGCGGTGCAATGCGGTTATTGTACCCCCGGCTTTGTGATGTCGGCGGTGAAATTGCTTGAGGAGCGCGAAAACCCGACGAAAAACGAAATTCAACAGGCAATTACCGGCAATCTTTGCCGGTGCACGGGGTATTATAAGATTGTCGAAGCTATTGACAGGGCGGCTCATCATCAAGAAGGAGGATGAAAGATGGGTAAATATTCTGGCCGCATAGTTCAGGAGCCTTTGCGGGATCGCAACCGGCAAGCTCATCCCATTTGGCGTGGCGTTGGCTTTGCCTTGCTGATCTTGACGCCAATCATCGCGATCTTTGGCTCGATCGCGCTCGTCGAAGCGAACGCCACGCAGGGCTGGGTCGAAATTCCAAGGGATCTCATCGCGAAGGGTGTCGGCGACCCCTTGCTTTATGTAAAAATCATTGTCGGGCTGGTGATATTTGTTGTCGTCACCGTGTTTTTCCGGTTAATCACATTTATTCTTTATGGCGCTTTCGGGCCATCACGCTACGGTCCCCTGGATGTTCCGCCCGTGGCTTATAAAGGGCCTAAAAAGAGCCGGTAATTATTATTTTTAAGGAGAGGCGGCGGTATGACCTTTACTGTTGGACGATCATTCATCCGCGTTGATGCTGAAGCAAAGGTGAAGGGGGAGGCGGTTTACCCCGGCGATATTGAAATGCCGGATATGGCTTACATGAAAATTTTGTTTGCCAACCGCCCCCATGCCAAAATCCGCAGAATTGACACATCCGCGGCTGAACAGCTCCCAGGCGTTCTTGCGGTGTTAACAGCCAGGGATGTGCCAAACAACGAATATGGGCTGATCTCACCCGACCAGCCAGTCCTATGCGGCCCTGGCTCTAACAAACCGTACGCGGAGCATGTGCGCTTTATTGGTGATCAGGTGGCATTGGTGATTGCTGAAAGTGAAGCGATTGCTGCCCGCGCAATTCCCCTGATTGATGTGGATTACGAGGATTTACCGGTTGTTTCTGACCCGCGGGAAGCGATGAAAGCCGAGTCGCCCCGGTTGTTCCCGGATCGCGACTCGAATGTGTTCGGCCATTATCGCATTCGCAAAGGTAGCATCGAAAATGGGTTTAAGAATGCGGACGTGACCGTGGAAGGTTATTACCAGACGCCGGTACAGGAACATGCCTATTTACAGCCGGAAGCTGGCGTGAGTTACCTTGATGAGGAAGACCGGATCACTGTGGTCGTTGCCGGCCAGTGGGTGCATGAGGACCAGGAGCAGATCGCACACGCCCTAGCGCTTCCGTTGGATAAAATCCGGGTGATCTACCCGGCTATCGGCGGAGCCTTTGGCGGCCGAGAAGATATGTCCATTCAAATCGTTCTGGCTCTGGCAACCTACCGGTTATCTCAGAAAGGAATCCGCCGGCCAATCAAAATTGTCTGGAGCCGGGAGGAATCAATTATCGGGCATCACAAGCGGCATGCTTATTCCATCCACGCTCGATGGGGTGCCTCACGGGATGGGAAAATCACGGCAGCCGAGGTTGAATTAATCGCCGATGGCGGGGCTTACATGTACACCTCGACGAAAGTCCTCGGCAATGCCACCCTGATGTGCACCGGGCCGTATGAGATTCCCAATGTGAGCGTTGATTCCTACGCGGTTTATACCAACAACATTCCCGGCGGGGCGTTCCGCGGATTCGGCGGACCGCAGGGAGCATTTGCTGCTGAAATGCAGATGGATAAGCTGGCTGAAGCGCTGAGTATGGATCCGGTCGAGATACGCGAGCGCAACATCCTTCGAGAGGGTTCGCTGTTGTCGGTGGGCACGCCGTTGCCCAAAGGCGTTTCCATCGATAAGGTGTTGGAAGCATGCGCGCTGAAAGCCGGATGGGTGCGCGGGACAAACGGTTGGCAGCGGCCGGTTGTAAATCAATCGGAGCAGGCTAACAAAAGGCGCGGAATTGGTTTTGCCTGCGCATTCAAGAATGTGGGCTTTTCCTTTGGCGCGCCGGAGAATTGCTGGGCGACGATTGAATTGCGCGGGACAGAGGAAATCGATCAGGCGGTGTTATATCACGCCGGAGCTGAGGTCGGGCAGGGTTCTCACACCGCCTTCATTCAGATGGCCGCCGAAGCGCTTGGTCTGCCGTTTGAAAAAATATCGCTGGTCGCTGCGGACACGGCATATACCCGGAATTCAGGCAGCGTTTCTGCGTCACGGATGACATTCATGGCGGGTAATTCCATCCGCGGCGCAGCTGCATTGGCGCTGGAAAAGTGGCAAAATGAGGAACGACCCGCCGTGGCCACCTATCAGTACCTGCCGCCGCGCACGACGCCGTATGATCCAGAAACGGGCAAATCCGAGCCTAATTTTTCGTACGGCTATGTTGCCGAGGCTGTCGAGGTCGAGGTGGACGTCGAGACCGGGCAGATCCAGGTTGTCAACGTGATCTGCGCCGATGATGTGGGTAAAGCTGTTAACCCGCAGCAGGTGCAGGGGCAAATCGAAGGGGCTGTGGTTCAGGCAGCCGGTTACGGTATCCTGGAAAACTTTGTGCAAAAAGACGGGATGCCGCTGACCAAAACGCTTTCCACCTACCTGATTCCAACTGTCCTGGATGTACCCGGGCGGGTCGAATCGGTGATCCTGGAATACCCAGATCCCATTGGACCCTTTGGCGCGCGCGGCATGGGAGAAATGCCCTATCTTCCATTTGTCCCCGCCCTGGTTTCTGCCTTGCATAATGCCTCTGGGCGTTGGTTTGATCAATTTCCGTTGACCCCGGAAAGGGTTTTGGAGGGGTTTTCCTCCTGAGATACTATGGCAACTCCAGCGATGATGAGAATCTTGATCCGCGGCGGCGGTGATTTAGCCAGCGGGGTCGCCTTGCGGCTTCATCGGGCCGGTTGGGACGTTCTGGTTTGCGAACTTCCGGCGCCTCTTACGGTCCGGCGGCTGGTATCGTTTTCCGAAGCCGTCTATTCAACCCGTTGCCAGGTTGAAGAAGTTTATGGCGTGCGGGTATCCAATCCGGGAGAGGCCTTTGCAGAACTTTCCCTTGGAAACATCCCTGTGATTGTCGATCCGGAAGCGCGCGCCCGGGAATGGTTCGCGCCGGACGTGTTGATCGACGGCCGCATGTTGAAAGCGGCACCCGAACTGCCTCATCCAGCCGCAAAACTGTCAATTGGATTGGGGCCGGGCTTTAGCGCGGGAGAGAATTGCCACGCCGTCATCGAAACGAAGCGCGGTCCCTTTCTCGGCCGGGTCATCTGGAGTGGCTCCGCCGAGCCGGACTCGGGGCTTCCTGAAAAAGTCGCCAATTACTCCGGCGAGCGAGTTTTGCGCGCTGAAGCGGACGGCGTTTTCATTTCCGCGGCTTCCCTCGGAACCCACGTCGATGCCGGCGAGGTGATTGGTTGGATCGGCACATCCGCGGTTCATGCGCCTTTTTCAGGAGTCATACGCGGTTTGGTCCATGATGGCCTTCCGGTCAGCCGAAAATTGAAAATTGGGGATGTGGATCCAAGAGATGATCCGCTGATCAGTCGTCTGGTTTCGGACAAGTCGCTGGCAGTCGGTGGCGCGGTTTTGGAGGCGATTTTATCTTTCGGCCCGCTGCGCGAATACTGGTGAGTGCGTGAACCTTCAAAAAGCGTTTCGATTGGATGAACCGCTTGCAGCCGCTTTTGTAGGCGCAGGTGGAAAAACTACGAGCATTTTTCAAATGGCGCGGTCGCTGAAGCATCCCGCGGTGGTCACCACGACCACGCATATGGGCGTCTGGCAAATGGAATTGGGCGACCGCTGGATCGTGGGGATGCCGGACTTCGGCCAACTGGAGCAGATGGCGAATGGCGTCAGCATCATCACTGGAGCGCCGGATGAGTATAGCAAGGTCGGCAGCCTGCCGGCGGAACAACTTGATCGGTTGCATAGCATTTGCCAGGAAAACGGCTGGAGCCTGCTAATCGAGGCTGATGGTGCAAAGCAGTTGCCGCTCAAAGCGCCGGGCGAGCATGAGCCCGTGATCCCGGCATGGGTGGATTTGGTGGTGGTGGTGGCCGGTTTGACGGGTCTTGGTCAGAGTTGCGACAATGCGCATATTCATCGCCCCGATCAATTCGCCAATCTTTCAGGTCTGAAACCTGGCGAGAAGGTGGGGGAAGAGCACCTGTTGGCTGTACTGGGCAGCAGCGCTGGCAGCTTGAAAAACATCCCGGAAAAGTGTCGCAAGGTACTTCTCCTGAATCAGGCCGATGACGAAGGAAGGATGGCAGCCGGCCGGCGGCTGACCGATCAATTAGCGCCGTTTTATGATTCTGTGATGATTGCACATCTTACGGCCGAGCATAGCGATGAGCGCATTCTTTTTGTACGTGAACCCATCGCGGGTGTGATCCTGGCCGCGGGCGGATCGGCCCGCTTTGGTGCACCGAAACTGGGGTTGACGTGGCGGGGAAAGAGTTTCATTGACAATATTCTTGAAACGGCATCGAATTGTGAATTATCGCCAATTGAATTAATTATTAATAATGCGTATAGCCATTTATTTCATTATAATCAAAACGCCAACCTCATTATCCACCAAAATTTAAACTGGAAAGAGGGACAATCCTCCTCCATTCGACTGGGCGTAGAATCTTTGCCCAAGGAAGTGGGCGGGGCAGTGTTCTTCCTGGGCGATCAACCACACATCCCCGGCCGGCTGGTGCAGGAGCTTGTCAGCCGGCACGCCTGCACGCACGCTGATGTCATCGCGCCACTCGTGGATGGCCGCCGCGGCAATCCGGTGTTGTTTGACCGTAGAACCTTCAAGGACCTTGAGCAGTTGAAGGGTGATGTGGGCGGGCGGGCGATCTTCGCAAAATACCCGCTAGAGTATGTGCCGTGGCACGATGCCAGTATTTTGCTGGACGTGGATACTCCCGAAGATTATTCGCGCCTGTTGGAATTGGAATAACCCATTGAATACCACGATTGCAGCGATTATCCTGGCGGCCGGTAAATCAACCCGCATGGGCACGCCAAAAATGCTGCTTCCCTGGGGACAAAGCTCTGTCATCGAAACGGTAGTTCAGCATGTGATTGCCACAGAATTAAAACCAGTTGTCATCGTCACGGGTGCAAATCAGACATCAATCGAGGAAAAGCTTACTCCTTTCTCGGAGCGAGTCCAGGTGATTCACAATGGACAGTACGCCCGACTGGAAATGTTTTTCTCAATCAAGCTCGGAATTCGCCAGGTAGCCGGTCATTGCCACGCTGCAATGCTCATTTTGGGCGATCAGCCACACATCGCCCCGCAGACCGTCGCTGGTCTAATCGCCCTTTTTAACGATCAAAACGCCAGCATCGTGATTCCGAGTTACAATATGCGGCGCGGTCATCCCATCCTGCTGCACCAGCGATTTTTTAACGAAATCTTGGATATGCCCGACGATGCCAGTTTGAAAACATTCCTGGCGAACAATGAACAGGAAATTCAATACCTGTTGATTGACGATGACAGCATCCTCGAAGACATGGATTCACCTGAAGAGTACCAACAATTGAAGAAAAAACATCACCGATAATACTGGCTGTGAGGTTATGTCAAAAATTATGACGATTAAAATTCCGGTCTTGCCCGGTCAAAAATCAGAAATTCTGCGGCTGGCGAATCCAACCCTCAGCCTGGATGATGCTTCCAGGCAATTGCCTGGTGGGGTGTATACAACTTTTCGAACATATCAAAAGCGCTATGCAATATCGCTTCTGGACCATTTTGACCGTTTGGAAAATTCCGCAAGGTTGTCAGGAACCGTCGTCTCTCTCGATTATGAACGGCTGCGGTTGGAATTGAGAAATGCGTTGAACCTTTTTGATCCGGCTGAGGCCCGTGTACGCGTTTCCGTTGATTTGACAGTCAAACCTGGCGATGTTTATCTTTCGCTTGAGGAATTGCACACGCCGTCTGTAGAACAGTACCGGGATGGCGTGGCCGTGATTACCCGAAAAATGCACCGGGAAAACCCCGTAGCGAAAGCAACCAACTTCATCCTGGAAGCTGAAAAAGTGCGTCATGAAGTTGATTTTCAGGAAATCAACGAAGTGTTGATGATCTCCGAAGATGATCACGTCCTGGAGGGATTGAGCTCGAACTTCTTTGGCATCCAAAATGAAACCCTCATCACCGCCGAAGAGGGCATTCTGCCTGGCATCACCCGCAAAATGGTCATCGAGATCGCCCATCAATTGGGATATTTTGTTGCGTACCGAAACATCCGGCTGGGTGAATTATCCAGACTGGATGAAGCTTTCATCACCAGCGCCAGCCGGGCTATCCTGCCGGTGACGCGGATCAACAACCGGCCGGTTGGCACCGGTAAGGTGGGGAACATCACCCGAGAATTGCAGGTTGCGTTTCAGAAAAACCTGGATGCGTCGCTCGATCTAATCTAGGCTTCGCCATCCTCCGAATTGACATCTTCCTTCTTGTCGTCCTGTTTTTCATTCTGTTCGACCTGCAACTCGCCGCGTTCCATCTGATCCAGGAGGCGTTTGGCGTCTTCAAGTTGGTCAGCGCGCACATAAATGCGCGCCTCGCCAAGCGGGCCGATGGTCAATCCGTAGGTGATTCCAGCGCTTTCCTGGATCAGGTAAGCGTCGATTCCAAATGATTTCAACAGGGCTGTGATGGATTCTGCCAGGATATGACCGGTGACTCGATATGCCAACTCATATTCAGGTTCCATGTGTTGCTTACCTCCTTGATACGATCTTATTTTAGCACTTAGCCGCATCGCCCGGCAACTGCGCAATGATGCTCGCGA
>ERZ1645192.3454-NODE-3454-length-12843-cov-4.886065_pt1 | contig 12843 bp, 8 predicted proteins | sample MGYA00575354_ERZ1645192 | MGnify/ENA primary metagenome ERZ1645192 (study PRJEB40844, sample SAMN11349763) | freshwater sediment metagenome | isolation source: river sediment | host: Sediment | place: India: Faizupur Khadar , New Delhi | collected 2017-02-21 ... | reverse complement strand
GGGCTCACTTGAAACGGACCTGGCGCGCCGTGACTTCACGGTGAACGCGCTCGCCCTCCGCTCCACAGGCGAGCTTGTCGGAACCCGCCGCAGCAAACTGGATATCGAGCTTCGGCTGCTGCGCTTCAACGGGAGCGCAGCCGACCGGCTCAGGGAAGATCCGCTCAGGGCGCTTCGTTTGCCGCGTTTCGCGGCGACGCTTCCCGGTTTTTCCGTGGCCGGGGGCGCCTATTCCGCCGTGAGGGCCGCGGCGCCGTCGTTCGCCCGTTGCGCCCCCGAACGGATAGGAAGAGAAGTGCGTCTCGGGCTCGAAGGCGATCCGGGGCTTTTCCTGCGCGGTCTGGCGGCAAGCCGCACGCTTCATATTCTCCGTTCCCTGTTCGGCGGCGGGCCGGGGGGGCCGGCGCTTCTTCTTCAATCGCTGAAGAGGCTTGACGACCGGAAAGAACCCCTTCTCAGACGGACGGCGCTTCTCGCCTCGTTCCGGAGGAAGCTCTCCTTCCCCGACCTCGAAGGCGCCTCCTCGGTCCGCGCAATACTGGAAGGATGGCGCTGGCCGAAACAGGTGTGCTCGGGATGCGCGGCGCTTGTGTGCAGGAGGGCCGCCCCTGCGGCGAACATGTCGCGGGCGGAGATGGCCGATCTGCTTCTTGCTCACGGCGAGGCCTTCTGGGAGTCGGTTTTTGCTCTTTTCGGCGCTCTCTGCCGAGTGCATGTCCCGCGCAGGCGCATGGCTCTCTTCCGGGAGCGTTTCGGCCGCCTCGCCGTTCGCCTCCGGACGGAAGAAGCGCTCATTCCCTCCGGAGATGAGCTGATGGAGCGGTATGCGCTCTCTTCAGGTCCGGAGGTGGGGAGACTCTTGAAGGCTCTTCGGACCGAACATCTTCTCAAGGGATTCGCTTCGAGGGAGGAGGCGATGGAGAGAGTCGCTTCGTTGATGAATATACGATGAAGAGAGGAACTCCCCTCTCTGTTTTCCGCTCTCTTCGTGTTACAATCAGAAGAAACATATTTGTATCTGCAGAGGGTATAGAGGGAGTCGATTTTCATGGGTCTGCTTCATGTCGATCAGTTGCAAGCGGGCATGGTACTGGAGAAGAATCTGCTGGCTTTCAACGGCCGCTTTCTTCTCCCAAGGGGTATTGTGCTTACGGAGAAGCATATTCAGACGATGAAGGTCTGGGGGGTTGTAGAGGCGTCCGTTGAGGGAGATCTCCCTGCGGAGCCTCTGAAGGATGCCGCAGCCTCAATGCCTCCCGAGGTTGTGCAGGAGGCCGGGCGCTCGCTGGAGACGCTCTTCCCCTCCACTCCGTCGACTTCGCCGATGAAAGATTTCTACTCTGTCGCCATGGAACGGACAACCGCAGCCCTGATGCGCGACCGGTCGCAGCGCGGGGCGCAGGCGCAACAGCCCCGCAGCCCCGCGCGCCGGTTGTCCTCGAATATCCCCAATCTGTCTGTGACAGCCTCCGATCTCGTCTCCAGGGAGCTGCAGCTTGCCTCTCTCCCCGATGTGTACTATCGGATCATGGAGGTGATCAATTCGACCCGCAGCTCCGCCTCCCATATAGCCGAGGCCGTCGGGAAGGATACCAGTCTTCTTTCCCGGCTTCTTCGTCTTGTCAACAGCGCGCTCTACGGCTTCCCCTCCAAGATAGAGACTGTGACGCGGGCCGTTGCGATCGTCGGAACCCGCGAGCTTTCGACGTTGGCGCTCGGGGTTGCGGCCGTCCAGTACTTCAACGACATCCCCTCGGAATATGTGGACATGAAGAGCTTCTGGAGGCACTCCGTGGCCTGCGGCGTCTACGCCCGTCTGATGGCCTCGGAGAAGATCGGCGTTTCCGAGGAACGTCTCTTCGTCTCCGGACTGCTGCACGACCTGGGAAAGCTCGTGCTCTTCCGTCAGGTGCCCCTTTCGGCGCGGAACGCCATCGAATTGGCTCTTGCCAAGAAAATTCCCCTCTGTGAAGCGGAGCGGGAGATCCTCGGCTTCGACCACGCCTATCTCGGGGCGTTGCTGCTGCGGGAGTGGAAAATTCCCTCGCCTCTCGAAAACGCCGTACGGTTTCATCACTCCCCGCTTTCCTCTTCCTCTCCTCTTGATCCTGCGCTTCTGGCGTCGGCGGATGCGCTCGCCATGGCGACAGGATTCAGCGGGAGCGGCTCGGTCGTGATGCCCCAGATCTCGCCGGAGATATGGGCGGAGACGGGGCTTTCAGCGGCCGTCTTCCAGCCGGTGATCCTTCAGGGAGGCCGCCAGATAGAGGACATTACGAACGCTTTTCTCGGAAACGGAGGCGCATAGCATGCTCCGTCGCAATCGCATCTCTTTTATGGAGGAACGCCTCCGCCGCCTGGAAGAACAGAACGCATACCTCTGGCAGGAAAAAGCATTCGGCATCGAGGCGCTTGATGCCGCTGCTTCGTTGGGGCACTTCGACACCAGCATGAACAAGCTCGAAGACCCGCTGCCGATTCTCCGGGAGACTGTCAAGCGAGTGCAGGGGCTTATCCCTCTGAAAGCGGCCGTGATATATCTCGTCGGCGACGACTCTTCATTCTACCCCGCGTACTGCTCCCCGCCCGATGCGCTTCCCGAGCTGGAGAAGCGTGTTGCTACTCTCATCGAGGACAGAACGTTCGTCTGGGCGATCAAGAGGCGCAAACCTGTCCTCACCGAATTCAAGGAAAAGCGCGCTCCGCTGCTGCTCCACGTGCTCTCCACCATCTCCAGGACGCGGGGCATGCTGGTAGGGGTCATGGACAAGGGGTGGGAGGAGATCTCGGACTACTCTCTCTCTCTTCTCTCCGTCGCTCTGACTGCAAGCGCGGGAGCTCTGGAGAGCTTTGAGCTGTACCGGAATCTTCGCAGTCTCAACAGAGATCTCTCCTCGAAGATGGCGCAGCTGGAGGACTCGCGGAACGAGCTTGAGCGGTACCACGTGGTTCTGGAGGAACAGGTGGAGACTCGTACCAGAGAGCTGGCGCAGGCGAACGACGAGATGAAGATGGAGATCGCCGAACGGATGCGCGCCGAGGAAGAGCTTCGTTCCAGCGAGAGTATGCTCAAACACGCCCTTGAGGGTGTCGGCGAAGGAATATGGATGTGGGACGTCGCTTCGGGAGAGGTCGATCTTTCGCCGCTTTCGATGGAGATTCTCGGATGCGCCGCCGACGTCGCCGCCTGCCCGCCGGAGATGCGGTGGATGGAGGGGTGGGAACGGCTCATTCACCCGGATGATGTGGAGAAGGTACGGTACAAGAAGCAGAAATGCCTTGCCGGAGACACGCAGGGGTACAGAGTCGAGTACCGCGTGCCGGGCGGCGACGGGACTGTCAGGTGGATTTTGGAGCGCGCCCGCGTTGTTCTCAGGGACGACGCGAGAAAACCGCTTCGGATAGCCGGCACCCACTCCGACGTCACCGAACGGCGGGAGCTGGAGGACCAGATCCGCTTCCAGGCGACGCACGACTATCTGACCGGGCTGCCGAACCGCTATCTTTTTTATGATAGATTCTCCCAGGCGATTGCGTATGCACGCCGAAAAAAGAGAAAGGTCTCGCTGCTCTTTATTGACCTGGACAATTTTAAGGTCGTCAACGATACGTACGGTCATGATGTCGGCGACGACCTGCTGAAGGAAGCCGCAGAACGTCTGAGAAAGGTCTTCCGGGAGATGGATACCATCTGCCGCCTTGGCGGTGACGAATTCACAGTGATTCTCCCCGAGACGGGGGACCGCGCTGAAGTGCAGCGCATTGCGGAGCGGCTCCTGGAGTTCTTCGATACTCCCTTCCCCATGAATTCAGGTTCGATACGGCTCCAGATATCCGTGGGGATCAGCATCTTCCCAGATGACGGCGACGATATCGAGATGCTCCTGAAAAAGGCGGACCTCGCCATGTACCGCACGAAGAAACACGAAAGAAGCGCGTTTGCCTTCTCAGCAGACGTGCATGATTGACCAGCCTTTCACCGGAAACTCAAAAAGGAAAACGCCCTAATAAAGTCAATTCTTGCATGCGCCTCTTGACCTCTTGTTCAATTGTCTTAATAATGTTTATTGGAATTTTCAAAAAGTAGCGTGCGGCAGCAGAATGATTTTTCAACAGGAGGCGAGTGCACATGCGAGTATCCATTCCGTACGGAACGTCGGCTCTTTCCTGCGATATACCCGACAGCCGTTTGAAAGCGGTTCTCGTTTCGAGTCTTCACGAACTGAAAGCCGATGCGCCGGAGCGCCAAATCGTCAGAAAATCCCTCGAAAACCCGATCGGATCCCTCGGCCTGCGAGAGCTCGCGGAGGGAAAAAAGAACGTCGTGATTATCTCAAGCGACCATACCCGCCCCGTTCCAAGCGCCATTATCATGCCGCTGCTCCTCGAAGAGGTGCGGGCGGGGAACCCCGATGCCGAAATCACCATCCTTGTCTCTACCGGAGGACACCGCGCCACCACCCCAGGGGAGCTCCTGAAGAAGTATGGGACCGAGATTGTGAAGAACGAGCGCATTGTTGTCCACGACAGCCATGACGATGCGAGTCTCGTTCACGTAGGAACCTTGCCTTCCGGAGGCGATTTGATACTCAATAAGCTGGCGGTCGAGGCCGACCTGCTCGTCGCGGAGGGGTTCATCGAGCCGCACTTCTTCGCCGGTTTCTCGGGAGGCCGCAAGAGCGTGCTTCCCGGCGTGGCAAGCTACACGACGGTGATGGCGAATCACTGCGCGGAGTTCATTGCGCACGAAAGGGCCAGAACCGGAATTCTCGAGGGCAACCCTATCCACGGCGACATGGTCTTCGCCGCCCGGAAGGTCGGGCTGGCGTTCGTCTGCAACGTCGTCATCGACGCGGAGAAGCATATCGCGGCGGCCTTCAGCGGCGACATGGAAGCGGCGCACGAGGAAGGGTGCGCGTTCGTCGGCAAGTACGGCAGGGTCAAGGCCGTTCCCGCCGACATTGTCGTCACGAGCAACGCGGGGTATCCCCTGGATCAGAACCTCTATCAGGCGGTGAAGAGCATGACCGCGGGGGAGGCGTCGTGCACCAAGGGGGGCGTCATCATCGTCGCCGCCGAATGCAGCGACGGTCACGGCGGCGAAGCCTTCTACCGGACCTTCGAGACGATTCCGACGCCGAAGGGGATCATGGATATGATCATGGCGAGGGGAAGAAATCAGACGGAGCCGGATCAGTGGCAGATCCAGATATTCGCCAGAGTGCTGATGGATTTCACCGTGATCATGGTGACCTCGGCCCCCAAGGAGATGGCGGAGCATCTCAACATGCTGTGGGCCCCGTCCCTGGAGGAGGCCTTGTCGATGGCGGAGCGAATCCTCGGAAAACCGGACGCATCGGTCACCGTCATCCCGGACGGCGTGGCAGTGATCGTCGATGCGTTCTCTTCCTGAAAAAACAGGGATGCGCGAACGGGCTCGTTCGGCGGCGAACGGACGATGGCGGAGTGTTTCTCCGTGCTGGCGGCGAAATAAAAACTGAGGAGGAGAAGGAATGACGGATGTCCGGCAGGATGCCTTACACATTGCGCAGAAGGCCATAGAGGCCGTGCTCCCGGAAAACGCCGTGGAGGCGGCGCTGCGCGGAGAGGCTTTTTCAGCGCGTGCGCAGTCCGGGGGGAGGATCGTGCTCACTGCCATCGGCAAAGCGGCGTGGCGGATGGCGAAGGCCGCTGCGGAGACGCTTGGAGACCGGCTCGATGGCGGCGTCGTCGTAACGAAGTACGGACACAGCAACGGCCCGATAAAGGGCGTCGAGATTTTCGAAGCGGGGCACCCGTTTCCGGACGAGAACACGATCAAGGGCACGGCCCGTGCGCTCGAAAGGGTCGGCGGACTCTCCGCGGAGGATACTGTGCTCTTCCTCGTCTCCGGCGGCGGCTCGGCCCTCTTCGAGAAGCCGGGCGAGGGGATTACCCTCCGGGATCTCGTCGGAGTGACCGACCAGCTGCTCGCATGCGGCGCCGACATCGTCGAGATCAACACGATACGAAAGCGGCTCTCCTCGGTCAAGGGGGGGCGGTTCGCTCAGTTCGTCGCTCCGGCGCACGTCTTTTCGGTGGTGCTCTCCGACGTTCTCGGCGACAGACTCGACAGCATCGCCTCCGGCCCGGCCTATCCGGACGGTTCGACGGCCGCCGACGCGTCGAGGATTGTCGAGAAGTATGGGCTGTCGTTGAGCCCGGTACTTCAGAAAGCTTTGGAGAAGGAGACCCCGAAATCGCTTGAAAACGTGACCACGCTCATTACCGGGAGCGTGACGGCGCTCTGCAAAGCAGCGGAGCGCGAGGTCGCCGCACTCGGCTATGCGCCGCTCCTGCTGACGACGACGCTGAACTGCGAGGCCCGCGAAGCGGGGGCCTTCATCGCCGCTATGGCGAAGGAGATCCGGTCTTCCGGAAACCCGGCGTCGCCTCCGTGCGCCCTGCTCCTCGGCGGGGAGACGATCGTCCGGCTCAAGGGGAAGGGAAAGGGCGGACGGAACCAGGAGATGGCTCTGGCTGCGGCCTTCGGCATCAAGGGGCTTGCGGATACGGCGGTGATTTCCGTCGGTTCCGACGGCACGGACGGGCCGACGGACGCGGCGGGTGGCGTGGTGGACGGCGGGACGATCGGCGCGCTTTCCGGTCTCGGACTTGATGCCGAAGCTCTGCTTGCCGACAACGACTCCTATCATGCGCTCGATGCCTGCGGAGGCCTTGTCAAAACGGGGCCCACCGGAACGAACGTGAACGACCTCTCCATTCTCCTCTGCAGGTAGTCGCTCTTTCGGGTGCAGACAGAACGAGGCCCCTGAAAAGGGGCCTCGCGTCATATTCATGTGCAGTGGCGGAGAAAAATTACCTGGCGGGTTTCTCAGCGAATCTGTAGCAGTTGCCGCCCTCCGCTTTTCCTGCGGAAAGAGCCGCTTCCGCCGTTCTGAGCAGCGTTTTCGCGTCCTGCCCGTCTTCCGGGAAGACGCTGATGCCAATGGTGGCGGAAAGCTTGAATGAGCCGGTGTATCCCGAGGACGCTCCCCTGATTGTTTCCAGGAAGCGCTCCGCAACGGCCCCCATGTCTTCCCTGGTTCCCGGCTTCGGCAGTATGAGGTAGTAGTTGACGCCCTCCATGCGGTAGAGAATGTCGTCCTGCCGGCACACCTTCTGAAGCCGCTGCCCTATACCCTTGAGTAGAAGGTCGGCCATCTCTCTCCCGATGGTCTCGTTTACAGTGTTGAAATGGTCGAGATCGATCATGAAGAAAGCCAGCGTTCCGCCCGTTCGCTGCGCCTCGGCGAGGGAGAAAAGGAACGCCCTGTTGAAATGCGTCCTGTTCGAGCTTCCGTCGATCGGGTTGTGTCCGGTTTGGAGGAGGATCTCCTCCTCAAGCTCTTTCTGCGCGGTGACGTCGAGGGCGACGCAGATCACGGTCCGTTTGCCCTCCACAAGCTCCGGCAGGAGGGAGATGCGGGCTTCCTGAAAATATTTTTTCCCGCCGATGTCGATGTCATAGGCTGCGAACTGCGGGGCGCCGGTCTCGACGCAGCGTTTCAGCGGCGCCATCAGCTCCTCCGCTTTCTCATTCGGGAACGACTCGTGGACGGTTTTTCCGATCAGCTCCGAGGACGCCGTGAGGAGAGCCGCTGCGGAGGAACCCGAGACTTCGATGTTCCGTCCGTCTTCGTCTATGACGAGGAGAATCGCCGGGATTGCCTTCATAAGCGCCTTGAGCTTCGATTCATTTTTTCGCAGCTCTTCGTCGGCCTCTTTGTAATAGGTAATATCCGAGATATTCCACAAGAGCTCCTCCGGGTAGCCCTCTTCTTCGCCGATGAGGCACGACCGGTGAAAGACCCAGCGCCACGCCCCTTCCGAGTCGGAGATCCTGTAGATTTTGGGTTCGGAGCCGGGCGAGAATGAGAAAGCGGCGACATCGTCCGGGTGAAGAAGATCGGCGTATCTGATTTTCCCGGATGTGAAGTCCTCCGGCGCGTAGCCGAACGAGCGTATGGCTTCCGATACGAAACACGGTTTCCCGTTTTCGGAGGGGAGCCAGATGAAAGAAGTCACGGGACTCTTGTTGACAACCTTTTCGAAGTGTACTCCGCCGCATCGCTCCATGCCGGCTTTCATCTCCCTTTAGAGGTATGTCCCGGAGAATCCGGAATGTTTTTCTTTTCCTCAAGGTATTGTAGCATATATGAACCTGCCGAAACAGTTTTTCCCGGATGTGCGGCGTTTTCAACGTGTTGTGTCGTTGAGGGCTGATTTCCGGAAAAGAGAAAGATGCACGGAAAAAACTGAAGAGCCTGGGTTCGCTTCCTCCGTTTGCGGGTGTTTTTTGCATGTCGTCAACGTATAATAGCAGAATACGGAAGTTGAAAGGAATGAAGAGCCGATGGCAAAAAAACGCTACCAGCATGAGCTTGAGCTCCGCCAGTTCGCCGTTGATGATTACGACGAAGTCAAGCGCATCATGGACAGGATATACCCCAAGATGGGGGGCGCCTGGACAAAAGAACAGTTTGCCGCCATGATCTCCCGTTTCCCCGAGGGGCAGCTCTGCATAGAGGACAAAGGACGGGTGGTTGCAGGCGCGCTCTCTCTCATCATCGACTACTCCCGCTACGGCGACCGGCATACGTACAGGGATATCGTCGGTGACGGATACCTGAAAAACCATGATCCGGAAGGAGACTACCTCTACGGTATCGATATCTTCGTCTCCCCGGATTACAGGGAGAAACGGCTGGGCCGTCGCCTCTACGATGCCCGCAAAGAGCTGTGCGAGACGCTCAATCTGAAGGGGATCATCATCGGCGGCAGAATCCCCGGGTACGCTGAGTGGGCGGAGAAGAAAACGCCGCAGCAGTATATCCGTATGGTGAACAACCGGGAGATCTCCGATCCGGTGCTGACGTTCCAGGTGAGCAACGACTTCCACTACAAGAAGATCGTGGAGAACTACTGGCCGGAGGACTACAGCTCGAAGGGGTACGGCGTTATTCTCGAATGGAACAATATCTACTACGAGGAGCGGCAGCGCCTCATTTCCAAAGTGAAGACCTACATGCGCCTCGGCGTGGTCCAGTGGCAGATGCGGAGCTTCGAGTCCTTCGAGGATTTTCTGCAGCAGGTGGAGTTTTTTGTGGATACCCAGGCCGGCTACAACACCGACCTTATGCTCTTCCCCGAGCTGTTCAACGCGCCGCTGCTCGCGCAGTTCGACCAGGAAGATCCCGCGGAGGCCATGCGCCTGCTCGCAGGGTACACGGCCGATCTTCGCAGGAACCTCGTGGAGATGGCGGTGGCCTACAACATCAACATCGTCTCGGGAAGCGTGCCGGAGCTCCGGAACAACAGGCTCTACAACGTCACCTTCCTCTGCCGCCGCGACGGCACATGGGACCAGCAGTACAAGCTCCACATCACCCCCGACGAGTACCGCTGCTGGGGGTTGCAGGGGGGGCACGACCTTAAGGTCTTTCAGACGGACGTCGGCAAGGTCGGCATCCTCATCTGCTACGATGTGGAGTTCCCGGAGCTGGCGCGCTACCTCGCCATCAAGGGAATGGACCTCCTCCTCATCCCCTTCTGGACGGACACCAAGAACGCCTACCTGCGCGTGCGCCGCTGCGCCCAGGCCCGCGCCATCGAGAACGAGTGCTACGTGGCCATCGCAGGCAGCGTAGGGAACATTCCGAAGGTGGAGAACATGGACATTCAGTACGCGCAGTCCGCCATCTTCACTCCGTCCGATTTCGCATTCCCTCACGACGCCGTGGCGGCGGAGGCGACGCCGAATACTGAAATGGCGCTGATCGCCGACCTCGACGTCGAACTGCTCAAGGAGCTGCGTCTGCAGGGGAGCGTACGGAACCTGCACAGCCGCCGGACGGACCTCTACTGGATCGACTGGCTGCGGGAGGGACGGAACGAGGAGTAGGGGAGGGCGGCAGTGTCCGAAAAAAATGAGCGCCGCTGCGCACGGTTCGGCGAACCAGCGGGCGGCGCTCTTCTTGTGTGCTCTCATCGTCGCCTGAAAGCGACGGGGCGGATGATCAGTGTTGTTCGGAGAGGCTCCCAAGGTGCGTTGCGAGGAAGCGCTCCATAGCGCGGTAAAAGTCGAACCGGTTCTCCTCGTTGCGGAAGCCGTGCCCCTCGTTCTCCTTCACCATGTACTCGACCTCGATCCCCCTGCTGCGCAGCGCTTCGACGATCTGGTCCGACTCCGCCTTCTTCACCCTCGGGTCGTTCGCTCCCTGGGCGACAAAGAGCGGCGCCGTGATTCTGTCCGCATGGAAGACAGGGGAAGCCGCTTTCAGCAGCTCCTTGTCTTTTTCCGGGTCGCCGATCTGCTCGTAGAGCATCTGCCGCCCAAGCTCCCAGTAGGGGGGGATGGTCTCCAGCAGCGTGAAGATGTTCGAAACGCCGACATAATCAACCCCGCACGCGTACAGGTCGGGGGTGAAGGCAAGACCTGCGAGCACGGCGTACCCGCCGTAGGAAGCGCCGTAGATGCCGACCCGCTTCGGATCCGCGATCCCCTGGTTGATCAGCCAGAGCACGCCGTCGCTGACGTCGTCCTGCATCGACCTGCCCCACTCTTTGAACCCCGCTTCCCAGAACGCCCTTCCGTAGCCTGTGGAGCCGCGGAAGTTCATCTGCAGCACTGCGAGCCCCCTGTTGGCGAGGAACTGTACCTGCGGGTCGAACCCCCATCCGTCGCGTACCCACGGGCCTCCGTGCGGGTGGATCACCACGGGGAGGTTCTTCGGCTCCTTTCCGAGAGGGAGCGTCAGGTAGCCGTGGATCGTCAGCCCGTCCCTCGATGTGTAGGACACATGCTTCATCGGCGCCATGCGCTCTTTCGGCAGCCATGGCGCCAGCTCCGCCAGCTTCCGGAAGTCCTTCGTCTCTCTGTCGAAAAAGTAGTTGGTCCCGCGGGTCCGGTCGCTCCCCGCGTACACCAGCACTTTCGTCTCGTCCCGGCTCATGGAGGCGACGACGACCTCGTCGTCAGGAAGGCGCTCTTCCAGCTCCTTCTGGAGCGCGGCTCGCTGCTCGTCGAAGAAGTGGTAGCGAAAGCGGTCCGTTGTGAAGCCCGTTCCGGTGATCACCTTTCGCTTCCGGGAGCGGAAGAGCGAACTCACGTCGACGTCCGGGTGTTCGAAGAGCAGCTCCTCGTGCTCGACAGTCTGCGGGTCGAAGACGAAGATCGCCGACTTGTCCCGCCCGAGGTTCGACGCGACGTAGAGTTTTTTGTTGTCGAACGTGAAGAAGAGCGGCGACACGCTTTCTCGGAAGTCCGTGGTCAGGATGTTCCGGAAGGGCTCGTCCTCCTTGTCGCGGTAGAGAAGCGACGTGTTCACTCCGTCGGAGCGCACCGCGACCCGCAACTTTCCATCGTGGTCCGTCATCCACCCCGCGATATCCCCCGGGTTCTCCTCCAGCAGCGTCAGATCTCCCGTCGCCAGGTTCAGCCGATAGACGTCGAAGAGGCGCTGGTCCCTTCGGTTCATGCCGATCAGGAGAAAGTCGTCCTGCTCCTCAAGGCTGTCGACGATGGTCACGCGGGTATTCTCGAACGGCGTCAGCTCGCGCGACTCGGTCCCGTCGGACGAGACGGCGTAGAGCCGGTAGTTCTCATCGCCGCCCCTGTCCTGAAGGTAGACGATCCTGTCGTTCCCCGACCAGAAGTAGGCCGGGATATCCCGCTCCGTCGCGGAGGTTACGCGCACGGCTTCCTCCGCGCCGATTTTCTGGACGAAGATGTTCATCCGCCGCTCCCACGGCTTCATGAACGAGATGTACTCCCCGTTCGGAGAGAGCTGGAAGCCGCTCTGCTCCGGATTACGGAAGAAATCCTCCATAGGGATGAGAGGCTCGTCCGCCCTCGCCGGGCGGGGGAGCAGCAGCGTCAAGAGCGCGAGCAGCGCGATGGATGAAAAGAGTTTCATGATCTTACTCCCCCATGACCTTGACGACCACGCGCTTACGGCGGCGGCCGTCGAACTCGGCGTAGAAACAGCGCTCCCAGGGCCCGAGGTCGAGCCTGCCCTCCGTTACCGGAAGAATCGCCTGATGGTGGATCAAGATGCGCTTCAGATGGGCGTCGCCGTTGTCCTCCCCTGTTCTGTGATGAAGATAGGACGGATCTTCCGGGGCTGTCCTTTCCAGCCAGCTCATGATATCCTCGTGAAGGCCGGATTCATTGTCGTTGACGATAATACCGGCGGTGATGTGCATGGCGGAGACGAGCATCATCCCTTCGCCGATACCGCTCCGCCCCAGAATGTCCTGGAGCGCCGGGGTGATGTGCACGAGTTCCTTGCGTTTCTTTGTCTCGAACCAGAGGTATTCCGTATGGCTTTTCATACTGATCTCTCCTTCGTGATGGTGGCTGTACGTGGAATATGGTAGCATACTCTTTTACTGTCGACCCGTTTTGTGCTCTATCTTGAAAAGGAAGAAATTCGCCGCTCTCCGAAGGGACGGCCTGAGCGGAGGATTGCGAGGTGATGCCGAAATGACCGAATTTAGCAATGATACTCTTTTCGACGACGGCGCCGCCGCAATGTGGCGTCAAGACGCGGGCATGCTGAGGGCCGTGCTCGACGTCATCCCCGATATTGTTTCCGTACAGAGTCCGCAGCTTGAGATTCTCTTTTACAACAAGGCGGGGCTCGATTTCCTGCATGCGTCTTCCGAAGGAACGATCGGCCGGAACTGTTATGCGCTCCTCGGGAGAAAAGAGCCCTGCGACGATTGCCTCTCGCTCAAGGCCATCAGAACGGGAAATGCCCAGGAGGGAGAGAAATACGTTCCGGAGCTTGACGTGTGGTT
>ERZ1645192.3450-NODE-3450-length-12849-cov-9.520088_pt1 | contig 12849 bp, 10 predicted proteins | sample MGYA00575354_ERZ1645192 | MGnify/ENA primary metagenome ERZ1645192 (study PRJEB40844, sample SAMN11349763) | freshwater sediment metagenome | isolation source: river sediment | host: Sediment | place: India: Faizupur Khadar , New Delhi | collected 2017-02-21 ... | reverse complement strand
AATGAAAGAACCAGAAGTCATCCTTGTCGATAAGAATGACCGTCAGATTGGAACGGCAGGAAAGATGGAAGCGCATCATAAGGGACTTCTTCACAGGGCTGTTTCGGTCTTCATTGTAAATAGCAGAGGTGAATGGATCCTGCAGAAAAGGGCTCACGACAAGTACCATTCCAACGGCCTCTGGACGAATACCTGCTGCACACACCCGAATCCCGGCGAAACGGTTGAAGATTCTGCACAACGCAGGCTGATGGAAGAGATGGGTATCAAATGTGATCTGACAAAACTATTCACCTTTATTTACAGGGAAAAGCTCGACAGGGAACTTACAGAACATGAACTTGACCATGTCTTCCTCGGGATAACCGATAACCTGCCTGTCATCAACACACAGGAGGTCGAAGAATGGGAAGCAGTTTCGTACAACGACCTCCACGATGATATCAGGAAGAATCCATCAGACTATACATTCTGGTTCAGGGAGATATACGAAAGAGTCAATGAGAATATTCTGAAATTAAGGCAGGGATAATAATTCCCTGAATAATAACCTGTAAGTCAACACCTCAACAAATAAAAAAGAATGTCGCTTTACCTGACAATTTTACTTTGTGTAATAATCATACCGCTTCTTTTCAGCTTTGAAAAAAGTGTTAGCTTCTTTAAAAGCTGGAAATACCTCATCCCATCGCTGCTTATTACCGGATTCATATTTTCTGCCGTTGATGTTATTTTTGCATCAAAAGGTATCTGGGGCTTCAATTCGCAATATCATTCAAACATCATGATATCGGGTCTGCCTGTCGAAGAGATCCTGTTTTTTATTATCGTCCCCTATGCCAGCATATTCATACATTATGTTTTCCTTTTCTACTTCCCCGGGGTATCATTAACCGACAGGATGACAAAGATTATCACCCTGGTACTTATTGCATTGCTTCTTCTGATTGCAGCAATATACCACAACAGGACCTATACGGCTTTTTATTCGATCTTTATGGTTGCGCTGCTGCTTTTTGGGCTGTCAGACAAAACAAGGATCCTGAACAGGTTCTATCTTACCTACCTGATCATTCTGGTACCATTTTTTATAGTAAATGCAATCCTGACAGGAAGCTTCATTGAGGGAGAGGTGATCTGGTATAATAACAAAGAGATTTCCGGGTTCCGGATCTTTACAATTCCCGGCGAAGATATCATCTATGGATTCAGCCTGATTTTTATGAATCTGCTTTTAATGAGTACCTTTCGGAAATCAATAAGAACATCATAATTCTGCCCGGAATAATGAATATCAGCAATATAGCAGGAACGATCAGAAAAAGAGCCTTGATGGTTAAGCTCTTCTTCATTATCTTCTTTACTGTAGGATTATGCGGTATTATGGTCCCCTCAACAAGAAGTGTTTTTCTTCATCTTACACCGCTGGCTCTCCTTCTCAGCATAACCGGGTTAGCCATATTTCATACACCAGGGCAGAATAGGCGAACTCTTATTGTTTTTGTATCAATATTTTTTGCAAGCTGGCTGGTTGAGGCAGCAGGAGTAAATGGCGGATTTATCTTTGGAAGCTACACTTACGGACAGGGTCTTGGCATAAAAATATTCGGCACACCACTGATTATTGGTATCAACTGGGTTCTTCTTCTATACTGCACATTCGTAATAACAGACAGGATAAGGATACCTGTCATACTGAAAATTGTTACCTCTTCGCTGCTGATGGTAATCTACGATATTATCATGGAACAGACAGCTCCCTGGCTTGATATGTGGCGGTTCGACGAAGTAAACGTCCCGGTCAGGAACTATATCTCGTGGTTTATCATTGCCTTTTTCTTTCATGCAACGATCAGGCTTTCAGGTATTAAAATAAAGAATGAACTGGCTGTAACCATTTTTTCGGTACAACTGATCTTTTTCATCGTTCTTACTGCCTTTTTTAAAATAACAGGATGATCTATAAAACCACCCATAATTTCTTTGTCTATCACTTCTTCCAGCTCTATTCACTCTGGAGGACAAAATGGAATTTCAGTAAAACCTTCATTAATGGAACTTTTAACGACAGGGGATTGCCGGTTCTTGTTCTCTCAAATCATTTCAGCTGGTGGGACGGATTCTGGGTTGTATGTCTTAACTACAGGGTCTTCGGGCGCAGGTTTCATTTCATGATGCTCGAGGAACAGCTTAAAAAACACATGTTCTTCACTAAAACAGGAGGCTTTTCAATAAAGAAAGGATCGAGAAGCGTCATCGAGACTCTCGATTATACCGCAGAGATACTCTCTGACAAGAGGAACCTGGTATTGCTATTCCCGCAGGGAGAAATAAGGTCGATGCATACCACAGATTTTGAATTCGAAACAGGGATTGAGCATATTATCGTGAGGTTAAAATCAAACATACATATTGTTTTCCTGGCAAATATCCTCGACTATTTCTCAGGATCCAAACCATGTCTTTATATGTACTTTTCTGAATATACCGGAAACGACTTTTCGACCTCCGCCCTCCAGGCCGGGTATAACCGGTTCTATTCCCAATGTCTTTCCCTGAATCTGGAAATGAAAGATCCGGAATGATAATCATAGCATACATAGTACTGGCATTCACCATCATTCAGCTGTCAGTGGCATTGCTGAATCTCCTTCCCGGCACTTCTCTCCCGAAAAGCGGCGAACGGAGCGGAGAGCTTGTTTCAGTACTTATTCCTGCCCGTAATGAGGAAAAGAATATAGGAAAATTATTAAAAGACCTGCGCGACCAGGAGTATAACAATATCGAAATAATAGTTTTTGATGATCTGTCGGATGACAGGACCGCAGAGATCGTTAAAGAATCTTCTGCGTCAGATAAAAGGATCCGGTTAATAAGGTCGGAGGGGCTACCTGAAGGATGGCTCGGGAAAAACTATGCATGTCATACTCTCGCAAAACATGCCTCAGGCAGGTTCATGCTTTTTCTTGATGCTGATGTGAGCATCGGTAATAACACTATCGGGAAAGCAGTCTCTTTTGCAGAAAAGCACAGGCTTTCGCTGATCTCTATCTTCCCAAAGCAGGAGATCGTCTCCACGGGAGAAAAGATAACAGTGCCAAACATGAATTACATTCTCCTGTCACTGCTGCCGCTGATATTTGTCCGCATATCCGGATTTCAGTCACTGTCGGCTGCCAACGGTCAATTCATGTTCTTCAGGTCTGAAGATTATTTCAGGGAAGAGCCTCACCTCCTTACCAAAAATGATAAGGTGGAAGACATCTCCATCTCGAGGCTCATGAAAAAGAAGAATATGAGGATTGCCTGTCTCACCGGCGATGAGGCAATAAGCTGCAGGATGTACACAGGCTTAAGTGGTGCCTTGGAGGGTTTTTCGAAAAATGTCATTGCTTTCTTCGGAAATTCATTTTTTCTTGCCACAATGTTCTGGCTTATCACCACTTTCGGATTCCTTGCTGTCATTTTTTCCCTGCCCCCGGTTCTTATTGGCGCTTACTTCGGCTGTTACCTTCTCACCAGGATCTTTATTTCAATCTCAAGCCGGCAGAATATTATCCTGAACCTGCTTTTTATTGTTCCCCTTCAGGCAACGATGGGCTTGTTCATTTACAGGGCATTCATTAACAAACGTTTCAGAAAATTCCAATGGAAAGGCCGAAGAATAGAATAATACTTCTTTTCACTATCATGATAGTTACGGTCAACGGTTTGTTTGCAAGCTACCGGACAGAGGTCTATTATGCCTATGTAAATAACAAAATGGAGCTCTGGAAGAGTGTCATCGACAGGATGGACAAGGTGCCTGCAAAATCAAATGAGCTTATTCTTGAGCTTGTAAATTATCAGTATGGTTATATAGGGTATTGCCTCGGATATGAAAAGAAGAGTGAAGCAAAAACATATCTCGACAAGGCTCAGAAGAATATCGATTTTCTTGAAAAGCAGAAGTTCAGGTTAGCTACTGTAAACAGCTATAATGCAGCTTTCTGTGGTTTCAGGATCGGTCTTAATCCACTGACTGTTTCATATAACGGATTCAGGAGTGTGGATTTTGCCCGCAAAGCGCTCGAGCTCGACAGTGAAGATTTCTTCGGATATATCCAGTTCGGGAATATACAGTTTTACATGCCAAAGACATTCGGTGGCTCAAAAAAAGAGGGACTCGATTATTTCCTTAAAGCAAAAGAGCTCCTTGAAAAGAAGAGAGAAGAGAATCCGGAAGACTGGAACTATCTTGCTGTACTGATTTTAGTCGGCCAGTCATACTCTTACCTTGGTGACTATGAATCATCAAAAGCCACGTATGAATATATATTGAAGCTTGAGCCCGGCTTCACCTATGTCAGGGACGAATTATATCCACAGTTACTAATGAAAATGAAAGAATCATAATGGCAAAAACGGTAATCATCACAGGAGCCGGGTTAGCAGGTATGGCAACAGCCCTGAGACTGGCTAAAAAAGGTTATAAAGTGGAGATACTTGAAAAGAACTCTCAACCGGGCGGAAGGCTGAACCAGTTGAAAAAAGATGGCTTCACTTTCGACACCGGACCCAGCTTCTTCAGCATGTCGTACGAATTCACCGATTTTGCAAAAGAGTGCAACATCTCGCTCCCTTTCAGGTATTATTCCCTTGATCCGCTTTATACAGTCAGTTTTAAAAACAGCGACAGGGTTTTCAGGCTATATAAGGATCTTGCAAAACTGGCTGCTGAATTCCGCGATATTGAACCTGATTTTGAGGAACGTATGAACAGGTACCTCAAGAAAAGCGGGAGCCTCTATCACGATACCAATGTTGTCATAAAAAACAATTATGACTCCCTCCTGCACTATTTCCTTACACTGCCGCGGGTAGGTCCTGCACATATAGGAACTCTTTTCAGAAGCTTCTGGGACCAGGTTTCCAGGTATTTCACCTCCAAGGAAGCAAAGGAGATATTATCACTCGTGGCATTCTTCCTCGGAAGAACTCCCTTTGATACACCTGCCACATATACACTTCTTTCCTATACCGAATTCAAACACGATGGCTATTTCAACGTCGAGGGAGGCATGTACAAGATTGTAGAGGGTATCGCTGAAGAGCTTAAAAAGGAAAATGTTAAAATAACATACAATACTGAAATAACAGATTTTATCGCTGAAGGTAAACAGCTCAAATACCTTGTAGATAAGACCGGTAAGAAATGGTCTGCCGATATCTTTTTAATTAATGCCGATGCTGCGGTGTTCAGGGGAAGTGTGTTTAACAGGAAAGAATTCTCTGTTGAGAAGCTCGATAAAATGGAGTGGACAATGGGATCACTCACGATCTACCTGGGGATTGACTGTAAACTGCCTGGCATTAGTCATCATAACTATTACCTGGGAACAGACTACAGGGAATATGCAGGAAAAGTTTATACCAGCGCCAATATTGACCAGACACCATACTATTATGTGAATGTCCTTTCGCAGTCAAATCCGGAATGTGCGCCTCCCGGAAAGGAGAGTCTCTTCTTTGTGTGTCCTGTCCCTGATCTCAGGTATAAAAGCAACTGGGATGACCGCGATGAGATCGTCGACAGGATAATCGATGATTTCTCAAAAAGGACAAAGACCGATATCAGGTCTCATATTGTTTCACGGACAATTTTTACGCCTGAAGACTGGAAGAGCCAGTACAACCTTCATCGCGGAAGCGGACTTGGATTATCCCATAAGATGATGCAGATAGGAGGCTTCAGACCCAAAAACTACGATGAGCATTTTAAGAATGTATTCTATGCCGGAGCCTCAACGATCCCCGGCACAGGGTTGCCGATGGTAATGATCAGCTCAAGGCTGGCAGTCGACAGGATCCTGAAATATAAGGAGTGAAAAATGAAGGTCAGCGTCTTCTGGTTCAGAAGGGATCTCAGGCTCAATGATAATAAGGGCCTGCTGGCGGCTTTGAAATCAGGGAATCCGGTTCTTCCTCTTTTTATCTTTGATGAAAATATCCTCGGGGAACTGAAAAGTGATGATCCGAGAGTCACTTTTATTCACGAATCGCTCAGTAAGATAAACAAGGGGCTCAACACCCGGGGAAGCGCCCTGCTGGTGAGGAAAGGGGATCCGGCCAGCGTCTGGCATGATCTGCTGAAGGAATATGAAATAGCCGCTCTCTACATAAACAAGGATTATGAGCCATACGCTATCGGGCGCGATAATTCCGTTGAAGAGCTCCTGAGAGGAAAAGGTATTCGTATGGAAAGGTTCCGGGACCAGGTGATCTTTGAGGAGAACGATATCCTGAAGCCCGACAATAAGCCCTATACTGTCTTTACACCCTACAGCAGGAGATGGCTTCAGAGATTTAAAGAAACGTTTAAGTCATCTACTGTGAATGAAGTTCTCCCGGAAGATCATTTCCTTCCCTTCTCTTCACGGTTCCCTTCACTTGAGGAAACAGGTTTCACGAAAAGCAACATACATGTCAGGCCCTGGAACCCGGGTGTAATTCCCGATTATCATCAGAACCGCGACATCCCTGCTGCCGACGGTACAAGCTTCCTTTCTCCCCACCTGAGGTTTGGCACGGTAAGCATCCGGGAGATTGCCGCCAAAGCCGCTGCCGGGAATCCTGTATTTCTCAATGAGCTGATCTGGCGTGAATTTTTCATGCAGATACTATTCCATTTTCCGCATGTCGTTACCGGTAACTTCAGGAAAAATTATGATGACATCCGGTGGAAAAACGATGAGAAGGAGTTTCAGAGATGGTGCGCCGGCGAAACAGGTTATCCTATTGTCGATGCAGGAATGAGACAGCTTAACGAAACCGGGTTTATGCATAACAGGGTCAGGATGATAACTGCCGGCTTTTTATGTAAACATCTTCTTATTGACTGGAGGTGGGGAGAAGCATATTTTGCAGAAAAGCTCCTCGACTATGAGCTCTCATCAAACAACGGCAACTGGCAGTGGGCGGCCGGTACAGGCTGCGACGCAGCTCCATACTTCAGGGTTTTCAACCCCGACACCCAGCAGAAACGATTTGATCCTCAGAATGAATATGTAAAAAAATGGGTCAGGGATTATGGTATGTCGTCATATCCAAGGAAAATGGTTGATCATGATCTTGCAAGGCTGAGAGCAATAGAAACTTATAAAGCAGGCATAAAGAAACCTCTGTACAAATAATCCTTCGTGTCCCCCTTTGTGACTACCTTTGTGTTACTTTGTGGTTAATTTTTACCGCTAAGGAACACAAAGTGCACACGAAGGGACACAAAGCAGAATTCAGGACAATGAGAAAAATATTATCCCTTTTGATTTTTGCCGGGCTTTCAGTGGCTCTCATTGCTCAAAAACCGGATCCATTTAAGGCCGATTTCAGAAAACCGGTCAAAGTTAAAGGAATGAAGCTTGTCTGGAATGATGAGTTCAATACCGACGGTAAACCAGATCCTGCCAACTGGATCTATGAAAAGGGATTCGTCAGGAACCAGGAATTGCAATGGTACCAGTCTGACAATGCAAGCTGCAGGAACGGATTGCTGATAATTGAAGGACGCAGGGAAAAAATAGTCAATCCCGGCTTTGTTTCCGGAAGCGGCGACTGGCGAAAATCGAGAGAATATGCTGAATATTCGTCGTCGAGCATACAAACACGCGGACTTCATCAGTGGCAGTCCGGCACGATCGAGATCCGCGCGAGAATAGATACTGCCTGCGGGGCATGGCCTGCAATATGGACGCTGGGGATCTCAGGCGGTTGGCCCTCGGGAGGAGAAATTGATATCATGGAATTCTACAGGATAAACGGTGTTCCAACGATCCTGGCAAATTTTGCCTGGGGTACAGAAAAAAGATTTGTTGCAAAATGGGATGATCTGAAAAAGCCGCTCTCCGACTTCACGGCTTCAGATCCGGAGTGGGTAAAAAAATTCCATATATGGAGGCTCGACCGCGACCACGAATCGATGAGGATCTATCTCGACGACCAGCTTCTCAATGAAGTATCTCTGAAAGAGACTATAAATCCTGACGGAACCAATCCATTCCTTCAGCCACACTACCTGCTTCTTAACCTGGCAATAGGAGGCAATGGAGGTGATCCGGGCGGGTCGCATTCACCCATCATATATGAAGTTGACTGGGTGAGGGTGTATCAGAAGAAATGAGGGGGTGAGGGGGTGAAAAGGAGAAGGGGTGATACAGAGATTTTTCACCTGTTCTCCCCCTCTCCCTCTCTCCCTCTCATTCTTTCAATTTTGTCCAAAGAAATGCATCTTCATAAACTTAATAAATACCGGGTAATCGGCGGGCATTGACCCGTGGCCCCCTTCATGCATATAATATCCAAGGTCATTAAGAATTGGCTTGCCGGCTTCGGGCCACACACTGGTTCCGAGACCTTTTTTTCCAAGAAGTGTCCAGACTGGTTCTGCCGCCACGGCTGACAGGAATTCGCCCTTGGGATCGGACCAGTAATCTGTAGTACCAGTCTGAAGCAGCAAAGGCCTGGGAGCCATAAGGGCAACAAGCATATGTGCATCGACAGGCGACTTTGAAAAATCATCCTTATAATTTCTCCAGTTCCCGGCAAACTGGTAAAAATATCTTGTGGGATGTGTCATATGATCGATATTCTCACCATAGTTGCGTCTCGAAAGCGCTGCACCGCCCTCGCCGCCGCAGCTGGCTATTACCATTCCGAAGCGTTCATCACGCACGCCTGTCCAGAGAGCAGTCTTCCCGAGTCGTGAAATACCAAAAACAGCAACTTTCTTTGCATCAATCTGTGGATCTGTCTCAAAATAATCCATTGCACGGCTCATTCCCCAGGCCCAGGCCGATATTGCTCCCCATTTATCAGGTGCAGGATAGGCCGTATCAGGCTTTTCATAATAACTTCTTATACCATATTTATATCCCTTTGCAAAATCAGGTTCTATGTCGCCATAATATATTGTCGCGAACCCTATCCCTTCTGCCAGAAATGGCGATATATCCATTCTTCCGAAGCCTCCGGTGCGGTTTACCGGAACCCTCTTACCATCCCTGCCCCACTGTGTTCCTGTCCTGATACCGGGATCGTTCACTACAGTGGCATTAGGTGAGAAACTGATATTCAGGAAAAGAGGGACAGGCCCCTTTGCTGCTGCCGGCAGGTATATCAATACATCCATTTTATAGTCTGATGTATCTTTTGTGAAATAGACCGTCACCTGTTTTCTTATTGCTTTCCCCTCAAGAGCCGGTGTCCCTTTGTCAAAAACATTGAATGACATATCAACAGGTTTTCCCGGCACCTTGCCATACTGATACTCATAAAAAAGGTTCAGTATTTCGGGCCGGCGTTTATTATACCATTGTTTTGCATTTTTTACTTTCTTCCCGTTGAGCATTAACAGCGGATCGGGAAGGGTGTAACTGCCCACCTTATCCTCATCATAATTCACAGGTATGCCTGCTACCATCCTGTTTACACTTGCAGGAACATTCTGGGCCGATACCGCTGAGCTCCAGATTATTGTTGTTAATAAAATAACAGTGATCGTTAAGGTTGATTTTTTCATTTTGTTATGGTATTATTTTATCTATATCCGCGAACACGGGTAAACTCACAATAAAAAATGTCTGACGGTTGCTATTTCACAAATTTATAAAAGTTCTGTATTAAAAGGTGACCATTACGATTTGCATTTGAGGATATTACTTCCTGATATTCCTGCCCGCCGCGATGAGACCGGTGGTTAATAATTCTTAAATTTATATTTTATTACCTTGCCATTTCTGATTTCTTCATCACTTTAAATATCTTTAACAGTTACCTCTAAATTTCTGCGATCATGAAAAATATCTTATTTCTGCTGGTTTTCGCGTGTTTCGTATCGGTCAGTGCCGGGGCACAAGAGCTTCCCAAAGGATTTGCCGATCCGCCGCGTGAATTTTCAGTAATGCCTTTCTGGTTCTGGAACGATACCCTTACCGACGCTGAGATAGTCCGTCAGATTGCCGACTTTGATGCTCACGGCGTCTTTGGCTTTGTAATCCATCCACGCATTGGTCTGCCGGCAGAAATGAAATGGCTCTCGCCGGAAATGATCCATGCCATGGATGTTGCCATTGCGGAGGCGGCAAAGAGAAAGATGTATGTGATCCTGTATGATGAAGGAATGTATCCTTCGGGGTCATCGGGCGGACAGGTCGTTGAAAGGAATCCTGCACATGCTGCCCGGGGACTTGCCAAAATTGACCTAAAAGCCGGTGAAGAGCCTCAGCTGCCCGAGGGAGGAAAGCTTATTACCATCCTTGAACGCCCGGGAGGGGCACGTATTGCAATTACAGAACAACCTTCACGGGGCGTCATCCGCGGCCTTCATTACCTCAATGAGGGAGAACAACGCCTTCGCGAAGAGTCCCCGCCTGCCGGCGACATTCTTAATCCTGATGCCGTTACCAGCTTCGTAGAACTGGTATATGACAGGTATGCTAAGGAGTTTGGAAAATATTTCGGAAATACTGTCATCGGCATCTTTACCGATGAACCCAATCCTCTGGGCAGAAGCAGCGCCAGGGGAGTTCAGCCCGGAAATGCCTCTCTCCTTCCACAGATCAGGAATATACTCGGGTATGATATAACACCGTTCCTTGCCGACCTCTGGTATAACGATACACCTGAATCTGCCAGACACAGGAGCGACTACCACCGGGCCATAAATGTGTGCCTCGAGGAGAACTATTACAGGCGCCTGGGTACATGGTGTGCAAACCATAACATTGCACTGATGGGTCACCCGGCAGGATCAATGGACATAGGCACTGAACGCTACTTCCAGATGCCCGGACAGGACCTGGTATGGCGTTATGTCGAGCCCGGACCGAAAGCTATCGAAGGACAACATTCCACAATGGCCAAATGTGCTTCGAGCGCTATGCTCCACCTCGGATACCGGCGCAACTCCAATGAACTTTATGGCGCCTACGGACATAACCTTACCCATGACGAAATGCTCTGGCTCGCCAACTGGTGCTTCGTCCGCGGACAAAACCTCCTTATCCCTCATGCCTTTTATTATTCAATCAGAGGGCCCCGTTTCGACGAAAGACCTCCCGATGTAGGACCAAACTCAAAATGGTGGAACAGCTATAAGAGTTATGCAGATGCCTGCCGCAGAATGAGCTGGCTCAATACCGATTCAAAGCATGTGTGCCATATTGCCGTACTCTGCGATGCCACATATCTCCCCGATAAGTCAGCCAGGCACCTTTACCAGAACCAGAAAGATTTCAACTACCTCGAAATAAGACATCTCTGGGAAGATGTGAAAGTGACAGGAAAAGGTGTTCAGATCGCAAACATGACCTATAAAGCAGTAATAATAGATACGTTATCACACATCCCGGAAAAAGCCTTACCGGTTCTCAGGAAAATAGCAAAGAGCGGGCATCTTGTTGTGAATGCTGAATCAAAATTAGCTTCCACTTTAAAGGGAGCCCTGATGTACACCACCGGCGACGATCTCATTCATGCCATGACGATGCTTAAAGCAAATGACATTACACTCGATCAGAGATCACCGTCAATCAGGTACCGACACGTGGAAAAAGAAGGAACAGATTATTATATGTTCTTCAATGAGGAAGCCGAGGAAGTGAAAACCGGGATACAGGTTCCGGTCTCCGGCCACCGCCTTTGGGTAGATCCTTTTACAATGAAGGTGACTTCCTCCAAAGATGGAGAAATAGTAAAATTTGATCCGCATGAAATGAAAATTCTGATGGTCACCGATGAAAAGTAAATTTCTTGTTTTTGTAGTTGCCGTTATAAGCCTTTGCTTTCTGTCAGGGAAAAAAATCCCTGAGCCTGCTGCACCATACGGCCTTATGGTTGATTTTATAAGGGAAACACATGGAACAGCGATCTGCGATCTGAAACCTGAGCTTACCTGGATAGTTCCCGCTGAATGCAAAAGCCAGACTGCCTTTCAGGTACTTATCTCATCATCATCAGAATATCTCGAAGCCGGTAAGGGAGATGTCTGGGACAGCGGTAAGGTGACGAGCTCCAATTCGGTGGAAAATGAGACAGCCGTTTCCCTCGAAGCAAACACACAATATTTCTGGAAGGTAAGGATATGGGACCATAAGGAGAGGGTTACCCGATATTCACTGCCACAACCTTTTAAGACCGGAAGCCCTCATGGTTATCAGGCAACACCTTCACCCCTGGTCTGGGAGGAAATTGAACCGGAAAGGATCGTCAGGATCGCCGGAAAACATTATTTGTTTGACTTCGGCAAGGATGCTTTCGGAACACTTCTTTTTAATATCAATGTATCTGAAAAAGATACCCTGATCATTCACCTCGGCGAAAAAATAAACAACGAAGGAAAAATCGACAGGAAACCCGGAGGATCAATAAGGTACCAGAAAGTGCTTCTTCCCATAAATCCTTTAAAGAAAAATTATATTGCCGACCTGCCTCCTGATAAAAGAAATACAGGCCCGGCAGCAATAAAGCTTCCTGACAGCGCCGGGGTGGTCACTCCTTTCCGTTATGCTGAAATAGAGAACTTCCCATACCAACCTGCCGGCGGAGAAATTATTCAAAGGGCTCTTTTCTCATTTTTTGATAACACCACATCTTCTTTTATCTCTTCCGACACCGTCCTCAATGCCATCTGGGATATCTGTAAATATTCTATGAAGGCAACCTCCTTCGCAGGTATCTATGTCGACGGCGACAGGGAGAGGATACCTTATGAGGCTGATGCATATATTAACCAGCTCGGACACTATTATACCGACAGGGAGTATGCAATGGCAAGAGTTACCAATGAATATTTTATTGAACATCCCACCTGGCCGA
>ERZ1645192.3449-NODE-3449-length-12854-cov-14.284163_pt1 | contig 12854 bp, 12 predicted proteins | sample MGYA00575354_ERZ1645192 | MGnify/ENA primary metagenome ERZ1645192 (study PRJEB40844, sample SAMN11349763) | freshwater sediment metagenome | isolation source: river sediment | host: Sediment | place: India: Faizupur Khadar , New Delhi | collected 2017-02-21 ... | reverse complement strand
GGCAACTATCAGATCAGAATCACCCGGGACAACCCGAAAATCAGGCTGTTTTTGGGCTTGACCCAAGAGCGAAATGGGGTTAGAATCGCAAGTCTTGTAGTAACGTCCTCGTAGCTTAATGGATAGAGCACCTGCTTGCGGAGCAGACGGTTGCGCGTTCGACTCGCGCCGAGGACATTTCTTTTTTAAACCCCACAGAACCCAATATCAACTGAGCGAGTACCCCAAGGGCACTTATTCACCTCGCGCCGAGGACATTTTTTCTTTTAATACCCCGAATTCTGGAATGAGCGAGTGCCCCACGGGCACTTATTCGAATTCCCATCGAGGTTGATACCACCTTTGCTAAAATGTTTCACGTGAAACAACTTGAACTTCTCCAAAACGCTCATCTTTCTTTGACCCGGATTTGTCAATCAGGTAAACAATTCGTTTTTACGACGTATCAACGAGAGTCACACTCGTAGGTCGGAATGAGCCTGCCCAACGATGCCAATCCAGCATGAGCGTGGTGCAGGCTCACTCCGACGCCAAACATACAATATGCAAGCAGATTGTTTCACGTGAAACAATCACTTCTATCTCGAAATCCAGCATACTTTACCTACCTCAAAAGTTTCCTGGACATCGACCCCTTGCTTATCGTTTCACGTGAAACATCGCCTCCTAAAATCGGCGATAAAATAGGCATAGATCGTGCATCAGATTGACTGATTGATACGATCTGGAGGCGTTTATGACCAATAAGCGATTGATTTTCACCCTGGTGGCTGTTTTGTTGCTGCTCACAAGCTGCGTGCGCACTTCACCCGCGATAACGGGCACCCCTGAATCCACCCAACCCGCAAGCGGCAACGCACCCACTTCGACGCCTACCCATCTTTCTCCGCTCTATAACCTTCACATCTTTGTCGGCGGTCACGGTTGGGCAAGCAATTTGGACCAGACCATCTTCTACAACACCCGTAACTTCGGCGAGCACTGGCTCGTGGTCACCCCCACAGGTCTATCTGCAGGCGGTTCCGGTTGGGGTACCACTGCCGCCTTCCCAAATGGTGACATTGGATGGATTTGTCGGTCTGTAAACGAATCGTCCGCCACACTCCTCACGAGCACCGACGGCGGGCGCAACTGGAAAACCCACAACCTGGATTTCCCTTGCGGTCAAATCTCCCTTTTAAACGCCAACGAGGGTTACATCCTCTCCGACCAGGGTGCTGGGGCCGGTTCGCAATACGTCAGCCTTTATCACACCGCCGATGGCGGTCAAAACTGGGAGCTGCGCTTCGAGCACGACCCTGCTAACCCGGATGATCACGGGCTTCCAACTGGCGGCATCAAGAGCTATTTCGGTTTTCTAAGCTCTGATATTGGACTGGTTGCCGGTTCTGAGCCTGTTCCTGGCTTAGTTTACGCTTTTCGCTCTGTAGACGGTGGCACTTCGTGGAAGCAATCTGAGTGCCAGGGTTTACCCTTGGATCCAAATCAGGAAACTAGCGTTGACAAGATCATTCGGATCAACCCCACAACCGCCATTCTCCCGGTGCGATCTTACCTGGCTGACGGAAATAGTGTCACTTACTTCTGCAGCACCACCGACGCGGCTGAGACCTGGCAGTATGTTGGGATGCTCCAAAACGTTGAGTTCTTTGATTTTGGAACGCAACTGACTGGGGTCGCCTACGGACAGGGAAAGATGTTCCAGACCCAGGATGGTGGAATAACCTGGACTGAAACTACTTCCGGGCTGCCTCCCGCGGTCACGCCCGTATCAGTGGACATGATCAACGACCTCGCTGGCTTTCTTGTGGCTACAACCACGCCGGACACGCTGCTCGATAATCGCCTCTATATGACGGGCAACAATGGCAAAGACTGGCAGACCATGCCCACGAATATCCTCGAGTCAACCACCACCAACTCCACGCCTTAGTCGCTGGACATCGGCTTGCAAATCGGATGTGCTTTACTATAATTCAGGTGTATGAGAATGAAAAAGGTTTGGCTTTTACTAGTATTAGTTTTGATCCTGGCAATCCCGCTTTCGGGTCCAGTTCAAGCTGATCCAGGACCTGAGACCGGTCAAACCGAGACCTTGAGTGCTTTTGTCGAAAGCTGGACCGAAACTGGCATCCAGACTGAAGTTGAAGCAGCCCCTCTACCCACTGCTGATCCAGAAAAGAAAGCCTACCTCACCTTCGATGACGGCCCCGATCCCGTCTGGTCTTCCCAGGTGCTGGCTGTTTTGCGAAAATACCAGGCACACGCGACCTTTTTCATGATCGGGCGCAACGCCGCGACCTTTCAGGATGTAATTGTCCAGATCGCCAGCGATGGAAATACGCTTGCCAACCACAGCTACAATCATTTTGACCTGACCACCCTTGGTTTCCAAAACTTTTCACTTGAAGTCGGCGACACTGAGCAAACCATCCGCTATGCGCTAAGAGATCATCCTGAACTCCTCAGCCAGGTAACCAGGTGCTTACGTCCACCCTATGGTAAGACCAACGAAACCGTTTACGCCTGGGCGGCGGGCATGGGCTACAGTATTTCGATGTGGAACCTGGATACGCGCGACTGGGCAGGTACTAAGCCTGAGAATATTCTCGCGGATTTCTCTAAAAAGTTGCAACCCGACAGAGTCATACTCTTTCACGACGGCGGAGAAGATCGGCAAAATACTGTTGAGGCATTGGATCTGGTTTTGCATGAACTGATCATGCAGAATTACGAGGTTTTACCCTATTGCACCGAGGCAGGGCAGGCCATTATTGGCAGTTGACGCTTTCGACTCAACCGATAATATTAACGTAAGTTTAACTTTTGTATGAATTATGTAAACCTTGTACATTGAGTCTTTTTTTCTCTTGATATTTCAGGATTCTCTTGTATACTAAGATTAGTTAGGCGCTTGGGTGCCCCCCTCACCCAGGCGCCTAACTATTTAAGTTTCCCGGGGGTAAAATTGCTTCATGAATTCCTCCAAATCAGGAACCTTCTTCTTCGAGTGCGGTAATTCCCGCTGCGGCTTGCGGCTACCCCTTGACACTGAACTCTTCGACGGACGCTATTGCCCGCGTTGCGGCTCTCCCCTTGAGAGACACGAGCCTGGTATCCTTGCCCAAAAACCGCCTGCCGCGCCAAGCCCCAACTTCAGAATCATTGGGGCGCTCGATAATATCAGGTCCGCGCACAATGTCGGTGCGATCTTTCGTACAGCGGATGGCGCAGGGCTTTCAGAACTTCTGCTTGGCGGGATTACCCCCACCCCAACCGAGCAGCCAGCGATCAGCAAGACCGCCCTGGGGGCTGAGAATACCATCACCTGGAGTTATCATCCAAACCTCCCAAAAACACTTGCTGAAAGGAAAGCCGATAACTGCCTGATCCTTGCGCTCGAGTACGCACATGGCGCGGTTTCTTTGCGGGAACTGCAAATTAACCACCCCTTTCCCGGACAAATAATCCTGGTTGCAGGCAACGAACCCACCGGTGTCGATCCCGCCATCCTGCGGATCGCAGACCAGGTGTTGTACATACCCATGAACGGTGAGAAATCTTCGCTAAATGTTTCTGTCGCGTTTGGTATTGCAGTCTTCCAGTTGTTAGCTTTGTAATTCACACAAAAAAAGGCCCTGGCAGTGCCAAGGCCTTTTAACTGAGAAGAAATTTAGGGTTGAATGACCGTCCCGGCAGGGATGGTGGTGTTCTTTGGGATCACCACGATACCTTCGCGGACTTTATAGAGCGCGTGATCCACTTCGCGATCATCAGGGAAAGGTTTGATGACCACGTTGTCGCCAATGCTGGCGTTCTTATCGATGATCGCGCCCTGAATTTTACAATTGCGGCCAATTCCAAGCGGAGCTCCATTGGTTTGGTTGCCATACCAGTCAGCGCCCATCACGATGGTATCTTTTATTTCTGTGCCGGAACCAATAACGCTGCGCAGCCCGATCAGTGAATGCTGTAACGAGGCGTCCTGAATCTCACAACCCTCTGCCAGGAGAACGTTCTTGCAGGTGGTCCCGGTCACACGGGAGCCAGGCAAAAAGCGTGGGTGGGTAAAAATGGGATGCTCAGGATCGAAGAAATCGAAGTCCGGATGATCCTCGGTCAGTTCCAGGTTTGTGTCATAAAACGTGCGTATCGTTCCGATATCACGCCAGTAGCCTTCAAAGTTATATCCAAACACGCGCTTTCCAATGCGGATCAGGTGCGGAATAATGTCTCCACCAAAATCATCCAACTGATGGTCTGTGTAATCCCGCTTCAGCACTTCCGCCAGCAGGTCCATATTGAAGATGTAGATGCCCATCGAGCCAAGGAATGGGGACTCAGGGTCATCGCGGCTAACCAATCTTGAAAGCAAACCCGGATCCTTGGGCTTTTCCGCAAAGTCCGTGATGCGCCCGTCTTCATCCCGCTTGAGGATGCCAAAGCGGAAGGCGTCTTCCTTGAGCACCGGCTGCACCGCCACCGTGATGTCGGCGTTGTTCGCGATGTGAAAATCGACCATCTTGGAATAGTCCATACGATAGAGGTGATCGCCAGCCAGGATTAATACGTACTTCGAGCGGCTGGAGCGGATCTCCTGGATCTGCTTGCGAACGGCGTCAGCAGTGCCCTGGTACCAGTCGGTGTGTTCAATGGTCTGTTCTGCTGCCCAAACTTGCACCCACCCACCGTGGAAGTTGTCAAAATTGTAGGTGCGGGTAATGTGCCGGTGCAACGAAACCGACAGGAACTGGGTCAGAACAGAAATTTTAAATATGCCTGAATTGATGCAGTTACTGATGGGGATATCAATTAAGCGATACTTTCCGGCAATCGGGACGGCCGGTTTTGCCCGCTCAGCAGTGAGAGGGTAGAGCCGCTTACCCTGACCTCCACCTAAAATGACTGCAAGGACTTCATCCACGTTCGCCATATTATCCCTTTCAGCACGTATCGTGCACGTTTTGATGAGGTTGTTAAGTTGTTACTCAAAGCTTCTTGCTGAAATGTATAGCTATATTTTACTAGTTTTCACAGCGACTGTGTGTAAAATTTCTCGGGCGGATTGCAATGTGGCAGGTGTGCTGGCACCGAGCATGGCTGCCAATTCTTGCACACGCGCCTCACCCTCTAATTCCTCCACCTGGGTGGCAGTTCGTCCGTTGTCGGCGCGCTTGCTGACGTGAAAATGCTGATCGCCAAATGCTGCCAATTGAGGCAAGTGCGTGACGCACAAGACCTGGTGCTGCTTTCCCAGGTTCCAGAGCATCTCGCCCACTGTCATGCCAACCCGGCCGCCTATGCCACTGTCTATCTCGTCAAATACCAGGGTCGGAATGTGGTCCACCTCAGCCAGCACGGTCTTTAACGCCAGCATCAGTCGCGAAGTTTCACCACCCGAGGCAGTCTTGGCAAGCGGCTTAAAGCCTTCACCCGGATTGGTTTCGATCAAGAACTCGATCTGGTCTATGCCACTAGCGTCGAACGCAAGCGTGCGATCGTTCATCATAAGCCCCTGCTCGGCTTCCACCACCGCCTGAGCAACCTGGAACCTGGCCTTTTCCATTTCGAGTAGATGCAGCTGCTGTTCCATGCCATCGGCAAGCTGAACGGCTGCCTGTCTGCGTTGTTCGGAGAGCTGTAAAGCAGAATCGCTGAGCACTTTCTTTATCTGGCTCAGCTTTTCCTTCACTTCACCAATCTGCTCTTCTACGCCATCCATTTTTTCCAATTCAGCGATTGAGATCTGTAAATGTGCCAGGGCAGACCCCAACGAGCCGCCGTATTTTCGCTTCAGACGGTTAAAGAGGTCTAACCGTTCTTCTATCTGATCCAGCCGGCTGGGATTAAACTCGATCCCTTCCAGGTAACCGCGCAGCTCATACGCAAGATCCGACACGGAACTGAGAGCATCCTCAACTTGCTGCGCCAGCGACTGCATTTGCGGATCGATCCGGGCAAGTTCTGCCAGGTCGCGTGCGGCCTGCCCAAGCAGATCCGTAGCAGCCGAGCCAGCCTCAGTGCCTTCATCGAGTAAAGCCAGCGCGGACTGGCTGAGAGAGCTCAACGTCTCGGCGTTCACCAGCCGGGTACGTTCCTGAGCCAGGGTTTCTTCTTCGTCAGGTTTTATGCGGGCGTCTCCGATTTCCTGGATCTGGTACTTCAGCATGTCAGCCCTGTCGCGGGCGGTCTTTTCAATCGCGAGGAGTTCATCCAACTCTTTTCCAAGGAGAGACCACTGCTTGAATTGCCCCTGATAAAGACCAAGTTTTTCCTGGTCATGCGCGAAACGATCAAGCAAATCGCGGTGATTCCGCACTTTTAACAAGGAAAGATGGTCAGATTGCCCATGCACGTCCACCAGGGCTTCACCTATCTCAGATTGCACACTCAGGCTGACTGTCCGCCCGTTCACTCGGGCGATCGTCCGCCCTTCAGCCCGAATTTCCCTTCCAAGCCAAAGTCGATCAGGCTCCTCAAGCAGCCCTTCGCGGTCCAGCAGTTCGTTAATTACTTCACGCTGCGGTCCTTCCAAGCGGAAAAAACCTTCCACGATCGCCCGATCAGCGCCTTTGCGAATGCTGGTCGTATCCACCCGCGCGCCAAGGATCGCCCCCAACGCATCCAGGATGATGGACTTGCCAGCGCCTGTCTCACCAGTGAAGACGACCAATCCGGAGGAAAATTGGAGTGTCAGGTCCTCAATGATTGCAAAATCTCGAATGCGCAGTTCTTCCAGCATATTCCCTCAAAGACGTAGACCTCTGGCTTGAGCGTAAGCCGAGGAAGAAACCAGGGCGGCGTAAATCGCCCGCCAAACAAGCGGAAGAAGACTGACTCTTCCTGTCAAAAGTGGTCCTGAGCCGGCCAGCAAAGGCAAAATTGCCATGATCAGTAACGGCAGCGCGCCAACGATCGCCCCAGCAAGGACCGCCTTGTTGAGCGCTTTGCTGCGCCGGCGGTTGACCACCAAGCGCACGGCGTTGCTGATCAGGGTGCCCACGCCAGGAGCAACTAAAATGGTAAAGAATCCCAGCAAGCCCGCCAACCAACTTCCAGCAAAAGAGATCAGGGCTGCAACGATAAAACCCCAAATCGGATCGAGGCTTTTAGTCGTATCAAACGCGCGCTGCTGTTCGCGCACGCATTCCGCGCAACGGTAACCCGTTTCGGTCAGGATGGCTGTCGCGGGAGTGATGGGTTTGTTACAGCGATTGCAGCGCAGTTGAATATCTTCTTCGGGCGTCGGTTTTATTTCAACGCTGGGGTCTTGTTCAGTCATGAGCGTCCATTTCCAGGATTGGGTTCCGCTGCAGCAAGCCGGCAAGATCGCGGTAGAAGTAATTGGGTTCGCCAAATCGCACCATGCGCAGAGATTTTTTATTGGCTGTGATGCGGACGCTGTTTTCAGGGTTAATGGAAAGGGGTGTTGTGCCGTCAATGCTGAGTACGACTTCAAAATCGCTGATAGCGCGCAGGTTAACCACCGCGCCTTCCGCCAGTACCACCGCACGGTCGAGCGAGAGGTGCGGCGCAATGGGCAAAACAAGCATATTGCGTAGTTCTGGCGGCAGAATGGGTCCGCCAGCAGCCAGGGCGTAGGCAGTTGAGCCGGTTGCCGTCGCCACAATCAAGCCGTCAGCAATATAAGACATCATGTAGCCTTCGTTCAGGTCCACCCGCACTTCAATTGGCCGGGCGTCCCTGCCCCGGGAGATAAGCGCTTCGTTGATCACATCCCAGCGTTGTTTGACATTTCCATTTTCGAGAAACTCAGCCTGGAGCATCATGCGATTTTCAATGCGGTAGTCTGCTGAGATCAGGCGTGAAAGGTTGCTCTCAATATCTTGAGTGGTCAGCTCGGTCAGGAAACCTAGTCGCCCAGCCTGGACACCCAAAAGGGGTACGTCAAGTGGGGCGCAAAGGTGACCAGCCCTCAGGAGCGTGCCATCTCCGCCGATGACGATGACCAGGTCGTGCCCTTCAATTTGCGGAACCTGGGTGGGGTGCTCGTAATCATAATAGAAGATGCTGTGCTCCACGGCGTGTGTTTTCAGGCAGGCAGAAATGCGCTCTGCCAGCACGGAGGCTTTTTGAACTGCCGCGTTTGGCATGAGCAGGATATTCTTGGGAGCAAAGGGGGTCATTGCAAGCATCCCGTTTATTATAGCCGGATTCAAATGGCTATTTCCAATCCGAAGAGCGTTGACCTACAAGGAAATCGTCAACTATCGTATACTCAATTACCTGGAACAGTTGATTCAAACCATGAAAGAGCCTCCATCTTTAGCCATTAAGCACGATTTCTGGCAGCGCCTGAGCAGAAACCGGGTGCTTCTGCTGTTAGTGTCGTTAATCCTCTTCTTGCTGGTCTGGCAAGTGCTGGTATTAGTTTTGGATCTTCCCGGCTTTATTCTGCCCAGTCCTGCAGAAGTAGGTGGAAAGTTCCTTGATGTACTTGCATCTGGCTTACTTTGGCGGCACTTTTCCGCCACTCTTGGGGAGATCCTGCTGGGGTTGGTCTTTGGCATCAGCGCCGCTACGCTGCTTGGTTACGCCCTTGCCAAATCACCATTGGCGGAGCGGTTGCTCTCGCCTTTCCTGGTGGGCAGCCAGTCCATTCCCATGGCTGCGATTGCGCCCTTGCTCGTGATTTGGTTCGGACCGGGGTTGATCAGCAAGGTGTTGATCTGCTCGCTGACGGTCTTCTTCCCGGTATTGGTCAACACGCTGGTGGGTCTGAGGGATGTATCACCAGAGTTGCGCGAGGTGATGCGTTCTTTGCGGGCAACCCCTGCCCAGACCTTGCGCTATCTTGAAGTCCCTGCCGCGCTGCCAGTTTTCCTTGGCGGTCTGCGCGTTGGGGCGAGCCTGTCGGTGATCGGCGCGATTGTCGGCGAGCTGGTAGCCTCAGATCGCGGTCTGGGCTTTTTGATCAACGTCGGGCGCGGTCAATACGACACCGCCCTGGTGTTTGTCGCGGTGATCTGCCTGGTCGCGCTGGCCGCCAGCCTGTACGGGCTGGTGTTGCTACTTGAAAATAAGGCGCTTTCCTGGCAAACCTGGCGTAAGGAAGCTTAAGGAGTAAACATTGAAACGGCTGATATTTTTTGCACTGATCCTATGCCTGGCGCTGACCGCCTGTAAACCGGCCAGCCAGGAACCTGCCATTACGAAAGTTACGCTGAACCTGACCTACATTCCCAACATCCAGTTCGCGCCGTTCTATGTTGCCATTGAAAAAGGCATTTTTGCCAAATACGGTATCGAGGTCAGCCTCGCTTATGGCAACGAAGCCGACCTGGTCGCCCTGGTAGGTTCGGACAATCAGCAGTTCATGATTGCTTCAGGCGAGCAGGTGCTGCTCAGCCGCGCCCAGGGGCTGCCGGTCATTTCGGTGAGGGAGTGGTACAAGGATTATCCGGTTGGAGTTGCTTCCTTAAAAACCAGCCAGATCAGCCAGGCAACCGACCTGCGCGGTAAGGTGATCGGTCTGCCAGGGCTTTACGGCGCGAATTACATCGGCTTTGAAGCGCTGGCTGCCCACGCCGGCTTAACCGATGCTGACTACGAACTGCGGTCGATCGGCTTCACGCAGGTGGAAGCCCTGGTCACCGAACAGGTGGACGCGGTGGTGGTCTATCTGGCGAATGAGCCCGTTCAATTGCGAGCACGGGGATATGAAATCGACGTTCTCAGGGTGGCTGACGCTCTCTCGCTGGTGGGCAACTGCCTGGTGACCAACGAGAAATCCGTCAGTGATCGTTCAGAATTAGTGCAAGGAATGGTCAGTGCCATGCAAGAAGCCCTGGCTGTCACAGCCGCTGACCCCGACATGGCTTACGAAATAAGCCGGAAATATATCGAAAATCTGGCTGAAGATGATCCGATCCAAAAGCAGGTTCTGCTCGAATCGATCAAGCTCTGGCAGCTTGAAACGGATCCCGCCGACGTGGAAGTAACGCGCTGGGAGAACATGCAAACGGTTCTGCTTGATCTTGGATTGATGAAAAAACAAATAGAAGCCCGGGAGGCTTTCAGTGATGCCTTCACCAAGTGAGATCGCCCTGGAAGTCGCCGACCTCGAGGTGACCTTCGTTGATAGCGATGGCTGCCTGGAGGTGCTCGACAAGATCAGCTTCTCGATCGAGCGCAACGCCTTCGTCTGCATTGTTGGTCCCTCAGGAGGAGGGAAAAGCACGCTCTTGCGCGCCGTGGCTGGCTTGATCCAGCCAACCGCCGGGAAAGTGTTGTTCCCCGGTAAGGCTGAAGGCAAGGCACAGACCGGTTTGGTGTTCCAGAAGCCGAATTTGCTCCCCTGGCGGACACTCAGAGATAACATCAGCCTGCCGCTTGAGATCGATCACCGATCGGAAGAAGAAATTGCCAGCCTGACCCAGGATATGATCCACCTGGTGGGGCTGGAAGGCTTTGAAAAGTCTTATCCGCATGAACTTTCCGGCGGCATGGCTCAGCGGGTCTCAATCGCGCGCTGCCTGGTGCAGGATCCAGAAATTTTGCTGCTGGATGAGCCCTTCGGTCAACTGGATGCGCTGACCAGGGAGCGCATGGGGGATGAACTGCTGCGCATCTGGAACGAACGGCGCAAGACGGTGCTGATGGTGACCCATTCCATCTCCGAAGCTATCTTCCTGGCTGATCGCGTGTTGGTGCTCACCAGCCGTCCAGCCAGGGTGATCATGGATCTGCCAATCTCATTACCTCGTCCGCGTACGGATGCCATGCGTTACTGGCCTGAGTTCACCGAAGCCTCGCGCCTGCTGCACGATCAGCTTAAGGTCACCGCTGCGCCCGCTTGGTAGACTGGTAAGTCCTTTGTGGTATAGTTTTACTTATCTCAAATAGCCGGAGTGAACGCTTGTGTATATAGCCATTGAAGGTGTTATTGGTGTCGGAAAAACCACCCTTGCGCGTCTAATTCATGAAGCCTTTGAGGCTGATCTGCTGTTGGAAGTCTTTGAAGAAAATCCCTTTCTCGGGAGTTTTTACGCTGATCGACAGCGTTATGCCTTCCAAACTCAAATTTTCTTCCTGATGAGCCGCTATACCCATCAACACCAGGTGATACCTTCCACCCTGGCAGCTGGCAGGAACATTGTTTCGGATTACACCTTCGATAAAGATGCCCTTTTTGCCGGCATCAACCTGAAGGGCGATGAACTCGATATCTATCACAAAGTCCACTTTGCCCTGGCGGATAAAATCCCCCAACCTGAACTGCTGGTCTTCCTGCGTGCCAACATCGATACCCTCATGAACCGCATTGCCCATCGCGATCGCCCTTACGAACGCAGCATGGAACGCGCCTACATCGAGGAGCTCGCCGTAGCTTATGAGGATTTCATCAATAAGGCAAAATGGCAGCAGCGTTTGCTGGTCATCGACACGGACGACCTTGATTTCATTGCTGACCCCCAGGCGCTGCAATACATGATCAACCGCATCCGCCAGGCTCTGCAGCTCGTGCCCTACCAGGAAAGCCTGCCCCTGTCCGATTAAGGAGTTCTCATGCGCATCAATTCGGAAATGCTCACCAAGACCGCACGGGACCACGTTGCCAGACGGTTGCGTCAGCCCAACGATATCGTCGCGGTATATCTGACCGGATCCGTCACCAGCGATGAGCCCTTGCTGGGCGGCACAACCGACATTGACATGGTCTTTGTGCACAAGGAAGATCCCGCGCAATCGCGTGAAGTGCTGCGCGTGACTTATGAGGTCTCCCTCGACATCGAGCACCACCACCAGTCCTACTACACCTACCACCGCCGGCTGCGGCAAAACCCCTGGATTGGCTTTTCCCTCTGCAATCACGGCAATATTCTGCATGACACGGATCACTGGCTTGAGTTCATCCAGGCTGGCGTTAGCGCCCAGTTCGATACCCCCGAAAACATCCATGCCCGTGCTCAGAAGTTCAGTGAGAAAGCGCGCCAGCAGTGGTTTGACCTCAACGATGAGCAGGAGATCCGCTTCCAGGAGTGGGTCGATCTCTATTTCAAGACCACCGGCGCGGCTGCCAATGCAATTGCTGCCCTGAACGGACCAGCCCTGACGATCCGGCGCTTTATGATCGTCTTCCCTGAGAGGGCTCAGGCGCTTGGGCAAGCCCATCTTTCAGGCGAGCTCGCCAGGCTGATCGGAAACGACAAGATGAGCCTCGAACTCTATCGCGATTGGCGTCCAGCCTGGGAGCATGCCCTGCAGAGCGCCAGCGCCAGACCCACTTGCCCGCCGAACCTCTCGCGCCACCGCAAGGGCTACTTCCTCAACTGCTGCGACGCCCTGGCGGAAGGTGATGCGCTGCACGCCGTACTCTGGCCGATGCTCGAAACCTGGCGTCAGGCGGATGGGGTGGTGGCGGATGAGCCCGCCCAGCAGGAAACCTGGCTGCAGTTCCTCTCAGCGCTCGATTTTGTCCCAGAACGGAAAGAGGACCTGCTTCAAGCCCTGGATCACTTCATCGACGCCGGAGATAGCCTCCTCAGGGACTACCGCCAGAACTACGGGCTGTGAACAACCTGTGGATAAACACCCCTTTGGCTGTGGAAAGCCAGCATAGATCCTGTGAATAGACCGGTGTGAATCTCTGGAAACTCCGGGGATAGTTTTAAGTAAGTTGTGGATGGGAATTGATACCCTTTTTCAGCCCTTTCGACCTGTTGAGTACTCAAGAAATATTCCGATTTATCCACAACCACCTGTGGAAAGGGTAAAACCGGTTTTTCCCTCGTCTAGAGGCGCGGTTTTTCTTCATTGGAAGGATTTTTCCCCATTCTCAACAACCCCTATTACTTATTACTACTTAAATAAACATCAATAAGAAAAGAGAT
>ERZ1645192.3447-NODE-3447-length-12860-cov-5.728778_pt1 | contig 12860 bp, 10 predicted proteins | sample MGYA00575354_ERZ1645192 | MGnify/ENA primary metagenome ERZ1645192 (study PRJEB40844, sample SAMN11349763) | freshwater sediment metagenome | isolation source: river sediment | host: Sediment | place: India: Faizupur Khadar , New Delhi | collected 2017-02-21 ... | reverse complement strand
CTCTGATAAAAAGCCGGGAAGAATTTCTGGAATTGTTTGACGACAATTTCTATGAGTCGCTGAAAAAGAAGGGAATTGATCTGGATGAATTTATGAAAGCTGCCGAAGATATTCTCGCGCAGGTAAAAATCAAGGACATGAAACCTTTTCCTGACGTCGCGCCGGTGATCGAAGAACTTCACAAGACACATTGCCTAATTGTCGTTTCGTCCAATGACTATGCCTCCATCAAAGAGGCTCTCGATCATTTCCATTACGACGATTATTTCAAAGACATTCTGGGCTCCGATTTTATGTTCAGTAAAAAAGAGAAGATTCTTTACGCTGCAAAAAAATTTAATGTGGCGCTGAACGATATTTATTATATCGGCGACACGACAGGCGATATCAAGGAAGGCAAACAGGCCGGCATTAAAACCGTGGGCATTACCTGGGGCTGGCACAGCAAAGAAAAAATGGCCGCCGCCCAGCCGGATTACCTGTTTGACAATCCGCGGGAGCTGCTACAGCTTATATAAGATTTGAATGAATTATGGCTGATTTTTTTGAATATATCGGCACATGGTCTGTTCTGAAATGGATTGTGCTCGTTTTGATTGCCGGATTTATCGGACAGTTCGGCAAAATGGCGGCGAATGCAATCGCCGCGAAAATCCGTGCACGCCGTCAGGAACCGGAAAGCACACCGGATACACCGATCAAGCCGTCCGGACCTGAATCTTTCCCTGCTTCACCATCCACCGCCCCTCCCGATAAAAAGATGCTCAAGGCAATCGCCAAAGCGAAAAAAAAGGAAGCCAAGAAAAAAGGTTAGCCTATCAGGATAAACATTTTAAATGCGTTTCCAAGATTCTGTTGTTATCAAAATCCTTTAGCTTGAGGTATTCAGGAGTGGCGCCGGCGAAAGCGCATTTGGGGGCAAGGCCGATGAGTTCGGATTCCTGTATCGGAGCGCCGCCTTCCATCGCCAGTATGTTTACCCTGTCGAAAATAACCTTCAGAGGCGTTTCTTTACAATTCGTCAGATTGACGGATACCTGGGCAAGTCCCCGGCTTTTCAACATGACACCGATGGCCCGCACGTGTTTCAGACCCCCGTTTTTTTCCCGGATGCGAGACGCGATATGCCGCGCCAGCAATAAATGATCGGTCGCCAGATTGATGTTGTAGGCAACCAGTAAGTCTCTGGCGCCGACGGCAGCCGCGCCGGAACGGGCGTTGAATGTTTTATCCCCTTCATCAGGCGATCCCTCGGCGCACGCGATTTTGTCCGCCAGTCCTTCATAGCCGCCGCGACGAATGTCGGGCAGTTCCGTAATTTGATCATTGCGCGCCGCATAGCCGTAGAAATAGACGGGAACCCCAAAGCGCTTCCATAATTGCTGTCCGAAAGCATGGGCTATCTCCACAGCATGTTTCATTTTCGCCGTACCCAGCGGGATGAACGGAACAACGTCAACGGCTCCCAGGCGGGGATGAACGCCATGCTGTTGTGTCATATCAATCACGTCGATGGCTTTGCCGGCAGCGGCAAGCGCCGCTTCCAGAATATCTTCAGGTTTCCCCAGAAAGGTGAAAACACTCCGATTATGATCGATATCGCCGCTGAAATCAGCCAATTTTACATTTGGAAAGGCTTTAAAAACGCCGGCAATCGCGGCAAGTTTTTTGGAATCACGTCCTTCGCTGAAATTCGGCACGCATTCAATAATTTTCATTGTGATACTCAAGCCTGATAAATTTTTATATCCGGCAGTTCCACACAGGTCAGCTTTCCGCCATAAACGGCGCCGGTATCTATGCCTATTTTATTGGTATTCACCATCAGATCCCTCATGGGCGTATGACCGAACACCACTGTTTTGCCGAAATCGTTCTCGTTGGCAATGAACTCAAAACGTATCCACAGCAAATCATCGATGGCCTGTTCTTTCAGCGGTAGTTCCTCTCTGAGTCCGGCGTGAACAAATATGTACTGATCCGTTTCATAATACGGCAGAAGCGACTGGAAAAAATTCCAGTGATCTTCTGGAATTTTGGCTTTTCTCTGCGCAATATTATCAAACAGCGAGATAGCATAGGATTCAAGCGTTGCGCGGCCTCCATTGCCCAAATATAAACCCTCGTTGATGCCGTCAAGATAATTCATGAACATCTGCTCGTGATTGCCCAGCAGAAAAACAATATTTTTATAATTGTTCTTCAATCCAATGAGATAATCGACAACCTCACGGCTATATTTACCGCGGTCAATATAATCGCCGATAAAGACCAACGTATCGTTTTGCCTATCGATAATAAGCTTGTCGATCAACTCTTTCAGTTTATCCAGACTACCGTGAATATCCCCGATGGCAAAAATTTTATTCATAAAATCCTTTTATCAAATGAACAACCCAGCCGGGTATCCAAAGGAACTGCACCCCAAGGGGCGGAGAATTAAACCTATGTTTATCCCGCTCGGCCTATAGTGACCTTTAGGTTATTCGCCTCGGGGATAATTCGACCATCAAATTTCAGCGCACTTTGTTTCTGAAATTTGGGTCTCATTAATCCAGAAGCGCCCTGGTAAAATCACCGCTTTCGAAGACGCGCAAATCATCCAGCCCCTCACCGACTCCGATATATCGCACCGGCAGGGCAAGCTCACTGACGATGCGTACGACCACACCGCCTTTGGATGTGCCGTCCAATTTCGTCAGAACAATCCCTGTCGCTCCGATTTCTTCTTTAAAAGTCTTGGCCTGCATGACGGCATTCTGGCCGGTTGTCGCGTCAAGAATCAACAGAACTTCCGGTACCAATTCCGGCAGCTCCTTGTTGATAATCCTCTTCACTTTTTTTAGTTCTTCCATTAAATTGACACGCGTGTGCAAACGCCCCGCCGTATCCACGATAACGACACCGGAATAACCCGCCTTGATTTTTGCCATACCGTCAAAAACCACCGCGGCCGGATCGGCTCCCGTCTTGTGTTTGACCACAGATGCGCCCACGCGCGTCCCCCACACTTCGAGTTGCTCTACTGCCGCCGCGCGAAATGTATCGGCGGCAACCAGCATGATCTCATGACCCTCCTGCTTCAGCACATTGGCCAGTTTACCGATGGTGGTTGTTTTACCGCTACCGTTGACTCCAATCGTCATAATGACGAACGGCTTTCCCCGGGGAATGATGAGCGGTTTTTCCATTTTCTGCAAAATGGATGTCATTCGCTCCTGTAAAACCTTTTTTATTTCCTCAGCATTTTTAAGTTCATTGCGGCTGACTCGTTGTTTGACATCATCAATAAGGTCGTACGTAAACTGCGGTCCCATATCCGCGGAAATCAGCAGTTCTTCCAGCTCATCAAAAAGCGCCTGATCCAGGACCCTTTTACCAAAAACAAGATTGTCCAGATTCCTGGTCAGGGCGTTTCTGGTCTTCGTCAGGCCTGTTTTTAGTTTTTCAAAAAAACCTATCTTTGCCATAGAAAAACCTTTTCGTGATGATGATAGTTAATAACCGCTTTTAAAGAAGAAGTAAAGTGACGGATTAGTTCAGATTGACGGAAACTAACGATGATATCCCCTGCTTCTGCATGGTGACGCCAAAGAGCGTATCGGCAACTTCCATGGTGCTCTTATTATGCGTAATCATGACCACCTGAGAACTCCTGGCGACATCCTGAATCAGGCGATTGAATAAATTGGTATTGGCATCATCCAGGGCGGCATCCACTTCGTCCAAAACCAAAAACGGTGACGGACGGTACTTTAAGATGGCGAATATCAAAGCAACCGCCACCAGCGATTTTTCACCGCCCGAAAGCAGACTGACATTCTGCTTTCTCTTGCCGGGAACCTGAATGTCAATATCCACGCCTGTTTCCAGCAAATCATTTTCATCGGTCAGAAAAAGTTCCCCCCTGCCTCCCGGGAAAATCTGCGCGAACACTTCCTTGAAACAGGCATTGACGGCTTCAAACGTCTCGGCAAACCGGGCACGGGAAATCTTATTGATGCGGGTAATGGTTCTTTGCAGAACATTGAGGGACGCATTCAAATCCGTGATTTGCGTGGACAGAAAGTTATACCGTTTATCCAGTTCTTCATATTCATCAAGAGCCAGTAAATTGACTTGCCCGAAGGCGTCGATGATCTGTTTGTTTTTTTCCAGAGAGGCAGTCAGGTCGGCGAGTTTGTCTTCTGCAACTTTTTCAAACCCTGCAGCCATAACGGCCATGTCAACGTCGTGTTTTTCAGCCATGGCCCTTCTCAGATTTTCGCTGTTCAAGGCGACTTCACGGCATTGCATTTCCTTTTCATTGACTTTCTGGCGCAAATCATCAAGTTTCTTCTTGATGTCCTTGATTTCATTTTCCTTGATTTTCACCTGGGCGTCTTCACGGTTTTGCTCCGCTTTCTTTTCCGCAAAAAGGATTTCCTGATCCGCGTAACTCTGATATAAATCTTTCAGCAAGGCCTGTTCGTTTTCGATGGTTTGAGCTAAATCCACCATCTGCTTTTCACAGGAGATAATTTCTTCCTCTTTGCCTTTGTGCTCATTCTCCAAAGCACTGACATTATCCTTTAATCGTGATATCGTCCGCAAATCAGCGTCCTTCTTTTCCTCTAGGGCCGCCTTCTCGATTTTCTTACTCGTCAAATAACGTTCCTGCTCTTCAATCGCCGACCGGGACTGTTCTTTCTGTTGATTGAAGACGGCAATGACGTCGTTAACTTCTTTCTCTTCTTCATCTTTTTGCAGAACGTCGGTGTTGAATTTGCGTAGTTTTTCTTCGGCGTCCACTTTTTCCGCGTTCAGCGTCTGCCGGTTGAATTCCAGAACGGCCACCCGCTGATTTAAACGATTGATCTCATCCTCAAATCTCTCGTGGTCTTTCTTTTTGACATTGATCGAAATTTCCAGCGAATGCCTATCGGTTTTTATCTGGTTGATTTCGTCCTCCCAGCGTGCAATCGCGGACAAGAGATCATTTTTTTGATTGGTCTTAACGTCCAGGTCAACAGCCAGCGCCGCTAACTCACCTTCCAGCTCACCGATTTCCCGTTTTGTCGCGAGCAGGCTTTTTTCCACCGCAGCGCCACTGCCACCGGTCAATACGCCGTTGGGACTGATCATATCGCCTTCCGGCGTGACAAACGTGCCGTGGAAACCATTCTTTTTCCACAGGGCAATGCCGTTTTCAATAGAGGGAATTAATAAAACGTCTCCCAGCAGACAATCAATAATCTGCTTATAGTCTTCATTGACGTTTACCTTCTCCAGCAGAGGCTGCGCTTCAGTGAGATGTTCTTCGCTGAACGTTTTCGCATTAAGATTTCTTAAATCCACAGACACAAAACTGCCCCTGCCTAACTGACCGCTCTTCAAATAGTCAATGGCGCGCACACCGTCTTCCTGGCTTTTGACCACGACGTACTGAAGTTTTTCTCCCAATACGGCCTCCACAGCGGCCTCATATTCACGAGGCACACTGATGTGATCCGCGACCACCCCGTATATTTTATCGTTGTATTCCTGGTTCTCGATGATGGTTTTAACACCTTCATTACACCATTTGTACGCTTCCTGAAATTCCTTTAAAGATGCAAGGCGGGAAGATTTGACATTGGTATCCTCCTTGATTTTTGCCATATCGTCCTCGTTGATCTGCAAATCCGATTTGGAGCGTTCCAGTTCAGCCGACGATGATTCTCTTTTCTCTTCCAGTTGGACAACCTGTGCTTCTTCATTTTTCAATTCTTCATTGACCGATGCCAGCTTTGCCACCAGGTCAGTCATCATCCGTTTATCGTCCTCAAGCTCGCGCGTTTCCCTTTCTTCACGTTTTTTCAAATCCTCGATATTCTTGCTCAGGCTGGAAATCATGTTATGAAGCTTGGCCTTTTCCGTCACGATATCAATAAACAAAATCTTTTTTTCTTCCAGGTGATTGCTCAACTCTTTATCAGCGTTGACAAGGTCCGACACTTTTTGCTGAATGTCTTCATGTTCAACCTTCAGAGCGGCGATTTTGCCTTCGGCTTCCGTAAAATCTTTTTGCAGATTTTCAATCTCTGCCTCCAAATCCGTCCTCCTGGTCTGGAGGATCTGCATCTCGGAGAGATCTTTCTGTTTGCGTTCCGACAGATCATTAATCTGCTGTTGGGCGAATTCTATGCTTTTTTCCTTAATGCTGATGACATTTTTCGTTTCATATATTTCGTGCTGGATTTTTGCAGTCAACTCTTCGTTCTCCATCAGCTTCACTTTCATTTCATCCAGCGTTGACTCCTTGCCTTCGAGACTGGTCTGAATGAGGGAACACTGATTCTGCAAATCCGCGCGCTGCGCCTGCAACGCCGATTCACTATCCGCCAATTCGACATACGTTTGCGTGCCGATAATCAATTCTGTTTCTTTGATTTCCTTTTGTATATTTTTAAACTGCTCGGCCTTTTTGGCCTGCCGGGAAATGGTATTTAACTGGGTTCGTACTTCCTTGATGATGTCGTTGAGACGCAGCATGTTCTGCCGTGTCGCTTCCATTTTGCGGACAGCGGCTTCCTTGCGGCTTTTGTACTTGGACACGCCGGCGGCATCTTCAATAAACAATCGTCGGTCTTCGGGTTTGGCCTCGACCAGGTTGGTGACATGCCCCTGTTCGACCAGGGAATAGGTTCGGGCACCGACACCGGTCCCCATGAAAAATTCCTTAACATCAAGCAGGCGGCAGGGAACGTTATTGATGTAATACTCACTGTCGCCATCCAGAACCACCTTGCGGGAAATGGATATTTCGTTCATGTCGGCATAAGCGCCGGGAAAATTGTGGCCGTTGGCAATCAGCGTCATCGTGATTTCCGCCATGCTGACCGGCGCGGAATCCTGACTGCCGTTGAAAATGACATCGTCCATCTTTTTGCCGCGCAACGCCTTGACCCGTTGCTCACCCATGACCCAGCGGATGGCGTCAACAATATTGGACTTGCCGCAACCGTTGGGACCGACGATACCTGTAACGCCGTTGGAGAAATCAAGGACAACCTTGTCGCGGAATGATTTAAAGCCTGATATTTCTAACTTTTTCAGATTCATAAAAAAACTTCTTTATTTGATTGTTTTAGATTTGCGAAACTTTAACAAAAGATAAACGCTTTGTAAAGCAAAAATACAACAAAATGTGGTTTTGCTAAAATCAAACCACAATATGTAGTGTTTTGATTTATTTTACTTTTTCGTTGTACCCCTCCATTATTGAAAAATTTCGACGTAAAAACCATAAAATAACAAAACTAGCAATAGAAAAAGGCAGGATAATGATTGTCCTGCCTTTAGAAAATCCCTGAAAAGATTTAATTACTTGAAATAATTAATATTTCCCTGAAATATAATTACTTAACTGATTAATCAGCACATCTTTTTCGGAAATGGCCGACTTTACCGCGTCCCCGATCGAGATAAGCCCCATGAATTTAGAGCCGTCAAAAACAGGCACGTGCCTGATATGTTTGCCGGTCATTAATACCATGCAGTCTTCCACCATCGTATCGGGTTTCACCGTAAACATTTTACTGATAGGCGTCATGATCTCTTTGACAAGAGTCTTCGGTGAGGTTTTGCCTTTCAGAACGATTTTTCTTGCGTAATCACGTTCCGTCATGATGCCGGCGACCTTGCCTTTCTTGTCAACAACCATTAATGCCCCTATTTCTTTTTCCGCCATTAATTTTAAAGCATCAAATACTGTAGCGTTCGGAAGAATTGTCCATATCTGTTTCGACTTCCCCTTTAAAATATCACTCGCTCTTTGCATGACCGAAGACCTCCTCTTTCAATGACTTTGATTTGTAATTATTTTAAAAGAAAAGTAAAAATATGGCAAGGATTATATCCAACCATCATAATAGAAATATCATTAAATGTTTTCCATCAACAACTATCTCGGAGGGAAGTTATATCTCTTCCCCTGCTTTATGACCTTCATGTATGGCTTCCAGAATCCGGCGCGGACTCTTGGCATCGCCAACAATCCTGTAGGGAATAGCCATTTCCTTCAGCGCATCTTCCAATACGTTATCCGATTTGGCGCCCATGGCGGTCACAATCATGGCCGCCTTCTCTTCTTTTTCCGCGTTCATGTGGCTGAAGCGCACCATATCTTTCTCAACCGCCGATACTCTTGCTCCGAAGAGCATTCGGCCTCCGCCGTCCTTAATACGTTTATGCAACCAGTATCCATGCGCGGAGAGTTTCGTCACAGGCGGGTATGGCTGCATTTCCAGAAGGGTAACCTCAATACCGTTGGCCAGCAGATAATCCGCCGTTTCCATTCCCACATAGCCGGCACCCAGAATAACAGCCGGGCTTTTTAATGCAATCTTCCCTGTAAGAACATCACGGGCATCGCTCACCGTCTCGGAGTCGAGACCCGGAATGGGAGCCGCAATCGGATAGGCGCCACAGGCCATAATCACCGCGTCAGGTTTTTGAGTTTTTAATTCAGCTGCGCTGACAGCACGGTTGAAATCAACCTGCGTGGAATATTTTTTCAGCTGACACATTGCCCAGTCAACCCAGTCCATGAATCCCTTTTTATGCGGGGGTTGGCTGGCCGACAACAGCTGCCCGCCCGCTTTTGTTTCTTTTTCAAATATTGTTACGTTATGTCCTCGCGCGCACGCCGCCATGGCCGCAGACAGGCCCGCGGGACCCGCGCCGATAATCCAGACACGCTTGGGATGAGCGACTTTGGATTCCGGCTTTTTATATTCACGGCCGCATTCGGGATTGAAGCTGCACGTGGCGGATTTCATCTCGAAACTCAATCTTTCGATACAACCCTGATTGCAGGCGACGCACCAGCGGATATCTTCAAAATGTCCTTCTCTTGCTTTATTGATAAAATCAGGATCCGTCAGATGTTGACGTCCGAAACTGATGAGATCAGCATCGCCGCGGGCAATAGCCTGATCGGCCAGTTCGGGATTGTTGATGCGCCCCACACCGATCACCGGCACATTCACGACATCTTTCAGAGCGCGGGCGCGAAAGAGATTAAAACCCGGATCGGTATCCATGGACGCAATCGAAAGACTCCCGGGTGTGGAATAAACGCCTACCGAACAGTGAATGGCGTCGATTCCCGCCATCACCATTCTGGGCGCCAATTTTTTCATGAAAGCGAGATCATATCCACCGCGTATGACTTCATCAGCCGATACGCGAATCCAGACGGGAAAATCATTACCCACGACACTGCGCACCGCCGCGATAATTTCCAGAACAAAGCGCATCCTGTTGTCTTCATTGCCGCCATATTCATCGCCGCGCTGGTTGGAAAAAGGGGAAAGAAATTGATTCAATAAATATCCATGAGCGCCATGAATTTCCACGGCATCAAAACCGGCTGTTTTGGCGCGACCGGCCGCCTGAGCAAACGCATCTATGATCTGATGGATCCTCTTCAGAGACATGGCCTCGCAGGGCTGACCCAGAATGACACTGGGGATGGCCGAGGGGGCTTCAGGAATTGCACCGGCTGCGGCCTCAAATGTTTCACGCCCGGCATGGTGTAACTGCAGCGCTGCCTTCGCCCCATGGCGATGCAGAGCCACCGGAATTCGCGACAACCCCGGAATAAATTCATCACTCCAAACGCCGATTTCGTTGGAAAATCCTTTTCCGCGCGGATCAACCGCGCATACTTCGGTAATGATCAGACCGGTGCCGCCCTGCGCCCGACGTTCGAGATAAGCAACGAGACGATCGCTGATCGTGCCATCGGCATTACCGTAACCCGTGCCCATCGGCGGCATGACCGCCCGGTTTTTCAATGTCATTCCGTTAATCGTAATAGGTGAAAAGAGATGCTTCAATTCCATGAACGCCTCCATAATCAAAATCATTTTAAAATAAAATCTGATGGAGAAAAAACGTCAGATCGACGGAAATGTCAAGATAAAGATTATTGTGATCGCTGAAGATATTGAGCATTCTTTGAAATGACATTGCGCGGGCTCAGCTGGTAATTCCAAGATTGACCACGATGTGCTTCATCAACGCGTCACGAATCAACTTACCTTTGTCGTTACGCGGAATTTCGTCGATGATGACCACACGATCCGGGCTTTGCACACCAAGCCGCGCACGTGCATACATCAACAATGCTTGTTCTGACATGTCTGCTCTCGCATACAGCACGACCGCGCACACGGGAATATCTTGAAGAATTTCATTTTTGACCGGCATGGCCGCGGCATCACGCACTGCCGGGTGATATCAAAGGTGATATTGCGATGGTCAACGGACCGCATAGATTGATTTTCTCGTATTGTTTCTTTTCTCATAAAGAATGATCAAGGACAATTACCTCCGTTTCCTTGGGAAGTGTTCCCTTGTCTATGGACATTTCAAAAGATTTCAACATGCGGACATTCGCTTTGCCATTGGTAAAGTCTTCCAAGGGCGCAATGGGAAAACCGCACTTTTCTGTTTTATAATGCATGGGAATGGCCATGCTTGGATGGATAGCATTCATGACCGTTGTCGCAACGCGTGCATCTATCGTAAAAAGGCCTCCAACGGGTAAAAGCAATATGTCCACTTTTTCCATTTGTTTTGACAAATCATGATCAAGGTCATGACCAAGATCACCCAGATGAGCTACCACCATGCTGTCTGCTTTGATTACTGAAATGAGGTTGACGCCTCGTTCTTTGCCTTTTGAGGAATCATGGAACGTTGATATTGTTTTAATGTTTACGTCCTTGATTTCATAAGAACCGGATTGATGAATAAGGACATATTCGCCCTGAATGTCTTTTGTATAGTTATGATCTGCATGCTGATGACTGGTGATCACGATATCCGCCCTGTCTTTAATCGGGCTATACATCAGAGCATTGTTAAAAGCTCCGGATTCATAAGGATCAATAATAATTCTTGTCCCCTTATCCGTTGTGATTTGAAAGGCCGCATGCCCGTACCATTTGATCTTCATCACTGTTACCTCCTTACGATTTGACATATTTTACGGAAATTTCCCTTGATCCTAACGCGGCTGAAGGGATGGCATCGCCGGCAAACCATCCGATCCCCTTGCGGGAAAAAAATTCTTTGCCAAAAGCAAAACTCATCAGGAACGTGACAAAAGCACGTGTAAACGATGTCGGCACCTTCACTAAAAAAGCAAAAGCATCTCCCCTCGTCAATGGCATCATGGAAAAAAAGACTGCCGGCACAAAACCGATAATCCGGTCTTTTTTACAGCATAACTCAACATGCCGCATTTCTGAATATAATCGTAGAAATTCTCTTGTTCCTTCCAGCACTCGTTTTCAACCACGGCACAACCATCGACGATATCCGTGATCATTTTCATATCAATTTTCTTCAAGTCAACCATATAGTAGTCTATCCCTTCACTCTCCATGATCCGGAAATCCTGATGATTCATGGGCAATTTGCTATACGGCGCCTGATATTGATCGTTCAGCGATCCTTGCTTGTGTTGCATGTTGAAGCCTAATGCATCCTTCTTAAATTTATAGTCAAAACGTGAGGGTCTTGGGTGATGACCTCCTCCGTTCCAGTCGTCACCATGAGCTCTTGCCTGTTGTGAATATATATGCCCTTTTCTTGAATGGCTGCTTTGACCAGCCAGGGAACATCTGTCGGGAAGAAACAGGTCGTGTAACCGAACTCATCCATCATCTTGACGTCCGTTGATGATACGCCCGCAGGCCGTATGACATGAATCGTTTTTATTTGAGGATTGTATTTTTGAGAGAGTTCGCTCTCGATATGCTTCAATTCCCAAGTATTCACATCAACACAATACTTCTTAAACGTATGATGCGCCATAAACATGCCCGCCACAACCATTAAGAATAAGATAAAGGTAAGCGCAATTTCTCCTTTTTCTTTTTTTACGAAAGTGGAAAATATGTTTTTGATACTATGCCACACTAAAAAGAAAATAATTGCAGTTTGCGGAGCAGCCGCTCTGTATAACATGCCATCCGCCGATTTGATGGCCAACACAACACCGCTGCTCAGAAAAATGAAAACAATCATTGCGGAATATTTCCATAAAAAATTGCGCATCAAAACGAACTTTCGATGGTCATCTGATTTCAGGCAATGAATGAATTCCAGCATCACTCCTGAAACAATAATCAACAAAATGATGCTTGCTACCGCCCGTGACGGGAAAACATTCCACACATTGAGAATGGCAATCATCGGCTCCCGAAAGATCCATAACAGCTTCTCTGTATAATTCGAGACCAGAGCGTTGCTATAGACAGACTGTTCGCCCATCGCGCTGACCGGCACCACCATTTTAAACACGAACAAATAGACGCCCATCGTAATAATAAAAATAATGAGATGAAGCAGTGGCCACGTCACCTTGCTGAGGCTCCGGCTATCCAACCCGATCAGCCAGAACGTCAATAGCGCGACAAAAAAAGGAGCGGCAGGCTGGTAAATCAGCAAAGAAATCATCAATAGAAAAAAAGATAAAAGAACCCCCACGGGAAATTTCTGTTCCACGTTTTTTAACAACTCGAAATATCGAGTATGGCCATGCTCTGTTCTCCAAGAGGAGAACGTACGAAACTCCAGTTCAACCTTATCACTATTGCGCGGTTTTAAAAGAACGATGGCCGAACACACGCTCAGTAGTATCGCCACGGCCATCGGATAGGAATTCATCCAATGAACATAAATCTGAAACGGCGGAAGCGTCACCATGGAAAGACTGAGCAAGAAAGACATTTTTTTAGAAACGCCGCACACCATGCGAAACCACACGTCAAGCGACAACGCGGTAAGGCTCATAACAATAATCGTCAGGAAACGAACAACGT
>ERZ1645192.3446-NODE-3446-length-12861-cov-5.001015_pt1 | contig 12861 bp, 8 predicted proteins | sample MGYA00575354_ERZ1645192 | MGnify/ENA primary metagenome ERZ1645192 (study PRJEB40844, sample SAMN11349763) | freshwater sediment metagenome | isolation source: river sediment | host: Sediment | place: India: Faizupur Khadar , New Delhi | collected 2017-02-21 ... | reverse complement strand
CCTGCGCAAGGCCCGCCTGGTCGGCGCCGATTTGCGCGAAGCGAACCTCTGCGCGGTGGACCTCTACAAGGCGGTCATGGGCGAGACCCGGCTGGACGGGACCAATCTCAAGTTCACCGTCCTGCACCGCCGGACGGATCTGCTGCCTTGAATCAGCCATGTCCGACACCCACGCACGGACGGATTTACTGTCATGAAAAGAGACTCCATTCTGAAAGCCATCCAACAGAACCGGACGGTCGCCAACCAGGACCTGACCGGGATCGACCTGGCGGGCGCCGACCTGACCGGAGGCCGCTTTGAAAAGGTCTCCTTCCGGGGGGCCAATTTTTCGGGCGCCAATATCCTGAGGACCGGTTTCAAGAAATGTGCCTTTCCCGGGGCCCGTTTCGACGGGACCGATCTCACCAAGGTGGACCTGCGCAAGATGGATCTCAGCGGGGCGAGCCTGCGCGGCGTCAAGCTGCACATGACCCTGCTGTCGAACGCGAACATGGAACAGGCGGACTTTTCCGGCGCCGACCTGGGCTGGTCGCTGATGCAGCACGCCCGGCTGGCCGGGGCCAATTTCAGCCAGGCGTGCCTGGAAAAGATGATCCTGTCCCACGCCGACCTGGCCGGGGCGGACTTCACCGGGGCCAACCTGACCAAGGTGATTTTTCACGAGGCCACCCTGCCGGGCGCCATCTTCCAGAAAAGCCGCCTGTTCAAAGTGTTGCTGGCCGGCTGCGGCCTGGCCGGCCAGGATTTTCGGGGGACCTCCTTCCAGCAGGTGAACGTGACCGGTTCCAACCTGCAGGGAGCCGACTTCACCGGGGTGGATATCGGGTACTCCAACTTCATGGAGGCCGACCTGACCGGCGCCCGGCTGGACCGGACCCATGGACCGAACGCCATGTTCAAGGGGGCCCGGCTCCGGCAGGCCACCCTAACCCAGGCCAACCTGGCCCAGGCCTACTTCGGGGAGGCGGTGCTGGCGGCGGCGGACCTGTCCGGGGCCAACCTGGACCACGTCTTTTTCACCCGGGCCGACTGCCGCGCCGCCCGGTTCGCCGGTAGCTGCCTCGCCTACGCGGAGTTTGCGCAGGCGGATCTGACCGGGGCCGATTTCACCGGGGCGGACTTGACCTGGACGCGGTTCCACCTGGTGCTGGACGATCACGCCATCTGGGACCGGACCGACCGGTCGACGGTCCGCGGTACCGACCCGGATCTGGCGGAGGCCGAGATTTGGCCGCGGAAGGGGTCGGATCAATAAGATCGAGGATGAAGCAGGAGGAAGCATGATCGGTGGACCGTTGCGACAAGTAGTGGATGATATGGCCGAAACCGGCCTCTGCTTGCAGAAGGGACGAGTGATCGCCGCCGGGGCGGGGGAAGTGAGGATCTCCCTCGGCCAGGAGCGGTACGCGGCCCGCCGGGCGATGAGCTGCCTGGTGGATCCGCGGCCGGGCGACCTGGTCCTGGCTGTGGTCGAGAATCCAGAGCTGGCCTACATTCTGGCGGTGCTCGAGCGCCCGGAAACCGCCGGGCAACCCACCGACTTGGTGGTCGATGGCCCGGCGCGGTTGCGGGTGGACAACGGCAGCCTGACCATCCAGGCCGAGAGCGACCTCAACCTGGCGGCCGGGCGGGAGTTGGCGGCCGTGTCCGACCGGGTCTCGATCCGGGCCCAGCGCGCCCGGGCCAGGATCACGAACTGTTCGTTCGTGGGCCGTTTCTTCCGGAGCCAACTCGGCCGGGTCCAGGCCGTGGCGCTGGAGGTCGACCAGGTTTGCAGGCGGCTGACCCAGCGCCTGGAGGAGAGCTACCGCTACGTGCGGGAGCACGACGAGGTCCAGGCCGGCAGTTCCAGGCTCCTGGTGGAGGACCTGTACACGGTGCACTCGAAAAACACCCTGGTCATGGCCGAGGAGCACGTGACCATCAACGGGCAGCAGATCAATCTGGGGTAGCTGACAGCTGATAGCTGAGAGCCGTAAGGAGTGATAATTATGTTCATGTTGTCAATGGGTGCGGGAATGGACCTGGGATTCCCGGACGTGTGCCTCACCCCGATCGTGGTCCCGGTGCCGGTGCCCTATCCCGACATTCAGTTTTCGGCCACCTCCGCCCCGGCCGCCTACAACGTGCTGGTGGACTGCATGCCGGCGCTCAACCTGATGTCCAAGGGGCTCGTGAGCGTCGGCGACCAGGCCGGGGTGCTGCTCGGGGTGGCGTCCCACATGATGTCCGGCCAGGCGGAATACCTGGTCGGCTGCATCACCATCATGGTGGACGGGGTCCCGGCGCAGCGCCTGACCAGCGTCACCGGCCAGAACTGCATGGCGGTGCTGCCGAACGCGCCGGGCATGACCCTCGTCCCCAGCCAGGTCACCGTCCTGACGCTGGGCTGAGGGCCGATTTCCGTGAGTCAAGGAGCGTCCCATGGCCGATAACCAGATGCGCCGCTTCGAGTTCGTATCCAAGGCCCTGCCGCCGGACACCTTCGGAGTGGTGCGCTGGCGGGGGAGCGAGGGCTTGTCCCAGTGCTACCGTTTCGAGATCGAGTTGGTCTCCCGGGAAGCGAACCTGGACCTCCGGACGGTGCTGCAGAGTCCGGCGACCTTCACCCTGTTGCGGGATGAAGGCGACATTCCCTTCCACGGGATCCTGGCCCAGTTCCATCACCTGCACCAGGTCGACGAGTCCACCTTCTACCGGGCGGTGCTGGTGCCCAAGCTCTGGTGGCTGGGGCTGACGCATCACAACCAGGTGTTTCTGAACAAGACCGTGCCGCAGATGCTCGAGGCTTGCCTGAAGGATGGCGGGTTGGGGGGCGGCGATTTCGAAACGCGGCTCAAGCGGGACTATCCCCCGTGGGAATTCGTCTGCCAGTACCGGGAAAGCCACCTCGAATTCGTTTCCCGCTGGCTCGAACGGGAAGGGATTTACTATTACTTCGCCCAGGCGCAGTCCGGGGAAAGGGTGGTCCTGACCGATTCCCGGATCGCCCACGGACCGATGAGCGAGGGCGCCGAGCTGCGCTACCAGCCGCCCTCGGGGCTGGAGTACTCCCACCGGGAAGAGGTGATCCTCAAGCTGGACTGCCACCAGCGGCTGCTGCCGCGCGCGGTGATTCTCAAGGACTACAACGACCAGACTCCTTCGCTCGACCTGGCCGGGCAGGCGCCGGTCAGTCCGCGGGGGCGGGGCGACGTGTATTATTACGGCGAACATATCCGCAACCAGCGGGAAGGGAGTTCCCTGGCCGCCGTGCGGGCCGAGGAACTCCTCTGCCGGGAACGGGAGTTCCACGGGGAGAGCACCATCCCTTACCTGCGCCCGGGCTACACCTTTCAACTCAAGAACCACTACCGGGACGACTGTGAGATCGCCTGCCTCACGGTCAGCCTGGAGCACGAGGGAAGCCAGGCGGCCTACCTCCTGGCCGGGATGGGCTTCGAGTTGAGCGCGGCGGAGCGGGAACCCTATTACCGGAACCGCTTTGTCGCCATCCCGGCGGAGCTGCAGTTCCGGCCGGAGCGCAAGACGGAAAAGGTCCGCTTCTTCGGCACCCTGAACGCGAAGATCGACGCTTCCGGCAGCGGGCAGTACGCCGAGTTGGACGAGCAGGGCCGGTACAAGGTCATCCTGCCGTTCGACCTGTCGGGACGCGCCGGCGGCAAGGCCTCGGCCTGGGTCCGGATGATGCAGCCTTACGCCGGCGGTGACCACGGGATGCATTTCCCGTTGCACAAGGGGACCGAGGTGCTGCTGACTTTCATCGACGGCGACCCGGACCGGCCCGTGATCGCCGGAGCTGTGCCGAATCCGGTCACGCCCAGCCTGGTCCGGGACACCAACCAGACGATGGCCGTACTGCAGACCAGCGGCCAGAACAAGATCGCCATGGAGGACCGGGCGGGCACCGAACGGATCCTGCTGCACGTGCCCCGGCAGGCCAGCTTCATCCGGATCGGCGCCCCGAACGACCCGCCGGCGGCCATACCGCCAACCACGACGGCCGCGCCCACTACCCAGCCGCCGACCACGGCGCCTCCGACCACCGCCCCGCCGACCACGGCGCCTCCCACCACCGCCCCGCCGACCACCGGAGGGGAGACCACCAAGGGAGAGGGAGAGAAGGGGATCCATGTCGAGACCGAGGGCGACCTGGAATTCAAGTGCAAAAACTGCCGCGAGACGATCACCGGCAATTCCTTCACTTTCGTGATCGGGGCCGAGGAGAGCTTTTATCTCGGTAATTACAGCCACATCAAGTTCCTCACGGCCGATGACATCACCATCGGCCTCAGTTTCGACTTCAAGATCGCCTGGGCCTGGGAGCTGAGCGTGGAAGGGGAAGGCAAATTCGCGCCCCAGAAACGTGAGTTCGTCCTGGATACCACCCATATGCACCTGAAAAAAACGGACCTTGAGGGAGAGATCACCCACCTGGTGGGTTCGCAGAAGCGCCTGGCCGGCGAGGTCAGCCACTTGGCTGGACAGACTTCGGTTTTGGCTGGGACGACCAGCCGGCTGGCGGGCGAGGTCAGCGACATGTCTACTTCGGTGAACCAGTTGGCCCTGACGACGGAAGCGATGATCGCGACGGCGAACGAGGTGTACGGAGAAAACACCCAAATATTCGCCGAGGCGGTCGAAACGGTCATCGCCCAGACCGACCTGGTGACCGAGCACACCCGGGTGATCGGGGCCGCCACCAACTCGGTGGCCGAAAAAACCGACTTGCACGCCGAAAACACGGTCCTCTCAGGCCTGACCACGCTGATCTGACGTCCAGAAAAGGAGCACTGCCATGGCAGAAAACCTGATGCGCCGGTTTGAGTTTGTTTCCGGGGCGCTGCCGCCGGACACCTTCGGGGTAGTCCGATTCCGGGGCAACGAAGGGTTGTCCAGGTGCTACCGCTTCGAGATCGAAGTGGTCTCCCGGGAGGCGGACCTCGACCTCCGCACCGTGCTGCAGCACCCGGCCACCTTCACCGTCAAGCGGGACGATGGCGACATCCCCTTTCACGGGATCCTGGCCCAGTTCCACCAGGACCACCAGGTGGGCGAGTACACCGTCTACCGGGCGGTCCTGGTGCCGAAGCTGTGGTGGCTGGGACTCACCCATCACAACCAGGTGTTTCTGGACCAGGCGGTGCCCCAACTGCTGGAGTCCTGCCTGAAGGATGGCGGACTGACGAGCGCCGATTTCGAGACTCGGCTGATGGGGGACTACGCCCCGTGGGAGTTCATCTGCCAGTACCGGGAAAGCCACCTCGATTTCGTCTCCCGCTGGCTGGAGCGGGAAGGGATCTACTACTATTTCGCCCAGACGCCGGCGGGGGAAAAGGCGGTTCTCACCGATTCCTGGATCGCCCATGGACCCATGAGCGAAGGAGCGGCCCTGCGCTACCAGCCGCCGTCGGGACTGGAGTATGCCCACCGGGAGGAGGTCATCCTCAGGTTGTCCTGCCAGCAGCAACTTCTGCCCCAGAAAGTGACCCTCAAGGACTACAACGACCAGGCTCCTTCGTTGGACCTGGCCGGGCAAGCCCCGGTGAATCCCCGGGGGCGGGGCGAGATGTACTACTACGGCGATCATTTCCGGACCCAGCGGGAAGGCGGCCTGCTGGCCGCCGTGCGGGCCGGAGAGTTCCTTTGCCGGGAGCGGGAGTTCCACGGCGAGAGCACGATCCCGTTCCTTCGTCCGGGCTATACTTTTCAACTCCAGGACCATTACCGCAAGGATTTCAACATGTCCTACCTCACGGTGAACCTGGAACACGAAGGCAGCCAGGCCGCCTACTTGCTGGCCGGGATGGGCTTTGAACTGAGTGAGACGGAAAAGGAGCCCTATTACCGGAATCGGTTTGTCGCCATCCCGGCGGCGGTGCAGTTCCGTCCGGCGCGCAAAACGGAGAAAGCCCGCTTTTTCGGGACGATGAATGCCCGGATCGATGGGGCCGGCAGTGGGCAGTACGCCGAGCTGGACGGACAAGGGCGGTACAAGGTGATCTTGCCGTTCGACCTGTCGGGACGTGGCAACGGCAAGGCCTCGGCCTGGGTGCGGATGATGCAGCCGTACGCGGGCGGGGACCACGGGATGCACTTTCCGCTGCACAAGGGGACCGAGGTGCTGCTCACCTTTATCGACGGCGACCCGGACCGTCCGGTGATCGCCGGAGCGGTGCCGAACCCGGAGACGCCGAGCCCGGTCATGGGGGGCAACCAGACCATGGCGGTGCTGCAGACCGGGGGTCAGAACCGGATCGCCATCGAGGACAAGGCGGGCAGCGAACGGATCCTGATGCACGTCCCGTCGAAGCAGACCTTTATCCGGATGGGAGCGCCGAACGACCCGCCGGGCGCGATGCCTCCGACGACGCCGCCACCGACCACCACCACGGCGCCGCCGACCACCCCGCCGCCGACCACCCCGTCGACCACCGCGACCACTCCGGCCACCACTGCCGACTCCGACGCGCTGAGCAAGAAAGTGGATGAACTCGAGAAAAAAGTGGACGGCATCGACGTCGAAACCGAGGGCACCTGGGACTTCAAGTGCCACGACAACCACGAGACGGTCTTCGGAAACAGTTTTACCATGGTCATCGGGGCCGACGAGGAGATTTTTCTTGGCAATTACTCCCACATCAAGCTGATCTCGGCCCTGGATATCACCATCGGCTTTTCGGTGGATCTCAAGCTGACCCAGCATATGAAATTTTCAGAAGTACACTACGAGTTCGACATCCGGCACCTTAAGGCCGGCGTGGAGAAGATCGACATGGAGGCCGACGTCAAACGGATGGAAGGCGCCTTGGTCCACCTCGCCGGTGAGACCAGCAAGCTGGCGGGCCAGACTCGCAAACTCGCCGGTCAAACGTCTAATATGTGCGGCGCGTTCGACTGGCTGAGCGGCACCATCAACGGCATGGCCGGCGATATCACCACCCTGGCCGGATCGGTGAACCACATCCAGGGCGCCCAGCAGGTGGTGGTCAGTGAAACAACTCAGATTGCTGAAATCGACACTTTCATTACCAGCAAGCAGGTAAACACCTGCATGGACAAACTGGAGGTGATCGGCAACCAGACCAAGGCCATTGTCAACTCTACCGAGGTCGGCACGTTCAAGAAGCAGCTGCACGCCAACCACGTGTTGATCTGAGGCCGCATGAAGGTTTTCAAGTCCGACGAACACGCCCTGCTCGTCAAGCCGTTCGGGATCCGCGACCGGAACTGGCTGGCGGTGACGGTCATGTTTTTTTGGGACCTGGATGAGCCCGACCGGCTCCTGACCGAGCAAGACCTCTGGACGACCCTGCCCGGAGCGCTCGGCGAGCTGCCGGTGCTGGACGTGGGGATGCCCAAGCCGCGAGGGGAAGTCCTGGTCACCGGACGGGCCTGCGCGCCCCGGGGCGAAACCCGTCTGGGGGTTAGCGTGTCCTTCAGGGTGGGAAAACTGGGCAAACGCCTGGAGGTGTTCGGCGACCGGTACTGGCGGCGGAACGCCCTCGGAATGAGCACGATCAGCGAGCCGGTCCCGTTTTCCGAGCTGCCGGTAACCTGGGCCAACGCCTTCGGCGGCCCCGGTGACGCCCGCAACCCGGCCGGCAAGGGCTTGCGGGAGACGCCCGACCCGGAAGGCCGGCCGCGGTTGCCCCTCCCCAACGTGGAGCACCCCGGCAGCCTGGTGGGTTCTCCGGTGGACCGCCCGGCGCCGGCCGGCTTCGGCCCGTTGGAAGTGACCTGGCCGCCGCGGTCGGAAAAGGCCGGCACCTACGGCGAGCGCTGGCTGCGGGAGCGCTGGCCGCACTTTCCCGACGACATGAACTACGAGTTTTTCAACACGGCGCCGGAAGACCAGTGGGTCGAGTTCTTCTTCCAGGGCGACGAGACCATCGAAATCATCAACATGCACCCCGACCGGCCGCGTCTGCAAAGCCGTCTGCCCCGGCGGCGGCCGCGTTGCTTTCTGACCCTGGCGGCCTCGCTGGACCCGGCGTCCAAGGCCGAGGATGTTTTTCGGGAAGTGGAGTGCCGGATCGACACGGTCTGTCTATTCCCCACGATCCGGCGCGGGATGTGCATCCATCGGGGGCTGACCGAGATCCTCGACGACGAGTACGCCGATGTCCACCGCCTCTTTCTGGCGACCGAGGACACCGGCGAAGAACCGAAGTCCATCGAACACTACCTGGCCGAGCAGGAAAAGGCGTTGAACCTCTCGGTGGCGATCGATCCCGGCCCCCTGGAAGAAGCCCGCCAGCAGGTGGCGAAAACGCGGCGCCGGAGCCGCAACCTGCCCAAGAAAATCGCCGAGATCAAGCGCCAGGCCATGGGCCGGACCCCGGCCATGACCCGAACGCCGGACGACATGCGGTTTCTGGCCGGGCAAATCGCCGATCGGGGCCGGGGCGTTCTGGACAGCCTGGAGTCCCTGGCCCGGCGAATGCACGCCGAGTACGGCCACCTGGTGGAAATCGACCTGGAGCAGTTCGATCGTTGGCGCGCCAAGATCGACGGCATGGTGGCGGAGGTGGACCGCTCCGCCGGAAAACTCGATGAAGCCCGCCAGGAAGTGCTGGAAAAGCAGAAGGAGTTGGCCGGAGTCCTGAAGCGGAACGTACGGCCCGAGCAACTGCAGCAGGCGGGCGTCGACCCGGAACGATTCGAGAGCGAGCTGGCGCCGAAGATCAACCCGTGGCATGACCGGGGTTTCCCATTGGTGAAGTGCTGGCGGCGGCACCTGGAGCAGAGCCCGGAAGCCGGGCAAGCCCTCGCGGAGCTGGGGCTGGAGGAGGAAACCATCCGGAGGGCCTGGCTCGGGTACAACGTCGCCGGCCTGACCGATGATCCCTCCCTGTGGGGCCTCGTCGTAGACCGCGCCGGCCCGGCGCGAAACGACAGCAGTCCCCCTGCCCCGGGGGAGGGAATGCGCGGCCAGCCCCCCCCTGAACCGGTTCAGATCCCCGCGGGCCTGGTGCTGCCGCGCTTCGATGGCCCGGTCTTGAACCGGGTCCTCGTCCTGTCCGGCTGGCCGGGGGAGGCCCTGCGCGCCGCCCGGGCGGTGCTGGTGCCGGGGTCGGACCAGAGCCCCCTGTTCCTGCCGGCGGCCACGGAGGGGGCGCCGGTGATCCGGGTGGCCTCCGAGCTCGAGGCGCTGCTGATGGAGCAGGAAGTCGGGGACGCTTGCGCCGTCATGGCGCTGGAGGCGCTTCCGGCCAGTTTGCCGGAACCGGCCGAACAGGCGCTGAAGTCCGCGCTCTCCGTCCTGGTGGTCATGCCGGCGGCCGAAGCCGGAAGGGAAGACACTGCGGGCCCGTGGCGGCACGCCTGGCCGACGGCCTCGATCCTGGTGCTGCCCGCCGGGGAAACCGTGTTTGAAGCCCGGGCGGCCGGGGTGGATCTGAGGCGCTGGGTGCTGGAGGCGCTTCCGGCCGATTGGGCCAGGGCCCATGACCTGGAACGGGCCCTGCCCGCCCCGGGCGAGGCCCCGGACGGGGATGCCCTGGCTGCCCTGGCCGTGCCCCCGTTCGACATCAAGGGGGTCATCGAGCAAACGATCGGCGAGATCCGGGCGTTCCACCAGCCGGCCTTCGACGCGCTCCTGGCCAAGAAGGGGGAAGCGCTCGAACAGGCTAAGGCCGCCCTCGCCTCCCTGGGACCGGAGGCCGGGGAGGTCAAGGCCGCGGCCGGGCAGATGCCTCCGCTCTCCTTCGGCGAGGCGGCCAAGACCATCGCCGGCCAGATCGCCCGGCAGCGGGACCGGTGCCGGGAATTGGGCGCGCTCAGCCCGGAGCAGGATCGCCAGTTCGAAAGTGCCATCTACCAGGCCCAGTCCATGGGCGAGGTGCTCGAGGACCGTTACGGCGCGGCCATGGCCCGGCTCCAGGGAGGCCAGGCGGAGATGGAGGCCGGGTTGGCCAAGCTGCGCGCGGGAGAGCTTCCGGACAAGGCCAAGGAGCTGTTCTCCGCCGCCGGCATGGATCCGGACCGGATCAAGCGGCGGAGCCGCGAGGAGGTCATCGCCATGCACGGCCGGGGAGAGAGCCTGGCGGGGGCGATCCTCTCCGGGGTGGATCTTTCCGGTCTGGATCTGCATGGGATCGATCTCACCGGGGCTATTTGCGAAAAAACAAACTTCTCCGGTTCGAACTTGGACGGGTCCGACCTGGGCGGAGTGGTCGCCATGGAGTCCGACTGGTCCGGGGCCTCGCTGCGAGGCGCGCGAATCAACCGGGGGATTCTGCCAGGAGCCAGAATGATCGGGACCCGCTTGAATGAAGCGATCTTGGACCAGACGTCCCTGGACGGCGCCGATCTGTCTGACGCGGATCTCACCGGCAGCCGCCTGAAAATGGTGACCCTGCAGAAGGCCAGACTTTGCCGGACCTGCTTCAAACAAGCCCGGGCGGAACTCAGCGTATTTGAAGGGGAGGCCGAGGCGGTCGATTTCGGGCAAGCCTCGTTTCTAAGGTGCATTTTGAGCGAGATTTCGCTGGATCGTGCCAATTTTGAGGGGGCGACCCTCAACGCCACGCTCCTCTGGCAAGCCCGCGGGGAACAGGTGTCTTTCCGGGGGGCCAACCTGGACCAGGGACGGATGGGGGGACAGGTGGACCTGCCGGCGGCCGATTTCCGCGGCGTCCACATGGAGCAGGCCTGTTTCCGGGATGCCAGCCTCGTGGGCGCCTGCTTCCGGAAGAGTGTGCTGATCGCCTCCCTCTTCGAGAATTGCGATCTGCGGGAGGCGGACCTGCGCGGCGTCCAGGCTCGGGAGGCCCGCTTCCAGAAAACGAACCTGGAACGGGCGAGGCTCTATGGAATCAATCTGTTCCAGGGTTCGCTGCGCAAGTCGCGGCTGGTGGAGGCCGATCTGCGGAGGGCCAATCTCGGGGCGGTGGATTTTTACAAGGCCGTTTTCGGGAAGACCCGGCTGGACGGCGCCAACCTGAAGCTCTCCCAGTTGCAAAATCGCACGGAGTTCCTGCCATGACCCGCGAGGAGATCCTGGAAGCCATCCAGCGCAATCGTACCGTCCGGGGAGTCGACCTGAGCGGCATCGATCTGTCCGGCGCCGACCTGACCGGCGGCCGTTTTGAGAAGGTTTCCTTCCGCCGGGCGGACCTGCGCGGGGTGAACATCCAAAAGACCGGGTTCAAGCAGTGCGAGTTTCCGGAGGCGGTCTTCGACGGCACCGACCTGAGCCGGGTGGACTTGCGGGAGACGAACCTGCAAGGCGCCAGCCTGCGTGAGATCAGGCTCCACATGACCCTGCTGGACCGCGCGGACCTGCGCGGGGTGGACTTTTTCAAAGGCAAGCTGGGGTGGTCTCTGATGCAGCATGCGCAGCTTGCCGGCGCCCGCTTTCGGGAAGCCGTGCTGGAGAAAATGATTTTCGACCAGGCGGACCTCGCGGGAGCTGACTTTTCAGGGGCCGATCTGACCAAGGCGGTGTTCCTGGAGGCCAAGCTGCCCGGCGTCATCTTCACGGGCGCCAAGTTGTTCAAGGTGTTGCTGAGTAACTGCGCGCTGGCGGGACAGGATTTTAGCGGGATGCAGTTGACCCAGGTCAACTTCTCCGGGTCCGGCCTGGCCGGCGCCAATTTTTCCGGGGCCGACGTCGGCATGTCCAATTTCACGAAAGCAGACCTCTCCGGCGCCAACCTGGCCCGTGTGCGGGGACGGAATGCCATGTTCCTGGGGGTGACCCTGAAGCAGGCCTCCCTGGTGAAGGCGGACCTGGCGCAGGCCTATTTCGGAGAGGGAAACCTGGCGCAGGCGGACTTCTCGGGGGCCAACCTGGATCATGCGTTCTTCCCGAAGGCCAATTGCCGGGCGGCCCGGTTCGTTGGCTGCACTTGCCCGTACGCCGATTTTTCCCATGCCGATATCTCCGCGGCCGATTTTACCGGGGCGAACCTGTATATGGCACGCCTGCACCGGGTTCTCGACGAGCACACGATCTGGGACCGGGCGGACCGGACCCTGGCGCGGTGGACAGACGCCGACGTGGCCGCAGGCGAGGACTGGGTGGCGCCCCCCGACGAGGCGGAGTGACCCGTTAGTTGGGCACGGCGGGAGCGCCGCGCCCCAGATCAGTAAGGAGGATATGACATGCAGCAGTTGGAATGGCGTCATACGGGCGGGCAGACCGCTTTGGAAACGGGGAAGATCGTCACGGCCATGCCCTCGCGATTCGTGGTCATGGCCGGCGATGCCGCCATGCTGGCCCGCCAGGCGGTGGGTTGCCTGGTGGAGCCCCGGGTGGGCGACACCGTTCTGCTGGCGGTGACGGGGGCGGAGGAGGCCTTCATCCTCTCGGTGTTGACCCGGGACGGTGAGCGCTCCGCCCCGGTCGATTTGGTGTTTGACGGACCGGTCAGCCTGCAGGTGAGAGACGGCGGCTTTTCGGTCCAGACTGACGGAGATCTCCGGCTGGCGTCCCGCCGGAAGCTGGCGTGCCTTTCCGACGTCCTGTCGGTGCAGGCCCGGCAGGGGCGGGCGCGTTTGGCCCGGTTTTCCTTCGTCGGCCAGTTCCTGAAGAGCCGGGTCCGCCGGCTCAAGACCGTGGCCCTGCAGGCGGACGCCACGTTTCGCCGGCTGACCCAGCGGCTGGAGAACTCCTTCCGCTTCGTGGCCGACCGGGACGAGCTGCAGTGCCGCACTTCCAGGGTGCTGGTGGAAGACCTGCTGACCATGCACTCCCGCAACACCCTGCTGATGTCGGAGAAAAAAGTGACCGTGCATGCCGAGCAGATTCACTTGGGATAGCTATCAGCTCACAGCTCACAGCTCACAGCTCTCAGCTCACAGCTATCAGCTATCAGTCAGAGGGCTTGAAGCTGATAGCTGAAAGCTGAT
>ERZ1645192.3445-NODE-3445-length-12862-cov-12.512845_pt1 | contig 12862 bp, 9 predicted proteins | sample MGYA00575354_ERZ1645192 | MGnify/ENA primary metagenome ERZ1645192 (study PRJEB40844, sample SAMN11349763) | freshwater sediment metagenome | isolation source: river sediment | host: Sediment | place: India: Faizupur Khadar , New Delhi | collected 2017-02-21 ... | reverse complement strand
AGCCGCCCGAGGGCGGCTCCTGTCCCGAAACGCCGAAAGCCGCCCGAGGGCGGCTCCTGTCCCGAAACGCCGAAAGCCGCCCGAGGGCGGCTTTCGGATGGGGTCGAGGCGAGTGGTACAGCTGGGTGGACTCGAACCACCGACCTTCGGAGCCACAATCCGACGCTCTAACCAACTGAGCTACAGCTGCACGGGTCTCGACGGCGTCCTGATAGGGGATGACGTCCGCCTTGGCAAGAGCGGAGTGGAGACATCGCCCGCAATGGCCGCGAAGCTGCGGCGAACTCGGCGGGGCCCCGGAACCGGGACCCCACCGACGCCGGTCACTTGCCGGGCGCCAACTGTTCCATCGTCTTGGCGAGGACGTCCTTGGCCGGCTTGGCGGTGTCGGAGGCGACCTTGCCGGCCATCTCCTGGAGCTCCTTGGCCTGGGCGCTGATCGCCTCGAACTGCTGGCGCACGAAGGTCGACTGCAGTTCGATCGCCTCGGCGAAGGTCTTCACCGCGAGCAGGCTCTTGGCGAAGCCATAGGCGGCGTCGGCATTGGCCTTGGCGGCGTCGAGCGACTTGCCGTTGAGCTCGACCAGACCGGCACGCGCCGTCTCATAGGTGTCCTCGATGGCGTCGGTGGCCTCTTCGGCCGCATCCTTGAGCTTGGCGAAGCTCTCCTTGGCCTGGGTCACCGCCTTCTCGGCGAACTCGCGGAACACCGACGGGATCTCGGCCTGGGTCAGCGCCGAGAAGTCGACGCCCGGCACGTCGAATTTCGGCATCTCGAACTTGGGCAGCTCGAGGCCGGGGATCTCGAACTTCGGGAACTCGAACCCGGTGGCCACGACGGACTCGGCCTTCGGCGCGGCGGCGGGTTCGGCCTTGGCGGCGGCGGGCTTGGCGGCGGGCTTACGGGTCGGGGTCGGGGTCTTGGCCTGGGTCATGCCTCGGGTCTCCTGATCGAAGTCGGTTCGCTCGGCCGTCTCGCGGATTCGCCTCTCGGGGCGACAAATCGGTGGTTCCGATTCACGAGACGGATGGGAGCCATCGGTCTCGATCGAACCACTGGGCGGTCCGGGGGCACGATCGAACGTCGTCTTCCACATACATGGACGGGGACGGAAGCGGCGGCGGTGAGCCTCTTCCGCACGATGGTCACGTTAACCGAGATTTTGCTGCATTGCAATAGAATATTGCATCGCACAATTGACGATCGGGCTTCTACGGGCCGTCACGGAGTGCGTCGTGCACGACGGGCGGCCGCGTCGGTGGACGCGCCGCCCGTCGTGTCGTTCGGGACGATCGAAGATCTCGACCGACGGCCGCGGGGCGAGCCCGTCCGGCCGGCGAGGACCGTTCGATCATGGCTGTCACCACGGATGCGAAGACCCGCGGTCGGCAGGCGTCGGGCATCGCCGAAGCCCGGTCCGCGTCAGCCCTTGGTGACCTTCTCGGTGATCGAGGAGACGGTCTTGGCCGCGGCATCGCCGATCTGACGGACCTGCTCGCCGAAAGAGGCGGCCTGGGCCTTCAGATAGTCACTCTGCAGCTTGAGGATCTCCTGGGGATCCTTGGCCTGGACCAGCTTCTGAGCGTGTTCGAACACCGAGGCGATGTTCTCTTCCGCCAGCGACAGGACCTTCTTGTTGAGGTCGAGCGCGCCGGACTGGACGGTGGTCGAGGACGCCTCGACCTTGGCCACGGCCTGATGGGTGGCGGTGAGGAAATCGTCGACCGCCTTCTTGGCCTGCTCGACGCTCTTCTCGGCGAAGGTGCGGATCTGATCGGGAATCTCGAAGGTCTTGTCGGCAGCCATCGTCGTCTCCTTGGGCCGGCGGGGGAAGCCGGTCTCCTGGTGTCGTGGGCGGGTGAGCTCCGTTCACCCGCCGGCGGTTTCGTCTTCGAACCCCGCCGGTGCACTCTACATAGCAAGATTCATTGTGCAGTGCAACATATATTTTGCAGTCGCGAAGAGTTTCTGCCCCCGTCTCGCCCCTGCCGGCGCTCGGTTCGACAGCGGATCGTCGGCCGATTAACCGTCGGCAGCGATACCTCGGCCCGCGACCCCATCGTCGGTGGACCACCCATCGTCTTGGATTATATTAACGAAGTGTTGACGGCCCGCCTCGGATCGGGACGCCCGGTTCTCCAGTGGCACGTGGAGATCGGGGACGATGGTCCGGCGGTCGTCGTTCGGTGTGGATCTTCGCGTCTTCTGCGCGGTGGACCACCGGGACACGGTGGAGAAGGTTCGCGGAAGCGATGAACGAGAAGCTGCACTCGGTCTGGCCGATCCTGGCGCACGACGGTGTCGGCGACGCCATCGGCGACGCGCGCCCGATCTTCGTCGTCACCGCCGACGGCCGGTTGCTTCATTTCGCCAATGCCGCCGGCGCCCGCTTCCTCGGCATCGCGCCGGCCCGCGCCCTCGACGCCCGCGTCTCGCTCGAGCCGCGTCTCGCCGATCGTCTCGCCCGCTTCGCCGCCGGCACCCGCATCGGCGCGACGTCGCGCGAGCTGGTGCGCTTCTTCGACGGCCTGCGCTCCTCGCTGCTCTCGCTCGGCCTCGCCCGTCTCGACCGCGACGTGATCCTCGTCACCGTCGACAACGCCCGCACCGTCGCCGCCGACGCCGACCCGGCCGCGAGCCTCACCGCCATCGCCGCCGAGGGCGGCCTCGTCGCCCTCTTCGACGGCGACGGCGACGTGGTCGTGGCGCTCGGCGACCATGCCGCACTCGACGGCGTTCAGGACGAGATCGAAGCCGCACTCGATGCCGAAGACGGCGACCCCGTCTTCGAACACCGCGTCGAGGCCGGCGGACGTACCCACGACCTCGCGCTCGTCCGTCTCGGAACCGCAGATCATCCCCGCCGCCTGATGCGGGTCGGCCCTGCCGCGGCGGCCTCCGCACCGGCGCCGAGCCCGGCCGCACCCGCCGAACCCGCCGCACCGCTCGTCGAGGCCGGTCCGAGCGCCCACCCGACCGTCCCGTCGTTGCCGCTCGTCGCTCCCGCCGAGACCCTCCCGACCGACGAGGTGGAGGGACCGGCCGACCGCGACGGGCCGGTGATCCCCGCGGCGATCATCCCGTCTGCCGCCGTGCATCCTCCGGAAGAGGTGACCGAAGACCTCGCCGCCGCCATCGCGGCGGTGGTCGGCGAAGCGGAATCCCCGGCCTCTGTCGAAACCGCCGCTGCACCCCCTGTCGCCGAACCCGCGGCGCCCGTCGCGTCCCTTGCGACCGCGGAACGGACGATCGCGGCGCCGGTCGCCGAACTCGCGACCCCGGAGCTCGACACGGCGAACCTGCCGGAGGCGGCGATCATCGGTCCGGCCGTCGCAGCGATCGACGCGACGATCGGCGCCATCCACAGCCGCCCGCGCGCCGACGACGAACCACGCCCCGTCGTCTCGCCGGCCGGCACGGACGTCGCGCCGCCGGCCGCCACACACCTCGTGGATGCCGAACCCTCCGAGGGTGCCAATGATCGGCCCGAGCGCGCCGTCGCCGTCGAGGCCGCGACCACCCAGGTCGAACCGACCGTCGTCACCGGCCGCCAGCTCGTCGGCCGCGCCGTCAAATTCGTCTGGCAGATGGATGCCGAGCGGCGTTTCACCCTCGTCTCCGATGAATTCGCCGCCGCCGTCGGCCCGCGCGCCGCCGCCATCGTCGGACGCAGCTGGCGTGAGGTCGCCGACGACTTCGGACTCGATGGCGATGGCCGTGTCGCCGCCGCGTTGGAGCGCCGCGACACCTGGTCGGGCCGCACCGTGGCATGGCCCGTCGAAGGCGAGGCCCTGCGCCTGCCGGTCGATCTCGCCGCCCTGCCCGCCTTCGATCGCGGTCGCGTCTTCACCGGCTATCGCGGCTTCGGCACCGTGCGCGGCGACGAGCCGATTCCCGACCCCACCGGCACCGGCCTGCGCCTGCGCGGACCGGACCCGACACCGCTGCCGGCGGTGAAGGCCGCCGCGGAGACCAACACTGCGGCGCAGGCCGCCGCGGAAACCACCACCGCGGCGGTGGTCGAGCGACCGCTCGCTGCCATCGAATCCACCTCCGCCGCGGTGAGCTCCGCTGCGTCGCTCCTCGCGCCGGCGGCGATCGTCGCCTCCGCGGCGGCGATGTCCACTGCCGGCTCGACCGGTGACGGCGAATACGCCCCACCGGCCTATCCCGACGACGCCGAGGTCGCATTGGTCGAGGCGATGCATCCGCATTCGGTGGAACCGACGATCGACGGTGGCGAGGCCGCCTTCGCCGGCGAGATCGAGACCGCCGACCGGCCGTGTGCCGCCGCACTGGTCGACCTGCCCGACGACTGGTACGACGATGAACTCGCCCTGGCGATGGCGACCCTACCGGCCTGTGGCGAGGGCGCCGTCGATTCGGAGGCGGAGGACGCCGCCGCTCCGGCCCCGACGGGGGAGGAGCCGGCCACCGAGGCCGGCGAACCGCTTCTCCCGCCCGCCACCGCGTCTCCGGCGCCCCTCGCCGCCCCGCCGGTCGCCGAGATCGCCGAGCCCGCGCCCGCGCCCGCGGCTCCCCCCGAGCCTCCCGAGGCCCTGCTCACGGCCCCGGTTTCGCCACTCGCGCTGTGGGCCGAGGACGCCCGCCGCGCCGCCGAAGCGCTCCATGCCGCCGAGGCCGCACCGCCGGCGCACGGACCCGAGCCTTCCGCAACCGCACCGGCTCCGATCTCGCGCGAAGCCCGGCTGGCCGAGGCGCCCGCCGCTCTGCGCGCCGCCGTCGCCGAGATCGAAGCTCGCGCTGCCGAACTCGAACCACGCATCGTTCTGCCGGTCCGCGAAGCACCCGAGGCCGATGCCGCGTCCGATGCCGACGCCGCGCGTCCCCTCGTCACCGAGACCGCCGCGACCGAGCCCGTCGGCGCCGACCATCGCGTCGTCGAGGCACACGCCGAACACCGCACCGCGCCGAGCGAAACGCCGACGCCCCATGACCACGTCGCCGAGCCGGACGAGCCATCGGCCGTCGAACCCGACCGCGACGCCGAGCGACCCGCCACCGCCGACGGCACCCGCGCGGAAGCGCCTGCGTCGCTCGCCGCCGCCTCGCCGCCGACCGGCGCCGCCGAACCCGTCGCCCGGATCGTCGCCCTCACCGGTGCCACCCGGCCGCCGGCCGACGCCGTACGCCTGTCGCAGCCCGAGCGTGTCGCCTTCCGCCAGATCGCCGAAGCCCTCGGTGCCCGCATCGACGGCGAGGAGCGCTCCCGCGCCGGCACGCCCGCACCGGCCGCCACCGCCGAAGCCGCGAAGCCCGGCGAACCCGCCACCGCCCCGGCCGACCGCGACGTCCCGCTCGCCGGCGCGACCGCGCAGGACACCCGCCTGCTCGATCGTCTGCCGAGTGCCGTCGCGGTGGTCAAGGACGACAACCTCGTCTACGGCAACGACGCCTTCCTGCGCCTGCTCGGCTATCCCGATCTCGCCATCCTCGAGGCCGAGGGTGGGCTCGATGCGCTCTTCGCCGGCGAACACGTCGCCCGTCGCTGGAAGGTCGGTCCCGACGGCAGCCGCCCGGTTCCGGTGCTGGCCCGCGACGGCCGAGTGATCCCGGTCGACGCCCAGGTGGCGACCGTCCCCTGGGGCCGCGGTTCGGCACTGATGCTGACCCTCTCCGAGGTCGAAGCACCGGAGAAGGAGGACGCCGCCGAACCGACGGCAGTGGCCGACCACCGGCCGGCCGCCGCATTCGCCGCGCCGACCGAAACCGTGCCACCGGTTTCCGCCGCCATGACCCCGGAATCCGCCGCGCCGGCTGTGACCGCGCCCGCCGCGCTCGCGACCCCGACCGTCGCTTCGGCCGACGGCGCCCTGCGCGAGCGGGTCGGCGAACTCGAGGCGATCATCGATACCGCCACCGACGGCGTGCTGATGCTCGACGCCGAGGGTACGATCCTCTCCGCCAACCACGCGGCGGAAGCGCTGTTCGGCACCGACCGCGCCGACATGATCGGCCGGCCGCTCGCCGATCGGCTGGCGCCCGAGAGCCGGCGCTCGGCCATGGACTATCTCGACGGGCTCGCCCGCAACGGCGTCGCCAGCGTCCTCAACGACGGCCGCGAGGTCATCGGCGTGGTCGAACGCGGCGGCCTCATTCCGCTGTTCATGACCATCGGTCGCATCTCGGTCGATCCGTCGCGCAAATACTGCGCCGTGCTCCGCGACATCACCCATTGGAAGAAGTCCGAGGAAGACCTCACCGCCGCGCGCCGCCGAGCCGAGGAGGCGAGCGTCCACAAGTCCGACTTTCTCGCCAAGATCAGCCACGAGATCCGCACGCCCCTGAACGCCATCATCGGCTTCTCCGAGGTGATGATCGACGAGCGCTTCGGACCCGTCGGCAACGAGCGCTACAAGGACTACCTGCGCGACATCCACTCCTCCGGCTCGCACATCATGAGCCTGATCAACGACCTGCTCGATCTCTCCAAGGTCGAGGCGGGCAAGATGGATCTGCGCTTCGAGGCGGTGACCCTCGCCGACATCATGTCGGAATGCGTGGCGATGATGCAGCCGCAGGCCAACCGTGAGCGCATCATCATCCGCTCGTCGCTGCCCGCCGGCGTCCCCCCGGTGGTCGCCGATCCGCGGTCGGTGCGTCAGGTGGTGCTGAACCTGTTGTCGAACGCCATCAAGTTCACCCCGTCCGGCGGACAGGTGATCGTCTCCACCACGCTCGAGGATTCCGGCGAGGTGGTGATGCGGGTGCGCGACACCGGCTACGGCATGACCGAGAAGGAGTTGCAGACGGCGATGGAGCCGTTCCGCCAACTCCACACCACCCGCTCGCGCGGCGGCGGCACCGGCCTCGGCCTACCGCTCACCAAGGCGCTGGTGGAAGCCAACCGTGCCGTACTTCGCATCGACAGTACCGTCGGCCAGGGCACCCTCGTCACCGTGACCTTCCCGGTCACTCGGGTACTGGCGAGTTGAGCCGGCGCGCCGCGAGACCGAGCCCGGCGACGAAAGCGTCGACGTGTACCGACCACATCCGACCACCGCGCAACATCAGCCGGTGACCGTCCTCGTTCGGTAGCGGGGCGGTCATGACCAGACGCGTCGGGCTGCCGCCGCCGGCGAAGGCGGCGTGCCAGACGCGTGGCGCCTCGGCACCCCAATAGCGGTCGTTCTCGGCATAGAGCCAGAGGTTCGGAACCCGGACCCGCGTACCGGCGCGCCGGAAGAGCTCGGTCAGCGCCGCCTCGGCGCAGCTCGCCCCCGGACGCTTGTCGGGGAACCCGGCGGTCCCGCCGGAGAAGTTGACGAAGCCGACCACCCCGGGCGGCGCCTGCGCCGCCGCCGCCACCGTCGCCATACCGCCGACCGACTGGCCGGCCAGCAGCAGACGATCCCGCTCCGCCCACGGCTGGAGGCGCGCCCAGTCGATCGCCGCCCGCACCGCCGCCGCCGATGCCTCGCTCGCCGCCGCCACGCGCAGCGCGCCGCCGCAGGCGCCGTTCGCCACCAGACGCGCACCCGTCCGCTCGCGATCCACACCGCCCGCCGCGCCGTAGCCCGGCCGGATCGGCGCCACCACCGCGAACCCCTTGCGCAGCCAATACCTGGCGTGACCACGCGGGATGGCGGCCTTCAATCCCTGCCGCACCGACGGCTCCGCCGCCCGGCCGTGCGACCAGATCACCACCGGGAAGCGCCCGGTGCCGGCCGGAACGAAGACCTCCGCCGCCATCGTCACCGCCGGCAGGTCGCCGACCGCCGGCACCGCGATCGACACCGACGTCGGCACGGGCACATCCTGCGCCACCGCGCCTCCCCCGACGATCGCCGTGACGGCCACGATCACCGAACGGCCGCCGCACCACCGCTTTCGTCCCATGGCACCGATCCCCCCGGCCGACGATTCGCCGCCGGCCTCTCCCCCGTCGAAATCCCACCCGCCGAACGGCCGCCCGAAAACCGCTCTTGAAGTTGGAATGAATTCCTATATTTTTCTCGATATATAGAATATCATGCTATATATATGAACGATAGTAGAAATTTGAAATCGAATTTTTTCTATGAAAAGCATTACGTTTCTGACACCATCCACCATCCACCATCCACCATCCACCATCGCGGCGCCGGCACCCGTGCCGTTCGTGATCTCATCGAGACCCGTGTCATGTTCACCCTCGCCGATTTCCGCTCCGCCGCCGACATCATAGCCCGTCACATGGCGCCGACGCCGCAGTATGCGTGGCCACTGCTCGCCGCCGACATCGGCGTCGAGACCTGGGTCAAGCACGAGAACCATACTCCGACCGGTGCTTTCAAGCTCCGTGGCGGTCTGGTCTACATGAACCGGCTCAAGCGCGATCGCCCGGAGGTCACCGGTCTCGTCTCCGCCACGCGCGGCAACCATGGCCAGTCGCTCGCTTTCGCCGCCCGCGCCGCCGGCCTCGCCTGCGCCATCGTCGTGCCACACGGCAATTCGGCCGAGAAGAACGCCGCGATGCGGGCGCTCGGCGCCGACGTGATCGAGGCCGGCCGCGACCTCGAGGCCGCCAAGGCGGTCGCCGCCGATCTCGCTGCGGCGCGCCGTTTCGAGATGGTACCCTCCTACCATCCCGATCTCGTCCTCGGCGTCGGCACCTACGGTATCGAACTCCTCTCGGCCGTCCCAGATCTCGACGTGGTCTTCTGCCCGATCGGCATGGGCTCGGGCATCTGCGGTCTGGTCCACGCCAAGGCCGCGCTCGGCCACCGTGTCGAGATCGTCGGGGTGGTCTCCGACAAGGCGCCGGGCTACCGTCTGTCGCTCGCCGCCGGCCGGCCGATCGCCACCGACGCCCCCGCCTCGACCTTCGCCGACGGCATGGCGGTACGGGCGCCCTCGGCCGAAGCCCTGGCGGTGATGAGGGCCGGCGTCTCGCGCATCGTCGAGGTCGACGACGACCGGATCGCCGACGCCGCCCGCCGCCTGTTCACCGCCACGCACAACCTCGCCGAAGGCGCCGGATCCGCCGCCCTCGCCGCGCTGGCTGCCGAGCGCGATCGCTGGGTCGGCCGCAAGGCGGCGGTCATCCTCTCCGGCGGCAACATCGATCGCGCCTGGTACCGCACCGTCCTCGACGGCGGCACCCCACGCCCGGCCGCCGCCTGATACCGGGCTCGTTGTCGCGTGCGAAGCTTCGAATCGGTCGAGACATCGTACGCCCGGTTCGACACTGCACGCGCCGACGGACGCGCTGTCGCGCCGTCACGACAGGCACGATGACGTCGGAGAGACGGCGCCCTCGATCCTCCGCGCTTCTCCGACCGGCGCGCGCCTCGGACAGAAGGACCTCCCGCCCGGAGGGGGGATGGCGGAGCGAAGCTCCGTCGGTGGGATACGAGGCAACCCCTCTCCCGCCGTTCCACACCGACGGGATCCGCTCCGGCGCGATCGTTCGGATCTGCATTCCACATACAGAACGATGTCGGTCGACCGGCCGTGCCGGCCCGATTCGGTGCGACCCGGCCGCCGACCACCGGGCCGACCGGCCGCCACCGTCACCGAGCCCGGTTCTCGCGAACACCGCTTTCTGCCCCCGATGCGGCTGCGAAAGCCGTTGCGTCCGCTCCGTGGCGGCGCTAACCACCTGCCATGGCCCTCTTCGCCCAACCGCTCGGCCTGCCGCGTCTGCGGCGATCGGCCATCGCCCTTCTCGCGATCGTCCTCGCCACCGTCGGCGTCATGGCGATCCGGGCGACGATCACCGTCGATGCGGCGCGTCACGAAGTCGAGGACGGGCTGACGGCGCTGACCGGCGTGCAACTCCGCCTCACCGGCAACGGCACCGTGCGGCTTCTGCCGTGGCCGAGCGTCGGCTTCGAGCGGGTCTCGTTCGAACGCGCCGACGACGCCCGCGTCGTCGCCCGTATGGATGCCCTCGATGTCTCGCTCGACGTCGCCGCCCTGATGCTCGGTCGGCTGCGTCCCGAAGAGATGCGGCTGGTGCGCCCCGAGGTGCGTTTCGACGATGCCGCGATCCGACCGACGGTCGCCGCCTTCACCACCGTCCTCCCCGGTTGGAAGCCGATCACCGTGACGATCGAGAAGGGCCGCTTGATCGCGGTGTCGCCGACCGGCGAGGAGACCCTCGACGCGATGGACGCCCGCTTCTCCTGGCCGCGCCCCTCGGCCAACCTGTCGTTGCGGGCCGGATTCCGCTGGCGCGGCGAATCGGTCGGCCTCGACGTCGACGGTCCGTCGCCCGTGCGCCTGCTCCACGGCGAAGCCGGTCCGGCATCGCTCCGGCTCACCGCGGCGCCGCTGCGCCTCACCTTCTCGGGGATCGGCGGCCTGCTGCTCCCGCCCCGCTTCGAGGGCACCGGCGACGTCGAGATCGTCGATGCGGCACGCTTCGCCCGCTGGACCGGTCAGCCGCAGACCCGTGACCTCCTCGCCGGCCGCTGGCGCCTCGACGGCCGTCTCACCGCCGACGGCCGCGGCGTGACCCTGCCCTCGGCCCGCCTCGACCTCGCCGGCAACAAGGCGGAAGGAACCCTCACCCTGCGCTGGGACGGCGCCCGGCCGCGTCTGTCCGGCACCCTCGCCTTCGCCGATCTCGATCTGTCCGGCGAGCGTCGCCAACCCCTCGGCCGCGGCTGGCGCGAGTTCGCGATCGATCGGGACGCCCAGCCACAGGACCTCGACCTGCGCCTGTCGACCCCGAATCTGAAGATCGCCGGCTTCGCCCTGACCCGGGTCGCCCTCGCCCTCCACACTGCCGAGGGGCGGGTGCGGGCCGAGATCGGCAGCGCCGAACTCTTCGCCAAGCCGATCGCCGCGACGCTGCGCGGGGCACTCGGCCCCGGCGGCCTCGAAGCCCAGGTTCGCGCCACCGGCGACGACCTGCCGCTCGCCGACCTCGCCACGCGTTTCGAGATCCCCGGCATCGAAGCCGGTCGCGCCACAGCGGTGCTCGACGGCGCCGTACGCTGCGCCACCCTCGGTGCCTGTGTCTCCGCGATCGACGGCCACCTCAGGATCGATGCCCGTGCCACGCGAGTCACCGGCGCGACGCCCTTCGCCGACATGTCGCGTTTTCGCCCGATCGTTCCCCAGGCCAACGGCACCACCGTCACCACCACGTGGGACGGTATCGCCGTCGACATGCGTCTCTCCGGACCCCGCGCCACCGTCGAGCGAGCCGAGATTCTCGGTCACGGCGCCCGCTTCCTCTTCTCCGGCCGTGGCGATCTGACGACCGGCATGCTCGACCTGACCGGCCACGCCTATTTCCCCGCCTTCCGCCCCGACCCGGCCCGCACCGGCAGCGACGAGGTCGCGGTGCCGATGCGGATCGGCGGCACGCTGCGGCGCCTGGAGGCGACGGCCCGCGACGCCCCACCCGGACCCGATGCGCCACCGCCCGTCGCGCCGTGACCCGTCGCACCCCGGCGATCCGTCCGCGCGGCGATGGCGCAGAGCCGCGATGTCCATCGGGGTCGTTCGTGAGCACGCCGACCGGGCGCGCCGCGATCCGGCCGAGCCGCCGCGTCCGACCGTCGATCAACCGGAGATCGCGTAGATCTTGCGCACCGGCTCGACCGTCTCCCACACCCCACGAAAGCCGCGGGGAACGACGAAAGCCTCGCCGGGTCCGAATTCGCGGGCCTCGCCGCCGTCCTCGGTGAGACGAACCCGGCCGACGAGGATGACGCAGAGCTCGTCCTCGTCGTAGGCGACCCGCCAGGCACCGACCTCCGACTGCCAGGTCCCGGCGTAGAAGCCCGCCGCCTCGTTCTCGTAGGCCGAGGCGAGACCGGTCGACGGGTTTCCGGCGATGCGCTTCTCCGGCGCGATCGGGATATCGAGAACGTCGATCGGGGCGAGCGACAGAGCGATGACGTCGGGCATGGGCGTCCCCTTCAACCGCCGGCGGCGAAGGCGGCGCGCTCGGCCCGCTCGCGCTCGACCTCCTGCCGCTTCGACAGGATCGACGCGGCGATCACCGCCACCGAGATCACCGCGATCACCAGCGTGCACACCGCGTTGATCTCCGGCTTCACCCCGAGGCGGACGTCCGAATAGATCTTCATCGGCAGCGTCGTCGCACCGGGGCCGGTGGTGAAGGAGGAGATGACGAGGTCGTCGATCGACAGCGTGAAGGCGAGCATCCAACCCGAGATCACCGCCGGCCAGATGATCGGCAGAGTGATGCGGAAGAATGTCCCCGCCGGGCGGCAGCCGAGGTCCATCGCCGCCTCCTCGAGGCTCCGGTCGAAACCGACCAGCCGCGACTGCACCACCACCGCGACGAAGCACATGGTGAAGGTGATGTGGGCGAGTGTGATGGTCCAGAAGCCGCGCTCGAAGTCGACGGCGACGAAGAGCAGCAACAGCGACAGGCCGGTGATCACCTCGGGCATCACCAGCGGCGCATAGACCATCCCGGAGAACAGCAGCCGCCCCGGGAACCGCCCGAAACGGGTGAGCGCGATCGCCGCGAGCGTGCCGAGCACCGTGGCGATCGTCGCCGACAACATGCCGAGCCGAAGCGTCACCCAGGCGGCGTCGAGAAGTTGTTGATTGTGGAAGACCTCGACGTACCACTTGAGCGACCAGCCGCCCCACACCGCGACGCTGCGCCCGGCGTTGAACGAATAGATCACCAGGATGACGATCGGCAGGTAGAGGAAACCGAAGCCGAGGGCGAGCGAGGTGACGTTGAACCAGGAGAACCGCGTCATCGCTCCGCCTCCTGTGCCTTGGCCTGGGCGTTCTGGAAGATCACGATCGGTACCACCAGGATCAGGAGCAGGGTGATCGCCACCGCCGAAGCGACCGGCCAGTCACGGTTGTTGAAGAACTCCTCCCACAGCGTCTTGCCGATCATCACCGTGTCGGAGC
>ERZ1645192.3444-NODE-3444-length-12870-cov-6.648225_pt1 | contig 12870 bp, 10 predicted proteins | sample MGYA00575354_ERZ1645192 | MGnify/ENA primary metagenome ERZ1645192 (study PRJEB40844, sample SAMN11349763) | freshwater sediment metagenome | isolation source: river sediment | host: Sediment | place: India: Faizupur Khadar , New Delhi | collected 2017-02-21 ... | reverse complement strand
GAAAGCTGTCAATAGTTTTTTTAAGCCTTTTTGGAATAATTGCTCAATAGGGTTGGAAACCTCGGTTTGCCGCTGCCCCCGCCGTGATGATGGCCGGCTGTTCCGGGACGAGAGCAAATCGGAGGTGGCTCAAGTGGCATTTGATCAATCAGAGGATTGGGATCGGGCTATCCCTGGCACCCATGTGCGGGGCGCCCAACCTGATTTCATGTTGGAAGCACGGGGAAATCAGGGGGTGATGAAGAATTGTCCATGTGGACGGGGGCGAGGCTACCCCTGGTTCACATGGAGCGGTTAGGTTTCCAGCAGGTGGCGCTGCCAGTTCATTAACTGCGGGGCGTTTTTCTCCCAGTCGAATGCGAGGTCTGAGAGGAGCGTTTTGTTTGCGATGAGAGTTGGGTCGATACCGAGCGTGGCGGCCTGACGATCGCGGATATCCTGAAGCTGGTGGTATCTTGCGCGTTCGGCCTCGGACGTTTTGCGGGAGCAGGTGCGCGGAATGCGGGGGTGCTGTTCCGGGGGCACTTTCATGCCTCGCTCGATCGCCTTCATTGCGGCAGTTTTTCTCCGGTCTGACATTACCCTGGGGAGAAGCCCGACAATGGGTTTTGATTCCGATGCGAGCTCGGCCATACGGACCAGGGCTTCATGGCTGAGGATGAAGTAGGGGGGCTTATTTGCGCGAGTGGCTTCAGCCTCTCGCCAATGCCAAAGCTCGCGAAGAACCGCCAGGGCGGGGCGGGAAAGGCGGCGACTGCCTTTGATGCGCCAAACCTGATCGTGATCCGGGATTGAATCGCGACTGCAATCGGCGATGAGGCGTTCGCAGGACTCGCGATGCCATTCGAGCCGGTCTTTTGCGCGCAATTCATGGGCGAGGCGGTCTGCGAGTGGTCTCAGGTAGCGGGTGTCGTTTCGGGCGTAGATCTCCATCCGTTCGGTGAGAGGGCGAATGGCCCAGTTTGCTTTTTGAGGGCCTTTTTCGAGTTTAACCTGCAACATGGCCTGCACGAGGCTGCTGAGGCTGAACTGTGTGATGCCGAGCAAACGCGCAGCCACCATGGTATCGAAGATGGCATGGGGCACGAAATTGTGATGTTTGCGCAAAAGCCGCAGATCGTAATCAGCGCCGTGCATGATCAACTCGTGACGGCTGAGCCGGGCGAACAGAGGTCCGAGATCGAAGTTTGCGAGCGGGTCCACGAGGCGGTCGCCGGACGGCGTGCTTATCTGGATCAGGCAGACCTTTTCAGGATAGGCGTGGAGGCTGTCTGCCTCGGTATCCACGGCGACCCATGGGGATGCCTCGAGAGAGGCCAGGAAAGATTCGAATTCTTGTTGTGTGCCGATCACTACTCAGCCTTTGGCCGCTTTTGCCCAGGAATCCTTCAGGGTGATGGTGCGGTTGAGCAGCAACCCGCCTGCCGGTGAGTTTTTGTCCAAACAGAAATATCCCAGGCGCTCGAACTGGTAGCGCGCGTCGGGAGAGGCTTCCTTCATGGAAGGCTCGCACTTTGCGATGAGAGTTTCGAGCGAGGCGGGATTGATATGGCGCTTGAAATCGCCGTCGGCGTCGGGCTCGGGGACGTTGAAAAGCCGATCGTAGAGGCGAACCTCGGCGTCCATCGCGTGAGGCGCGCTGACCCAGTGGATGGCGCCTTTGACCTTCCGTCCGGCCGTGGCGCCCCCGGTTTTGCTCTCGAGGTCTGCGCTGCAACGCAGCTCGATCACCTGGCCGGCTGGGTCCTTGACGACCTCCTCGCACTTGACGATGTAAGCGTACTTTAAGCGCACTTCGCCGCCGGGCTTGAGGCGGAAGTATTTGGGTGGCGGCGTCTCCATGAAATCATCGCGATCGATATAAAGCTCGCGCGAGAAGGGAACCGCCCGTGTTCCTGTGGAAGGGTCCTCGGGATTGTTGATAGCAGGGAGACTTTCCGTTTTGCCTTCGGGATAGTTGGAGATGACGACCTTGAGGGGGCGCAGCACGGCCAGGCGGCGGAGGGCGCGTTTGTTGAGGTCCTCGCGGATGGAGTTCTCGAGCACGGCCACATCCGTGATGGCGTTGTATTTTGTGATGCCGATGTTGTAGGCGAAATTGCGCAACGCCTCCGGGGTGACGCCGCGACGCCGCAGGCCGCTGATGGTCGGCATGCGCGGGTCGTCCCAGCCGGAAACCAAACCTTCAGTCACCAACTGCATGAGCTTGCGTTTGCTCATGATGGTGTAGCCGAGGCTGAGCCGCGCAAACTCGTATTGGCGAGGTTGCGGCCGCGGGAGGTCCAGTTGCTCAAGCACCCAATCGTAGAGGGGACGATGGACCTCGAATTCGAGGGTGCAGATGGAGTGAGTAATGCCCTCGATATAATCGCTCAGGCAATGGGCGAAGTCATACATCGGGTAGATGCACCAGTCCTGGCCGGTGTGGTGATGCTCCGCATGGCGGATTCTGTATAGAACAGGGTCGCGCATCCACACGTTCGGGGAGGACATATCGATCCTTGCTCGCAGAGTGCGGGCGCCGTCCGGGAACTCACCCGCGCGCATGCGCCTGAAGAGATCCAGGTTTTCCTGGACGGAACGGCTGCGCCAGGGACTTTCCCTGCCGGGGCGATCCGGCGCGCCGCGGTAGGCGTCCGTGTCCGCCGGTGAGAGATCACAGACGTAAGCGACGCCCTTCTCGATGAGGCGGACGGCATATTCGTAGAGTTGATCGAAATAATCCGATGCGTAGAACGGCTCGTGGCCTCGGATAGGGCCGGGGGCCAGTTGCGGGATCTCCGCCGGGAGGTAAAAATCCACGTGTCCGTTATGGGTTGCCTGTTCGGGCGTCTTTCGAGCGGGCTTGAGGCCCAACCGGTCATCGGCCCAACCGCTGATGAGCCAGCGCACATCCTCAATAATGGAATCCACATACTCGACCTCTTCCTTGGTCGGGTTGGTGTCGTCCATGCGCAGGTTGCAGACGCCCCCGAATTCGCGCGCGATGCCGAAGTTCAGGCAGATGGACTTGGCGTGGCCGATGTGCAGGTAGCCGTTCGGTTCCGGGGGAAAGCGGGTGTGTATGCGCGGGTATTTGCCCTCGGCAACATGGGCTGCTACGACATCCCTGATAAAATCGCTCGGGCGCTTTTCGGCTGGGGAGGCGGTGTCGCCTTGCAGGTTGTTTTTTTCAACACTCATCAATCGTTTTTCAGGGTATCAACCCGTGGCGGGGATGTCCATGACGACCAGGAAGCTTTTGGATGACAGCGGGGGCGGGTTTCCGGCGTTTGCGCAGAAGGGACGAGATAGCGCCGCCGGTTCTGCTAGCCTGCGCCCGCGAACACCAGGACAAGGATTTGCACCACCAATATGCGCAAAAGCATGGTGAGCGGATAAACGGTGGCGTAAGCCACAGACGGCGCGTCTGACGAACTGATGGCGTTGGCGAACGCAAGCGCGGGCGGGTCGGTCATGCTGCCGGCCAGCAAGCCGCTCAGGATGGTGAAATTGAGTTTGAAAACAATGCGCGCGAAGAGCCCGACGATAATCAGGGGGATCATGGTGATGGCAAGGCCTCCAAGGACCCAGTGAAGGCCCTGTTGAGTCAGCACGCTGTTGAAGAAATTCTCGCCGGCTTTGAGGCCGACGCACGAGAGGAACAGGACGATACCCAGTTCGCGAAAAGCGAGGTTTGCGTTGGCTGGCATGTACCAGAGCAGGGGGCCGACCTTTCCGAGACGGCTGAGAATGATGGCGAGGATCAAGGGGCCGCCGGCGATGCCGAGGCGGACGGGGACGGGCATATTTGGAATGGAAATCGGGATTGAGCCTGCCAGAACGCCCAGGGCGATGCCGATGAAGATGGGCACGAAATTCGTTTCATTGAGTGCGCGAAGCTTGTTTCCGATAGCTTCCGTGGCCCTGAGAATGGCTTTTTCCTCGCCGACGACCTGGAGAACATCTCCGAACTGGAGGTGAAGTTCCGGCACGGCGGTCATTTCGATGTCGGCGCGGGTGACGCGGGTGACCGTGACGCCGTAGAGGTCGTCGAAATCGAGTTCTTCGAGAGTTTTTCCGAGGATGTCCTTGTGGGTTGCGACGAGTTTGCGCGAGATGACGCGGCCGGGCGCTTTGACGAGGTTGATGTCGGTCACGCGGCCGATGACGACCCGGAAGCTTTGGAGCGCTTTGTGCGTGCCGACCGCCAGGATAATGTCGCCGGAATGCAGGACAGTCTGTTCCGTGGCTGTTTCGACTTCGGGCGCGCCTGCCCGCTTGATGCGGGAAACGACGACGCCGCCTTCGCGTCCCGGAAGGTCGCCCACCGCGAGATTATCCACGTTGGGATTTTCCACCACGAGGTTCATTCTTTCGAGAGGATCGCGACCGGCTTTCTGCATTGCGCGGAATTCTTCAGCTTCCTTTTCGGGATTGATTCGGAATGCGAAGCGGATGAAGAGCAGGACGGCGATGATGCCGGCGACGCCACCGGGGTAAGCCACGGCATAAGCCAGGGCGGGCACGGTGGCCCTGGTGGCAGCGTCCGCTCCGAGGGATTTGATGGTCTGCTGTGCCGCGCCGAGCGACGGGGTGTTTGTGGTGGCGCCCGAGAACAGACCAAACGACGCGAACAGGTCAATCCCGGCAACGTAAGCCAGGCCGATCGCGATGGCGCCGCCCATCACGACGATGGCCACAGCCATCAGGTTCAGCTTGAGTCCCTGCTGGCGCAGAGAGGCGAAGAAGCCCGGACCCAACTGCAGACCAATGGTGAAAACGAACAGAATAAGGCCAAACTCCCGGACGAACTCGAGAATCTCGTGCTCGATGCGGAGACCGAAATGGCCTGCGACAATTCCGGCGAATAGAACACCAACGATGCCGATTCCAACGCCCTTGATCTTCAGGCTCGAAATCGACATTCCAACAACTGCCACGAGCATGAGCACGAGAACGGCCCATGCTACAGGCTGAGCTTCAGCCATTTGTGTTAACCACGTCATATATGCAAAAGAAAAGCTGCGAAAATCCTAAAGACTGAGGCGAGTGACCCGCTCATCAGGGGCCCGTCCCAGGGAACAAAGGGCGCCGGAGCTATGCTGCCGGATTTCCGCCCGCCCATGCCGGCGGGTTCTTGAGTTGATAGAGCATTTCCCCCGCCTTGGGCACGAGAAGAATACCTTCTGACTCGCGGTTTGCAAACAAATCCGGACGGATCGAGTTGGGATCACGATAACCCAGGTTTATTTTGCGGCACGTTTCCTCGGGAATCTGAGTTGCGAGAGTTACCTTTGCGCGGCAATTCTCGACGCCATTCTCGAACCTGCCGATGCCTCGCACGTGTGTGGAGTGGGCCAGCACGCCCCAGGGGATGTGCTTGAACTTGTCCCACTGCTTGAGGAAGTAATCACGGCAATGGTAACCGACCTGCTCGATATGCGAACCGTGGGTGAGGCAGATTTCTTTGAGATGAGGAGCGTAAATGATCAGCTCGCCCCCGTCCGCGAGCACCGGTTCGAGTTTGTACATGCATTTACCGGCGGTCCACAATTCGTCGTACATCGCCGGGGCACATGAGAGAATCGTGTGGAATGGCTTCTCCTTGTAAATGATATGGACCTGGCGCGAGAGATCACTGGCCTGGTCCCATGCGGCTTCAGGGGCGCCGGCGAAAAGGCCCACGAGTTGCTTCGATGGGGTCACCACCATGCAAAAGCAGAGCTTGGGGACGTTCACGAGAGCTGCTGCCCGGTCAACAACCTTGCGAACCGGGGTCCACTTGTTGCCGATGATCATCGGGTTGGTGACGACCGCGCCGAGCCAGTGAAAGAAGTTCAATATCTGAGGTCCGGCGACCCCCGGGAAGAGGTATTTGTTGCCGCCGGAGAAACCGACGACCTCATGAGGAAACACCGGTCCGACGACGATGACCTGGTCGTAATCGAAAAGCATCCGGTTGATCTCGACAGGAACCCGCATCGAGAAAAGGCCGTTGGTCAGCGTCTGGACCTCGTCGGGTTCGAGGGCGCCGACCTCTTTGAGGGCAGCCGGATTGTTCCATTCGTGGTTGTAAAAACCGACGCTGCGATATTTCCCGTTGCGTTCGTCCGATGAGATTTCGAGTCGTTCGCAGATGGCGGCCTCGCTCATGGGTTGGTGAGTGCCAAGGGCCACGAGGACATCAAAGGCTCCTGCTACCGATCCGATTCGCTGATAGATGGACTTGAAGAGCAATCCCACCGGCGCTGTGCGTGTGCTGTCGGGCACGATGAGCAGAATCCGCTTGCCCTGGAAGGAATCGGGCTTGCAGGCGTCTGCGACGATCTGCTCGACCCTCTGAATAGACAAAGCCGGGAAATTCATTTGGATGGCCGAGGCTAAATGGTTTGTGAAAGGTAGCCTCCGTCAACCCGCAGATCCGTGCCTGTGACGAAAGAACTGGCCTTGCTGCTGGCCAGGAAAATGGCCGCTCCCACGAGTTCTTCCGGGGCTCCAAAACGCTTCATCGGGGTGTGGCCGAGAATGGACCGGGTCCTGTCGGTCGGGGACCCATCCTCGTTGAAAAGCAGGCGCCTGTTTTGCTCGGCAGGGAAGAATCCCGGGGTAATGGTGTTTACACGGACTCCTTTGGGCGCCCATTCGCGGGCGAGAAAGAGCGTGAGGCTGATGACTCCGGCTTTGGCGGCCGAGTAGGTTACCACGCGTGAAAGGGGAATGTGCGCCGAGACGCTGGCGATGTTGATGATGCTGCCGCGCCCGCGCGAGGCCATGGCGGTGCCGAATTCCTGGCAGGGCAGCAGCACGCCACCGACGAGGTTGAGGTTAAAATTCGCCTGCCAGTCCTCGAGCGCGAGATTTTCGAACGGGTTGGAATCCGAGACTGTCGCTTTCGGGTCGTTTCCACCGGCTGCGTTGACGAGGATGGTGGGCGCCGCCAGGTCTTTTTGGATTGCTTCATGCGCGGCGCGCAGGCTGGCGCGGCTGATGGCGTCAGCGGAAAAGAACTTCGCTTTGCCGCCTTTGGCGGTAATGTCGCGCACACGGGCCTGTCCGCGCTCGGTGTTGCGGCCCAGCACGGCTACCGTTGCGCCTGCTTCTGCCAAGCCCTGCGCGATAGCGCCGCCGAGCGCGCCGGTTGCGCCGATAACCACGGCCACTTCCCCCGAGAGATCAAACATAGCTGAAGTAATCATAAGACAGTACTATGGCGGATCTGCGCTCATGCTTCAAGGCTTCTCGATGATCAGAAATGCCTTGCGGAAAAAGATAACCAAACCATATTCCGCTGCATGCCAGGCGAACCTGTTCTAACGTTGGAATTACCCGGAATCAAAAAGGTTAAGAGCGGCAAGGTCCGCGAGGTGTTTGATCTTGGAGACCGGCTGTTATTTGTGGCCACCGATCGCATTTCCGCCTTTGATTGCATCATGCCCAACGGCATTCCGCGCAAGGGGGAGGTGCTGACGAGTATTTCGTATTTCTGGTTTGGCCGGACGGAGAGCTTCCAGCCGAACCACCTCCTGTCGAAGCCGGGGCAGGAACTGCCTCCTGAGTTGGCTGCCCATGCCCGGGTATTGCAGGGCCGCAGCATGATCGTCAAAAAGGCCAGGCCGCTGGCCATTGAGTGTGTTGTGCGGGGGTATCTCGCCGGCTCGGGGTGGAAGGAGTACAAGCAGTCGCAAACCGTCTGCGGCATCAAGCTGCCGCCCGGGCTGAAGGAATCCTCCGAACTGCCGGAGCCGATTTTCACACCCGCCACCAAAGCCGAGACCGGCCACGACGAGAACATTTCTTTTGAACGAGCTGTGGAAATTGTCGGGGAGGACGTGGCGCGGAAGGTGCGCGATGCCAGTCTCAGAATCTACACCACGGCGCGTGAATATGCACGCCAGCGCGGCATTATCATCGCCGACACCAAGTTCGAGTTTGGGGAGCATGCTGGCGACCTTTTGTTAATTGACGAGGTGTTGACACCGGACTCGTCGCGATTCTGGCCGGCGGACGAATACGAGCCGGGCAGGGGACAGCCGAGCTTTGACAAGCAGTTTCTGCGCGATTACCTGGAGACTCTGGACTGGAACAAGACGCCCCCCGCGCCGCGGTTGCCGTTTGAGATCATCGAGAAGACGCAGGCCAAGTATCTCGAAGCGTATCAGCGGCTGACGGGCAATGCGCTCTGAAGCGCCGTTGTTACTGTGCAGGCGCTGGTAGAAGACTTTTTGCAGTTTATCCGGCACGAGCGCGGCCAGGCCGAGCACACCCAGAGAACCTATGCGGCGCTGCTTGGCGGGTTCGTGCGATGGGCCGAGAAGAGGGGTTTGGCAAACTGGGAGGATGTGACCCTGGCTGATTTGATGGCCTTTCTCGCGGACGAGCGACGGAGACCGCTTGCTACTGAGCCGGACGGCTCGTCGCGCCGGCTGAGCAGCGAAAGTGTCTATCTCGAGATTGCCGCCCTGCGCGCTTTTTACCGGTTTGCGGAGGCGGAAAAAATTCTCCCGGCGAACATTGCCGAAAACCTCTCGCTTCCGCGGCGGTGGGACCGGCTGCCAAAATCGCTGAGCGATTCTGAGATTGAGACCATCCTGTATCCTGAGCGGCCTGAGACTCCCGACCGGCTTTGCGACCAGGCGATCCTGGAGGTTGCCTACGCGTGTGGACTGCGGTTGGCTGAGCTTCGGGGGCTGAGGCTGGAGCAGTTGCACCTGGAGGCGGGGTTCATCAACGTCATTGGCAAGGGAAACAAGGAGAGAGTGGTGCCGATCGGAAGCAAGGGGGTGCTGGCTGTAAAAAGATACCTCGAGGCCGGCCGGTCCAAACTGGTGACGGCCAAATCTCCCGGCACGCTTTTTCTTACCCGGAGGGGGACGCCGTTCGCGGCGGTCACCATGTGGCTGAGAATCAAGAACCGCGTTAAACGGGCCGGGATATCGAGGAACGTGACGCCTCACATGCTGCGGCACTGTTTTGCCACTCATCTGCTGGAGCACGGGGCGGATTTGCGCGTCATCCAGGAACTGTTGGGACACGCAAGCATCAGCACCACAGAGATTTACACCCATGTCGCGGGAAACCGCCTTCGCGAGATTCATAGGAAATTTCATCCCCGGGCCTGACCTGCAAGAACCGGCGATTTCTATCCTCCGGCCAGGCTGGAGATTGATTGAATCATTTCGTCCGGTTCCACGATGAGGACGGGCGCCCCGTCGTCCGTTAAGGCTGCGCCGGCGAGATTGCGGACGGTTCCGAGTCGAGGATCCAGAGGCCGCACCACGAGTTCGCGCTCGCCGATCAACGCATCAACAGCGAGTGCAGCCCGTGGCTTGCGCTCCCCTAAAAGGATGACATTCGCATGGTCGCGAAGGGCTTCGGGGGGGTATCCGAAAACATTACGGGCGCTGGCAAAAGGAACGTGTTCGCGGCCGGTGCGCAGGTGTCGCTTCCCCTGGATGGACACAAGCTCCGCCAAAGAAATCCTTTTCACACGCGCCGCCTGGCTTAAAGCGACGGCATAGAGTTCGTCGAACGCCACAAAGACCAGCGCGCGGAGGACGGAAATCGTGATTGGCAGTTGCAGGGTAAATCTCATGCCGTGACCGGGATCATTCTCGATTCTCAGACTCCCCCGCAACTTGCGCGCGACATTATGAACCAGGTCGAGGCCGACTCCCCGGCCCGAGAATTCCGTCACGCTGCGTCTGAGGGTGAACCCGGGCAGGAGCAACATGTCCAGAAGTTCGGCTGGGGCCGATGAATCCGGGTGCCGGGTGAAGCGCGGGTCGTTGCGCGCGTTGCGGAGCAGTTCGGGGTCCACGCCTCTTCCGTCGTCTGCCACACTAACCACGAGCATGCCGGCCCTGTGCTGTGCGCTCAGGCGGACGGAGCATTCGGGTGGCTTGCCTGCCTGGCGACGTTCGTTTGGAGTTTCGCAGCCGTGATCGACAGCATTCAGAATGAGGTGAGCGATGGCGGGTTCGATGATGACCAGCACCTCGCGGTCCACCTGCGTGGTTTCGCCGGTAATATCGAGCCGGACCTCCTTGCCGAGGGAAAGAGCGATGTCGCGCACCATGCGCGGGTATGCGGCGGAGATATCGCTAAACGGCCGCATGCGGGTGCGGAGAACCTCGATGTACAGGCGATGAGACACCTGGGCGGTCTGGCGCTCGTGAGCCTGCAAATCGTTGATGCTGTCGCGGAGGGCGGAACCTGCGCCCGCCACTTTTCGGCTCAATTGTTCGAGGTTATCGCGGACCTCTTTTGGAAGGGAGACTCTTTCGAGCATTCGGCATACAGACTCGATGATATGTTCAGCCTCGTTCTGCTGCCTGCCGATTCTGAGCATTGATTCCGTGAAACTGCGCAACCACCTTGACTCGACCAGCGAGTCACCCGCGAGGCCAAGAAGACGATTCAACGCCTCGGCGGTGACTCTCAGGGAGCGGTCCTTTTGGGGGACGATAGCCAGGTTTTTATCGGCAGGACCCGGTAGCGTTTTCCGGGAAGGTTCTTCGTCGTGATCCAGCCGCTCTGATGGAAGGGCGGTTTTCGATGGGTGCTCGGAACTGCCCTGGAGCGAGATTTTCTCGAGAGAGGCGAGAATTCCGGGAGTGTCCAAGGCAAAAGCACCGGGTGGCTGCTCCAGGTTGGCTGCGGCCTGTCCGATCGCATCCGTGGTCTTGAGCAGCACGCCGATGTCGTCCGGAGCCAGCGAAACAGTGCCATGCTGGGTCAGCACGAAACAATCTTCCATGGCGTGCGCGATTCGTTCGATGTCGCTGTGTTTCAGAATTCGGGCCGCGCCCTTGATGGAATGGGCCGCCCGCATCAGGTTTTGCAGAGCTTCGTGCGGTTTTTTCTTCTTTTCGAGGGCGAGCAAGGACTCGTAGAGGGCGGCGCAGTGTGTCTCGACCTCCGTACGGAACATCTCCTCGATGGAAGCGGTGCGTGGCGGACGATGCTTGCGTGGGCTCACGGCGACTCCTTGAGCGGTGGTGGATGGTGCAAAGCGGCGAACAGGGCATCAACGCTCAGGACCGAGGCGAGCCTGCCTGCGGCTTCGAGCACGCCGAGGACGAGGCCGTCGGCAGTGTTGATGCTTGCGGGAAGACTCCCCAGACTGTCTTTCCGGAAACGGGCAACGCCAAAGACTTCGTCTGCCACGAATCCCATCATGCTCGATTGCCACACAACAATGATCAGTCGTGCCGGCGCATCCGGACGGCGCGGCAGGGCACGCAAGTTGAGTAATTTGTCGAGGGACGCACAGACCGTCAGTTCGCCCCGGTAATTCACGAGGCCGGTTGCGAGGCGGTTCGCGCAGCCCGGGATGCTGTGGATTTTAGGCGGGAGCAGGACTTCAACGATGGTTGTGGCGGGCAGAGCAAAAGTTTCTCCGTGAAGTGCGAACAGCAGGGCCGAGGAATCGGTTCCGCTGTAATCTGTTTTGTGGCGGTCCAGCAGGGACGTGAACTGGCGGGCATACTCTGCGAGCGTGCCGGATTGGGCGTCAGCATCTGTGTGTTGGACCGGCTCAGGCATTGTCTCTGTCTGCTGTTTCAGAGCGACTTGCGGCTGCGAGGATAGCCGTGAAGTTTGCAGCCGCTGTGCTCAAGTGTTCGTGCAATGCCGTGAAGGAGGTTTTATCGAGTCCCGGGGAACTGGCTTCGAGCGGCTTGCGGATATCCTCGAGCGTCTGGCGAATCTCCCCGTTGAGCTCGCTGGTTTGGTCCGATAGCCGGCGAATTTCCATGGCCACGACAGCGAAAGCAAGTCCGTGCTCGCCGGCCTTCTCGGCCTCTATTGCGGCGTTGAGGGAGAGGAGATTGTTTTGTTCGGCGATTTTCGAGAGAGTGCCGGATGCGGCGGTAATCCTCTCGGCCTTGCTGCCGATTGTTGAAAGCATATCGAGCGCCTGGGCGGATGATGCCTCGACAGACCGGGCGCTGGCGCGCAACTGTTCGACCACTGCCTGGCCCTCCACTGCGAGTTTCCTGATGTCGCCAACCAGGGTGGAAAATGCTTCACGGTTGTCTGATTGCAGTTTCATTCTTGAGATTGCTCCCCTGGCAATCAGAAAAGTGGCGAGGAGGATGCCCAGGCCCGCAATAAAACCCGCAGTGCCCAGTAATTCGGCCGTTTTTCTTTGTTGGTTCTCGGCCCTTGCAGCCTTGCCTGCCTCACGGGCAAGCTCTTGCATCAGCTCGTCCTGCTGTGCCTTGAGCTCCGGATAATGCAAATTATCGTAGGCTACGGATTCGATCAGGGACGGGGCATTGGCCCCGAAATAGCGCGCTTGAAGGGAATTCAGCGGTCCTTTGACAAAATCTCTGAGCTTCAGCGCCGCATCGAGGAGGGACGAATGATGGACAAAACGCAGTTGCAAAAGATCGATTTCCCTTTGGAACTCATCTTGTGCTTCTTCGCGTGACATCGCAGCAGTAATGGGGTCGCCACCGGCAAGCAGATCCCGAGTGGCCATCCGGGAGCGGAGAAGACTATTGACCACGCGCCCTGATATAACCTGAATTTCCCCGGCTGTTTCAGTTCTTTGACAGCGCACTCGCTGTGTCCAAAAAACCACACTGACCATGAAGCACATCGAGAGCAGGCCAAGGGCGGTGGCAAACTTCAACCGCTGCCACGCCGGTCTTTCTATCGTCAAGAGAGGCATTTTCAGGTTCCGAAGTGATAATGACTGGGCCGACACAAGACAAGGATGAAAGGCGGGATAATGTCATCCCACCTGCGTGGCGCTTTTAGTTGCCGTTCTCTGTGGGTAGCGAGCAATTCCAGAAAGGAAAATCGCGTTGCGACCATGGAACCAGGGTGGTTCCATGGAAAGTCAGGGCACAGCCGACGTCTTGATTGGTCTTTCAAAATAAC
>ERZ1645192.3438-NODE-3438-length-12888-cov-10.507598_pt1 | contig 12888 bp, 6 predicted proteins | sample MGYA00575354_ERZ1645192 | MGnify/ENA primary metagenome ERZ1645192 (study PRJEB40844, sample SAMN11349763) | freshwater sediment metagenome | isolation source: river sediment | host: Sediment | place: India: Faizupur Khadar , New Delhi | collected 2017-02-21 ... | reverse complement strand
TTTCATCACCCGCGAAGCCGCCGCCAAAGCACGCGCGACCTCCAGCTCCCTTCCGGGGTTCACCTCGGTGAAAACCCAGCGGTCATCGCCCTTCCACGACTCACTGCCGGTCTTCTCCCCCTCCTTCAGCAAGGGACTGTATTTCAATCCGTCGGTCATCGCCGCCCCATCACCCAGCAATACATACTGCCTCAAGTGGTTGCAGATGATTCCCCGGTAGAGGCGACCCAGGTTCTCATAGCCTCCGAGAATGGCCAGCAAACCATGCTCGATCTGCTGCAGGAAATCGTCCTTGCCATCGGGACGGTGGATCTCCACCACCCTGGTCTGCTGGTCGACGGTGGTCTGGTCCCACGACGGCCGGAACTGTTCATACGCCATGGTGAGTACCCACACCGTGCCGGCCTGCGACTCAACCCGCAGGTCGTAATCGCCCGCATCGTGCCATCCCCCCACATTGAGTCCCGGCACCTGCTCATAGGGTTTGAATTTCGTCAGAGTTGACGGCCCCTGGAGGTAACCGTCGAAATGGTTGGTATCGACGGGCGCCATCAGGGCGTCGTCCATATGGCAGAGGTCGTGCCACACCCGGTAGCCTTCATTGACGCGCATGTGGCACATCTGTACCGGCAGGAAATACTCGAGGGTCGGCTGCCACACATTCCTTTCATAAATACCCTTTCCGATCCGGAAGGGCTCGGTCAGCCGGTTCCCGTATTTCACGCGGTACACCCCTTCGGCCTTCACCTCCGAAAAGTCCATCCGAAAATAGTTAAATCTTAAATACCTGCCCCATTTCTCCGGAATCTCCTCCTTCACCGTCTCCTGGTCGCCCGAGGGTTCATAGCGGATCAGTGTCAGGGGCATGGCCTCCTCCACCGAGCCGTCCATCTCGAGAACCGCCTTTTTCTCCTGCTCAGGATGATAGCCCACCTGGCTGACATGTACCACGGGATCGGAGATGAAGTGGGGCAGGACATGGGCGTCGACCAGCCATTCGATGGCTCCTTTGGTCTTGCCCGGGGTGACCAGAGAACGTACCACATACCAGCCGTTGTTGTGATAGAACCTGCCGTCAAGGAGCTGGATCGGCTCTCCGAAACTCTCGATGCGCATGAGCTGCCTGGGCTCCTCGGGGGCGATGGTCAGCTTTTTTCCCGTGGCCATGGGCACCGCCTGCCAGTGGCCGTGAAGATCCTTCTCCACCGCACCGTTGGGCTGCAGGTTAAACAACCCGTGGGCTTCATCCAGATACCAGCTCTTACCAAAGAGCAATCCCGGGAAGAGTTCCAGGTTGAATCCCACCTGCTTCTCCCATTCCGCAGGCAAAGGCTGGTCGAGATCCACCAGAATCCTGAACTTCGTTCCCTCGGAAAGGACCCGCACACTGTACACAAAGGATAGGTCGGGGTAGATGACCGGGTTGAATCCCTTCCGGTTAATGGCCGAGTCGGGGTACCAGCAGCGGACGGCGATTTCACGGTCGGAGACCACCGTGCGCTTCCCCACCTTGGGAATCGGCTGCCATTGCCCCGGTGTCGGCTCAAGCCTGAGGTCCCCGTTGGTGGCCACCCGCGTGCCGTTCTGAATGATTCCCACACCCCCCTGGTGCCCCTCGGGGTAGATGTCAAAGAAGACCATCACGTTGAGGCCCGGCATCTCAAAATACTCATGGGCATTGATCTTCAGGCCCTGGGATCCACTGAGGTTCGCAACGCCCCCTGTCTGAGTCACCTCAGGGATCCCTGCCCGCCGCCCCATCACTCCCTGCGCATGCACGCCAGGGATCAGAGCGAGCAAACTACCTGCCAGCCACAGTGAAAAGAAAAGAAATGGCCGGGATTTGCGGCAAATTCCGGAAAGCAGCTTCGAATGGAAGGCCAAATGAAAATGGTTCATAGCGGTTGATACTTGGTTTATAACAGATCGGATTGAACAAGGCGCTGTTTACATACTTGGGTTCATAGCGATTGATGATTGGTTTAGTACTCGTCTGATCCGCAGAATGGTCCAACAGAATTTTCTATCCAAAGATAAAAAACCCGCATTAATATGATGAAGGAATCAGGGAATTATTGTAAATAAAACAGTATCACTCCCGGCCCGGGAGAGCAAAAAAAACCGGAAGAAGATGGGCGCAGTTGACCTACGCTTTTTCTCTCCCGGGTTATCCGGAATCTGTCCCGTCATATCCGGAATCAGGGGTAAAATTTTGAAAAGGGTTGGCCTTGAAAAAGAACCTGAAAAAAGTTGTGCTGAGGGTAAAGGTATCCAGAAAAAATTCTTCGGGTGTCAAAAAGTAACAGGCGGACTGATTGAGGTAACAGCCGGGGTCAAAACATGCATAACCATGACTTTAACAATCTTCAATTTATGATCAGATTGTGATTTGGCAAACAACCTACACCGGAAAAAACTACATTTATCCTCGTATATTCGCACTTATGGTCCGATACCTGCTAAACCTGCTTTGGATGCTTCTTCTGACTGCCATGGCGTCAGGGCAGCCGGTTTCATCTTCGCACCAGGCCTATACCCACCCTCCTTACCACCAGTACACCCTGCGTGACGGCCTCCCCCAGATGCAAATCACCGACCTCTTTCAGGACAGCCGCGGCTATCTCTGGGCCGGCACCAAAGGAGGGCTCACCTGCTTCAATGGCGGCAAATTCGTCAGCTTCACCCGCCAGGAGGGGCTTACCAACGATTATATCTTTGACATCACCGAAGACTTTAGCGGAAACATCTGGTTCAGCACCTCGGCCGGATTAGCCTGCTACAACGGGCATGTGCTGGAATGCTACGACCAAGATGAAACCAGAGGATCAAGAATCGCCGCCTCTTCCGATGGACGCATCTGGACCCTTTGCTATGATCCCTTTGGGAAAACCTACTTCGGCTATTTCAGCGACGGCAGCTATACTTCCATGGGACACCTGATGCCGCAGGATATTCGTGAGGAGCCTGTGACTGAAGTGATCTGGTCTGAAAAGGAGAAGGCCCTCCTGCTCTACACCAGCCATGCAATCCATGAAATCAAAGACGACCGGCACCGCCTTATACATATGACCCGCGATACCCTGTTTAAGGCCGGTGTCGTTTCCGGAGAGATCATTTTTGCAGAGTGTGCCGACCGGAATAATGTCAGGCTACTGGCCTATACGGATAGCCATTTGGAAGAGAAAGCCCACATAAGGAATCGACGGCTCAGGGGGAAAAACCTTCTGCCGGGAAAATTTATCTTTTCCGGGCCTTTCTGGTTTTTCCCCCTGGTTACCCTGGATCACGACAGGGTGGATTTTGAAGATCCGCACCCTAAAATTCACAAGAACTGCTTTTTAGTGGCCGAAGAAGGTGTGTCCTGGGTAGGTTCCGAAGAAGGACTGGTCATGATTTTTGGCAACGGCATCGAAACCTGGAACAGGGAAATTCTTCCCAATGTGTGGGGGATCATCGAAGATCATAGCGGGAATATCTGGTTTTCCTCCTACTTTACTGCTCTGAAAAGCTTTGACGGGAACCGGCTCACCAATTATCCCGACTTTAGGGTAAACAACGCAATGCTGAGCTACTATTTCCGGCCATCCGTTGATAAGCAGGGAAGGCTTTTCTTTCCATCGAGCCAGGGCATCATCCATTTTAACGGCACCCGGTACCGCCAGATCAGCAAATCCATCAGTCTGACTACTTTTTACGATCCCGAAAGGGAACTGCTTTGGAGCGGATCGCACCGGAAGGCGGAGGCGTATGACAAGAACCTGCGGTTGGTGCGCTCCATCGGAGAGCAGGAAGGGATGATCAATGAGCGGTTTGTGGTCTCCATCGCCAAGGACCGCCAGGGATGGACCTGGCTGGCCAATCTGGCCGGCATCTCCCGTTACCACTGGGATACCCGTCAGATCGTCAACTACAACCGCGCCAACGGTCGCCTGCCCGCCGAAGGGGTCCTCTCGGTTTACACCGATCCCATGGGAACCACCTGGATGGGAAGCACCAACGGCCTCCTCCAGTACGATCCCCTCACCGATTCCATCCGCACACTCAACCTCCCCGACATCACCGGACCGGTGAACTTCGTCACCTCCCTCGACTCCACCTGGCTGGTCTTCAGCCAGCCGGCAGGCATCTACCTCACCGACCTCAGGGCCTATTACCGTTCCGGCCAAATGAACCTCCGTTTCTACAACGAGGAAAACGGATTCATGGGCATCGAACCGGGCCAGGATGGTGCTTTCGTGGATTCCCGCGGAAACCTCTGGATGACCACCGGCACCGAGGTGGTGCGCCTGGACCCGCGACAGCTTGATACCACCTCCGATACCCTCCGGATCAGGGTCTCTTCCTGTAATGGCCAGTTATTGCCTTACCAAACCAGCGATCTGATCCTGCCCCGGAACTCCCTCAACGCCATCCTGACCTTCGACGCCATCTGCTTCAACCGGCCCAGGCCCGTTCAGTACTCCTGGAGGATGGCAGGCCGGGGCAGGGAGAAGAGCTGGTCTGACTGGAGTGAAAACGATTATGTGGTGCTCTCAGGGCTCTCCCTGCGTAAAAACGTCATCGAGGTAAGGGCCCGCATCCCCGGGTTACCGCTGAAGGCACCAGCATCCACCCTTTTTATCCTGGAAACCCGCGTGGCCCTGTGGCGTCAGGCCTGGTTCTTCCCCGCCCTTTTCGGACTGGTCACCTTCCTCTCCCTGGTCACCCTGGTCCTCCTCCTCCGTACCCACACCCGGATGGCCCTGGCCAACCGGCAGGCCAAAAAATTCCAGGTCCAGGCCATTCAATCGCAGATGAACCCCCACTTCATCTTCAACGCCCTGGCTTCCCTGCAAACCATGATCCTGCAGGCTGACCCACGCAAAGCCAATGACTACCTGGTCAAACTGGCTGCCCTGATCAGAGGATTTCTCGAGAGTTCGCTGGCTACCGGCTACCTCAAGGGGGATAACCATTCAGGGGAGGTCCCCCTCAAAGAAGAACTCGGCATCCTGAACCATTATATTGACTTCCAACAACTTATCTACCCCGGAAGATTCACCTACCAGCTCACCATCGATCCGTCGATCGATCCCGCATCCCTGACCATCCCCCCGATGCTCATCCAGCCCTTCGCCGAAAACGCCATCCGCCATGGGCTCCTCCAGAAGAAGGGCGAGGGCCACCTGAAAGTTACCATCCGCAGGGGCGACTCCGGAGAAGCCATCATCACCATTGAAGACGATGGGATCGGCATCGAAAAAAGCCGCTCCATCCATAAAAAATCACCGATGAGATATGTCTCCCGCGGAAGGGAACTCACCCTGAACCGGATCAAACTGATGAACGAAACCGGATACCATATTTCTGTCGACACCCGAAGCTCAGACCTGGGCACTACCGTAACCATTCATATCAAGAACCATGGAGAATAAGATCAAGGCCATCATTGCCGAAGATGTGGAGGCCTACCTGCAGACCATTGAAATGCTCATCGGAGAGGTAGCCCCGGAAATCACCATCGCCGGGAAAGCCTCCTCCCTGGCCGAAGCCGGCAGGGTCATCAGGGAGGTCAAACCCGACCTGCTCTTCCTCGACATCCAGTTTGAGGAGGAAGGGGCCACCGTCTTCGATCTGCTCGACCGTTTTCTGGCCGAGGGCCCCCTCCCCTTCCGGGTCATCTTTATCACTGCCCACCTGGAACCAGGATATTATGCCAGGGCTTTTGACTTCGGCGCCCTTCACTTTCTGGCCAAACCCATCGATAAACAAAAACTCAGGGAAGCCATTGACCGTGTGGCCACCACCAGATTTTCTTCCGCTCTCTCTTTTTCAACGGAACCCGTATTATCTCCCGAAACCCCTGCCACTCCCGAAACCCCTGCCCCTCCGGGAACTGACACCTCTTCTGACCTGGTACGCCAGCTCAGGGAACTCCGGCAACTCGTACATGCCCCCAATAAACCCGGGAAAATAGTCATCGAAGGACTGCAATTCAATGAAGTGGTGGAAATCGGAAAAATTGGGGTGTTGGAAGCTTCCGGCAGATATACCCATATTACGCTGAACGACGGGAAAACCTATACCGCCAGCCAGAACCTGGGACTCTTCGAAAAGAAACTGATCGAGTTTCCCCGGTTCGTGCGTATCCACCACAATAAAATCATCAATGTCGATTATGTGAGGCGCTTCTCCCGGAAAGAGAGAAATATCGAAATGGTGCCCCCCTTCGGCAGCCATGCCGCCTCCAAGGAGCGGTTCCGCGAATTCCTTCAGGCCATTGAGACGTAAAAAATCTTAAATCTTAAGTCTTAAGTCTTGAATGAGGAGTCGGGAATCCTGAGTCTTGAATGGGGAGTCGGTCTAGTTGCGCGATACGGAGTAGATTTCGTCGATGATAGGCTTGTATTTGGCGGCCACCACATTACGGCGCAGCTTCAGGGTGGGTGACAGCTCCCCGGTGGCCGGCGTCCACTCATCACAGACCAGCCTGAAACGCTTGATCTCCTCATGCAATCCCATGGTTTTGTTGATCAGGATCACCTCCTGCTGTATCTTGGCCACCACCTCGGGGATCTGCACCAGTTCCTGGTTGTTCTCAAAGTGGACGTGGTTTTCGGCACACCAGTCGTGCAGCAGTACGAAGTTGGGCACGATGAGCGCTGAGGCGAACTTCTCGCCGGCACCGATCACCATCGCCTGATCAATGAGCTCAGAGGCTTTCAGTTTGTTCTCAATCATCTGCGGAGCAATGTATTTTCCACCTGACAGCTTGAACATCTCCTTCTTGCGGTCAGTGATCTTCAGGTATTTACCCTCCTCAAAAGTACCGATATCGCCCGTGTGAAACCACCCGTCTTCATCGATCACTTCGGCAGTCATCTCGGGAGCCTTGTAATAACCCATCATCACTCCGGGTCCCTTGCAGAGGATTTCGCCATCTTCGGCGATCTTCACCTCAAAACCCTCGAGGACCGTTCCCACGGTGCCGATTTTCATTTCCCGGGTAGCCGGGTTGTTCACGGCAATCACGGGAGAGGTTTCGGTCAAGCCATACCCCTCCACATTCATTATGCCGGCCATTCCCAGGGTACGGGCTATCTGCGGCTGCAATGCCGCGCCCCCTGAAACGGCGTATACCAGGTTGCCCCCCAAAGCCTCCCGCCATTTCGAATAGATCAGCTTGTCGGCAATGCGGAGCTTCAGCCGCATCAGGGGGGAATAACGCTTGTTGTATTCAAAGTGGCGGGTCAGATGCATCGCCCAGAAATAGAGCACCTTCTTAATCCCCTTCAACTCCTTCCCCTTGGCCACAAAACCGTCGTACACCCGTTCGAGCAACCGCGGCACCGAGTTGAACATATGCGGCTTGATCTCTTTCAGGGCTCCGATGATCTGTCCCAGGTTACCCACATAATAAATGCCCATCCCCTTGTATTGGAAATGGTAATTGACGCTCCGCTCATAGACATGACACAGGGGCAGGAAGCTGATCACCCGGTGTTCCCTGCCCAGATGGTGCATTTTCGAATGCGCCGTGAAATTGGAGACCAGATTGCGGTGAGACAGCATCACCCCTTTGGGCACCCCCGTGGTTCCGGAGGTATAAATAATGGTCGCCAGATCTTCAGGCTTTACTTCAGCCATGATCTTCTCCAACCGGGGTTCCAGCGCCTCCCGGTTCTTGTCCCCTACGGCCATGATCTCCCCGTAATACGGGCACCCCGCCACCTCCTCAAAGGCATAGATCTCCTTCAGCGACGGAATCCGGTCCACCACCGGCTTGAGCTTTTCGTAGAGTTTGGCATCGCCCACAATCATATACCGGGCCCCTGAATGCTTCAAAATATAATTGTACTCCTCCTCTCCGATGGTCGGATAGATGGGCACATGCACAGCTCCCACCATCGCCAGCCCCATATCAACAAAATTCCACTCGGGCCGGTTGTTGGTCACCGTGGCGACCTTCTCCCCTCGCCCTACGCCCATGGCCAGCAATCCCAACGCAAACCGGCGCGAATTCCGCACATACTCCTCCGTTGAATAGGTGTACCACGCCCCCCCCTTCTTGCCCCCCAGGGCATCGGGACGGGGAAAATCGTTTAGTATGCGTTCGAGGAGATCAAACGTGCGCGTTACTTCTTTACTCATTGCCTTTGATTCTATTTTTTCCTTCTCGTTGGAGCTGCAAATATAGGGAATACCCCCGCTTGCTATTCCAATTCCGGAGTAGTCAAAACCCCTCCGGCATTATTTAAATCAAATCTAAATAATACCTAAATAACTGGATTTTATTATCTTACGATTCAATAAATCGAATTTCTGATTGATATATTCCACTATTCTTCCCTCCGGAATCACCCCGTGACCTCATTCATCCCGGGCAGGCACCGCCTGTTCAACACTTCGGGCCCGGCCTACCCTCATCCGTAGCCGCGGCCTATTCCGTAGCCCCGAAACCCGGCAACGGATGGCCGGACGGACGGGCTGATCCGGAGCGAGCAACTTCGCTCCCCTGCCGGGCTCTCTTGCCGAAACTGCTCCCCCGGGAAAGGTCAGGGCAGTGGCGAGGAAGCTGTTCACCCCCCCCCGTTGCGGGCCTCTGCTCCCCCAGGTAGGACAGGGCTGGAGCTGGCCACAGCAACCGGTTATTCCCCGGTCAATGAGGGACACGGCTTGAGCTGGCCGATGCAACCGGTTATTCCCCTGACAGTGAGGGCCACTGCAAGAAGCAGGTTCACAACACCTGGCGTTCCTTTATTCCCCCAGGAAGAGCAGGGCCTTGGCAATGGCAGCATCCAGTCCGGCCGCCTCCTTGCCCCCTGCCGTGGCATAAAAAGGCTGGCCTCCGCCACCCCCTTTGATCTCCTTGCCGGCTTCCCTGACAATCTTGCCTGCATCGAGGCCCCGTGCTTTCACCACCTCATCGGCAATCATCACGGTAAGCAGCGGCTTGCCCTCGATTTCGGCCCCCAGCACCAGGAACAACCCGGGGACCTCCCCCTTGAGCTGGTAGGCCAGGTCCTTGACCCCCTGCGCCGACCCCAGCGCGGTCCGCCCGGCAATGATGGTGACATCGCCCACCTTACGGGCCGTCCGCTTCAGCTCCTCCTTCACGCCGGCAACCTCCTTCTTTTCGAAGTCGGAAACCTGCTTTTTCAGCTTCTCGTTCTCTTCCATCAGGGCTGTCACCGACAGCTTCAGCTCACGGGTCTGACCGAACAGAGCTCTGGCCTCGGCCAGCTCCTGCAACTTCTCCCTCAGGTATTCATCGGCTTTCTCACCCGTGATGGCCTCGATACGCCGGACTCCCGCCGAGATGGCACTCTCCGAGAGAATGATGAACTGACCGATCTGTCCGGTACTGCCGACATGCGTTCCGCCGCACAGTTCAATCGACTCGCCAAAGCGGATCACCCGCACCGACTCCCCGTATTTCTCGCCGAAAAGGGCGATGGCCCCCATGGCCGTCGCCTCCCCGAAGGGCACCTCATCCATCTCCTCCTGCGTCAGGTTCCGGCGGATCATCGCGTTGACCCGTTTCTGCACCTCTTCCAGCTCTTCAGAACTCATCTTTCCGAAGTGGGAAAAGTCAAAACGCAGATAGTCGGGGTGCACCAGCGACCCCTTCTGCTCCACATGGGTGCCCAGCACCTCACGCAGGGCATGGTCGAGAAGGTGGGTCGCCGTATGGTTACAAGCCGTGCGGCGCCGCTGGCTCTCGTGGACCACCGCCATCACCGGCGCCGAAGGATCAGCCGGCAGCGATTCCGTGATATGTACAATCAGGTTATTGTCCTTGCGCGTATCCGTCACCTTCACCCTCTGCCCGTTGCTCTCCAGGTACCCCGTGTCTCCCACTTGTCCGCCCGACTCGGCATAAAAGGGGGTCTTCTCCAAAACCACCTGAAAAAAGGATTTATTCTTCTGGCTTACCTTGCGATAGCGGGCAATCCGCGTGGAAGTCGCCGTCTCACGGTAACCCGTGAAGACCACCTTGTCGGCACGATAGACTTCCACCCAGTCATCGGTTTCCTGGACGGCGGCATGGCGCGACCGCTCCTTCTGAACCAGCATCTCGCGGTCAAAACCGGCCGCATCCACCGTCATCCCATTCTCACGGGCGATCAACTGGGTGAGGTCGAGGGGGAAACCATAGGTATCGTAAAGCAGGAAGGCATCCCTGCCCTGAATCTCTTTTTCTCCATCTCCGGAAGCTCTGGCCATCAACTGTTCCAGGAGCCTGATACCGGTATCGAGGGTACGCAGGAAGCTCTCTTCTTCCTCGCGGACCACCTTCTCAATGAGGGATTGCTGGGCCGCCAGCTCCGGAAAGGCTTCTCCCATAGTCTGCCGCAGCACTTCCACCAGCCGGCAGAGGAAAGGCTCCCTGAAATCCAGGAAGGTGTAGCCATAACGAACGGCCCTTCGGAGGATACGCCTGATGACATAGCCCGCCTTGTTGTTCGACGGCAGTTGCCCGTCGGCAATGGCAAAGGAAACCGCCCGCAGATGGTCGGCGATCACCCGCATGGCAATGTCGGCTTTCGGCTCGTCGCCGTAACGGCGGCCTCCCAACCGGGCAATCTCCCCGATGATATTCTGGAAGATATCGGTATCGTAATTCGACTTCTTGCCCTGGATGACCATACAGAGCCGCTCAAAACCCATGCCCGTGTCGACATGACTCGCCGGCAGGGTCTCTAACTGGCCGTTGGCCTTCCTGTTGTACTGGATGAAAACCAGATTCCAGATCTCGATCACCTGCGGATGATCATGGTTCACCAGTTCATGCCCCGGGACCCGCTGCCGCTCGGCTTCATCACGCATATCAACATGGATCTCCGAACAGGGACCGCACGGACCACTGTCGCCCATCTCCCAGAAATTGTCTTTCTTGTTGCCGTTGAGAATGCGTCCTTCCGGCAGGTACTGGCCCCATAAACCGGCGGCCTCTTCATCACGCTCCAGTTGCTCCGAAGCATCCCCCTCGAAAACCGTCGCGTAAAGCCTGTCGACCGGAATCCCCAGTCGTACAGTCAGCAACTCCCACGCCCAGTCAATGGCCTCCTTCTTGAAATAATCACCAAACGACCAGTTGCCCAGCATCTCGAACATCGTGTGATGATAGGTGTCCAGTCCCACCTCCTCCAGATCGTTGTGCTTCCCCGATACCCGCAGGCACTTCTGGGTATCGGCCACCCTGTGCCATTTGGCCGACTCATTGCCCAGAAAAATATCCTTGAACTGGTTCATCCCCGCATTGGTGAACATCAGCGTGGGATCATTCTTGACCACCATCGGGGCTGAAGGCACTACCTGGTGCCCCTTCTCCGCGAAAAAAGCGAGAAATGCAGACCTTATCTCTTTACTATTCATAACCTTATGTGTACAATTCTGAATGAAAAAGTTGTTAAAAAATATTAAACGACCCCCGAAAAGGGTGTTTCCAATAGCGCAAATATTACTTTTGTGTCCTGATTAATTGATATTTTCATAAAATTTTGCAAATTTATGCGAAATAATTCATTCTGCCGGAGCCGGATGAATTAAAATAGTAAACCTTAATATGGCCAAAAGAAAGTACCGTTTTAATCCGGAATCCCTCAGTTATGAAGAACATGGGGTTTCGCTTAAAGAACAGTTGGGCCGCTTTGCCGCTTATTTCTCCAGCAGTCTGGCCTTCTCCGTGGTTCTGGTGATCGTGATCCTCAACTTCTATGACACCCCACAGTCCCGCACCCTCCGACGGGAAAACCAACGGCTGCTCACCCAATACAAATTGATGCAGAAGGATCTGGAGAATATCGAGAAAGTGCTGGCCGACATGCAACAGCGCGATGACAACATCTACCGGGTGATTTTCGAAACCGACCCCATTCCGGCCTCCATCCGCAATGCCGGCTTCGGTGGTGCCAATAAGTATGCCCACCTCGAAAACATGAACAATAACGAACTGGTTATCAATACCGCCCGCCGCCTCGATATCCTGTCCAAACAGGCCTATGTCCAGTCCAAATCGTACGACGAGGTGATGAAAATGGCCCTCGACAAGGAGAAAATGCTCGCTTCCATTCCGTCCATCCAACCGGTGAGCAACAAGGATCTTAAGAATACCGCCTCAGGATGGGGGTACCGTATCCATCCGGTGTATAAAATCCGAAAATTCCACTACGGGATGGACTTCACCGCCACCACCGGCACCGAAATTTATGCGACCGGCGACGGTACCGTCGAAGAAGCCACCAACGAACATTCGGGGTACGGCAACATGATCACCCTCAACCACGGCTATGGCTACAAAACCCTCTACGGCCATTTAAGCCGCTTCAACGTCAAACCCGGACAAAAGGTCAAACGGGGCGAAGTGATCGGCTATGTCGGCAGTACCGGCATCTCCACGGCCCCCCACCTCCACTATGAAGTCCATAAGAACGGAGAACCCGTCAACCCGCAATATTTCTATTATATGGATCTCACCCCACAGGAATACGAACGGATGCTCGCCATCTCCTCCAATATGGGACAAAGCTTCGACTAACCGTGCCCTATAAAGAACCCAAAATAGAAAAAGTATTCTTCACCATCAGCGAGGTCGCAGACATGCTGGGGGTGAGCACTTCCCTGATTCGATTCTGGGACAAGGAGTTCTCCATCATCAAGCTGCAGAAGAACAAAAAGGGAAACCGGATGTTCACCAAAGAAAACATCCAACAGCTCAAGGTCATCTATCACCTCGTCAAGGAGAAGGGCATGACCCTCAAGGGCGCGGAAGCCCTGCTGATGAAAAACAAGGTGGGAACCTCCCGGACCGGCGAAGTGGTCGAACGGCTCATCCACATCCGACAGCAACTGGCCGATATCCAGAAGGAACTGGAACACTCCCCGGAAACGGGAGACTGAGGGACT
>ERZ1645192.3437-NODE-3437-length-12889-cov-21.525791_pt1 | contig 12889 bp, 6 predicted proteins | sample MGYA00575354_ERZ1645192 | MGnify/ENA primary metagenome ERZ1645192 (study PRJEB40844, sample SAMN11349763) | freshwater sediment metagenome | isolation source: river sediment | host: Sediment | place: India: Faizupur Khadar , New Delhi | collected 2017-02-21 ... | reverse complement strand
GTCAAATCCTGCGCTGTGATCGGCCTTGATGGTGTTGTCGTCGAAGTCGAAGTGGATTATGGCCAGGGCCTGCCCAAAATGGCTATCGTCGGCCTGCCGGATGAAGCCGTCAAAGAAAGCCGCGAACGGGTCTATTCAGCCATCAAGAATGCCGGCTTTGCCTATCCGCGCCGTCCGCTGACGGTGAACCTTGCGCCAGCTTCCGTCCGCAAGGAAGGCCCGGCATTTGACCTGCCAATCGCGGTCGGGGTTCTAATCACCGAGGAACTGCTTGCTCCGGAACAAATTGAAGGGGCACTGTTGGTCGGTGAGCTTTCACTGGACGGCAGTCTGCGGCATGTCCGCGGGGTGTTGGCGATGGCTGCCCTGGCCCGCCAGGAAGGCTACCGCTGCCTGTACGTGCCCGCGGTAGACGCAGCTGAGGCGGCGCTGGTTCCCGATATTGAAGTCATCCCTGTCGAGAGTTTGGCCGCCCTCACCGCTCACCTGGACGGCAGCCAGCGAATCGCCCCAGCCCAACCCGGCCCGCCGCCCCAACCACAGCTCAGGAGTGAATATTTTACCGATTTCAGCGAGATTCGCGGTCAGGAACATGTGAAACGCGCTCTTGAAGTAGCGGCCGCCGGCGGGCATAACGCGCTGCTCTCCGGCCCGCCCGGTGCCGGCAAAACCTTGCTGGCGCGGGCACTGGTTTCCATCCTGCCGCCCCTCAGCTTAAGTGAGGCGCTGGAAGTCACCCGCATCTATTCCATCTGTGACATGCTGCCGGCAGATACGCCCCTGATTCAAAGCCGCCCATTCCGTGCGCCGCACCACACCATCAGCCACGCCGGCCTGGTCGGCGGCGGGCACCTGCCACACCCCGGCGAGATTTCACTGGCTCATCGCGGGGTGCTTTTCCTGGATGAGCTCCCCGAGTTTGGGCAGCGATTGTTGGAAGTGCTACGCCAGCCGGTCGAAGATAAAACCGTCACGATCAGCCGCGCCAACGGCTCCCTGACTTTTCCGGCCAACTTTATGCTGATTGGGGCGATGAACCCCTGCCCCTGCGGTTATTACGGCGACACACTGCGCCAGTGCACCTGCGCCCCCTCAGCCATCACAAATTATCAAAAACGCATTTCCGGACCCCTGTTGGACCGAATCGACATCCATGCCCACGTTCCGCGGGTGGATTTTCAAAAATTGAGCGGGCAGCGCCAGGGCGAACCCTCCGCAGAAATCCGTGTGCGGGTGCAAGCGGCGCGCGAACGCCAACTCAGGCGCTTTACGGGGACGCATCTGATGGCGAACGCGGATATGTCTCCGGCCGAGATCCGACAATACTGCCAGCTGGATGAAGCCGGTAACAGCCTGATGAAAGTCGCCGTCCGCCAGATGCAGCTGACTGCCCGCGGATACCACCGCGTGCTCAAACTGGCTCGCACCATCGCTGACCTTGCGGGTGAAGCGCAGATCTCGCAAACCCACCTGGCAGAAGCGTTGCAGTATCGCGCCAAAACCATCGAAGGCTGACGGCTTCGCCTTTCGCGCCCGATTTGCCTCCCGGATTTAACCCGTTATGCAACCCTCACTTGCGGCCAGGTATGACCCAACGGTGTTATATAATATTTGCAGTAACCTGTTCAAAAAAGGAGTTCAGATGACTGTTTCATTGGAGAGCAAGGTCGGTGAGATCTTAAAAAACAAAAAGGCGGTCGAGGTCCTGGAAAAATACGTCCCCGGGATCACAAAGAACCCAATGCTGGCGCTAGCCAAAGGCATGACCCTGAAGAATGTGCTTGCTATGCCTCAGGTCAAGCAATACGGAATCACGCAGGAGATGATCACCAAAGTGATAGATGAGATCAATCAGGCAGATTGACGCCGCTGGGTCTCAAGAATAGATTCAGCCTGCCAGATGGCGCGCTGAAAAAGATCAATCTTTTTGAAGTTGGGCTGCTACGATCGCGAACCCGATAAGGCAAGAAACCCCGCTCACGCGGGGTTTCTTGATTAGGAATATGAGCGTTAGGCGATATGTTTCTCTTCAAAATCGCGCAGGAAGTTCACCAACGCTTCGACCCCTTCACGCGGCATGGCGTTATAGATTGAGGCGCGCAGTCCGCCAACAGATTTGTGGCCCTTCAGGTTGTCAAAACCGGCGGCCTTGCTTGCTGCAACAACCTCAGCGTCCAGCTCAGCGCTCTGGGTCACGAAGGGCACATTCATCAGCGAGCGGTACTTTTTCTCCACCGTCCCATGGAACATCTCGCTGCTGTCGAGGAATTCATACAGCAGCGCGGCTTTCTCCTGGTTCATGCGCTGCATCACTTCCAACCCGCCTAAACCCAATACGTACTTGAAAACCTTCCCACAGACATAAATCGCCCAACAATTGGGGGTGTTGTAAAGCGAGTCATTTTCGGCATGCGTGTCAAAGCGCATATACGTGGGAACTTTGGTGTCCAGATCCTTGCGGATGAGATCCTCGCGCACGATAACAATCGCCAGTCCGGCTGGCCCAACGTTTTTCTGGACGCCGGCGTAAATCAGACCATATTGGCTGACGTCGCAGGGCTGCGAGATAAACATCGAGGATTGATCCGACACCAGCGGCTTCCCCTTTGTATTGGGCAGCTCTTGGTAGGTGGTTCCATGAATGGTTTCATTCTCGCAGATGTAGACATAATCGGCATCTGGCGCGATTGCCAAATCTGACACATCCGGAATGTAGCTATAATTTTTATCCTCGCTGGAAGCAACCAGGTTGATCTTCCCGTACTTTTTAGCCTCCGAATAAGCTTTCTTGGACCAGTTGCCGGTGACGAGGTAATCTGCAACGCCATTCTTCATCAGATTCATCGGAATGGCAGCAAATTGCAGGGTGGCCCCGCCTTGAATGAACAAAACCTTGTAATTGGCCGGAATGGTCATGAGCTGGCGTAAATCAGCTTCGGCCTCATGCAAAATATTCTCAAAGACCTTGCTGCGATGGCTCATTTCCATGACGCTCATCCCAGAACCGCGGTAGTTCAGCAGTTCATCCCGCACTTCCTCCAGCACCGGTTGGGGCAGCATGCTGGGTCCAGCAGAGAAGTTGTACACACGTCCGTAATCCATCATTTCGTCTTAGTCTCCTTTTTGATCCGATGGCATTCCAATTGGTCTTGCTGCAGGCACATTTTCTCCGGGTAAAATGGTGAGCATACCAGGAGTTTGTTTATGTCTAAATCCTAACCCGCCTTCGGTTTCAGGTCAAGCATTCTCACTGATTTTGAGCAGGTAACGCATTGGGGAGCTGGGTTATGCTCCTAAAAAATGGATCAGCCGCCACCGTTTATAATGGCTGCATGGCTCGTACGGTAAGAGGCCAGGCCAAAACCTGGCAATTAATGGAAGTGATCGGCAAAGGCGACGCCGGCGAGGTGTTGCGGGTAAAACCTGAACTGGGCGATTTGGCAGCAGTGATGAAGCGCCCGGTACAAAACGTCTCCGGCGGCACGATTGTGCGCCAGGCCCTTCAAATTGAAATCGAAGGTAAAGTGTTGGCCCAGCTGAATGGCCTTCAAGCCCGGCGCAGCGGCCTGACCATCCATACCCCCCTGCTGCTTGACCAAAGCATCAGCGGAACTTCTGGCACTGCTGGCCTGTTCATTGTCAGTGAAGAAATTCGCGGGGCATCCATTTCTACACTGCTCAAGCAGCTCTTCCAGGAGGAAGAGAAAATCTCGCAGGTGTTGGTCCTGAAAGTCCTCAACGGGCTTTTTGAGCTGCTGCGCCAGGTTCATCAGCGCGGCATCATCTGGAACGATGTCAAGATGGACCACATCTTTTGGGAAAGAGAGAGCGATACCCTATCCTTCATCGACTGGGGTAACAGTCTGTTCATTAATGCCAGCGCTCCATCAGGCAGTATTGATCCGGCTTTGGACTACGCGCAGTTGATCACGGAGGGAGCTTCATTTCTCAAGCAAACCGCCCCCGATCTGCTGCGCGAGCTGGATTGGCCAACCAATGGCGCAGCGCTCACCAGCCAGGAAATTGAAGCCCTTCATCTGCGCGTTGAATACTTTCAGACCATTCTTTCAATGCGTGTTGTGGATTATCAAATCCAGCTGCAAAAATTCACAACCCATTTAAACAGCGCGGATGCTCTGGCTTCCGCTTTCAAGATCGTGGATCTTTTGGACCGGTTGGGTGTCCGTGTGGAGACATCCAACTTGCTTCAGGCCGCCTCCCGGCTGGCTGTGGAAGAAGTACAGGTTGGAAACTGGTCCGAGGCGCAGCGCATTGCCGCCATGCTGCCCGGCCAGGATCGTACCAGCCCCAACTCGCCATGGAAACTGGCAGGCGAACTGTTCCGCCTTGCAGGCCTGCAAAGCAAAGCCAACCTTTCCCGCATGCTTACCGCCATCCTGCAGCAAGATTGGCCGCTGGCAGCCTGGCAGCTGGCGGATTCCGGTTTGGATGAAGGTTCGCAGCAGCAAATGCTTCAGGCATTGCGTCAGGCAGGCCTTCCCGCTGCGATCGCCAGCCGGCAGCCGCGTGCCCTCCTTCAAGAAGTGTTAACTACCCTGGATCACGAAATTGAAGCCCAAAAACAGCTCCCCCAGGGCGAAGCCAGCTTGGCACCCCTGGAAGAACTGGCAGAAAGGCTGGCGGGTCTCCATCTGACCTGGGGCACCCTGTCAGCTGGCGAACAGCTGGGAGACAGTCTTTTGGCCTTGCGAGAAGCGCTCGGGGCTGCCGCAGAAAGCGGGTTGGAAATGCCAGCTGAACTGCCCAGAGTCATTACAGCTCTGCTGGGCAGCGTACGCTCAGTTTACCAGGCCTGGCTGGCCGAAGACCTTGAAGCCGCCCGCCAGGCACTGCTTTATTTGCTTTTGGCCGACCCCGAGCAAAGCGCTGCGCGCGATATCTATTTGGGCCTGATCGAGGTTCAAAACTGGAATACCGATCTGACAGCCGGACCGCACGAAGACGAGACCGTAAACCATTTCGGTATGCGCCTCCTTTCGGCCCAGCCCAAAGTCATCCAACATTTGGGGCTGACCCCATGGCTGGAACAGCGCTTGCAGATGGCTGAGCTTATTTCGGAGGCACGTGACCTTGAAGACCTCCGCCAACTGGCGCAAGCTGAAAACTGGCCTTTGGAGTGGCTGGAATATCGCAGCCTGGCCCTGGACCTTCCGGATGCACAAACTCGCTCCCAGCCCCTAAGCCCAGACGCACAGGCCGCATTGGACCAATTTCATCTGGCGCTGCGGCTGGGAGAGGATCCTCAGGCTTCCCTGGAACAAATCCATCAGCTCCTGCCAGACTTCCACTCCGGTTACAGCCATCTGGCCATTGCCTTCGCAAACGCATTTTCCAGCATTGCTACCGAAAAAGACTTGCCTTCCCTGGCCAGCTTTCCGGAGGCCGATCAGCAGCGCATCCAAGAATCGCTGCTGGCGCTGCAGCGCGTCCGCCAGTGGATTGACGGTGACCCACAGCATTTCTCTGCTCCTACCAAAAAGTCGAGCGGCGGCAGCTGGGCAATTTTGGATTGGACCTCTCAAGCAAATCAGGAGTGGAAAGCCACCGCACTGCCGGTGCTGACCAATATCAGAAAGAAAAAATGGGGTGCGCTCGCCCTGGAAGGCAGTGCGTTGGGCAGTTTCAGCTTCCTGCGGGAAGTTGCGCGTGCTCTGGCCGACTTTCAAAAAACCTGGGATAAGATCGCTTATCAGGGGGTTTACCCTGAGGCCATCCAAACCCTGGTTCAACGAATTACTTCCGCGCACGAGGTCTACTTTAGCGGCTGGCAAGCGCTGGAACATCACCCCAACCCGGCCATGCGCTGGGTCATCCAGACCAACCAGATGCTCTTCAGCAGCGTCAATCAGACCCTGGCACAAATCACCCGCCAGCTTCGCACTGCTGTGCAGGCGGCACTCGTCTTGCGCCAGCCGGAGAGCGCCCGCACGCGCTTAGCCCAAAACAGTGCCGCCGACCTGATGTATGCACTCGTCCAGCTTGAAGAAATAAGCCAGCCCATTGATCCCAAACGTTCTGTGATCCGTGACTGGCAGAAGCAATACCTGCACTTGCTCACGCTCACCGATCCGGATGCCATTCGTAAGGAAATTGAAGCACTGGAACCGATTCATCCGCTGCTGCCCTGGTTGGATGAACTGGTCAGGCGCGATACCGGTTACTTTGACTTCCCTGACCAGCGAAAATGGTAAAATATCACCGTTTAAGTTAGGAACCAATTAGCAATGAAAGAAGAAAAATTAGATGCCCGCAGCGGGCTTTTTCTGGCCGAACCGCTGGATACGTGGCTGTCGGCCAGCCAACAGGATTTTGCCGTCCCCGAAGCCGGCGGCTCTTCTGCCCGGGTGTTCTTGCTCAAGAATACATCCGGCCCCTCACCTTACCGGCGCGACCCAGCCTTCAAAGTGATGCGGCATGACAAAATTGCATATGCCCGACCGCTTTTCCTGGAAGAGTACCGCATTCTGGCCGGTTTAAAAGGAAGTGAAGCCCTTACGCCGATGCTCCAGGCGGGCTTCCTCAAAACCGAAGATGGCAGCACCTGGCCGGCCGAAGTCGCACCGCTTTCCAAAGCCCTGGAACAGCAGGGTGAGGCTGCGCGTTTGCGCGGAAGCCTGGTACTGTTCGAACCGGATGAAATCGATGACCTGCTCGATCAATTTGAAGAGCGCCTTGCCGATCAATGGCTGCCATTTCTGATTTTGGAGCGGCGTTGGGAGGATAATCTCTACCTCTTGTGTGATGCGGGTTACACCCGCGGCGAGTTCCTGCATAACTTAAGCATGAAGCAGGTGCTGCAGATCGCTTTGCAAATTTGTGACATGCTCGAAGCCGCACACAGCCGTGGCGCAACGTACCTTGATCATAAGCTGCTTCATTATTACTGGAACAATTTCCGCCAAAAAGTGGTGATGATCGACTGGAATATTGGCCACTGGATGCCTGACAAATTTTCGGCCGAGGTCCAGCAGGCTGACCTGATCCAATTCAGCTCGCGCGCGCTGCACCATCTTTTCACTGGTCGTCAGGCGCCAGGCACGGTTGCAGTCGGGCCAAACCGTCCGGAAGATATCGCCAATTCCCCGACACGCTACAAAGCCTCTTATTCTTATGACGTCCAAAACCGCCTCAACCCGGAAGAGATCAAGTTTCTCGAAAAGGCCGTAGACGGTGGCTTTGGCTCTGCCGGCGAAATGAAAGAAGCACTGCAGATGCTTCTTCGTAAACGCTCCTAAGACTATTACCGCCTATGGCGGAATGAAAGGATTTCAATGATCTTCGATCTCATTGAAAAAGCCAACCATGTACTCGCACAAAGTCATCCCAGTGATGAAGACTTGGCTCAGGTAGAGAGCTCGCTTTCCACCTTCCTGGAAGCACTGGCCACCCATCGGATCAGCGAAGAGGTCAGTATGGATGACCTTGAAGAAGCCAACCGCTTGCTGCAGGCCATCCGCCGGGAACGCAGCCGCCGAACCGCCGGTTCTGCGCCTTCGCCCTCCTCCCCGCCGGCAGCTGCCGCCCCGGATGCTGAAAGCCGAGGTGGTTCAGCAGCTGCTTCTCAACCCCCGCTAACACGCAGTTCCTTGCGCGGCGCGGATAGCCGCTCGGATTCAGCCACAGACCCATTGCGCAAATTCTTCACATCAGCGCATGACCCTGAGGCTGAGCAGCTGATGGACGAGGCTGAAGAAGCCTTCTACAAAGGCAGCTATCAGACTGCAATCCCCCTCTATGAAAAAGTCATCGCCATTGAACCGGGCTGGACCAGAGCGCAGGAGCATCACGACGAAGCCGAAGAATATCTTCGCTCCGGAAATATCCCTTCCGTCGCGCTGCCGCCCGAGGCTGGCAAAGCTTATGGTAAAGCTCAAAGCGCAGCCCGCGTTTTCCGTTACCAGGTTGCCCTCAACTATCTGGATGAAGCTTTCGAACACCTTCAGGAAGCTGGCATCAAGCGTTGGCGTGAAGGCGAAGAACTGCGGCATGACCTCGAAAACCAGATGCAAGCCTACGATGTTTATCGCGAAGGACTCAACCTGCTTTCGCAGGGTGACCTGCCGGCTGCCCTTGGCAAGATCCAAACGGCTGCCAGTGCTGTCGCCATTCCGGAGTACATTGATAAGGCCGCCGAAGTCCGCGCAGACATCGCCGCGCTGGAAGAAGTCAGTGATGTCGTCAGCCTAAGTGGAAAAATCCCACCGGAAAAGCTGGCGGATTCCAAGGCCAAACTCGAGCGCATTCGCATGAAGTACGGAGAAATCTCCCAGATCAGCCGTCTGCGGAACCGGCTGGACATGTTAATTCCGGCGACGATTCAATCGCTCTTAGATAACACCCAACGTTTGCAGCAAGAAGCCATGACCGCGCCTACAGCTGCGCTGGCCAGGCAAAAAATTGCCGGCGCACGCGAAAATTTGGACCTGCTGCGGCAGCTGGACGCGTACGACTCACAGAGTCTGGCGCTCGAAAATCAGATCAGCACCCTCGAAGCAGAGATTGGCACCCATGAAGACGCCTTGGACCGGGCTGAGGAGGCTCTCAAGAACGGCAGCGCTGTGTTTAACCCGGCGGTGGTGCGCATCAGCCGGGCTGCCAGCCGGCGCTTCCCGCAGGACCCACGCGTCTTAAAGATCCGTCGGGCGCTCCTCCCCACGTACCTGATCGGCGGAGCCGGGCTTGTTCTGCTGGCTGCATTAATCATTACCGGCATCGTGATGGCCTCCCGCGCGATTTCGGCCGCAGCCTACGAGCGCAATCTGGCAAAGACTCCAACCGTGACCCCTACCGCAACCATCACGCTTACCCCAACGATTACTCCGACACCCACCCAGACGCTAACGCCGACGCCAGACTATTCACCGACACCCACCCGGACCGTAACCCCCACCCCGATCCTCAACGGGGTGACGCTGCGGGACGTTTGGGCGCGCAATGGCTGCTACGAAAACTATACCGCCACAGGCCGTATTCCCGCAGGGGTCACGCTCACGCTGCTCCCGATGGCTGAACCGCGCTTTGACAACTTTAACCGGGAATGTGTACTGGTGGAATTCCGCGGCAATGGCTTCGCGATCATCGGCTATGTTTTAATGATGGACATTACCACACCATGAGAAACCGCCAGATTCAACCTATAATGATATGCATCTCAGACCGCCAATGGAGATTGTATAATCTATGGATATGCCAGAACCAGTGAATGAAGATTTTGACGCGCGCTACCAGGAGTCGTTAGACTGGCTGTATAGCTTCGTTGATTTCAGCATGAAGCGCCACGTAGATGACACGCATCGTTTTTTCAAGCTTGATCGGATGCGCCATCTCATGGACCTGATGGGCCACCCCGAAGCGCGTTATCCGGTGGTGCACGTGGCCGGAACCAAAGGCAAAGGCTCCACCGCCGCGCTGGTCGCCGGCGTGTTGCAAGCCGCCGGTTACCGGGTCGGCTTGTACACCTCTCCGCATCTTCAGGAGTTTACCGAACGCATCCGTGTTGACGGGCAGGAAATCGACAAGCAGTCGCTGGTCCGGATTTGTGATCAGCTGCGCCAGTTAACCAGCCAGGTGGCCGACATCACCACCTTCGAGCTGACCACCGCCCTGGGCTTTCAATATTTCGCTGAACAAAAAATTGATTTCGCGGTGGTGGAAGTGGGTTTGGGCGGCCGGCTCGATGCCACCAATGTGGTGGACCCACTCGTCTCCATCATTACACCAATTTCATACGACCACACCGCTGTTTTGGGGAATACGCTGACTGAAATCGCCTGGGAAAAAGCAGGCATCATCAAGCCTGGCCGGCCGGTGGTTTTCTCCCCGCAGGTGGCTGAAGCCGAAAAAGAACTGATTCGCGTCGCTATCGAGCGCGGCTCCCCTTATGTATTGGTTGATGAAAGTTACCGCTATAAGTGGCTTAGCCTTACACACCATTCCCAAACCTTTCAGCTGCAGAAAAATGGCGTGCTCACATCGCTGACTGGCGGCAGTCTGGTAGACCCGCCACTGAAGCTGACAACGCACCTTTTGGGTTTTCACCAGATTCAAAATGCCGTCAGCGCCGTCGCCGCCCTGGATCTCATCCGGCAGGCGGGTTTCACCTTGAAACCTGAAGATGTGCAAGCCGGCTTTCGGCAGGTAGTCTGGCCGGGCCGCTTTGAAGTTCTGCGCAGCTGGCCGCCGGTCGTGATCGATTCCGCGCACAACGGCGCATCCATGGAGGTGTTGGCAAAGGCACTGGATGATTACTTCCCTGGTTGGAAGTTTTTACTGGTACTTGGGATTTCAGCTGACAAACAGCTCGATGACATGCTGCAGGCTATCATGCCGCACGTCGAGCAAGTGATTACGACCCAATCCACCCATCCACGCGCCAAAGACGCCAAAGAATTGGCCAGTCTGGTGGAACCATACGGCAAGCCGGTTCGCGGCATCGCCCCGGCTGAAGAAGCGCTGGCTGAGGCTCTGCGCCTGGCAGGCGATAACACCGGTATTGTGGTTGCCGGCAGCGTATTCATTGCAGCGGCCGCCCGTGCCATTTGGCCGACCATCTACCAACCACCTAAAAAAGATGATGGGCGAATGCTGTCATCCCTTGATGAGGAATAACAATATGGATCAAAACGAATTTTTCACCCCTTCAGGCTCAGCAGGCGCTGAGGGTTTTACCGGTACAGCCAATATGGAGCAATTCAACCGAATCCATAATCGCAAACCTGACAGCCGGGGTCAGTTTGAAGCCCCCTTCGCATTTTTGCAGGAACAAATCATCTTCCCTAACATGGTGGTCGCAGTGGAGATGGAAATGGGTTCAGGCGCCTTGGAAAACGTTCTGGCCGCCTTGGAAGAGAAAAGCACCATTATTGGGGTCTACTTTGACCCCGAGAACGATTCCAATTACATACCGGTGGGCATCGAAGCGGCCGTTGGCTCCATCACGCCTGTCAGTGGGGAACACGTCAAGGTGCTTCTTCAGGGACGCCGCCGCGTCACGATTGAAGAGCTAAGCTTTGCGAATGACAAAGCCAGCGTCGTGGCCAAGCCCGCCCGCGAAAGTGCGCGTAAAACCGAAGAGACACTGGCTAAAATGCGCCTCATCAAGAAACAAATTATTGACTATGCGGAATTGCGCGGTTATTCGGCTGTCAACCTATCGCGGGCGCTTGACAACATCGACCATCCCGGTTTTCTGTCCGATTTTGTAGGTGCATTGCTGGACATACCCTTCGAAGACAGACTCGACCTGTTTTTTGAATTGAATCCGGCAAAACGAATTTCACTGCTGCTGCCACTGCTCTTTTCTGAATTACATATGCTGCGTCTGGAAGCCGAAATTCAGAGTCGCGTCCAATCTGAGATGGACAATATGCAGCGTGAAGCCTATCTGCGCGAGAAAATGAATCAAATTCAAAAAGAATTGGGGGATACCAAGTCAACTGATCCAGACGTGAGGCAGTTGGAGGAGCTGTTTGAAAAGACTGAACTGCCCCCCGAACCTGAAGCAGCAGTCAAAAAGGAACTGGAACGCCTCAAAGCCACCCCCGGTTTGTCACCGGAAAGCGGCATGATTCAATCCTACCTGCGTTGGATTTTGGAACTGCCCTGGAGCCAACAGACCGTCGATAATCTTGACATCCGCCATGCCGAAAAAGTTTTGGACGAGAATCACTACGGGCTTAAAAAAGCCAAGGATCGCATCCTGGAATATCTGGCAGTGCGCAGCCTGAAACCCAAGCGTGACCGCCAGCCGATTTTATGTTTCGTCGGTGCTCCCGGCACCGGCAAAACCTCGCTGGGCAAGTCGATAGCCAGCGCATTGGAACGGAAGTTTGTCAGGGTTTCGCTGGGCGGCGTTCATGATGAAGCCGAAATTCGCGGCCACCGCCGGACGTACATTGGCGCAATGCCCGGACGGATCCTCCAGACCATGCGCAAAGCCGAGGCCATTAATCCGGTTTTCATGTTGGATGAGATCGACAAGCTCAACGCCGACTTCCAGGGCGATCCGGCTTCGGCACTGCTCGAGGTGTTGGACCCGGAGCAAAACTATGCCTTCTCGGATCATTACCTTGAAGTGCCTTACGACCTTTCCAAAGTGCTTTTCATTACCACAGCCAACACTGTCGCCAGCATCCCGCCGGCGCTGCTGGACCGGATGGAGCTGATTGAGTTTCCGGGCTATATCGAAGAGGAGAAAATTGCCATTGCACGCCAGTTCCTCATCCCGGAACAATTGCTGCAAAGCGGCCTGGATGAAGATAATGTGACATTGCCGGATGAGACCCTGAGCGTGATCATTCGCAGCTACACCTACGAAGCTGGAGTGCGCAACCTTGAGCGAGAAATCGGTTCCATTTTACGGAAGGTGGCACGACTCAAGTCTGAGGGAAAAGAGCTGCCGGTGGCCATTGCCCCGGAAAGTCTCAGCACCTACCTGGGTTCGGAGGAGTTCTTCCAGCAAAGCGCCGAAGCCAACGATGAAGTCGGCCTGGCCACCGCGATCGCATGGACCGAAAATGGCGGTGAAATCATGCCGGTCGAGGTAGCGGTTTTTTCGGGCAAAGGAAACCTGCAAATGACCGGTCAGATCGGTGAAATCATGCAGGAATCGGCCCAGGCAGCGCTTTCTTATCTTAAATCACGCGCTGAAGCCTTCGAGATCCCGGAAGATTTTTTTGAAGATGTGGATATCCACATTCATGTGCCGGAAGGCTCCATCCCCAAAGACGGCCCCAGCGCCGGCATCACGCTCGCCACGGCTTTGACCTCAGCCGTCTTAGGAGTCCCAGTGCGGCACGAAGTGGCCATGACTGGCGAAATCACACTGCGCGGAAGAGTGCTGCCGATCGGCGGCGTCAGGGAGAAAGTC
>ERZ1645192.3436-NODE-3436-length-12892-cov-4.142479_pt1 | contig 12892 bp, 7 predicted proteins | sample MGYA00575354_ERZ1645192 | MGnify/ENA primary metagenome ERZ1645192 (study PRJEB40844, sample SAMN11349763) | freshwater sediment metagenome | isolation source: river sediment | host: Sediment | place: India: Faizupur Khadar , New Delhi | collected 2017-02-21 ... | reverse complement strand
TATACCAGTACGTCGTAAAGCCTAAAAAAGGCTATGAACAACAATACGATATCACTTCACTACGCACCATTCAGGATTGGATGGTAAGACGACAGTTGCTGGGTGTGGAAGGTGTAGCGGATGTCAGCAGCTTCGGCGGCAAATTGAAACAATACGAAATTTCCGTTGATCCTAATAAACTCAATGCCTATGGACTTACCGTCAATGATATATTTGACGCGCTGGAAAAAAATAATCAGAATACCGGTGGCGCGTATATCGAACATCTTTCAACGGTACTATTTATCCGCAGCGAAGGACTCATCGGCAGTCTGGAAGACATACAACAGATTGCCGTAAAAACATTGCCAGACGGCACACCGCTGATGTTGCATCAGGTGGCCAATATCAGCACCGGCAATGCGACAAGATATGGCGCGATGACCTACAACGGGCAATATGAAGTGGCCGGCGCAGTGGTGATGATGCTGAAAGGTGCCAACAGCAATGAAGTCATCAAAAATGTAAAAGCCAGGATTGAAGAAATACAGAAAACACTGCCGGAAGGCGTAGAGATAGAAGCGTTTCTGGATCGCACAAAGATGGTAAACCATGCCATCGGAACAGTAGAAAAAAACCTGCTCGAAGGCGCACTCATCGTGGTGTTTGTACTGGTGCTATTTCTGGGTAATGTCAGAGCGGGATTGCTGGTCGCTTCGGTTATTCCTTTATCCATGTTATTCGCCGTAATACTGATGAATCAGTTCGGCGTAAGCGGCAACCTGATGAGCCTGGGCGCACTCGATTTCGGCCTGATTGTCGACGGCGCCGTCATTATCGTGGAAGCGGTCATGCATCAGTTGTCGCACAGCAAGAAATTCAGTCACATCGCGCGGCTCAGTCAGCGGGAAATGGATGACGAAGTGCAGCAGGCATCCGGAAAGATGATGAACAGTGCGGTATTCGGGCAGCTCATCATCCTGATCGTATATCTGCCTATTTTCACGCTACAGGGCATTGAAGGCAAGATGTTCAAACCGATGGCGCAAACCGTGGCGTTCGCATTACTCGGCGCCTTCGTGCTGTCGCTCACTTATATTCCGATGATGAGCGCCTTATTTCTCGATAAAAAAATCAAACACAGCAAGAATTTCTCCGACAGATGGATGGAAAAAATTGAAATACGCTATCAGCAACTATTGCAAAAAGCGCTTTCCATTCCGAAGTCCATCATCACCGTTACTATTCTCTTATTCACGCTCGCTTTATTTATATTATCCCGCATGGGCGGCGAATTTATTCCCGCACTCGAGGAAGGTGATTTTGCGGTAGATACCAGAGTGCTCACGGGCAGCAACTTAAATGTATCTATTGATGCCACCATGAAGAGTGAAAAAATTCTATTAGAGAAATTTCCGGAGGTAGAAAAGATTGTGGCGAAAATCGGAAGCGGCGAAGTGCCTACCGATCCGATGCCGATAGAAGCCGCGGATATGATGGTCATTCTGAAAGATAAGGAAGAATGGACTTCCGCGCGCACATTCGACGAACTGGCCGTAAAAATGGGCAAAGCGCTCGAAGTCATTCCGGGTGTCACCTACGGATTTCAGTATCCGGTACAGATGCGGTTTAATGAGCTGATGACCGGTGCACGACAGGATGTGGTGTGTAAAATATTCGGAGAGAACCTCGATACACTGGCGCATTACGCGCAGCAACTTGGAAAACTTGTCAATACGGTAGACGGCGCGACACATCTGTATGTGGAAGCCATTTCCGGTATGCCTCAGATTGTCATAACATACAACAGAGCCGCCATCGCGCAGTACGGACTCGATGTCAGTTCCATCAACCGGATTGTGAATACCGCATTCGCGGGTCAAAGTACCGGAATGTTGTACGAAGGCGAGCGCCGCTTCGATCTGGTCGTGAGACTTGCGGGCGAACAACGTCAGCAATTGCAAGATGTTCAGCAATTGCTGATACCAACGCCACGAGGTGCACAGATACCGCTGTATCAACTCGCCAAAGTGGAGATACAGGAAGGTCCGAATCAGATACAAAGAGAAGACGCGAAACGACGTATTGTGGTCGGATTCAATGTCCGCGGCCGGGACGTGCAAAGTATCGTACAGGAATTGCAGGAAAAAACAAGCAAAAACATGCGTTTACCTGCCGGCTATTACATTACGTACGGTGGCGCTTTTGAGAATCTGAATGCGGCAAAAGACCGCCTCAGCATTGCTGTTCCCGTCTCACTGGCACTGATATACCTGCTACTGTATTTTGCTTTCAATTCATTAAAACACGGCTTGTTGATTTACTCCGCGATTCCACTTTCGGCTATCGGCGGCATTTTCGCGCTGGCACTGCGTGGAATGCCATTCAGTATCAGCGCAGGCATTGGTTTTATCGCGCTATTTGGCGTTGCAGTGCTGAACGGCATCGTACTGATTACAGAATTCAACAGATTGAAAAAAGAAGGATTGAATGATTTACACCGGATTGTGATTATGGGAACCAAAGTGCGATTAAGACCTGTACTTATGACCGCATTTGTGGCATCTCTCGGATTTCTGCCGATGGCTATCAGCAATGGCGCAGGCGCGGAAGTGCAGCGTCCGCTGGCTACCGTTGTTATCGGCGGACTCATGATTGCGACATTACTGACGCTGTTTGTTTTGCCGATTTTATATATCCTGTTTGAAAAAGGAAATCCTAAAAAACAGCCTGCCGTTACAACCGCCACAATCTTATTTGTATTATTGAGTTTGTCGTACGGAACGGCATCTGCACAAAACAACATTACACTGAAAGCAGCCATGGACAGTGCCGTGGCCAATAATCTGGCCATCAGAAGCGGACAACTGAAAGCAGCTTACCAGAAAGAGCTCATTCAAACGGCCAACAACCTGCCGCCGGTTAGCATCAGTTCCGAACTCGGTCAGGTAAACAGCATATATTTTGATGCTAAATTCAGTATCAGTCAAAGCTTCAGTTTCCCGACCGTATACACGCGACAAAAATCCGTACTGAAAGAGACCTGGAAACAAAGTGAATTAATGACCAATTCGGATATTGCGCAATTGCGGAAAAATGTAGCGGAAGTATTTTATACCTATCTCTATCTACTGAAAAAAGAAGAATTGCTGCGACGACACGATAGTCTGTATAAAATTTTCCTGGAAAAGAGTGTGCTTCGTTTCAACAATGGCGAAAGCAATCTGATGGAAAAACTGACTGCAGAACAGCAATACGGACAAATACAGTTGCAACTCAAACAAATCAGAAACGACCTGACAACAGTGCGCATACAATTCAGTTATCTGTTAAACACCGATGAAACCTTATTGCCGGTATCTGAAGGCAACTACCTGACTTACACGCCACCGGCATCCGTGTCATTTGAACAACATCCGGAGATATTGCCGCTGACGCAGGAAATGGAGATTTCAAAAGCCAGCATCAAGCTGGAAAAAAGCAAAAGATTGCCGGATTTCACAGTAGGTTACAACAACATGAGTATACGCGGAAACGGCGCGGATAATGTATTTTACAACGCCGGCAAACGATTCCAGTCGGCGCAGGTCGGCATAGGCATTCCATTGAATGCCGGTGCACAGAAAGCCGCCATCCGCGCAGCAGATGCGCAGGTTCGATTGGCAGAAAACCAGGTGCAGCAAAACAAACAGACGCTTCAATCCTTGTTTGAAAAGGAATATGCCAACTATATCATGCAACTGGAAACTGTACTTTATTACGAAAACACCGCACTGAAAAACTCCGATAGCATCACCAAAGGCGCTGATCTTCAATTCAGCAGCGGCGAAATAAACTATCTCGAGTGGATGATGCTGACCAACCAGATAATCGCACTGCAAAGCAACTATTTGCAGGCGGTGCATCAACTCAACGAAAGCGTTATTCAATTGCATTACTTAACCAATTCCGACTATTAAAATACAGCTCATGAAGACTTCACATAAAACAGCTATCATCCTCTCCTCCATCGTATTTATTACTATTGCAGGATGTAAGAATAAAAAAAACACAGCAGAAGATACACCCACAGCAACTGCTGAAAATATCGTTCAGCTGACCGCTGAACAAATCAAATATGCAGACATTACCGTTGGTAGTATGCAGCAGCAGGATATCTCCGGCATGCTGACCGTTAACGGGAAAATTGATGTACCGCCACAGAACACGGTATCCATCAGCGTACCACTGGGCGGCTATCTGAAAAACACGCAACTGCTGACAGGCATGCATGTCAGCAAAGGACAGGTTATTGCCACCATGGAAGATCCGCAATACATCGAATTGCAGGAAAACTACCTGACAACAAAGGCAAAACTGAAAGTAACGGAACTGGAATATCAGCGACAAAAAGAACTGAACCAGAATAAAGTCAGCAGCGATAAAATCTTCCAGCAAACAGAAGCAGAATATACTGCGCTACAGATTCAGCTGAAAGCACTTTCTGAAAAACTGCTGCTGATTGGCATCAATCCGGCTCAGGTAACAATTGGCACTATCTCCAAAAGCATCTCTGTCAAAGCGCCTATCAATGGTTATGTATCTGCTGTGCACGCCAATATCGGCAAATACGCAGCGCCCGGAGATGTATTATTCGAACTGATAGACCCATCTGACATTCATCTTTCCCTTAAGGTATTTGAGAAAGACATCGACCGCGTGAAAATCGGACAAAAAGTAATGGCCTACACCAACAATCATCCGGAAAAGAAATACGCTTCGCGTATTATTCTCACCGCCAGAAATCTGGGCGACAACCGCGATGCAGAAATCCATTGCCACTTCGATAAATACGATCCGGTATTGATGCCGGGCATGTATATGAATGCCGACATTGAAACCACACACAGCAATGCCTACACACTGCCTGACGATGCGATTGTGCGTCTTGAAAACAAACAGTTTATCTTCATTCAGCAGAAAGACGGACAATATGTAATTACGGAAGTACAAACCGGCATCTCAGACAATGGCATTACAGAAATTCTGAATGGAGACAGTCTGAAAGACGCTACCGTAGTCACACATAATGCTTATACATTACTGATGAAACTCAAGAATAAATCCGAAGAATAAACCGCTGATTCTTTTAAACAGGCAGCTGGCTCATATCCTGTCGGCGCCTGTTTTTTTTTATGATTAGAATACTGCTCTTAATTGCGCGCGGCCGGTATTAATCAGTTTTGCTGTGCCGGTTTTACGGCCTTCATACGTTAGTCCGAGTTCGAGATTGCGCGATATGTTTCTGGTATAGGTAGCATTCCACAGATAGTTGTTGCCGGGCTGCAATCCTTCGAGAATCGTGTAGGCTTTGGTCGTTCCGTTTTCTCCGGAAAACTTCACCACCGCGAAAGCAAATTTTGCTTCCAGTGTATTCTTGGCCGCCTTGCTGTATCGCAATTCCAGTTCCATCTTATTAGACAGCGTTTTCTCACCTCCCAAACTTGCCGCATTCTGTTTACTGGTCAATCCGTAGCTGAATGATGTGCGCAACATGGTTTTGAGATTATAGGTGAATTTCGGTTCCAGAAAATATCCGCGGATATTGTAATTGTTCGCGCTGAAATAATCGGACACCAGCGACATTCTGCTTTGTACAAACTTCATCTGCAAAGTGAACATCGTGTTCAGGTTGTAATATCCTTCCAGAATATTATCCATTCTTTTGCGCGTATCAAATCCGTTAATCAGCAGCAGCTTATCTCCCACCAGCTGATTGGTAAAGGAAAAGGAATATACCGGATCGCCGGAATTAAAAATAAAGGTATTACGGATATTGGTATTCAGTGCAATCACATTGCTGTCTGTAGAATTGAATACAAACGGATTGAAAATGCGCAGGTTATTGCTGCGGTAGGTTTTGCGGCGCAACTGCTGATAAGATTGTATCGTCAGCCTCGACATAAACTTCTTGAATCCTTTTTCATTAAACCAGATCGCCTTGGGCTGAATGGTAATATTCTGTGTATAAGCCGTGGAATTGGAACGCACATATTCATTTAAATCAGTGAGCACACGTACATATTGTGCGCTGTCATTAAACTGTGTCGGCACAAACTCATCCAGTTCGCGGATACCATTCTGATTCTGATCTATCCACCGGTAATAGCCTTGTCCGGAAGGCACCTGCACATACGTAAACTGCCGCACTTTCTCGCGTCCGCCGCCAAGCTCATAAATAAAATTCATCCGCAACACCCCGCGCTTAATGCGTGCGCCGTATTCCGTTCTGCCCAGAAAAGTCTTTTCCGGTTCCATCGCCACCGCCGTATCTTTTACCCGTAAATCGCGGTAGGTGAACGTCCAGTTAAACGTCTGATTTTTCAGCTGACTCGCGCCCCCGCGAAACTCCACCGTGTGCGCCAGCGAGGAATCGGCGAAGGATTTATCCCGCACACCCAGATCCTGTCTGAATTTGTATTCCACCATAAAATTCCACTTCGCAGAATCGGGCAGAAAGAACTGAAACAAAACATTGTTATTTTTGAAAGAAGAAGCCTGCAGCTCATTCGTCAATTTGTTTTTGAAGACATTATTTTCCTGCGTGAATCCTGCCCCGAAGCCCAGTCCGCGAGCTTTTGCAATCGAATAACTCGCCATCAGGGAAGGTCGGAAGAACATGGTTTTATAGGCGGAATCCTGCGTGGTAAGCAAACGCGCATCGGCCACTACGTTCACACGTTTGATATTCGTCGAGAAATTCAGCCGGTTCTCAAATCCCTTGTATTGCTGCTGCCGGATAAAAGTGGAAAACTGATAACCCGCGCGGAGATTGTGTTTCATATCCCAGACGGACGACTGAAATCCCGCGATATGTTCGGTCTGATTATTCTGCTGCACGACGTTCCAGTCGCGGATAAATTCCACATTCCGGAATGGCTCCACCTGTTGAAAATTATCCGATTTAAATTCATAGCGCACGGCATTCGTCCACACCACATTGGATTTCACAGAATCGGTGCGCTGCAGTTGCATCTGTGCGGCATAGCCTTTATTGTCTTTACTACCCAGCGAAGAGAACAGATTTCTGTCGAAATTAGACATGGCCATTTCTGCCTGCACTTTCATCTTACGGCTGATATCGTAGGACGCACCGAAGGTGAACATCAGCTGACTTTTCGGCGTTACTAACAAAACAATAGGCTCATAGCTTCCCTGCGGAATGCCGTTGATCGGCGCCACCCATTGATACACACGGATATTGTTCGCATTTTTTGTCGGCTGATAATTCCCCTTGTTGGCGCCGACAAATGAAAAAGACAACAAATAGCGCGCACTGTCGGGATTGGTATCATACACAAACACCGAATCGTAGGTAATCGCGTTGACCGTGGTATCCATCAGCCGGTACTGCACCCTGCTCGGGTCGTAATCCGTTTCGCGCACACCGCTGACAAAAGCATTGGAAATATCATTGCCGACAGTAGACAAAAAAGCCTTCACACTATCCGACAGCGCATTGGCAATCGGACGGTTCTTGGCGTCCTGTTCCGCATACACCTGTGTGTAGACATTCAGTTTTTTATATTGAAAGCGGATGCCTTCATGCACCGTAGTTCTGAAATAATTGCGATCGGCATACTCAAACTCCACTACAATCCTGGAATCTTTGGTAATCAGAAAACGCGGCATAAAAATCAGCTCACCGGTGTTATAGTCCATCACATAATCGAGCAGTTCGCCGCGCTGCAGGCGCACGCCATCCACAAACACTTTCTCACTACCGGCCAGCACTATGATGAATGTTTCATTGCTGTTGCCCACCAGCCGATAAGGTCCCTGATTGCCCTCTCCGCCCTGAAAAATATTGCGGGTAAATTTACCCCGGCTCACCGCCATAGAAGTGGACGTTTGCAAACGAATGCCATTTTTAAATCGAAGGTCATTGACATAACTCGCTCCCTGCAACTGCTTGGAAAATTTGAGGAAATAGCTATCCATTCCCTTGAGATTGAAATCGCCGGCAATAATCTGATGCGGATCTTTTTTCAGCTGAATAAATACCTTATCAAAGTCCTGCAACTGCTGAGTGGTTCCATCCGGCTGAAGCGGGATATTATTGTCCGTCAGCGCGGCGGTAATCTCAATCCCGTTTCCGATTTTCCCGCTCAGCCGCAAATCGAGATTGGAATTAAGGGTTAAATCCTGATTGGAGCCAAACTGAATACCACGCGCGAAGTTACCGCTGTAGTTCAGTCCGTCAAAATCCAGAAAAGAGGCGGTTTGTATCGCTGGTGGCTGGTAATAAAATTTCTCGTAAAATAAGGAATCTCCTTTGCGTATCATCGCCGGAGTTTTATGCTGCAACGATTGCACGACCTGCACGGGCAGTGTGCGGTAGGTGACATATACGGAATCCGGTCGGACAGCGCCTTTGAAGTATATTTTTCCGGAGACCTCCACGACATAGGATTCCGGGGCAATCACCTGTTGTGTCGCTGCATCGCGCACCACCACGGAATGCGGAAAAACGCTGAGTGTATCCAACTGCAGGCTGTCCGATAACTGCGACACAAACACCGTTCTGAGGTTGGAATATTTACTAAAATCCGACGACAGGGATTGTGCATACAATCCACTTGCACTGACGAGCAGGCAGAGCCAGAAAACGGGTCGTATGAATCGCATGTTTACTATACGGTAAAAATAAAGACATTATTGTATTTGGCAGAATTTATTTACTTTGCAATACATTCACCTGTTTTATGGAAATACTGGATATTATCAAGCGAAGACGCACCATAGACCCCGACGATTTCAACGGAAAAGCGGTGGCTGAAGAGGTCATACAGGCAATGCTGGAAGCGGCCAACTGGGCACCTACGCACGGCTTCACGGAGCCCTGGCGATTCGTAGTGTACGGCCCTGAAAAAGTGCAGGATTTCGGCGACTTTCACGGTGGTTTGTATCATACGCTGACGCCGGAAACACAGTTTCTGCAAAAGAAATACGAGAAAATAAAATACAGAGCAAAGAATTGTTCTCATGTCATCGTTTGTATCAACAAACGCGGCGACAAAAGCAATATCCCTGAGCTGGAAGAAATCGCGGCTACGTCCGCTGCTATCCAGAATATGCTGCTGGTAGCTACTGCCCATCAGGTCGGCACCTTCTGGAGCACGGGCGGCATGTGCTATCATCCGGAATTTAAAGCAGGACTCGGCTTCGGCGAACAGGATCAGGTGTTGGGTATCATCTATATTGGCCAGTATGATATGGCAACGCCCGAAGGAAAACGAAACAGCGATTGGAATAAAAAGGTCATCCGGAAATAGCAAAAGAATACTATCGGAATATCGCCCGCAGCATTCTGTCTTTTCCGGCAAAATCCTGTTTTAACACCAAATCCGAAAAGCCTTTATTCTCTAACATTTCCTTCACCTGTGAGGCATTGAATTCATTCAGCTCGAAGTAGAGATATCCGCCTTTTTTCAGGTGCTGCTGCGCGAAAGTGGCAATCTTATCATAAAAAAGGAGCGGCTCATCTTCCGGCACAAATAATGCCAGGGCAGGTTCGTGCTGTACCGTAGACAGTGACATTACTTCCTTTTCACTTTCGGGTATATAAGGTGGATTGGAGACAATGATATCATATTTGCCTGCTTCAGGCATTTGTAAAATGTCAGCGTATATAAACGCAATATCCGTATGATGCTGATGTGCATTTTTTTGTGCGACAGCAAGCGCTGCTTCCGATACATCCATAGCCGCCACTTGCCAGCTTTCGCGGTGTTTCTTCAATACAATGGGAATACAACCGCTGCCGGTGCCGATATCCAATACCTGCGATGTTGTATTTCCTGCATGTTCTTTCAGTATCCAGTCAACCAGTTCTTCCGTTTCCGGCCGCGGTATCAGTACGTGTTCGTCGACATGGAATTCCAATCCGTAAAACCAGGCTTTCTGAAATAGATACTGAATTGGATAGTGATTGGCGATTTTCTCATAGCAGTAATTCAGTTCCTCCATTTCCTCATCCTTCAATTCCCAATCTTTGACATCAAAATAGCGCTTCTGAAAATAATCTTCCAGCGTGTACTTAAACAGGTTATCCGCTTCGCGTTCATCGAAGCTTTCCTGCAACAAGGGCAGGATAATATTTTTATACTGTTGTACGTTCAATTTCGTATTTTCGCAAAGTTAATCAATACTTATCAGCGAAAGACGACATGGCCGATAAAATCCTTTCCACGCACGAAAAATACATGCGCCGCTGCCTTGAATTGGCGGAACTCGGCAATGGATTTGTCGCGCCGAATCCGATGGTGGGCGCCGTGTTGGTACACGGAGACCGGATTATCGGAGAAGGCTATCATCAGGTATGCGGACAGGCACATGCGGAAGTGAACTGCATTGCCTCGGTATCGGAGGAAGATCGCGCGCTGATAGCACAATCCACGCTGTATGTCAGTCTGGAACCCTGCGCGCACACCGGAAAAACGCCACCCTGCGCAGATTTAATCATCCGGCACAACATTCCGAAAGTAGTCATCAGCGTCACCGACCCGTTTGATGCCGTCAACGGCAAGGGCATCGCAAGACTGCGGGAAAACGGTGTGGAAGTCATCACCGGTGTGCTTGAACAAGAAGGCAGGCAACTGCTGAAACATTTCCTGTATTTTCATCAACATAATTTACCCTTCGTCACGCTGAAGTTTGCACAAAGCCGCGACGGGTTTATCGGTCAACCCCAAAAACGCATTGCCATCAGCGGGCCACTGGCACAACGCTATGTCCATCAATTGCGGGCGCGACATCAGGGCATTCTCGTGGGCAGCAATACCGTACTGACCGACAATCCGGCATTGACCGTAAGGCAGTGGCACGGACAACAGCCGGTAAGAATTGTAGTGGGAAAACAGGAAAAAATTCCTGCTGATTATGCTGTTTTTGACAATAGTGCTACTACTGTTTTTATCAGCGGCAATACGATGATGGAAGTGCTGAAAAATATCGCGGAGCAAGGCATCATCTCCGTACTGATAGAAGGCGGCGCTCATATCCTGCAACAATGTATCGATGCACAACTCTGGCAGGAAGCCTGTATCATTACAGGACCTGACGATTTGCAGGAAGGTATCTCCGCTCCTGCCATTCAGGGTATTGTAACAGACACATTTTCTTTGGCAAATGACCGTATTCAACTCCTAAAAAATCCACATGCTGTATTTACTGCTTAGTATTTTATTTTCGACTTCGCTGGTGATTATTCTCCGCTTGTTTGAAAGATGGAAAATAGATACGCGCTATGTCATCGTATTCAATTATCTGGTTTGTGTTATCACCGGACTAACAGCCATGGAGGATATTGCACAATTGCAGCAAATAGCGACCTGGAATGGCTGGGCGGCCTGCCTGTTGCTGGGCGTGGGATTTATTCTCATTTTCAATCTGATTGGAAAATCAACGCAGCTGTTGGGTGTGGCGACCACGAGTATTGCTTTCAAACTATCTTTTATTATTCCGGTAATTGTGGCTGTCTTATTTTACGGCGACCGGCTTACCTTTTTAAAAATAGCGGGTATCGCGGCGGCCATCGCGGCGGTATATTTTATTACCTATCAGAAAGAAGCTACAACTGAGAAAAATAAGGTGCAGAAAGGACTTGCATGGTTGCCGGTGCTGATTTTTGTGGGCAGCGGCATCACCGATTCCTGTTTCAACTACATACAGCGCCATCTTACGCCGCCGGGTTTTGACCATATCGTGACGGTGATGGTTTTTCTGGGTGCATTCCTTTCCGGCATGGTGATGTACGGACGCAACAAGGAGTTATATTCTTTACGGAATATTGCCGGTGGCATTGTGCTCGGTGTACCCAATTATGGTTCTTTGTATTTTCTGCTGAAGGCGTTACAAGAAAGCCCGTTTCCGCCATCTACTTTGTTTCCGGTCAACAATCTGGGCATTGTCTGCGTGGCAGCGTTTGTCGGATTACTGTTTTTCAGGGAAAGCGTGAACAGACGCAAAATCATCGGGTTTGTGCTGGCCGTGAGCAGTATAGTACTGATTGGATTTTTAGACCGATAATATCGCGAGCATGGCCGAATACTTCAGCATAGAGCCGGTAGAAAATATACTGTATAAAGACAAAGGCAGTAAATTTATCGGATATGCCTATCCCGTAAAAGACGAAGCAGCCATTAAGGAGAAGCTGGAATGCATCCGGCAGGAACATCCCAAAGCCACACACCATTGTTACGCTTATCGCCTGGGATTGGATAAGAATAATTATCGCACCAATGATGACGTTATCAGCAACCCTAAAACAACCGTCTGCACCAACATCAACCGACAGACAGAAAACGGAAAAAAAGCCAACGCTTCGCAAAATTAAAAGAGGTGCAACCAACCGCACAAAGCCAACGCTATTGCACCACATTTAATTTTGCCCAATCGCACCCAAGCCCACCCACCACCCTACATTAAGACTTAAAAAGAAATCAATAAAAATCTTCTCAAAATCAATCTGTTTCTGTTTTTTTGAAAATTTATTTAAACAAATGATTAAAATGTTTGGATAAATCAAAAAATAGTTTTTATCTTTGTCCCCGAAACGAATTTTAATGCAAAATGGCGAAAAGTAAAGAAGTAAAAACATTGGACACCTCAACGGAAGAAAAGATAAAGGAAGCTGCCAGAGTGGTGTTTTTAAAAAAGGGATATGCTACCACACGGACAAGGGACATTGCAGAAGAAGCGGGTATCAACCTTGCTTTGCTCAATTATTATTTCCGTAGTAAAGAAAAGTTATTTGGTATCATAATGCTTGAAACCGTTACAGGATTTATGCAAACTATGGTAACTGTATTGAACGATGAAAAAAGCAGTTTAGAAAAAAAAGTGGAGTTGGTTGCATTCAATTACATAGATT
>ERZ1645192.3435-NODE-3435-length-12893-cov-7.441813_pt1 | contig 12893 bp, 11 predicted proteins | sample MGYA00575354_ERZ1645192 | MGnify/ENA primary metagenome ERZ1645192 (study PRJEB40844, sample SAMN11349763) | freshwater sediment metagenome | isolation source: river sediment | host: Sediment | place: India: Faizupur Khadar , New Delhi | collected 2017-02-21 ... | reverse complement strand
GAGGGGCAGAAATGGTTGCCCTCGACGAACAGCATCTGGGTCAGCGCCCGGCGTTCGGCGTTGATTTCCTCGGTTTCGCTTTCCACCACCATGCCCGGCGCAGCGCGCATGGTGCAGGACGCCGTGTGCCGGCCGTTCACCTTGACCGTGCATAGCTTGCACGAGCCGTGCGGCTTGAATTCCGGGTGGTAGCACAGGTGCGGGATGAAGACCCCGGCCGCGCTCGCCGCCTGGATGATGGTCTGCCCCTCTGTGAAGGGGATGGTCTTGCCGTCGAGCGTAAAGGTCAGGCTCATGCTGCACCTCCATGTTCGGTACTCAGGTGGGCGGCGGCATCGTCGCGCCCGGTCATCTGCCGCGCCGCAGCCAGGGCGCGGTCGAGGTTGAAGGCCGGCGTGAAGTCCTGCTGCGTCATGCGCTGGTCGTAATAGGGGCGGAACTTGGCGATGGTGTCGAGCACCGGGTTGCAGGCCGTGTGGCCCAGGCCGCAATGGCTCATCGACTGCAGCAGCTGGTTCAGCTTCTCGATTTCGGTGAAGTCGTAGGGCGAGCCGCAGCCGTTGTGCAGCTTGTCCATCAGGTTCTTGAGCAGCGAGGTGCCGACCCGGCACGGCGTGCAGAAGCCGCAGCTTTCGTGCTGGAAGAAATGCACGTAGTTGCGCGCCACCTGGAACATGTCGCGCGTCTTGTCGAAAATGGTGAAGGCGCCGGCGGTCGGGATGTCCTCGAAGCCGATGATGCGGTCGAACTCGTTCTCGGCCACACAGATGCCGGACGGCCCGCTGACCTGCACGGCCTGCGTGTCTTTCGCCCCGCAATCCTCCAGCACCTGGCGGATGCTGACACCGAACGGGTACTCGTAGATACCCGGCCGCGCGCAATCGCCGGATACCGACAGAATCTTGGTCCCGGCCGAATGCCTGGTGCCGATGCCGGCATACCACTCGCCGCCCTTCAGCGCGATCATCGCCGCTGCGGCAAAGGTTTCGACGTTATTGACGATGGTCGGCTGGTCGAGATAGCCGTTGGTCACCGGGAAAGGCGGCCGGTTGCGCGGCGTGCCGCGCTTGCCTTCCAGCGACTCGATCAGTGCCGATTCCTCGCCGCAAACGTAGGCGCCGGCCCCGACGTGGATCTCGATATCGAAATCCGCCCCTGGAATGCCGAGGATATTCTCGCCGAGCAGCTTTTCGCGGCGGCGCCTGGCCAGCACCGCGTTCAGGCGGTCGAGCAGGTAGCGATATTCGCCGCGCAGATAGACGAAGCCCTTGGTCGCCCCCACCGCATAGGCGGCCACGGTCATGCCCTCGAACACCAGATCGGGGAAGGTCGACAGCAGCACGCGGTCCTTGAAGGTGCCCGGTTCGCCCTCGTCGGCATTGCACACCACGATGCGCCGGTGCCCGGCCTTGAGCTGGGCGTTACGGCAAGCCTCCCATTTCAGGCCGGTGGTGAAGCCGGCGCCGCCGCGGCCGCGCAGGTTGGCGCGCTTGATCTCGTCGAGCACGGCAATCGGCCCGCCCATGCCGCTCGGCAAGCCTTCGCGCCAGGAACGCATGTTGGAGGCCATCAGCCCTTCGTCCGGCGCCCGGGCGCGGGCGGCAAGCAGTGCCTCGCCCGGCTTGAAGTCGGCGGTGAGCAGGATGTCGGCGCGCCGGATGTTGTCCTCGACCTTGAAGAACTCGCCCGGCCAGTCGGCCAGCGGCACCTTGTTGCGGATCAGTTCGGCAATCTGGTCGATGCGCGCCTCGGTCAGCCCGGCAATCGCCAGGTTATTGACCAGCAGGGCCGGCCCCTGGTCGCACATGCCGGTACACGCCGTCTTGCCGACGCTGACCAGGCCATCCTCGGACACCTTGCCGCGCTCGACCCACAGGCTGTTGCACAGGCGCTCCATCAGCGGCCGGTTGCCGAGCATGCGGTCGGTGATGTTGTCGGAGAACAGCACGCGATACTTGCCGCGCGGCTCGGTGTAAAGGAAGGAATAGAAGCCGGCGACACCCTCGATCTTGGTGCGCGGCACGCCCAGCGTGGTCTGCAGGCGGTCGATGGCCTCCGGCGAAATCCAGTCGCAGGCCTCCTGAATTTCGCGCAGGATCTGCACCATGCAGGTGGGATCCCGGTGATACCGGGCAACGATGCGATCGACGATTCCCGCCACCGCTTCGGCATGCATATCGGACAGTGCCACGACAACCCCCTACGCAGGATATGACGATAAAAAGCCTAGCACCGAACTGTTGCGGCATGTTGTTCAAGGTCAAAGAACAGTGGAAACGCGATTCCCGAAATACAACAGATGCTGCCGCGCACCATCGATGTACCGCCTAACTGTCATCCTTTTGTGCAACAATCATGGTGCACCACAGCATTACGAGTTTTCTTATAATTGGTGATTAAGCAAGTTTTTCGCAACTTGGATATAGCACCTCCCCCAGAAAGGAAAAACAGCATGAACAGCGCAACAGGAAACCTCCCCCTGGCCGGCAAGAAGGGTCTGGTCACCGGCATCGCCAACGACAAGTCCATCGCCTACGCGGTGGCCAAGGCCATCGTCGACCTGGGTGGCGAAATCGCCATCACCTACCAGAACGACAAGACCGCCCGCTACACCCAGCCGCTGGCCGAAGCCCTCGGCGCCAAGCTCTTCCTCAAGCTCGACGTGGCCGAGGAAGGCAGCCTGGAAGGCGTCATCGCCCAGTGCGGCGAAACCTTCGGCGAAATCGACTTCGCCATTCACTCGATGGCTTTCTGCAACGCCGACGACCTGCACGGCCGCGTCATCGACGCCACCGAAGCCGGTTTCGATTCGGCCATGAACGTCTCCTGCCACAGCTTCCTGCGCATGGCCAAGGCCCTGGAGCCGCTGATGGCCCACGGCGGCTCGCTGATCACCATGTCCTACCTCGGTGCCGAGCGCGTGGTGCGCAACTACGGCGTGATGGGCATCATCAAGGCGGCCCTCGAATCGGCTGTCCGCTACATGGCCTACGACCTCGGCCCCAAGGGCATCCGCGTCTTCGCCGTATCGCCCGGCCCGATCATGACCCGCGCCGCCTCCGGTATCGCCAACTTCAACACCCTGCTCGAGAACGATGCCGAAAAGGCCCCGCTCGGCCGCACCGTGACCATCGACGAAGTTGGCGCCCTGACCGCCTTCCTGTGCACCTCGGGTTCCTCGGGCATGACCGGCCAGACCATCTACGTCGACGCCGGCGCGCACATCGTCGCCTGACGGGAAAGGCAAGTTCACCGCGGAGGCAGGGAAAAAACGGGGACGCGCAGGGAAAGGCCATGCATATTCATGCTTTTCCTCCGCGAGCCTCGGTGCCTTCCGTGCCGCCGCGGCGCCCCCTTCACAACCCCACCGCCAAATTGGGAGCACAAGATGGCAGAACCAGTTGAGGGACTCCTCCCCGATCCCGTGCCGGATCACCCCTTGCTCAACGGCCGCAAGGAAATCGGCCGCGGCGAGAGCACCATCGTGCTCGAAGCGCCGACCGTCGACGGCCAGGAGCGCGTCTACAAGGTGCTCTCCTCGCCCACCGACTACGCCTACTACACCGCCGAAGACCGCCCGACCGGCCGCCACTTTCCGGTCGTCTATGCCGATCACGGCACGGCCGGCCGCTCCAGCCGGGGCTTCCCCTTCCATATCGTCGAGGTCGAGCGCCTCTACCCGCTGCCCGGCTCCGGGGATACCGCCGAGGTGGCAACCAAGCTCACCTCCTCCTACTATGATGCCTGCCTGATGTGGCGCAACCTGGCCCAGGACATGGGGCGCATCGCCCTGCACCACCTGACCGTGACCCCGATGGGCTGGAGCGATGCGGTCAAGGAGTCGCTGCAGGCGCTGGAGGTTTTCTCCGACGAATACGGCGCCCTGCCCGACCTGATCAAGGCCGACAACCTGATGATGCGCAAGGACGGCACCCTCGTATTCTCCGACCCGGTGTTCATGGAATGAAGAACAAAGGCAATTTCACCGCAAAGGCGCCAAGGGCGCCAAGGAACGCAGAGAAGGTCAAAGGCTTTTCTCGCGTTTGGCTTTCCTCAGCGAACCTCCGCGCCCTTTGCGCCGCTGCGGTGAGGCTTTTCAACACATCTGGTACCACGGCATGACGATCAGCAAAGTCCAATACACCTCGCGCAAACTGGCCGAGCAACTGCGCGGCTCGCCCTACATGGCGGTCATTTCGATTACCGACCCGACCACGCCGGAAGCCAAACTCGACCCGCTGTTCCGCCACGTGCTGCGCCTTTCCTTCTACGATGCGGTGCCGGCCGACGAATTCATGCCAGCCTGCCCGGGTCTGTTCGACCACCATATGGCGGCCCGGATCAGCACCTTCATCGGCGAACTGCACGCCGCGCCCTTCGAGATTTCGCTGATGGTGCATTGTGAATACGGCATCAGCCGCTCGGCCGCCGTCGCCCTGTTTGCCGCGGCACTGACCGGCGCCCCGCTGGAAGCCCGCGAGTTCACCTACGAAGCCAACCAGTGGGTGATCGACCAGCTGGAAGCACGCCATCCGGGTCTCTCCGTCGATGTGCCGCAACCGTTGATGAGTCAGGATCGTCGCCAGGCGCGACGTGCCTGAGCACCCCCAAGATTCGATTGCCTGGAGCAGAGCCATGAACAAACAAGTCGAACAACGTTACCTGGTGAACAAAACCTTCGACGAAATCCACGTCGGCGACTCGGCGTCGCTCACCCGCACGCTGATGCCGGAAGACGTCAAGCTGTTCGCCATCCTGACCGGCGACGTCAATCCCGCCGTGGTCGATCCGAAATTTTCCGAAAGCGGCATGTTCCGCGAGGTGATCGCCCATGGCATGTGGAGCGGCTCGCTGATCTCCACGGTACTCGGCACGCAATTCCCCGGCCCGGGCACCATCCTGGTCGACCAGAGCCTGCACTTCGCCCGCCCGGTGACCATCGGTGACCGCATCACCATCACGGTGACCGCCAAGCAGAAGTTCGAGCACAACAAGCATGTCGTCTTCGACTGCGTGTGCACCAACCAGGAGGGCCTGCAGGTGGTGCGCGGCAAGGCGGAGGTTCTCGCCCCGCTGGAAAAGGTGTCGCGCCTGCAGGAAGTGCATATGCCGGAGATTCGCATCGACGACAAGCACGAGCGCTACACCCATCTGCTGGAGCGGGTGAAGGGCCTGGAGCCGATTCCCACCGCCGTCGCCCACCCCTGCGATGCCGAATCGCTGAAAGGCCCGGTCATGGCCTTCCAGGCCGGCATCATCGAACCGATCCTGGTCGGGCCGGAGAACAAGATCCGCGCCGTGGCCGAGGAATTCGGCATCGACCTGCACGGCATCCGCATCGTGAACGCCGCGCACAGCCACGATTCCGCCGCCCTGGCCGTCTCGCTGGTGCGCACCGGCGATGCCGAGGCGCTGATGAAGGGCAGCCTGCACACCGACGAGCTGATGGGCGAAGTCGTCGCCCGCGCCAACGGCCTGCGCACCTCGCGCCGGATCAGCCACGTCTTCGTGATGGATGTGCCGACCTACCACCGGCCGCTGCTGATCACCGACGCGGCGATCAACATCGCCCCGACGCTGGAGGAGAAGGCCGACATCATCCGCAACGCCATCGACCTCGCCCACATTATCGGCATCCCGGAGCCCAAGGTCGCCATCCTGTCGGCAGTCGAGACCATCAACCCGAAGATTCAATCGACCCTCGACGCCGCCGCGCTGTGCAAGATGGCCGACCGCGGCCAGATCAAGGGCGGCCTGCTCGACGGCCCGCTCGCCTTCGACAACGCCGTGTCCATCGTCGCCGCCAAGACCAAGGGCATCAAGTCGGCGGTCGCCGGCCATGCCGAAATCCTGGTCGTGCCCGATCTCGAATCCGGCAACATGGTGGCCAAGCAGCTCGAATACCTGGCCAACGCCCTGACCGCCGGCATCGTGCTCGGCACCAAGGTGCCCATCGTGCTGACCAGCCGCGCCGACAGCGCCGAAACCCGAACCGCATCGTGCGTCATCGCCGCACTGATCGCCCACGCCAACCGCAAGAACGGAACCACCTGAAAATGAAGCAAGGAATTCTGACGATCAACGCTGGATCGTCCTCTATCAAGTTTGCCCTCTTCCCCCTCGAGCGCCCGATTTCCCCGGAGGCCGAAGTCTCCGGCCAGATCGACGGCATCGGTGCCGAAACCACCAAAATGGTTGCCAAGAACAAGGCTGGCGAGCGCATCGCCGACCAGCTGCTCGAAGGCGGCAAGGTCAGCCACGCCCAGGCCTTCGACGCGCTGCTCAAGTGGTTCACCGCCAGCCACGCCAACTGGCAGATCGTCGCCGTCGGCCATCGCGTCGTGCATGGCGGCGAGCGCTACTCCAAGCCAACCCTGATCGACGACACCGTGCTCGGCCACCTGCAGAGCTTCATCCCGCTCGCCCCGCTGCATGAACCGCACAACGTCGCCGGCATCATCGCGCTGCAGGCCCTGCTGCCGACCGTGCCGCAGATCGCCTGCTTCGACACCGCCTTCCACCGCAGCCAGCCGGAAGTCGCCCAGACCTTCGGCCTGCCGCGCAATATCACCGCCGAAGGCATCAAGCGCTACGGCTTCCACGGCTTGTCCTACGAGTACATCGCCCGCGCCCTGCCCCAGCATTCCGGCCGCGCCACCGGCCGTGTCGTCGTCGCCCACCTTGGCAACGGCGCCAGCATGGCCGCCATGGTCGACCGCAAGTGCGTCGCCACCACCCTCGGTTTCTCGACCATCGACGGCCTGGTCATGGGCACCCGCTGCGGCAACCTCGATCCGGGCGTCATCCTGCACCTGATGGAAACCAAGAATCTGTCGGTCAAGGACATGACCAAGATGCTCTACAAGGAATCCGGCCTGCTCGGCGTCTCCGGCCTCAGCCAGGACATGCGCACCCTGCTCGCCAGCGACAAGCCGGAAGCCGCCGAGGCAGTCAACCTGTTCTGCTACCGCATCGCCCGCGAGCTCGGCTCACTGGCTGCCGCAGCCGGCGGCCTGGATGCGCTGGTGTTCACCGGCGGTATCGGCGAGCACGCCGCCGAAGTGCGCCGCCGCGTCTGCCTGCAGTCGGAATGGCTGGGCATCCGCGTCAATCCGGAAGCCAACGCCCGCCACGAACTGCGCATCTCGGCCGGCAACAGCAGCGTCGATGTGCTGGTCATCCCGACCAACGAGGAATGGATGATGGCGCACCACGCGCAAACCCTGCTCGCTCTGTAAGCCGAGCCGCTTGCGCCGCCGGCAGGAAGGGCTGCGCCGCACACAGGCCCATGCTTCGGCATGGGCTTTTTTTGCGCAAAAAGAAACCCACCGAAGTGGGTTCAAGGGTTCTGGTCCAGAACGGATTTGCCCGAGGAGCAAATCTCAGGGCAGGTGAAGCTTTACACACCGCCCCTCAAGATTGGATCACGACAAGATCAACAAAACATCAATACGAAAACGACCGGGAATCACGCCGCCGCCGGCTGTTCTCCGTATGTTAACGATTGATCAATATTTCATTAATAATACTTCAATATCAATAGCTTACAATTTTTTGTAAGCCCGCCGTAAGCCTCCCCCGCGAGCCTTGGACCCTGGTGACTTCCGCATGGAGTTCATCACTCAACTTAGGAGGAGACAATCATGGATCAAACAGGCCAAGCTTATTGGTCGGCAGTACTCGGGTTGCTCGGGAAAATCCTGGCGATCTGGTTCGTGGTGTCGTTCGGAGCCGGCATTCTGTTCGCCGACGCCCTGAACGGGATCAAGCTCGGCGGCTACCCGCTGGGATTCTGGTTCGCGCACCAGGGGTCGATCTACATCTTCATTGCCTTGATTTTTTACTACGCCAAGGCCATGGACAAGATTGACCGCAAGTTCGACGTCCACGAATAAAAGGAGCCGACATGGATCTTCAAACAATGACCTACCTGGTGGTCGGCGCCTCGTTTGCGCTGTACATCGGGATCGCAATCTGGGCGCGCGCCGGCAGTACCAGCGAATTCTACGTCGCTGGCGGTGGCGTCCACCCCATCACCAATGGCATGGCAACCGCTGCCGACTGGATGTCGGCGGCATCTTTCATCTCGATGGCCGGCCTGATCGCCAACATGGGTTACGGCGGCGGCCTCTTCCTGATGGGCTGGACCGGCGGCTACGTTCTGCTCGCCTGCCTGCTCGCACCGTACCTGCGCAAGTTCGGCAAATTCACGGTACCGGAGTTCATCGGTGACCGCTTCTACTCGAAGACGGCATCGACCGTGGCCGTGATTTGCCTGCTGACCGCCTCCATCACCTACATCATCGGTCAGATGACCGGCGTGGGCGTGGCGTTCTCCCGCTTCCTGGGCGTTTCCAGCGAAATGGGTATCTACATCGGCATGGCCATCGTCTTCGCCTATGCGGTGTTCGGCGGCATGAAGGGCATCACCTACACCCAGGTTGCCCAGTATGTCGTGTTGATCCTGGCCTATACCGTGCCGGCGATCTTCATCTCGCTGAACCTGACCGGCAACCCGATCCCGCAACTGGGCCTGGGTGCCGACATGGCCGGTACCGATGTTTCCCTGCTCACCAAGCTCGACCAGGTCGTCACCGATCTCGGCTTCGGCAAGTACACGACCACGACAGCCGGCAGCACGCTGAACATGTTCGTCTACACGCTGTCGCTGATGATCGGCACCGCCGGTCTGCCGCACGTGATCATGCGCTTCTTCACCGTTCCGACGGTGTCCGATGCCCGCATCTCCGCCGGCTGGGCGCTGGTCTTCATCGCCATCCTGTACACCACCGCACCGGCTGTCGCCGCCATGGCCAAGCTGAACCTGCACTCGACCGTCAATACCGCGGTCATGAAGGGTGGCGACATCATGGCTCCGGAAGCCTCGCTGCAGTATGAGGAGCGTCCGGACTGGATGAAGCGTTGGGAAAAGACCGGCCTGCTGAAGTTCGCCGACAAGAACGGCGACGGACGCATCCAGTACTACAACGACAAGTCGAAGAACGCCGACTTCAATGCCAAGGCCGAAGCAGCAGGCTGGAAGGGCAGCGAACTGACGGTCAACGCCGACATCATCGTGCTGGCCAACCCGGAAATCGCCTTGTTGCCGAACTGGGTTATCGCCCTGGTTGCCGCCGGCGGCCTGGCTGCCGCGCTGTCTACCGCAGCCGGCCTGCTGATGGCCATTTCGGCTGCCGTTTCGCATGACCTGGTGAAGGGCATCTTCAAGCCCGATATCAGCGACAGCGGCGAACTGATGGCTGGCAAGATCTCGATGGCCATCGCCATCGTCATCGCCGGCTACCTGGGCCTCAACCCGCCGGGCTTCGCTGCCGGTACGGTCGCCCTGGCCTTCGGTATCGCGGCATCCTCGCTGTTCCCGGCCATCATGATGGGCATCTTCTCCAAGAAGATGAACAAGGAAGGCGCCATCGCCGGCATGATCGCCGGTCTGGCAATCACCCTGTTCTACGTGTTCGCACACAAGGGCATCTTCTTCATCAAGGGCACCGATTTTGTCGGCGCCATCGGCGGCGCCAACAGCTTCTTCGGCATCACGCCGGAAGCCTTCGGTGCAGTCGGTGCGCTGGTCAACTTCATCGTTGCCTTCGTGGTCGACAAGATGACCAAGGAACCGCCCGAGCATATCCAGCACATGGTCGAGAACGTCCGCATTCCGCGCGGCGCCAAGGCTGTGGATGGTGCGCACTAAACCCTGAAACCCCGACCTGCCCCACCGGGGGCAGGTCACTGTCTCCCGCCCGGCAACGGGCGGGCCTGCCCAGCAAGGAGGCTGCAATGGTTTTCGATGTCAGCGTCGCAATATCCTGGATTCTTTTCCTGGCGCTCTTCCCGATCACGTTCTTCTGGCTGCGTCGCGCCTGGCGCATCGCCATCAACAAGGATTTTTCCGAAGTCGCCGTCAAACGCGGCCAGCCACCGGCCAACCCGGCGCGCTACGCCCCCTACGAGGCGGTCATCAACCTCGTCGCCGGCACCGTCACCCTGGCCACCATTGGCGGCGTACTGAGCGGCCAGCTCGATTACGACACGTGGACCGCCATCGCCGGTTCGACCATCTGGTGCAAGTTCTTCATCTGCTTTGCGCTGAGCCGTCAGGCCCACACCCTCCCGCTGAAAAAAGCCGGCGCCTGATTCCTGTTTCTGCGCATCGATTGTTGATCTGGCGAGGCTCCGCTAAGATGCCCGGCCGACCACCGGATCAATTGCCTGCATGCCCCACCGACTCCTGATCATTGAAGACGATCGCGACCTGGCCCGCAACCTGGTCGATTATCTGGGGCTGCGGGGCTATGTGGTGGACTACGCGCCGGATGGGTTTTCGGCTGAAAACCTGCTCAAGCGCGAAAACTACGATCTCATCGTCCTCGACCTGAACCTGCCCGGCATCGACGGCATTTCGCTGTGCAAGCGCTACCGGCACGAGATGTACGGGCGCACGCCGCTGGTCATCCTGACCGCCCAGGACGATGTAGATGTCAAGATTTCGGCCCTCGATATCGGGGCCGACGATTACGTCGTCAAACCGGTTTCCCTGCGCGAGCTCGATGCCCGGATCCGCGCCCTGATCCGGCGTGCCGGGCCGGAATCGGAAGGCACCCTGCTCACCGTCGGCGACCTGCGCTTCGACACCGGCACCATGCGCATCGAGCGGGCCGGCCAGAGCATTCTCCTGCCCCCCATCCCGATGCGGATACTGGCGCTGCTCATGCGCCATTCGCCCAATGTCGTGCTGCAGCGCACCATCTTCCGCGAAATCTGGAGCGACGACGCCGGCGACAAACATGCCCTGCTGGTGCACATGCACGCCCTGCGTACCGCCGTCGACAAGCCTTTCGAGCGCCAGTTGATCCATACCGTGCGCGGCTTCGGCTACAGAATGGCGCAGGACAATGCACCCCTATGAAAGCCTGCGGGAAAAGCTGGTCCAGCCTTTCCTGCTGCTCGGTTTCATCGTCAGCGCCGCACTCAGCCTGATCACCTTCGGCCTGCTGGCCCAAATCGAGGAACGCGCCATCGAGCGGGCGCTGCATGCCGAGCTGGAAAGCTTCCGCTACCGGGTATCGCTCAATGCCCAGGCTACGCCGGCCAGCGGCACGCTGCTGCGCGGCTACTACCTGCCCGACCCGGCGCTACCGGGCATACGCCCCATCGCCGCCGGCCAGGAAGACATCGCCATTCGCAGCGTTGGTGACGCCGAATGCAGCGTTCTGCGCTCCGACATCGACGGCCGGCCGTTCGCCCTCATCTATGACCGACACTACGTGCAGAGCAACATGCAGCAGCTGGCCCTGCTGCTGCTGATCGCCACCGCCTGCATGAGCGCCCTCTCCTTCCTGGTCGGCCACCGGCTGTCGCGCAAGGTGGTGCAGCCCATCCTGCGCCTGGTCGACGACGTGTCGCGCAAGGCCTCCGAGCCACATCTCGAAGAGCGGGAAACCAGCTTCTCCGAGGCCGATTACCCCCCCGACGAAATCGGCCGCCTGGTGCGCGAACTGGATCGCTTCTCGCATCGCCTGTACGGCGCCCTGCAGCGGGAAAGCTACTTCGCCTCCGATGTCAGCCACGAATTGCGCACCCCGGTCACCGTGATCATGGGTGCCGCCGAAGTGCTGGCCGAACTGCCCGGCCACTCGACCATGGCCGAGCAACGGATCGAGGTCATTCACCGGCAAGCCGCCCGCATGGGGCAGATGCTCAACGCCATGCTGTTGCTCGGGCGCGAAGACAGCCTGGAAAGCGACCCGGCGTGCAGCATCGCCGACGTGATCGACGAGGCGGTGGCCGATTGCCGCCCGTCGCTGGCCGGTCGCCCCATCGAATTGCGCGTCAGCTGCACGGCCTACCCCATCCTCGCCGTCGAGCGCGCCCTGGTCTACGTGCTGGTCAGCAACCTGCTCAGGAACGCCTGCGCCCACACCCACCAGGGAGCAATCGAGGTTCGCCTGCACGAAGACTGCTTCGAGGTCGCCGACACCGGCATCGGCATACCGGACGAACGTTTCTCCGAATTCATGCAGCGCCATGTCAAGGGCGAGCACAGCCAGGGCCATGGACTGGGCCTGTCGATCGTTGCCCGCGTCTGCGACCGACTGGGCTGGCGCTTCTCCATCGCCAGCAATGCCGGCCAGGGCACCATCGCGCGCCTGCACTGGTCAGCCACTACCACGGCCTGAGGAATTTTTCAGGGCGTGGCCAGGGCGAATTCAACATCGCTCTAACAAAACTCGCAAAATTACCCGAAAGTGCAGCACCGCCCTGAAAAGCTGGCCTCGCCGTCTGGACAGGCCGGGACGGGCAAGCCACACTGATAACCTGAACCGCGCGGCTGGCCGGTGTTGATAACGACGACGGGTGACGAATGGACAATGGCAATCGACTGATCGGCATCGACGGCAAAAAGCCGATGATCCTTGTCGTTGACGACACGCCCAGCAACCTGGTGGTCATCTCGACCATCGTCGAGGACGAAGGCGGCGAGGTGCGGGTTGCCAGAAACGGCCCGACCGCCCTGCGCCTGGCCCAGTTGTCGCCGCGCCCCGACCTCATCCTGCTCGACATCATGATGCCGGACATGGACGGCCACATGGTGCTCGCCGAACTGCGCAAGAACCCGCTGACCCGCGACATCCCGGTGATTTTCGTCACCGCCATGAACGACCCCGAGGAGGAGGAGCGCGGCATCAGCGAAGGCGCCGCCGACTTCGTCACCAAGCCGGTCAAGCCGGCCGTGCTCATCGCCCGGGTCCGCGCCCAGATCGAACTGTCGCGCGCCCAGCAGCTGCTGAGCAGCCAGAAATCCTGGCTGGAAAAGGAAGTCGCGCGCCAGGTCGGGGAGAACACGCGGCTGGAAAACCGCCTGCAACTGACCC
>ERZ1645192.3434-NODE-3434-length-12895-cov-4.551869_pt1 | contig 12895 bp, 10 predicted proteins | sample MGYA00575354_ERZ1645192 | MGnify/ENA primary metagenome ERZ1645192 (study PRJEB40844, sample SAMN11349763) | freshwater sediment metagenome | isolation source: river sediment | host: Sediment | place: India: Faizupur Khadar , New Delhi | collected 2017-02-21 ... | reverse complement strand
GTTGATGCCCTGGGCGCGGCCGCGGGCGAGGCGGGCCGCGAGGCGGCGCAGTGCGGCCGCGCACGCCGGGTCGCCGGCGGCGGCCGCCGGCGCCACCTCGGCGGCGGGCAGCTCCGGCCCACCCGTTGCGCGCAGGTCCCGGCTCAGCCCCGTCCCCGAGACCCACGTCTCCAGACAGCCCGCCTTGCCGCAGTAGCACGGCGGGCCGGGCCGCTCGTCGTCCCGCGGCCACGGCAGGGGGCTGTGGCCCCACTCGCCGGCGATCGCGTTGGGCCCGGTGAGGACCTGTCCGTGGACGACGACGCCGGCCCCGCAGCCGGTGCCGATGATCACGCCGAACACCACCTCCGCGCCCGCCGCCGCACCGTCGGTGGCCTCGGACAGGGCGAAGCAGTTGGCGTCGTTGCCGATGCGAACCGGCCGCTCGAGCCGGCGCTGCAGGTCGTCGAGCAGCGGCATGCCGTTGAGCCAGGTCGAGTTGCAGTTCTTCATCCGGCCGGTGAGGCGGGACACGGCCCCCGGGGTGCCGATGCCCACCGGGCCGCTCGCGGCCAGCTCCCGAACGGCACCCTCCAGCAGCCGGGCGATCGCCTCGACGGTGGCCGGATAGTCATTGCGCGGAGTGGCGGTCCGCCGCCGCACCAGCTCCCGGCCGTCCGGGTCGAGGGCGATCAGCTCGATCTTGGTGCCACCCAGGTCGATCCCGAAACGGACGTCACCGTCAAAGTGTGCTTGACCACTCATCGTCGTTCCCCTCACCAACGCCCGAGTCGGGCAACCGGCCACACGCTGGCCGCGAACAGGTACACGCCGAGGGCGGCGAGCGCCAGGGCGGACAGGAGCAGCAGCAGCCGCAGCCCGGCGGGGCCGAGGAACCTCGCGCTGCCTGCGGCCGCGAAGGCGAAGCCGCCGCCAATCACGATGCTCTCGAGCATGCTGGGTCCAGACGGGGCGGGGATCCGGCGTCAGCGCACTGTGCCAGAGGGTCGCGCGGCCAGCGCCTCGCTGATCTTCTCCTGGATCCCCCTGGCGTCGCCCTTCCAGTGGCCGTGGCAGACGATCGGCTGCGATCCGCCGGTCGTCTCGATGATGACGTCGGCGAAGAGCAGGCCGGCGCTGATCCGCACCGAGGCGATCTGGTCGATGGAGATCGTCTGCTCCTCGTGGCCGATCCACTTCGGCGTGTAGCGGATCACCTTGGTCGGGTAGACGGCGATCTGGGTCGGGAAGATGTGGTTTCCGGAGGTCCAGCGGGAGGCGGTGAACACGGCGGCGTCCTTGGTGAACGGGCGGCTGGCCATGACGACAAACCCTCCAATGATCAGAACCAGGACCGCGAGCATGATGACGATGACGAGGGCGACTTTTCTCATCGGGTCTCCCCGCGCCCCGCTCTCGGGATCGGGACTTTCCAGGCGGGCCGAGTCTACCACCTGGAGCGGGGCGGCGCCCGCCGCGGACCAGGCCGCCGCGCCGCCCGCAGCGTGCCGCCGGCCCTCCCGTCACGCTCGCCGGACGAGTCCGAGTACTATCAGCTCACGATGTCGCTCCGAACGCGTGCCGTCGGCGTCGGGCTTCTGCTCGTCGCGGTCCTCGCCGGCCTCGGCCTGTGGCTGGCCCGCGACCTGCCCCGCCGCCAGGTCGAGCGCGCTCTCTCGCACCGGCTGCAGGGCGAGGTCCGGGTCGGCCGGCTCACGATCGACGCCCTCGACCGGGCGGTGCTGGAGCGCCTGGAGGTGCGCAGGATCGCCGCCCTGCCCCAGCTCGAGTCGCTCACGATCGCCCGGGTCGACGCCACCGGGCCCCTGCGCGAGCTGGCCCGCGGGCAGTGCGGGGTGCTCCGTCTCGAGGGCCTCGAACTCGTGCTCGCGCCCGCCCCGGCCCGCCCCACGCTCGGGGGAGCGGCGCTCACGGCGGATGTGCTGGAGGTGCCGGGCGCGAAGGTCACGCTGCGGGCCGGAGATGAGCGCGCGACGTTCGCGCTCGATGCCACGCTGCGTGATCTCGGCGGCGCTCTGACCGGCGAGGTCCGCATCGCCGGTCCGCGCCTGAACCTCGCCACCCTCGGCGCGTTCGCCGGCACCGCCGAGAGGCCCGCCGCCGGGATGGTCGTCGAGGGCGTCGCGGCGACCGCGGTCCTCGAGCCGGGAGGCGGGGCCCGGCTCTCCGCCGCCGCCGAAGCGGTCACGATCCGCCGCGGCGACCGGCAGGTCACCCTGGATCGACCCCGCGTGGAGGCCCACGCCACCGTGACCGAGGGGCGGGTCCTGGTCACCGTCGTGCCGGCACTCACCGGCCTCGGCTCGGCGCGAGCCGAGCTCGTGATCGCGCTCCACCCGCTCCGGCTCGAGCAGATCGACGCCCGCGCCAGTGCGCTCGAGCTCGGTCACTGGCTCCCGCCGCTGCCGGGCAACGCCCGCCTCGCCGGCCTTGCCGAGATCACGGTCGACGGGTCGCCGTCGTCGGGCCTGCGCTCGCGGGTGGTCGTCGAGCGGGCCGTGCTCGAGACCGCGGCCGCCGCGCTCGAGGGCTCCGTCCGCGTCAGCGGCACCCTCATTCTCGCCGGCGGGAGCTTCCGCGGGCCGGTCGAGGCCGCCGTCGAGCTCGGGCCGGGCACGAGCGGCTGGCCCGCCCTCCTCCTGCCGGCGCGCCTTGCCGCATCCGGGGAAGCCAGCGTCGGCGCGCGGTCGCAGCTCGCCGGCCGCTTCGAGGTCACGACCGCCACTGCCGGGACCGCCACCGTCGAGGGCACGGCGGCCATCACCGATCAGATGGCGCTCGATCTCGCCTGGCGCTGGCAGGGAGGCGACGCCACCCGGCGGGCCGAGCGCGCGACCGCGAGCGGCGCCGTGGCGCCGCCCGCCGGGGGCACGCTCGACGGCGCGCTGGCAGCTCGGGGCACTGTCTCCGGCACCCTCCAGGCGGCGGCCGCCACCGCCGAGGTCACCCTGGACCAGGCCCGCGCCGGCGCGGCCGACGGGGAGGAATCGTGGTCCGTCCTGGTTCCCCGGGCCCGAGTCCGGCTGGCCTGGAAGCCGACGACCCGTTTGCTGGAGGCCTCGCTACCGGCAACCTCGGTCGCCGTCCACTTCCCACCCCTTCAGCCGCTCGAGCTCCAGCTCAGTGCCGACGGCACTCTCGACCCGGCCGCGGGCTTCGTCCGCCTCGGCCGGCTCGAGCTCGAGGCGCCGGGCATCGGCGGCGCTCATGCCACCGCCTCGGGCGGCCGCGCAGCACCGGCTTCGGTCGAGCTCCACCTCGAGCTGGCGGACGTCGAGCAGGCCCGGCGGGCGCTTCGTCCGCTGGTCGACGCCGCTCCGGACGACGTCACCCTCGCCGGATCCGCCAGCGCCGACCTCGCCGTCACGCTGACCGCGGCCAGCGCGTGGCGCGCGGCCGGCCCGAGCCCCCGCCGCCCGGCCGGGGCCACGCCGAGCGCCGGGGCCCGGGGCGCCGAGGGCATCTCCGGCGCCTTCGAGCTGCGGGCCGACGGCACCGCGCTTGCCCTGCGCGCCCGCGCGACCGGTGAGGCCGGTGGGTTCCAGATGCTGTGGGGCACCCTGTTCGGCGACTGGTCGCAGACCCGCTTCGGCGTCGAGCTCGACCTCGACGCCGCTCGGTCGGCCGCAGCCCCGGACTGGAGCTGGCAGGCGGGCGCCGAGCTCACGTCTCCCGGCGGCCTCCGGGCCCGGGCGACCGTCGACCAGGCGCCGGGACGCCCGCTCGGCTGGACGGCCGAGCTCGCCGCCGACGACCTCGCCGCGGTGCTCGAGAGCTCGTTGCAGGGGCCGCTGGCCGGTGCGCACCCGCTGCTCGCATCCATGACGGCCAGCGGCAGCGCCGCTGCCCGCTTCGAGGGCACCCTCTTCCAGCAGTCCGGCACTGCCCGCGGCAGCGTCCGGCTGAGCGGCGTCGACCTGCGCGTCCCGCCCCTGGAGGTGCAGGGCCTCGACGCCGAGCTCCCGACCGACCTCGCCTGGTGGCGGCCGGACCCGGCTTCGCCGCTTTCGGTGTCCGGGCCCCGCCTCCAGGGCTCGCTGCGCCTCGCGCGGGCCGCCGCGGGCGGGCTCACCGTGCCGGCGACGTCCACCGGGTTGGTGGTCGAGGCTGACCGGGTCACTCTGGACCAGGGCCTCGCGGTGCCCCTGTTCGGCGGCGAGGTCGAGCTCGAGGAGCTGGCACTGGCCGACCTGCTGCGCCCCACCCGCCACCTCGCGACCTCGGTCGAGCTGCGCAGGATCTCCCTCGCCGAGGCGAGCCGGCTGCTCGGCCTGCCTCCCCTCGAGGGATCTCTCGACGGCGCATTCCCGCGCGTGCGCCTAACGCCGACCACCCTTCGCGTCGACGGCGCCGGGCAGCTGGCGCTGTTCGGGGGCACCGTCGAGGTGAGCGCGATCAGCGGCCAGGACGTGCTCGGGCGCTAACCGCGCCTGATCTTCGACGCCCGCCTCGCCGACATCGACCTCGCCCAGCTGACCCGGACCTTCGACTTCGGCAGGGTCACCGGCATCCTGGCCGGCGAGGTCACCGGCTGCGAGCTGTTCCGCGGCCTCCCGGTGCGCTTCGTGGGGACGCTCCACACCGTGGAGATGCCGGGCGTCCCCCAGCGGATCAGCCTCAAGGCGGTCAACAACATCGCCATCGTCGGCACCGGCAGCGGGATCACCGGCCTGGGCACCGGCCTGGTGGGCCGTTTCGTCTCCAGCTACGCGTACCAGGCGTTCGGCGTCTCGATGGTCCTCGACGAGGACCGGTTCCTGCTGCGCGGGCTCGAGCGCCGGGGCGACCGCGAGCTGTTCCTGCGCGGCACCTCCCCGTTCCGCCTCGACGTGGTCAACGTCGACCCCGGGACGACCGTCTCCTTCAGGACCATGGTCGACCGCCTGCGCAACCTTGACTTCTCGGCGGTGCAAACCCAACCTTGAAGCGCGGAGGAACGCACCATGAAGACGTGGCTGGCGCTCGTCGCAACGAGCCTGTTCGCTGTCGTCGCCTGCATCACCATCAACGTCTACTTCCCGGAGGCGGCGATCAAGGACCTGTCCGAGCAGATCGAGGCCCAGGTCGAGCAGCAGGCCGCCGGCGAGGCGGCGCCCGTCGAGCCGAGCCCGACTCCGACCGCGACCGGGGGCTCGCCGCTCGCTGCCCTGCTGTCCCTCGGTGCGTCGACCGCCTGGGCCGCCGAGGAGGAGGTGGCGGCTCCCGAGATCTCCAACCCGGCGATCCGCTCCATCATCGCCTCCCGCGCGGCGCGCCTCTCCGCCCTGAACCGGTGGAAGGCGGCCGGCGTGATTGGCGAGAACCAGGAGGCCCTGGTCGAGGTGCGCAGCCTGGACGCGGTTCACGGGCTCAAGGACCGGGCCGACGTCCAGCGCCTGGTCAAGGACGAGAACGCCGACCGCGAGCAGCTGTTCCGCGAGATCGCAGCGGCCAAGAACGTCGACCTGTCGCAGCTGCCCAAGATCCGCGAGACCTACGCCTCGACCCTGCGCGACAACGCCCGCCCCGGCGACTGGATCCAGCAGCCTGACGGCGCCTGGGTGCAGAAGCAGTAGCCGAGCCCGGGCCCGGGTCGCTCGCCGCTACCGCTTCCTGCGGAGGAGGAGCAGAGCTGCGCCGACCACGATCGCGCCGACTCCGGCCCACACCGGGATCCGGACCGTCTCCTTCTCCTTGACCGCCAGCTCGATCGGGCCGATGTTGGCGTCGTGGGTCGTCGTCTTGTAGGTGATCCCGCCGTACACCAGCCCGATGACTCCGCCGATGATCAACAGGATTGCCACGATCTTGAGTGCAGTCATTCTGGGTTCCTCCAGTCCTCGCCGCGTGGAGCTGTCACACGCTGCCGCCGACGGCGCGCAGTCGCCGGTGGCGCCGCATCCGCCGGATCACGGCACCGTTGCCGACCAGGCGGAGGTGTCGCCGGACTCGAAGCCGTCGTCGAACAGCCCGTACTCGATGGTCGGGTTGTCGAGGCCCAGGTTCCAGCCCTGGAAGATGAAGAACATGGTCGGGTCGCCGTAGAAGAAGCGCACCTCGGCGACATTCGTGATGAGGAGGTTCCAGTCCGGCTCGGGGGGGCTCGACGCCCCGAAGGCAATGGTGGCCCAGCCCGCCGGCAGCGCAGTTTCCTGGGAAGGCACGTCGAAGGAGTACGAGATCCAGCCCTCGCCCGCCAGCGGAACGTTGGCCGGGCCCATCAGGTAGGCGGCCCAGTCGTCGTCGAAGTTCGAGGGCGTGCCCTGATCCGAGATCAGCATCAGGGTCAGCGGCCGCCCGTCGGCACTGAAGTCGACCGAGTGGGTGATCAGGTCGATGCCGATCCTCGTCGCGCCGAGCCGCCGGAGGTCGCCGGTGAAGATCGACGGCTGCGAGGTCCGGGGCTGGGGGGCGAAGGTGTCCACGAACGAGTCGTGGAGGTAGGCCCCCGGGTTGCCCCCGCTCGGCTCGAGGACCTCGTTGCCGGTGCCGAAGGTCCAGCCGCCGGCGTTGCTGCCCCCGTCGAAGGTCTCGGTGAAGGTGGCGGCCGGCACCGGCGCCGCCGCCAGCACCAGGAGCGATCCAAGGACTGCTGCTCGTATCATCGGGCCCTCCGCCGCCTCGATGGCGGCACCGTCGTCACGGGCCATAACATGGCGCGCGCGCGGCTCGTTCCACTGGGACTGGGTCACCTCCGCCGTGGCCAGGTCGAAGGGCCGGCTGATGGTCACCGTGTGCGGCGGCCGACCGTGGACGGGGGCGCATCGAGTCGCTGAGCGGCTCGGAACGGCACGTGGCCAGCCCAGCACCCGGTGTCAGCTGCAATGTCTCGAACTGTCTCATGTGTCTCTCAATGTCTCATGAGACGCGACCCGCAACCGCGTGCCTTGCCCTGACGGACGATCTAAACCATATCAAGGAAAGGATTACTCAGATCTGGCAAGCTCACTTCACATTCGGCACGCATCTTGCAGATAGAGCGCCCCGAGCCAGGCCAACTCGGGCGTGCGGTGGTGTTCACGGCGCACGCTCGCGTCGCCGACTCACGCCTGGTGACCTGTCGTCGGGAGGGTGCTGGGGGGCTGCTTCGGGACCCTCTCGGGGCCGTCAGACCCTCCACTCGGAGGTGAGGTCGTGGTGCCGGCCGCCGAAATTCTGGAGTTGATCGCGGCAATTCACCAGGCCGGGCTCGAGCCGCAAGGATGGACGGACGTCATCGTGTGGATTGCGGAGCTGGTGGGGGCGTGCAGCGGGAGCTTCCACCTCCTCGACCGGTCGACCGGGCGCCTCGACGTGATCGGATGCCACGGGTTCGACTCCGCGGCGTGCAGGGGGTACCGGGAGCACTATCACCGCATCGACCGGCTGACCGAGGCCGTGCTGCAGTCCCCAGCGGGGCTGTGCTTCGTCGGCGAGCAACTGGTCGACCGGGAGCGCTTCGAGCGCAGCGAGTTCTTCACCGGCTTCCTGAGCCCGCTGGGGATGTGCCACTTCGTCGGCGGGCGCACCCTGGAGGACGAGGGTGTGGCGGCGATCGTCGGCTTCCACCGCTCCGCTGACCGGGGCCCATTCGACCCCCGCGACGCCACCACGCTCGGCCTGCTGTTCCCGCACCTCGCGCACGCGGCCCTCGTCCACAGCCGGATGGCCGAGATGCACGCGCACGTCGAGGCGCTCAAGAGCATCCACGACCGCTGGCCGACCGGGGTGATCTTGACTGAAGGCGACGGCGTCATCGTGTGGTGCAATCGCACGGCGGAGGGGATCCTGCGACGAGCGGACGGTCTGTTCACGCACCGGCGACAGCTGATGGCGGAGCGCCCGGCTGCCAATCGCGAGCTGCGAGAGCTGCTGCGGCGGGCGGCGAGCGGCGATGGCGATGGGCGGTTCGGCGGCGTCACGATGGTGCCCCGGCGCACCGCCGCCGACCCGTACTCGGTGCTCGTCGCCCCGCTGCCGGCTCGAAACGGCGCTCCCAACGGCATCCTCAACCGGCTGATGGCGGTGGTCTTCGTGTGCGATCCGGCGCAGGTGGTGAGGACGCCGGGCGAGGCGTTGCGGCGCCTGTACCGGCTGACACCGGCCGAGGCACGCCTCGCCGAGGGGCTGATGGCCGGCAGCCGGCTGCGCGAGGCGGCGGACCGGCTCGAGATCACCGAGGGCACTGCCCGCTCCTACCTGAAGCGGGTCCTTCGCAAGACCGGCGCTCAGCGCCAGTCCGACCTGGTCCGAGTGGTCCTCTCGGGGTTGGTCCCGCTCGCGGCCGTCGCCGACGACGTCCGTCCGCTCGAGGTCGCACCGGAAGCGATCGACCGGCGGATCGCCGTCAGGCGACGCCGCACTTAGGTGACGCCTGACGCTGGCTCGACGCCCCGGATTCGCCACGTCGCGTCGGGCTGTCGGACGCACGTGATCTCGTAGGTCCCACTCATCCCGTCCTCGCCGGTGAGCCGGACCGTGTGCACGACGCCGGCGGCGCCGAGGTCGCGCGGCTCGCCGAGGGATTCCCACCGGTCAAATGCGGGGACTGGGTCCGCCTCGCCCACCGGGGGTTCGTCGTACAGCTGTTCGATCACGCTCGGATCGCCGAATCGCCACGCCGCCAGGAGCGAGTCCCTCACTGCGTCGGACGAGCTCACGTCGACCGCGGCCCAGAGGCCGTCGCCCCCCCGCAGCATGCCGCTGACGTAGATGGCAGCCGAGCGGAACTCGGGATCCTCCCGCAGCCGGTCGACACAGGCCGCCCCCGCTCGACCCAGTCGCTCGAGCCGGCGCTGCGCCTCGCGCGCCTCCTCGCCTCCGCGGCCGAGGTTGCGCAGCAGCTCGCCGCTCATCTCGCACTGGCGCAGCGCAGCGTAAGCGCTCGCCCAGCTCGAGGTCGCGAACGCGCCGTCCGGCAGCTCGCCGACGGCATCCAGGTCCGCCGGCACGATGACCGCGGCGAGGCCGCTGGCCACGAACGCTCGAGCGTCGGCCGCTGTGGCGCCGAGGCCGATCGCGATCCGCGGGTTCGCCTGGACCAGCTCCCGCACCCGCTTCGCATGGCGCTCCTCCGGACTGAGCGAGGCCGCGTCGTCCGCGAGCAGGAGAACCGGCCCGGGGGGCAGGCCGCGCCGCTTCATCCAGGCTCTGAACACGCTTGCGGTTCGCCCCTCGACCTCGGTCACATACACGAGCTGGTTCCGTTCGGCGAGCTCGACGAGGACCGCCGAGCCGGAGGGCCCTCCGGGCTCGGACGCGGCCCCCGGCGCACTGGGTGAGACCGCACGAGCGGCGTCGAGCTTGACCAGCAGCAGAGGCCGCTCGGCCGGAGGCACCACCACCTCCATCCGAGCCTGAACGACGGAGACCCGCGCCAGCCGGGCTCCAACCTCGAAGCTGCCGGTTCCGGCAGGTCCCGACCACGCCTTCGGGCTCCACCCAAGGGTCGCGCGCCCCTCGCCGTCGGTCTCCGCCGTCCCGATGGGCGCGGGATCAGCCAACCTTTGCCCACCGACCGCATACAGGAGGAACTCCACGGCTTCACCCGCCACGGGCCGGCCGAAGTCCGCCCCGTCCGGCGCCTCTTCGACGCCGACGCTCAGGGTCACCGCCGCGCCCGGCACGCCGAGCACGTCCGAGCCGTACACCAGCAGCGCACGGCTCTCGCCGGCGCCCGCCGCGACGAGCCGCGCGCCCGCTCCGATCAACACCACCATCTGCAGGGTCCGCTTCATCGGTCGACTCCATCGCCTGTCGGCGCGCCGCGCTGGGCAACTGCAGGCTTCGCCTTCCTGTCTAGTTTCGGCCCCGATCGATCTTCCGGCTGCCCCCATTTGGGGGTAGCAGGAACGCGACTCGAATCCGATACTGCGTATCAATTTGATGCGTGATTCATTCAATCCCTGGCCCAACCCGAGCCCGCCTGCCACGAGAGTTGGCAGGGACGAAAGGAGCATCCGTGAACCCGAGGAACCCGCTGCGTCACTGCGTCGTTGCCCTCTGCTCGCTGGTGATGATCGGGGCCGTCGCGCCGGCCCTGTCGATCGAGCTCGACGGCAACCTCATCGACGGATCCGACAACCGGTGCGATGACTTCATGCTCGACTCTGCACTGTCCGGCCTCGATTTCCTCCCCCTGATCGGCGGCCTCTTCGCCGACCGCGACATCCCGGACCCCGCCTGGGTGCTGGTCAACCAGAGCGACAGCTCGCTGCCCGAGTTCCGTTCGGCATCGGGCACCGTCGTCGAGACCTACTTCGCCTGGGAGGACTACCCGGACGTCCACGACTCCCACGACGTAACGATCGACTTCCGTCCCGACCCCATCTACCTGAACTCCCCGAGCCTGCCCCTGCTGTCGAACGGCAACTCGAGCAGCAACGGCGAGGGGCCGACCATCGACGAGGTCTTTCCCAACCCCGCGTACTCCCCCGACACCCTGCATGTCGAGTGGGAGGCGGGCATCCTGGCCAACGAGTACACCGGCGACGGTTCGGCTCACTTCTTCCCCAAGTGGGCCTGGCCGAACGTCGGAGACCGGGTGTGGGTGAACGGCTCCTGGATCTTCGACTGCGGCCACCCCAAGAAGCTCCCCCTAACGCCTGAGGAGTTACAGACCTGTTTTGACTTCGTTGCACAGTCCGGTGGCTTCCTGACCTATCCCGCCGACTGCGATGTCCTTTTCGAACAGCGGCAGGCAACCAAGGCGGAGATCCACCCGATCCGCGCCATCGCCTCGATGCGCCAGCAGGTGGCCACGCCGCCGGGGGGGGCCGCGCCGATCCCGGTCACCGCGACCGACCTCCACATCCACGGTCAGGGCGGAGTGATCACCGACATCCTCGCTTGCGGAGGGAGGGTCCTGCTGGACAACCGGACCTGCCCGGGATCGTCGGAGCTGAGCGACGAGGAGCTGACCGAGTGCGTGCCGGCGCTCAGTGACTTCAACGACATCCTCAACCTCAACATCCCGTACCCGGAAGGCTGCTCGTTGTTCTTCGGCAACCCAGGCGAGACTCCCCCGGGCTGCGACAGCTCCGGCTCCTGGGGCATCGATTACCCTTGCCACGACGTCGTCAACGACCACGTCGGCGTGCCGATCGACGAGAACTTCGACTTCGAGGTCTGCCTGCCGCCGGCCCCCTCTGCGGGCGCGGTCCCGGTCTGGTGGTTCGAGGAAGGGCCCGGCAACACGATCGGCAACATCGATCCGCAGATCGTCGATGTCGCCGTCGGCGACCCCAGCGTCGACCCGTGCGCCGACGCCGCCTTCGGACCGAAGAAGCTCCAGGTTTCAATCCCACTCGCTGGGACCGGCGTCCAGCGCACGGACATCTACGCACGCAGGATCATGGCCGGCTGGGCCGCGCCGCCAGCGCGACGTCTGCGTCACTTCCGCCTGACGCTCGAGAGCGCCCAGTTCAACACCGACAAGGACGACGACGGCATCGGGAGCACCAACTCGGGTGAGATGTCGTTCTTCTTCGTTGGACTGGACCGCAGCCCCGACGAGTGGCTGCGCCTTTCGGACCACGCGCTGAACTCGAGCGGCGGGACCCTCATGCAGAGCGTCACTGCTCCCGAGGAGGTTCCGCTGACCGACGCGTACTTCGATTTCTACGTCGAGGACGGCGCGCCGTTCACGATCCGCGGCGTCGGCTTCGACGGCGGCGTCGGCGAGGGGGCCTGGGACCCGAAACAGGACTGCCTGGACGAGCACGTCGCGCACCACAACTTCTCGGAGCACGTGGACTTCGGCCTGGGCGAGTTCCCGGACTTCTGCATCTCCTGGCTGGCGATCGATCCGGGCGACCCGAACAACGACCCCTTCAAGGACATGGAGGTCACCTTCACGCGCGATCCGGCAACCGGGGACTACGGCGTTGGAGCGGGAGTCGTGCCGTGCCTCCTGCGATGCGACGTGATCATCCATGCCGGATTCCCCTTCCGCCTGGACGACATGCCATGTGACGGGCCCGAGCACGACGCCCTCGTCGCCGAGCTCGACGACCTGCCCTACTCTTACGAGTTCGACAACTGGTACGAGTGGGAGCTCAACGTGTACCTCGAGGAGTTCCCGGTGGACAGCGACGGCGACGGCCTGCTCGATGACGACGAGGTCAACGTTCACGGCACCGACCCGCTGGACCCGGACACCGATGACGATGGCCTCAACGACGGCGATGAGGTCAACGTCTACGGCACCGATCCGCTCGATGCCGATACCGATGACGACGGCCTCAGCGACGGGGACGAGGTCCACGTGTACGGCACCGATCCCCTCGACCCGGACACCGACGACGACGGGCTCATGGACGGAGTGGAGGTTGCGACGGGGATGGACCCGCTCGACCCCGACACCGACGACGACGGCATCCTCGACGGGCAGGACCCGGACTTCATCCAGAACTACGTCAACTCACTGCCGGCGGAGGTCTTCCAAAGCACGGGGCCGGGGACGCGCACGGCGGTCCTCGCGCTGTTCGAGGCTATCGAGGCCCGGATCGCCGCCGGTGACATCGCGACTGCGCTGCAGCAGCTCGCCAACCTCCGGAGGCACCTCGACGGCTGCGGCGCGAGCCCTGACACCAACGACTGGGTCCTCGAGTGCACGGCCCAGATCCAGCTCCGCGAGTACCTCGACCTGCTCGCCGCCAACCTGATGGCGCCATGACCGGTCGAGCCTGACGACAACGGGCTGTCCGGGCCCCCTGGGTCTGGGCAGGCACCTGGAATGAAGACGATGGGAGGGGCGCGATGCGTCGCGCCCCATATCGGGCACGCGCAGCGTGCCCCTACTTACGAAACCATCTTGCGAAACCGGACGACCTGCGCCAGGGCCCGGGCCGCGCGGTCCAGGGAGCGAAAGACCGGAAATCCCGCAGCCTGATAAATATCTCGTTCCCGGCGCAGCTCGACCTCCCCGCGGGACGTT
>ERZ1645192.3432-NODE-3432-length-12896-cov-3.830465_pt1 | contig 12896 bp, 13 predicted proteins | sample MGYA00575354_ERZ1645192 | MGnify/ENA primary metagenome ERZ1645192 (study PRJEB40844, sample SAMN11349763) | freshwater sediment metagenome | isolation source: river sediment | host: Sediment | place: India: Faizupur Khadar , New Delhi | collected 2017-02-21 ... | reverse complement strand
TTTGGTGACCTAGATCTGTCGGGGCGGGTTAGGTTTCAGCAGCGCCATAAAACACCGTTTTCGGGTTGATCATCGACCATTCGCAATAAGAACCACTGTAATAGTCAGCATTCAGGTATTTGGAAATCAGATCAACCCCATAATTCTGGTTGTTGGTCTCCAAAGCTCCGATGACCTGAATTCCGTTACTGATTCCGCCTCCCATGACAGCATCTTTATATGTAGAGAAGGCCACAGAATTCATCTGGGTTGTCATCAGGTTTTTATTGGTAGTCTGGAAGGAAAACACATCGTCTGTGATTCTTCCTATGGTAATACCTTTATCACTGGCCACGGCAAAGACCGATGAGGAAGCCGGGCTGAAAACATAATTATAATGGAAATAAGGGATATAGGTGTATCCTAACAGTGAAGCAGAAAATCCATATGATATCTGATCCCAGTTAAAGTATCCGTTGTCGGAAACTTTATACCCACACCAGGCATTGACTCCGCCAAGGAGAACTTTATCAGCATTATCCGGGAAAACCACGATCGTGTTTGCATAACAACCTGAACCTTCGAAAGGTTCCCAGGTAGAGTTGCTGGGGAAGATCACCGACCAGTTGGCGCCTTTATCTCCCGAACGGTAAACATTCAGCAGGTTGCCGTCAGATGCTTTGGCAATAGAAGCGTACATGATATTGGCATCGCCGGGAGCAACAGCCAGGGAAATGTTTCCTACGTCATCAAGCGGTAACTTGTTGGAACCGGTACCGGAAACATTGACGAATGAATTCAAATCTCCGGTGGTGGAGATGTAAACTTCACCATCAACGGCCATCATGACGCATCCGTCGGAACCAACGACAATATCGGTAGCATTACCATCTTTCACCGTATACCAGTCATTGCCGTTATCTGAATAACGAACACCCAGGTTGGTGATAGCAAAGAGACGTCCGGTCGACGGACTATTGGTGAGTTTTTTTACAAAGGCCCAATCCGAGTTGGTATTACCGGTCACCGGTGCAGTTGCAGGGATAAGAGTGAAATTCTCTCCGTCTTCGGATTTGTACAGACCCGTGCCCATGTAGTTTCCGCCATCGCATCTCCATTCACCGGTACCAAGGTAGATGATTCCGGAGGAAAGCTGAGTCATGGCGCTAACATTAAGCACTATATCCGACGAAGTATTTAAGCGCGACCATGTCAAGCCTAGGTTAGTCGATTTCCAAACACCCCCGGTGACAGCTCCGGTATAAAGTGTAGAGCCAGTAGCATCCGTGTTATCAAAAAGAACGACACGGTTACGGCCGGAGAAATTAGCGGGGCCCATCGACTTCCAATCGAGGCCAAGACCTGCAGTGGTTTTGGTATTCAAATTTTCTAATTGAAGCCTTGCCTTTATTACATCAGCCGGATTTGTCGTTCCTGTTACCTGATTCTGCCGGATCTTCTGAATGTGGTCATTGTCCGGTCCGTTTGCAAAGGTCAGATTAGAAAACAGGAAAAGAGAAAATCCGAGTAGTAACGCTGAAAAGCAACAAGGTAAAAGTCTGTTTTTCATATCCCTGGTTTTAGTTATTTAAATTTATGCTATGGTTATTAATTCCAATCAGATTTGTTAAAGCTTCATCAATTGCCACAAGGGCTGCTGTTTAAACCAACAAATATAAACGAAAAAGTTTATTCAACAAAAATTATTTATCCTCAGATTTGCTCCATAACCCCGGAAGGCAGCCACCCGACCGAGCCATTGGCGATCCTTATCTCATACCAGATTCCTATTTTATCCATGATGCGGACCTTGGCTCCTTCATGGAGGACAAATAAATCGACACTTTTTTCGTCGGGGGAGCTTTTTACGGTAACACTGGGGGTGAAGATGATGGCTTCCTGCACATTATGGACCTGGTTCCGGGCCGAAAGGGCAAAGACGGTCGAGAAGAGAAAGAGTACCAGGAAGGTGGCTGACGCCCAAAAACCTGTCTTACGGAATAAGAGCCGCGTGGCGACAAGGTATAAAGTGGCTCCGGCAATAGCGGCCAGGAAACAGAATACCGATATCCATGCCCACCCATCGGCTGGCAACTGGTTCACCAGCCCGTAATACCACCGCAGGTAAAACATCTCGGGAACGGCCTCGATCTTGTCGGCAATTTTGGTGTTCGCTACATTCAGGTTGAAATCAATATCTTCGTTGCCGGGATCCAGCCTCTTCGCTCTTTCATACCACAGGATGGCCCCGGGAAAATTATTCATCTTGAACAGGGTATTCCCCATGTTATAAAAAAGTTCAGGCGACTCGCTGCCGGCATCTATCACCTTCTGGTATAACCCGGAGGCTTCTTCGTAATGTCCGTCGGTGTATGCCTTGTTGGCGCGTTCTATCAGGACGTTGGAACCATAACTGCCGGAAAAACCTCCAAGGGTTATCAGGATGGCTCCAAAAACACAGGATAAAATCCTCTTTACCATTGTCCGATCTTTTTTCATGTTACCGCAGTTCTCGTTCAATCTTCGAAATGATCTCCAGCGCTTTATGATAGACTTCATCCATCTTCTCCACTTTGTCGCCCGGAGCAAAACGTGCAAACTCCGTCTCATCCAGGGTGGTAATGAACTGGCTGATCAGTTCTTCAGTGACATTCCTGTTTTTCAGCGTTTCGCTGACCGTAACCCTGGAAAGGTCAGCCATCGGGATGCTGAACTTGTCGCTCAGATATCCCCATAACGCCTGGTAGATCTCTTCGTAAAACTCTTCCCGCTTGCTCTGCTTCAGGAACGACTCTGCTTTCCGGAGCCGTTTGGTCGCCACGCGAGTGGCTTTCCGGTTCTTCATCAGGGCAATATCACTCCGGCGGGCCAATTCTTTACGCCACAGAAACCACATCAGGAAAAAGAGGATCAACGGTACCAGCACCAACAGAAAATACCACACTGAACCGAAGAACATGGAGCCGGCGTTGTTCAACCGGAAAGGCTTACTTACAATAAACCGGATATCGCTCCCGATATACTGAATATCTTCCTTGTCCGACCCGGAATACGTAACCATCCGCTGATCCCCGCTCCCTTTGGCCACATTCAGGGTATATTCGGGCGACATCAAGGTCACATACTGGCTCTTCTTCAGATCGAAATAAGTGAAAGGAACCGGCTTGACGGTGAACTTGCCGGGTTTGCGCGGAATGATCAGGTATTCAAATACCTGGCTTCCTGAAACACCGGCAGCGCTGGTATTGACATTACTGGTTACCTTGGGATCGTACACCTCAAAATCGGGAGGAAAAGAAACGCTGAGCTTATCGATCAACTGGATATTACCCTCGCCACTGACGGTAAATTTCAGGGTGATCGGGTCGTTTGTTTTATATTGCGTTTTGTCGATGGTAGAAGTGAAAGAAAATTTCCCTACAGCGCCGCTGAAATCAGCCGGTTTCCCGGTAGCTGGCAACGGCTTGACATTCACGACAACCGCATTGGATTTCAGTTTCTTTTCGACGGTGGCATAGGAATTGGAGAAGAAACTGTCGTTGAAAAAGTCATCGAAGAACGGATCCCCGGTTCTTGATTTGCTTTGCCGGCGGATTTGCGCCAGGCACTCCATCTCCAGGGGGTCTATCACCAGTTTCCCCGATTTTAACGGGAACAACGCCACTTTGCGGACCTCGGCGACCGTGTATACATCGCCGTTGATGGTCTGCCTCGATTGCTGAAGTTTATCTTTGTCTCCCAACAAGTCCTGCGACCAGAAACCCTGAAAAGAGGAGATCTTATTGATGTTCAACTGAGCGATCTGGACGCGGGTGTAAATTTTATACGTCACCACGATCCCCTCTCCCATCATGGGATTGGCATTGCTGACGGAAGCCTTCACATAAACGTCGTTGGGCCCCGACTGAGCCTCCTGGCCTGCTTGTCCCTGTTGTCTGGACCCTTGTGACGATGAGGAGCCGCCACCCTGGCTTTTTGTCACCCTGACCGTTACCGCGTTGGATTTATAGGTTCTCGAATCGACAGTAACCGTAGCTCCGGGTATTTCAAAAGTTCCTTCCCTGATGGATTGTAATAAATAGGAATAGGTATATGAGATCGTCATGGAGGTCCGTCCGTTGATGGAACGGATGCTCGACATGGTTGAACTGTTCGGACCTGAAAGCACATCAAATCCATTGATCTTCGGTCCTTTGAAACCTGAAGCCTGTCCCGTTACCGTATAGGAAAGGGTGAAAGTCTCCCCGACCCCTACCACGGATTTAGCAGATGCCGTGAACTGAACATCCTGACACCGGGCACCGGTAACAATAGCCAGCAGGAGAAGGAGAGTTATGTAAGATACTTTCCGGAACATATCGTTTGTTTTACCAGTCTTTTTCCACCGCGACCCTGACCGCTTTAGCCTTTTCCTTGTTGACCTTTTCCATGGTCTTTTTCTCATCGTTCTTCATGGCCTCAAGCATTCGCTCGGCATCTTCTTTAGAGATCTTTTTCTGATCAGGAGGCTGCTTTTGCTGATCCTGTTTGTCTTTCTGATTCTGATCCTGTTTATCTTTTTGATCTTTCTTCTGATCCTGCTGTTGTTGCTGCTGCTGTTGTTGCTTTTTCAGCATCATCTTGGCATACTCCAGATTATATTTGGTATCGATATCGGAAGGATCATTCAGGAGTGCATTCTTGTAAGCAGCAATGCTTTTTTCATACTCTTTCCCTTCGAGAAGGGAGTTGCCCAGGTTGTGAAGGATCTTTGCCTTGGTTTTCTTGTCCAGGTTTTTTCCGGCCAGGGAAGAATAAATGTTTGCCGATTCCTTGTAATTCTTTTTCTGATAGACGGCGGTGCCCAGATTGAATTGTCCGGGGAACGATTCGCGGTTCATCTCGAGCGCTTTCCGGTAATCCTTTTCCGCCTCTTCGTACTTCCCCGTGTTATAGGCCTTATTTCCCTGGCGGATGAGGGAATTCTCTTTTTGCCCGTAAACTACCGGGACAAGGACGAAACTGAGTATAATCAAAAAAATTCTCATGTTTTCGTTTCATTTAAATGGTCTGATCCGCTTTAGCCAGTTGGTCTTTTTTTCAAAGATAAAAAGATCTGCCACCATAATGATGATGGCAAAAGCCAGAAAATATTGAAAACGCGACTCGTAGTCGGTAAATTGTTTGCTTTCTATTTCCGACTCCTGGATCTTGTTGATCTCATCCATAATAGGTCTGAGGCCTGTTTCAGAATTACTGGCCCTGACGTACACTCCCTTCCCCTCCGAGGCGATCTGCTGAAGCAGGGACTCATCCAACCGGCTCACCACCGTGTTCCCGCTGCCGTCCTTTTTATAGCCCGTCATGACATTCCCCTGGTAAACGGGGATAGGAGCTCCTTCTGAAAGGCCCATGCCGATCGTATAGACGGCAATGCCAGCTTTGACTGCATCTTTGGTTTTTTCCAGTACATCGCCCTCATGGTCTTCCCCATCGGTAATGATGATGAGCGCTTTGTTGTTTTTGGTCTCGCCGTAAGAGGCGATTGCACGTGAGATAGCTTCGCCGATAGCGGTTCCCTGTGTAGGAACGATGTCGGGGCTGATGGTAGAGATGAACAACTTGGCGGCTGCATAATCGGTGGTGATGGGCAACTGTGTATAGGCTTTCCCGGCAAATACGATAATACCGATCCGGTCGCCATCCAGTTTTTCAATCAACCGCGAAATGGACTGCTTTGCCCTTTCCAACCGGTTGGGTTTGATATCTTCGGCCAGCATACTGTTGGAAACATCAAGCGCCACCATGATATCGATCCCCTGTCGATGTGCTTTCTCAATACGTGAGCCCGTCTGCGGTCCTGCCAGGGTGAGCACCAGAAAAGCAATGGTAAGCATGGCCCCGGCGAATTTCAGGATCAACTTGGGAACGGATGCCTCCGGCATCAACTGCTTCACAACGACCCAGTCGCCAAACCGGGAAACAGCCTTGCGTCGCCACAGCAAAAACCATGCGAATGCCAGTGCCAGCAGCGGGATCAGCAGGAACAGGTAGAAATAATATGTGTTTGCGAAACGGAACAATGCAGTATGTTTTATGGTACTTTTTTCAAATACAAATACTTAAGACAGATCTCCGTAACGAGCAATCCCAGGGCGATCAGAACAAGAGGGAGAAATTCCTCCCGTTTCTTCCTGAACTCCGTCACATCGATCTTCGACTTCTCCATTTTATCGATCTCCTGGAAGATCTGTTTTAATTTGGTATTGTTAATGGCCCGGAAATACTTTCCGTTGGTCATATTCGAGATCTGTTTCAACAGGGGCTCATCAATTTTCACTTCCATGCTCTGAAGTTGGATACCGAACGGGGTCTGAACAGGAACGGGAGCATAACCGATGGTCCCCACCCCTACTGTATAGATCCTGATCCCGTACATCTTCGAGATCTCGGCTGCTGACATCGGGTCAAGGGCGCCCATGTTATTCACTCCGTCGGTCAGCAGGATAATGACCTTGCTGATGGCCTTACTGTTACGCAAACGGTTGACGGCCGTAGCTAACCCGTCGCCAAGGGCGGTACCGTCTTCTATCATTCCACTTTGTATGTCACCCATCAGGTTTTTCAACACCGCGTGGTCTGTGGTAAGAGGACACTGGGTAAACGCTTCACCAGAAAAGATGACCATCCCGATCCTGTCATTCGGACGACCGTCAATGAATTCCATGGCGACGTTTTTGGAAGCTTCCAGTCGGTCGGGTTTAAAATCACGGGCCAGCATACTTCCCGAGATATCCAGGGCCATCACAATATCGATCCCTTCTACGGAAATATCCTGCCGGCTCAGGCTGGTTTGCGGACGTGCAAAGGCGACGATCAGTAAAGAGAGAGCCAGCATGCGGATCCCGAAGAGTACATGGTTCATGATCACCCGGAGAGTGGCTTTCCCTCGTTCAAAGGGTAGTGTGGTCGAAAAACTAATGGTGGCATCGCCCTTCTTCCGGCGGTAATAATAATAGAGCACCAGCAGCGGGATGAGCGCCAGCAGGAAAAGAAATCCCGGGTTCGCGAATGTTATACCTTTCAGCACGTCTTCTGGTTTTCAGGTTCTGGTTCAGGTTGAACTGGCGCCGGGACCGTTTCTTTCACAAACAGGATACCCTCGTTCAGTTTCTCCTCATTTTCGTTGCCGGCAGGACGTTCTTTCGCAAACTTGACCAGGTCTGCCAGGGTCAGGATGTCCCGAAGCCGTTGCAGGTTTTCAGGCGTGACCCTTTCAGTGTTCTTTAGTCCTTCCATGATCTCATCCGAAGTGCTTTCGAGCGCCTGTACGGCAAAACACTCTTCAATATATTTCCGCAAAATGTCCGTCAGTTCCGAATGATATTCCTTATATCTTCCCGTCTGCCAGATCTTTTTACCCCGAAGTTCCTCCAGATTGTTCAGCGCGATCTCATAAGGTTTCAAAGGTGTTTTCTGGATCAGGTTGAAGATCGGAGCATGTTTTCTCCTTCGTCTCAAATAATAGATAACCCCGGCCACGATGATGCCCACCCCCAGCAATGCCAGTATCCAGGGAAGAAAATCACGGAAGGTAAGCGGCGCCCTCATCGGTCCTTTGATGGGTTTGATGGTCTTGGTGGTGTCGACAGCCACCGTATTGACGTTCAACAGCACCATGTCCGTTTCCTCCATGCGCGTAGTGGTATCAGGAGGAACGCGATAAAGGAACGGGATTGGCGGCAGGGTGTAAAAACCGCTGTCGAAAGAAGTCAGCACCAACCGCTGATGGATGGTCATCATCTTCTTATCCTCCGAAAAAGAGGTATCGGTTTTGCTGCGGTCGATGACCTGAATATTATTATAAATGGTATCCGGTATACGGGGCCAGAGGATCAGGGTACCTGCCGGAGCAATGGCAGTAAGATGAAGACCCACCTGATCGCCGATCAGAAGCCGGTTAGAGTCGAGCCGGGCTTCAACCTTGATATTCTGTGCAGTGACTCCCCATGTGTTGAAAAGCATGAGGGCAGTCAGGCAGACAAGCAATGCACTATTTCGTTTCAAACCGGTCATCCTATCTTCTGCTTTCACGTTTACTGAATAACAAGGTAAGGGGCTTGACATAATCCTGGTCAGTACGGATCTTCGCAGCATCGATCCCATTTCGTATAAACAGGTTATCCAGGAATGACTGCTGGCCGGCGAACCAGTTTTTATATCGGGCTCTTACCTGTTTGTCTTCCGAATCGACCCATACCATATTCCCGGTCTCGCTATCCATGGCCCGGATCAGCCCGACGGGAGGTAATTCCTTTTCGCGCTCATCATAAATCTGTAAGGCGATCAGGTCATGCTTGCGGCTGGCGATCTTCAAAGCATCCCCGAAACCGGCATCATAAAAGTCAGACAGCAGGAAAGCGGTGCATCTCTTGCTGATCACGTTGGTGAAATATTTGAGCGCTTCAGCGATCTGGGTTGCCTGATGAGCCGGCTGAAAATCGATCAGCTCTCTGATAATCCGCAAAATATGACTTGTCCCTTTTTTCGGGGGAATAAATTTTTCCACTTGGTCAGAGAAGAAGATCACTCCTACTTTATCGTTGTTCTGGATAGCGCTGTATGCCAGTACGGCCGCGATCTCGGTGATCATGTCCTGCTTCAGCCGGTCCTTCGATCCGAAGCGATTGGAACCGCTGACATCGATCAGCAGCATGACCGTCAGCTCTCGTTCTTCATCAAACACCTTGATATACGGATGATTGAACCTGGCTGTGACATTCCAGTCGATGGTGCGGATATCATCTCCGTACTGATATTCCCTGACTTCGCTGAAGGCCATACCTCTCCCTTTGAAGACGCTGTGGTACTGTCCCGAGAAAACCTGGCGGGACAATCCTCGTGTCTTGATCTCAATCTGCCTTACTTTCTTGAATATTTCAGCTGTTTCCATTCGCAACGCATCAGTTCATCAACACATCTCCCGGCATTTGCCGCGATCAACATTTCACCGGCTGTTAGGGTACTTCAACCGTATTCAGCACTTCGTTGATGATGTCTTCGGTGGTAATATTTTCGGCTTGCGCTTCATAGGTCAATCCGATACGGTGACGCAGCACATCATGCGCAATGGCCCTGATATCTTCGGGAATCACATATCCGCGCCGGCGGATGAACGCAAAAGCTTTGGCTGCCAGCGCCAGGTTGATGGAAGCACGGGGTGACCCGCCATAACTGATCAACCCTTCGAATTTCTTCAGATTATACTGTCCCGGGTACCGCGTGGCGAATACGATATCGGTGATGTAGTTTTCGATCTTCTCATCGAGATAGACCTCCCTCACCACATTTCGTGCCCGCAGGATGTCATCGGTTTTGATGATGGTTTTCGTTTCCGGGTATTCCTGAAGGATGTTCTGACGAAGGATCAGTTTTTCTTCTTTCTTGTCCGGGTAGTCGATCACCACTTTCAGCATAAAACGGTCAACCTGTGCTTCAGGTAGCGGGTAAGTGCCTTCCTGTTCGATGGGGTTCTCGGTAGCCAGTACCAGGAAAGGTTCGGGCAGGGTAAAGGTCTTTTCACCGATGGTGACCTGCCGTTCCTGCATGGCTTCCAGCAGTGCGCTTTGCACTTTCGCCGGTGAACGGTTGATTTCATCTGCCAGGATAAAGTTGGCGAAGACCGGTCCTTTTCTGACTATAAAGTCCTCATTCTTCTGACTATAGATAAGCGTTCCGACCAGGTCGGCAGGCAACAGATCAGGAGTAAACTGGATGCGGCTGAATTTTGCATCAATGATATGCGCCATCGATTTGATTGCCAGGGTCTTTGCTAACCCCGGAACCCCTTCAAGGAGAATATGCCCGTTGGAAAGAAGCCCGATCAGCATCCTTTCGATCATCTGCTTCTGTCCGATGATCACCTTATGCATCTCCATGGTAATCAGATCCACAAATGCACTTTCCTGCTGGATCTTTTCATTCAACGCTTTGATGTCGGTTTCTACCATAACTTATAAGTTTGTGGGTGCAAAGTTAGATATTTGGCAAAAAAAAGAAAACCCCGCCTGCTGTTTATTATTGTATAGTGAAGCGTTAATAAAATGTTAAAGCAGCACTTACTGTCATTCATGGTGGTATGATTCGTTACGCAGGATGGTCATCGCCCGGTAAAGCTGTTCAAGAAAGATCAGGCGGACCATTTGGTGCGAGAAGGTCATTTGGGAAAGGGAAAGGAGATGATCCGCCCGTTTCTTCAGGGAATCATCAAAGCCGAACGGTCCACCCACCACAAAAACAAGGTTTTTCCGGCCGGCAGAGAACTGTTTGTTCAGGAATCCGGCGAATTCAACCGAGCTGGTTTCTTTTCCGTGTTCATCGAGCAAGACCACCACATCGGACTCGCCAATAAATTTTTCAAGAAGAGTCGCTTCCCTCCTTTTTTGATCTGTCACCGGTACCGACTTCGTTTCCCTGACGGCCGGGATCTCCTTCATCTCAAAAGGCATGTAGCGTTTCACCCGTCCCGAATATTCCATGATCCCTTCCCGGAGGTACGACTCCTCCGTTTTTCCGATAACCAGCAAAGTAATTTTCATCTTTACGAAAACGGTTCGATTTTTGTGCAAACTTAGTAAGTTTGCAGTATGGCTTTGGACGATAAAATTACAAAATCTCTTCATCCATGAGAACGCGGAACTATTTGTTGATGGGGATCTTTCTGCTGGTGTTTGCCGGGGTAGTTGTCCCTCTTGCCGGTCAGACCTCTGTTAAAGAGCAGGAGATGATGATCCGCGCCCTGAAAGAAGGCGACGGAGTGACTATCGGGACGTTACTGAACGATGTATGTGATCTTGATCTCCCGGAATACCGGGGCACTTACAGCAAAGCACAGGCAGGACGGATCGTCAGTGATTTTTTCAAGAATCATCCGGTCACTTCCTTCCGGATTATCCGGCAGGGAACGCTGGCTGAGAAAGAACAGTATACGCTGGCTGAGATGAAATCAAAATCCAGGACCTGGAAGATCTATTTTATAATAAAAGGTAAAGACGGGAAATGGGTTGTTCCCTTATTCCGGATCACCGAATAACACAGAATGCAGATGGATATTGACGAAATTATCGAACGGACGCTGCAGGAAGATCTCGGCGACGGGGATCATACCTCTTTGGCCACCATACTACCCGACAGTAAGGGGAAAGCTAAACTTATCATCAAGAACGACGGGATCATCTGCGGGTTACCCGTTGCCGAAAAAGTATTCCGGAAGGTAGATCCGGACCTCCTGCTGGAGCTGTTCACCACCGACGGTTCCGTTGTCGAAACCGGCGAGATCGCACTGACCGTTGAAGGCCGCATCCGTTCGATCCTGGCCGCTGAACGAACGGTTCTGAACTTCATGCAACGCCTGAGTGGCATTGCCACTTACACCTTCCGGATGAACCGGGAGATCAAAGGAACGAAAGCAAAAATACTCGATACCCGGAAAACCACTCCGCTGATGCGCGAATTGGAAAAATATGCTGTTCGTACCGGTGGCGGGATCAATCACCGGTTCGGATTGTACGACATGATTCTCATCAAAGACAACCACGTAGATTATGCCAACGGTATTGTCAATGCCATCAGTTCTGTGCAAAAGTATCTCGAAAGTACCGGGCGCACGCTGAAGATCGAAATTGAAGTAAGAACCTTTCAGGAGTTACTGGAAGTGATCAATTACGGAGGTGTAGACCGGATCATGCTTGATAACTTCACGCCCGAGGATGTAGCCTCTGCGGTAAAACTGGTGAAAGGGAGATTTGAGACGGAAGCCTCCGGCGGCATCCAACTGGGTAATATCCGACAATATGCTGAATCGGGAGTTGATTTCATCTCGGTAGGAGGACTCACACATCGCTTCAGCAGTCTCGACATGAGTTTAAAAGCTGAGAAAGCCCTGTACTGGGAAACAGTGAATGGGAAAAAGAATAAACATTAATCCTGTAATTATCAGGTGGCCCTTCCTCCGGAAGATCATCCGGGTTTCACGAAAAATCGTGTTACCGGGATTTGACGGTATCCCCCTGTACGACGTAATGGTCTTCTTTTTCAGAGGGCTGTTCAAAGGAGCCATCACCAGCCGGGCTGCGGCCATCTCATTTAACTTTTTCCTGGCCATCTTTCCGATGCTGGTATTCTTTTTTACCATCATCCCGTACATCCCGATCACCGATTTTCAGGAATCTCTGATGGGGTTAATCTCCGGGTTTCTCCCCCATTCAGCGGATGCCACGGTAGAGGGGATCATCCGGGACGTCGTCACCCAACCTCATGCCGGATGGTTTTCGGTGAGTTTTGTACTTACCTTCTATTTTTCCACCAGCGGCATTTACAGTCTCATGGACGCCTTCAACAAAACGTCACATACCCTGGAAACCCGGTCGTGGTTCACCCTGCGGCTGATCTCCCTGTTACTTGTCCTGATCATTTCCGGCATGCTGATTGTGGCTATCGGACTGATCACTTTTGGCACATCCATCCTCAACCTTATTCTTCCCGAACGGATCCTCGAAAGCGGTTTTTATCTGTTCATGCTGATCTCAGGGAAATGGCTGGTCATCCTGGCCTTGCTATTTTTCTCCATTTCATTCCTTTATTACCTGGCCCCGGCCAAGCGGCATCATTTCAGGTTCATTTCAGCAGGCTCCACCCTGGCGACCATCCTGCTCATTCTGACCATTTTCGGGTTCAATTTTTATGTAGATAATTTCAGCCGGTACAACGTCCTGTACGGATCGATCGGCACCCTGATGATCGTATTGTTATGGATTTACTTCAACGCGATCATCCTGCTCATCGGATTCGAGCTGAACGCGAGCATTTACAATGCCCGCCTGGAGAAGAAAGACATTAACGATCCAACTGTTTTCGTAAAAGAGAGATGAATACATGCC
>ERZ1645192.3431-NODE-3431-length-12897-cov-7.445180_pt1 | contig 12897 bp, 7 predicted proteins | sample MGYA00575354_ERZ1645192 | MGnify/ENA primary metagenome ERZ1645192 (study PRJEB40844, sample SAMN11349763) | freshwater sediment metagenome | isolation source: river sediment | host: Sediment | place: India: Faizupur Khadar , New Delhi | collected 2017-02-21 ... | reverse complement strand
TTTATCATGGATTGTTTGTGATATTCCACGGGGAGTATCATACAAGGTTTTTCTTACAGGTATTTTGAGAAGCCTCTAACCGGAAAAAAGTGAAGAACAAAACCTTAGATTCCGGCTTTCGCCGGAATGACGGACAGGGGATAGAAGCCGTTAGCCGGCCTTTGATCAGTTTTTGACCTTCCAGCCCTTCTTTTCGAGACAAAGCCCTGTCCCTTCGTTGACGGCCGCTCAGGTCTCGCACAGGCCCTTTCGCGCAAGGTCCTCTTTTACCGCCAGAACGCAGGCCTTCCTGTCTGTCTCGAAATCGGCCCCGGTCCTTCCCTCCCGGGTGTACACGGTCGTACAGCCTGCGAGAAGCGCAGCGGCCGCAAAAAGCAGAATGACCTTTTTCATGAAACGTCTGGCTCCGGATGAAAACGTGTAAGGTTCCCTTACGGGCGTGCACCTATTTAAAGTCGATGGTCACAGGGTTGTTGAACTCCAGCTTCAAGCCCTCCACCCCCTTCACCATCGCCTTCATTTCTTCGACCGACTGAGGCTGTGCCTCGTTTATCTTTTTCAGGAGCGGCATATCGTTCACGAGCTTCCCGAAATCCATATCAATGAGCGTTACCCGCTTGCCCGTGCGGTATGTGGCGTTCGTGTTGACAATATCACCCATCATGTTGAGGACGATGCTCACCTTCATGTCCTTGAACATGGACTTCATCATCTCGAGCGCATTCGGGTCCTCCGCCTCTTTCTTCTTTTCCGCCTCATCCTTCCTGTCCTTCTTTTCTTCCGTTTTGGGCGGCGGCATCATGACGGAAAGCTGTGAGACGGCCCCCTTCTTGAATGCGAACCTTATGGTGTCGTTCTTCACGGCCTCGGCGTCTTCTTTCTTCGATTCACCGGGCGATTTCTTTCCGGGGTTCTGGCTGAGCGTCACTTTGCTGATGTCCTGAAAGCTGTAAACCGCCGTATACCCGGAGGCCGTCTGCGTCTTTGCCGGTTTCGCCGACACGAACTTCACGCCCTCGCCAAAATCTTTTGCGTTGGTCTTCGCCTTTTCCATCATCTCGGTTATCACCGATTCATCGCTCTTCGGCTTCGCACCTTCAGCCTTTCCCTTGTCCTCTCCCCCCTGCTCGCTCATGCCCTTTGTGAGGCCCTGCATCATTTCTATGAAGGAATTTCCCATGAGCACCGTTTCTTCGATGGTGCCGCTGCCGTCGGGCTTAATGTTCAGCACCATGTTGTCCTGTATGCAGCCCGACAGAAAAAATATGGCTGCGCAGACAGCGCTTAATTTCACCATCATCCAAAAACGGGGGAAGGGTTTCGGTCCGGTCATGAGGCATCCTCCTGCGGGCTTATTCAATGTCGGAAAACAACCACATGCTATCAACGGGAACGGGGAGAGTCAAGACAATTCAAGGGGCTGTAATATCCTGCACTTCCGGACCGCCGGGAGGCGTGCGCTTCCTGTAGCGGGGATACACAAGGCTGAGCTCGTCGATGACCTCGATAAGCCCTTGCATGGTGCCCGTCCTGAAGGCCCTGTTGCGCAAAGGGCGCAACCCCCCGAGGCCCCGCGTGTACCAGATGAAGAATTTGTGGAAAAGGCCGACCCCCCGCTTCTCGCCCCAGTGTTCGACGGCCATCTCCAGGTGGCGTTTCATCACGGCGATGCGCTCGGGCACGTCGGGCTTCGGGAGGATGGCCCCGTCCGTCATGTAGCGCACAGTTTCAGCGAATATCCACGGGTTGCCGAGCGCGCCCCGAGCTATGGCGACGCCGTCGCAGCCGGTCTCGCTGAACATCCTGACGACCTTCTCCCGCGAAAGACTGTCGCCCGAAGCGATGACCGGTATGCTGAGGGCCTCTTTCACATCACGTATGACGGCATAATCCACCATACCGCTGTATCCCTGGGCCTTCGTCCTGCCGTGAATGAAAAGGCAGCTTATACCGGCATCCTGTGCATAGAGGGCGACATCCCGGGCATTCACCGAATCGGCATCCCACCCGGCCCGTATCTTGACGGCGACGGGCAAAGAGGTTTCCCGGACGAACTCGGAAAGGATCCCTGCAAGCTTCTTCGGCTCTTTCATGAGCGCCGCTCCCTTGCCCTTGCGCGTGACCTTCGGCGACGGGCACGCGGCATTGAAATCCACGAGATCGACGGCCTGCCCGGTCAGGCGCTCCACGGCGAGCGCTACCTGCGATTCGCTGTTCCCGAGGAACTGCACGCCAAGCGGCCTGTCATCGGGGCAGGAGGAGAGCATGTGCGTCGTCCTCTTGTCCCTCTGCGATATCGCGTTGATATCTATCATTTCCGTAAACGCAAGCGGCGCGCCGAACGACCGGCTGATCAGCCTGAACGGCAGGTCGCTGACCCCGGCCATAGGGGAAAGCATGACGGGGATGGGAAGTTCGATGTGCCCTATCCTGAGCATGAGGTATTCTAGTCGTTTCGGTATGAAACTGCAATAAAGACCGTTCTACGTTCTACGTTCTACGTTCCGCGTTGGAATGAAACCGTCACTTCACAGATATGTAGTGGTTTACGTTCCTGGAATGACTTTTGACTTTCTGTTTTTAACGTAGAACGCAGAACGCGGAACGCAGAACGGGTTTTGTGTAAAATCATTGGCAAATCACCGTCGTTTGTGGTATAGAAAACGTGGTTTTCAGACATGTACTTTCAGGACCTCATACTTGCACTGCAGAAATTCTGGGCTGAACGGGGATGCATCATTCAGCAGCCCTACGATATGGAAGTCGGGGCAGGCACATTCCATCCCGCCACATTGCTTCGGTGCCTCGGTCCCGAACCGTGGAACACGGCATACGTCCAGCCGTCGCGCAGGCCTGCCGACGGGCGCTACGGCGAGAACCCCAACCGTCTGCAGCATTACTACCAGTTCCAGGTCATCATGAAACCCTCGCCGAAGGACATCCAGAACATCTACATCGACAGCCTGAAAAGCTTCGGCATCGATACGGGGTACCACGATATCCGGTTCGTCGAGGACGACTGGGAGTCGCCGACGCTCGGCGCCTGGGGGCTCGGCTGGGAGGTGTGGCTCGACGGCATGGAGATCACCCAGTTCACGTACTTCCAGCAGGCGGGCGGCATCAACCTTTCGCCCGTGTCCGTCGAGATCACGTACGGCACTGAGCGCATCGCCATGTACCTGCAGGACGTCGACAACGTGTACCACGTGAAATGGAACAAGGACATCCTTTACGGTGACGTCTTCCTCGAACCGGAGAAGGAGTTTTCCATATATAATTTTGAGGAATCCGACCCCGTTATGCTCAGAGGCCTTTTCGACACGTTCGAGCGTGAAGGGGAAAAACTTATCAAGACGCGGGGGCTCATCTACCCGGCTTACGACTTCTGCCTGAAATGCTCGCATGTCTTCAACCTTCTCGATGCCCGCGGTGCGATCAGCGTCACCGAGCGCGCCAATTATATTGCGCGGGTGAGGAACCTCGCGAAGATGTGCGCGGAACTCTACGTGCAGAAGCGTGAAGAACTCGGCTATCCCCTGCTCAAGCAATAATACGGCCCCTGACCGGGGCGGCTTCATAACGTAAGAAGGAAAGGAACATGAGCGAATTTTTGCTTTTAGAGATCGGGACGGAAGAGATACCGGCCCGGTTCCTCGAGCCGGCGAAGGATGGTCTCCTGAAGCTCGTCCGCGACACGTTCGCCCAGTCACGGATCGGCTTCGGCGATATAAGCGTACAGGCGACCCCGCGCCGCATGGCGCTCTTCGTCCAGGACGTGGCGCAAAAACAGGAAGAGACGGTCACGGTCAAGTTCGGGCCTCCCTGCAACCGCGCGTTCGATGAATCGGGAAACCCGACAAAGGCGGCGGTCGGCTTTGCAAAATCGCAGGGCGTGGAGGTCGGCGCCCTGACAAAAGGCATCAAGGACAACGTCGAGTTCGTAACGCTGGAAAAACTGGAAAAGGGCGATCCCACCGTGGATATCCTCCCCAGGCTTCTCCCGGATATCATCACAAGGATCCCCTTTCAGAAAAAGATGCACTGGGGATCGGGGACCTTCGAATACGCGCGCCCCATTCAGTGGGTCATGTGCATACTGAGCGGCAAGGCCGTAGCGTTCCCCGTCGCGGACGTCGTGAGCAAACCCGTCACATTCGGCCACCGGTTCTTATCGAACGGCCCGATCGATATCACCCACCCCCTCGATTACGTCGACGCGCTCCGGAAGAACTTCATAATAATCAACGAAGATGAACGGATGAGCATCATACGGGAAGGCATATCCCGCATCGAAAAGGAGGCGGGCGGCCAGGCCATACGGGACGAGGAACTTGTCCGGGAGATCCTGTACATAACCGAATACCCCTATCCCCTGAAAGGGTCTTTCGACGAGGTGTTCCTCGGGATACCGAAAGAGGTCCTCGTCAATGTCATGAAGGCCCACCAGCGGTACATCCCGATAGAGGACGGCACGGGACGGCTTCTGCCCCATTTCATATTCTTTGCCAACACGGTGCCGAAAGATGATGCGAACGTCATCCGCGGAAATGAGAAGGTCCTTCGGGCGCGGCTTGCCGATGCCCGGTTCTTCTTCGACGAGGACAGGAAGGTAAGGCTGGCGGACCGCTTCGAGCGCCTTTCGTCCATCGTCTTCCACGTCAAGCTGGGGACCCTCAAGGATAAGATGGAGAGGGTAAAGGCCATCGCCCTCGATCTCGCCTCCCTTCTCGACCCGTCCGCCGCTTCCGGCCTCGAGAGGCTCATCCCGCTCATGAAAACCGACCTTGCGACGCATATGGTCGGCGAGTTCCCGGAACTGCAGGGGACGATGGGGCGGATCTACGCCGGGCTCGAAGGCGAAGACGCGGAAGTTGCCATGGCCATCGAAGAGCACTACCTGCCGACGGGCGGCAGCGGCGACCTCCCGCAGAGTTCCACGGGGGCGATAGCGGCAATATCGGATAAACTGGATTCCATCGTATCGTTCTTCTCGGTCGGGATAAACCCGACGGGGAACCTTGACCCGTACGCCCTGCGCCGCCAGTCGCTCGGCATCATAAAGATAGTGATAGAACGCGCATTGCGCCTGCCTCTTCAAGCGGTCCTCGAAAAAGCCTACGGGGCGGGGGCGGGCATACCGAAAAGGCTCCCGTTCGAGGAGGCGCGGACATTCATTACTGACTTTATAACGACCCGCTTCAAGTTCTCGATGCTCGAAGAGGACCACAACCAGGACTTTGTGGAGAGCGTCATGCCCTGCGTTGCATCGGATATCTACGATGGGTACACGCGGCTCGTCTCTCTCGAGACGCAGAAGTCCATGGAGGATTTCGAACGGCTCATGGTCGGTTTCCGCCGGGTGTACAACATCACAAAACAGATAACGGATGCGGCGCCGGTTGACCCCGCAATCCTCATCCTTGACGAGGAAAAAGAGCTTTTCCGGCTTTATTCGACCAAAAAGGATGTCTTCCTCGGCTACATGAAAGAACGCGATTACGACAATGCGCTTGCCGTTCTTGTCGGCTTCAAGGAAACGATCGACAATTTCTTCGACAAGGTCTTCGTCATGGACAAGGACGAGGCCGTAAAGACGAACAGGCTTGCATTGCTGACCCACATAAAAGATATGTTCCTGACATTTGCAGATTTTTCAAAGATACACTTCGAATAAAAGGAGGAGCATCATGGCAAAAAATAAGATGGTATATTTCTTTGGCGGAAAAAAAGCTGAAGGCAACCTGAAGCTCAAAAATCTTTTGGGCGGAAAAGGCGCCGGACTTGCCGACATGGTCAATCTCGGCATACCTGTTCCTCCGGGCTTTACCATTACAACCGATGTATGCACCCTTTACTACGAGAACCGCATGAAACTTCCGAAGGGGCTCGACAAAGAGGTCATCGAAAATATCAGGAAGGTCGAGAAGATCATGGGAGCGAAGTTCGGCGATGTCAAGAACCCCCTTCTCTTCTCCGTCCGTTCCGGTGCGCGCGTGAGCATGCCCGGCATGATGGATACGGTCCTTAACCTCGGCCTGAACGAAAAGACCGTGGAAGGACTTGCGAAGCTGACGAAGAACCCCCGTTTCGCTTATGACTGCTACCGCCGGTTCGTGCAGATGTACGGCGACGTCGTCCTCGGCCTCAAGCCGGAAAAAGAGGGCGAACACGACCCGTTCGAGGTCATCATCGACCGGAAGAAGAAACAGCGCGGCATTACATCGGATACGGACCTGACGGTCGATGACCTCAAGGACCTCGTCAAGGAATTCAAGAAGACGATCAAACAGCGCCTGGGCGTGACATTCCCCGAGGAACCGATGGACCAGTTGTGGGGCTCCATCGGCGCGGTCTTCAGGTCATGGAACACCGACAGGGCCATTGCCTATCGCGAGCTCAACGACATCCCGGGCGACTGGGGCACGGCGGTCAACGTGCAGTGCATGGTCTTCGGCAACATGGGAGAGGACTGCGGCACCGGTGTGGCGTTCACGAGGAACCCCGCCAGCGGTGAGGATGCGTTCTACGGCGAGTACCTGATAAATGCCCAGGGTGAGGACGTCGTGGCGGGCATCAGGACACCGCTCCCGATCAACAAAAAGCAGAAGACCGACAGGGCCGTCAAATCACTCGAAGAGGTCTGGCCTGAGATCTACAAGCAGGTCATCAAGATCAGGAACACGCTCGAGAAGAATTATCGCGATATGCAGGACGTCGAGTTCACGATCCAGAACAAGAAGCTCTGGATGCTCCAGACGAGGACCGGCAAGAGGACCGCCTTCGCCGCATTCAAGATCGCCGTGGACATGGTCAGGGAGAAACTCATCACGAAGGAAGAGGCCCTGATGAGGGTCGAGCCCGACCAGCTCAACCAGCTCCTTCGCCCGATATTCGACCCGAAGGAAAAAGAGAAGGCGCTGAAGGCCGGCAGCCTCGTATCGAAAGGGCTCAACGCGGGCCCCGGCGCGGCGGCAGGAAAGGTCGTCTTTAACGCGGCGGATGCCGAGGCCTGGGCGGCGCGCAAGGAAGACGTCATCCTCGTCCGCATCGACACATCACCGGAAGATATCCGCGGCATGAACGCATCGCAGGGCATCCTCACGTCGCGCGGCGGCATGACGAGCCATGCAGCCCTTGTGGCGCGCCAGATGGGGAAGGTTTGCGTCGCCGGATGCGGCGACCTCGACATCGACTATGCAAAAAAGGTCATCCGTGTTAAAGGGAAGACCATCAAGGAAGGCGAGTACGTTTCCATAGACGGTACGACGGGGGAGGTGTTCGAAGGAAAGATAAAGACGATCCCGTCGGAAGTCCTCCAGGTCATGATCGACAAAACTTTAAAACCGGCAAAATCTCAGATCTACAAGGATTTTGCGCTCCTTATGGGCTGGGCTGACGAGGCCCGCAGGCTCGGCATCAGGACGAACGCCGACCAGCCGGACCAGGCGGCGACCGCCGTGGCGTTCGGCGCCGAGGGCATCGGCCTGTGCAGGACCGAGCACATGTTCTTTGAAGGGAACCGCATCGACGCCGTCCGCGAGATGATCATCGCCGACGACGAGGCCGGCAGAAGGAAGGCGCTGGCAAAACTCCTTCCCATCCAGAGGAAAGACTTCGTCGGCCTTTTCAGCGTCATGAAGGGCCTCCCCGTAACGATAAGGACCCTTGATCCGCCGCTCCACGAGTTCCTCCCGCACACCGAGAAGGAAATGCGCGAGCTCGCCAGGCAGATGGGCATATCGTATGAAAAGGTCCTTTCGAAGGTCCAGAGCCTCCACGAGGCAAACCCGATGCTCGGTCACCGCGGCTGCCGCCTCGGCATCACCTTCCCGGAGATCACCGAGATGCAGGCCAGGGCAATATTTGAGGCCGCCGTGCAGGTGAAAAAGAAGGGCACGAACGTGAAACCCGAGGTCATGATACCGCTCGTCGGTAATGTCAATGAACTGAAGCTCCAGAAGGATATCGTCGTCGCGGTCGCCGAGGAGGTACTCAAAAAGAACAAGGTGAAGATCGATTACAAGATCGGGACCATGATCGAGATACCTCGCGCGGCAATAACCGCCGACGAGGTGGCGCGCGAGGCCGAGTTCTTCTCGTTCGGCACGAATGACCTGACCCAGATGACGCTGGGCATGAGCCGCGACGACGCGGGCAAGTTCTTAAGCGACTACGTGCGAAAGGAGATCTACACCTTCGACCCGTTCCAGAGGATTGACGAGGGCGGCGTGGGGAGGCTCATGGAGATCGGCGTCGCATTGGGGCGCGGCGTGCGCAGGGACCTCAAGGTCGGCATCTGCGGCGAGCACGGCGGCGAGCCCAATTCCGTCGAGTTCTGCCACCGCACCGGGCTCAACTATGTCAGCTGCTCCCCGTTCCGCGTGACAATTGCGAAACTTGCCGCAGCGCGCGCCGCAATAAAGGAAAAACAGTCTTCAAAACCTGCGAAGAAGGCTGCGAAGAAACCGGCAAAGAAGGCTGCGAAGAAGAGATAAGGAAGCAATACAGCAGGACATCCAAAGGCCCCGTGAACGGTTCACGGGGCCTTCTCACATCCGTACCCTCCGGGGGGCCGGAAACGCCCGGCACGCCTTCAAAAATCAAACGCTAACCCCTTAAAACCTTTGCTTAATTTTGCAGTTGCTTTTCGGGCCCATCCGCGTTAAGAAGTATACGCCCGGCAACGGCACAGACTTCCATGAAAGATCCGATATCCTCTCTCCGCAAAGACCCTGAAGGCCTCGCAAGCCGCATCCTCGCGCGCCTCGAAGTGAACGCTTCCGTGATGAGCGAGGCGGTCCCCATCGCTGCCGACCTCATCCGGGCCCTTGCGGACAGCATAAAGATGATGCAGCCCTCGACGTTCCTGAACGCCGTCGCACTTATGCAGGAAAGGGACCCTTCACCGATGCGTTCATCGATCGTTCAGGGTATCGTCTCGATGCTCGAAGAGACGGTCATGGGGTGGGACCTGATGGCGAGCCAGACGAGGTTTCTCTGGAAAATCTTCCATGAGGTTCGGTCACAGTTCGTTACGCCTGAAAGCGATGATAACGGCACGGCACAGCCTCCGGGATACGAACGGTTCCTCAATGAGATAGCCGACCGTATCCCCGGCATCATCTACCAATTTTATGTGAATGACGACGGTACGATGGGAATCCCTTACGTGAGCGGGAGGTCTTTTGAGGTCTTCGGTATAGAAGTGGAACCGTCCGAAAGGTTCGATTTTTTCCTCTCACATGTAGCGCCATCATGCAGGGAAAGCTTCCTTGAGTCGATACAGAGCGCGGTGAAGAACGAAAGTGATTGGGAATTCGAAGGAGAGTACATAAAGGACTCCGGCGAATCCGTGTTCTTCTCCGGGAGGTCGACACCCGTCAGGACCGGGAATACGCTGCTTTTCACGGGGGTTCTCCTCGATATAACGGCCCGGAAGACCGCAGAAAGGAAGCTCACCGAGAGTGAAAGAAAATTCAGCGTCATTGCCGACCTGATGCCCCAGGTCATCTTTGAGATCGACGAAAAGGGGAATGTCGTTTTTGTCAACAAGCAAGCGTTCGAGCTCTTTCGTTATGAGGAGAGTGATTTCCCGGATGGTTTCAATTGCCTCCAGCATATTGCACCGGAAGACCATGCGCGGGTGATGGAAAATATGGCGAAGACCGCGCAGGGGATTGCGTCGCCAGGGAATGAGTACACCGGGATCAGGAAGGACGGTACCCGGTTCCCGCTTATGATCTATGCAAGCAGGGTCATGCAGGATGACCGGCTGAAGGGTTATCGCGGGATCATCGTCGACATAACACGGAGGAAGCGGGCCGAAGACGCAGTGAAAGAGGGTGAAGAACGTCTCCGGCAGATCATCGACCTTGTCCCCCATTTTATATTCGCAAAAGACAGCGACGGAAGATTTATACTGGCAAACAAGGCGGTCGCCGACGCATACGGCGTCGAGGTTGACGATCTTATCGGCCAGATAGACCCCCGTTCGTTCTCATCGGACCATCAAAAAAGCGCCCTGCAGGATGATCTCGAGGTCATACATGACGGAACGCGAAAATATATACCCGAAGAGGCATTCACGGATTCAAAGGGGAATATCCGCTACCTTCAGACGGTCAAAATTCCTTTTACCTTTTCCGGTACCCAAACGCCATGCCTTCTGGGGGTCTCCGTCGACATAACCGAAAGAAAAGCAGCCCTTGAAGGCTTGAAAAAGAGCGAGGAAAGGTTCAGGAAATACTTTGAGGTCCCCCTTATCGGGGTCGCGATAGTCGACCCTTCCGGCCAGTGGCTTGAGGTCAACGATAAATTCTGCGATATGGTCGGCTATTCACGTGACGAGCTTCTTGACATGAAGTGGCAGGATATCACCCTGGCCGAACAACTCCCGTCAGAGGTTGAGAAATATAGGGCTTTTCTCGAAAGCGGCTGTGCTTCAACGGCAACCCGCGAGAAGCAGTACCGCACAAAGAACGGTGTAGCAATCGATGTGATCATCGCAACCCATTGTGTCCGAAAAGACGACGGCACGCCTGATTACCTGCTGTGCGTCATTCAGGACATCACGGCCCGCAAGAAAGCGGAAAGCAGCATGGCAGCATCCGAAAAACAGCTTCGCACCATCATTGCCGCATCGCCCATCGGCATCGGAAGGGTCCGCGAACGTATCGTGGAATGGGTCAACGAGGCCACCTGCACTATTACCGGATATTCGCGGGAAGAATTGACAGGACGTGATACGAGCCATCTCTACGTAAGCCCGGCAGAGTTCGCACGGACCGGCGGGGTGCTATACAGTGAAGGGCAGGTTGAAACGAAATGGATAACGAAGGACGGTCTCATTCGCGACATATTTCTCCAGATAGCCAGCGTAGACAATGCTTCTTATATCTGCACGGTCACCGATATGACGCGTCTGAAAAGGGCCGAGCATTCCCTCAAGTTTACGCAGGTTTCCGTGGACAGCGCCATCGACAACATCTACTGGATTGATGCGCAGGGTGTTATCGCATACGCCAACGACAGCGCCTGCGTATCGACCGGATACGGCCGGGATGAGCTTTTATCGATGACGATCCACGATCTGGACCTGAACTCCCCGGCAGAAATGTGGCCGCGCATGTGGAAAGATATCGTCACGGTGGGTTCCGGCCGGTTCGAGTCTGTGCATCGGAGAAAAGACGGCTCCGTTTTCCCTGTCGAGTTGAATATGGTTTATCTCGCCTATGAGGAATTCGAATATGTCTGTGCCTTCACACGGGACATTACGGAACGCAAGAAGGCCGAGGAGGCACTGCGGGACAGCGAGGAGCGGTGGCAGTTTGCGCTGGAGGGGTCCGGCGACGGGTTGTGGGATTGGGATGTTCCCAGCAACAGGGTCTATTTCTCACGGCAGTGGAAGGAAATGATCGGGTATGCGGAGGATGAGATCTCGGGTTCGCTCGATGAATGGGACAGCCGGGTGCACCCCGACGACAAGGCCGATGTGTACGCAAAACTGAACGACCACCTCGAAGGCAGGTCACCCGTCTACATCAGTCAGTACCGCCTGCGGTCCAAAGACGGCACCTACAAATGGATCCTTGACAGGGGCAAGGTCCTTATCCGGACCGAGGACGGGAAACCCCTGAGGGTTATCGGCACCCACACGGATATCACCGAGCGCAAGCATCTTGAATCTCAACTTCTTCAATCCCAGAAAATGGAGGCGGTAGGTACCCTCGCCGGCGGCGTCGCGCACGACTTCAACAACCTCCTGAGCGCGATCATGGGATATGCCAGCCTCATGCAGATGAAGATGGACAAGCACGACCCTCTCTATGCATACGCCTCGCACATCCTGACATCCTCGGAAAAGGCCGCAAACCTTACCCAGAGCCTGCTTGCCTTCAGCAGGAAGCAGGTGATAGACCTGAAACCCATTGCCCTGAACGACACCATAGAAAAACTGCATCGCCTGCTCGAGCGGCTCATCCCCGAGGACGTCGAGTTCCGGGTCCGAAATAGCGACGAACGCCTCATTGTCATGGCGGATAGCGGCCAGCTCGACCAGGTGATAATGAACCTCGTCACGAACGCTCGGGATGCAATGCCCCGCGGCGGAAAGCTGACAGTGCGGATCGACCGGGCCGCAGACGTCAGCCGCTTTACGACGACAAACAAGGATGTCGATCTTTCGGATTATGCACTTATAGAGATTTCCGATACCGGCATGGGCATGGACAAAAAAACGATCGAAAAGATATTTGAACCGTTCTATACCACCAAGGAACTGGGGCGGGGCACCGGGCTCGGGCTCTCCATCGTGTACGGCATCATCAACCAGCACAACGGACACATAGACGTCTGGAGCCAGCCGGGTGAGGGAAGTATTTTTTCGGTATATCTGCCTCTCGTCTGGATGGAACCGGAAAATGACCGCAATATCGCGCAGATCGTCGGCGGCATCGAGACAATACTGATAGCCGAGGACAACAAGGAATTATGCCAGCTTTCGATGAGGGTCCTGCGCGATCACGGGTACAGCGTGCTTGCCGCCATGGACGGCTCGGCGGCCGTTGAGATGTTCCGTCAGCACGCGGGCGAGATCGCTCTCGTTATCCTCGATGTCGTCATGCCGAAAATGAACGGTAAAGAGGCCTACGAGGCGATCAGGAAGATAGACCCTTACGCAAAGGTCATCTTTACAAGCGGGTACACGGATGACATCGTGATCGAGCGCGGCGTCGAGAACGCGCAGTACGATTTCCTGGAAAAACCCCTCACCCCTGCAACGTTGCTCAAGAAGATAAGGGAAGTACTGGATAGAAAACCGTAAAAGACCGTTCCACGTTCCACGTTCTACGTTAAAACCTCATCATTACATAGCGCGCACAGTATCTTTTTGGAAAA
>ERZ1645192.3429-NODE-3429-length-12897-cov-43.573353_pt1 | contig 12897 bp, 8 predicted proteins | sample MGYA00575354_ERZ1645192 | MGnify/ENA primary metagenome ERZ1645192 (study PRJEB40844, sample SAMN11349763) | freshwater sediment metagenome | isolation source: river sediment | host: Sediment | place: India: Faizupur Khadar , New Delhi | collected 2017-02-21 ... | reverse complement strand
TTGTCAGATCTTGTGCCGTAATCCTCGCTGCCGCCTCCCTGCTCGCCTCTTCGTGCCTTTCCCGGGAAACCCAGTACGACCTTGCCGCGGGCCGGGACCCCCTGCCCGACTGGCGCATCGCTGCCAGGGCCAGGGCCGCGCACGGCCCCTACGTCTCGTGGAAGATCGATCTCATGAGGGGGCTCATCGAGGGAAGCTCCCTCCTGTACACGGCAATGGGCCCCGTGGAGTACCGGGTCGACGGCGAAGCCGGCCCTTGCCTCCTCATCATCCACGGCGGGCCGGGGGGCTACGACCAGACGAAGGCCCTGTTCCGCGACATGCTCGGCAAGGGGTTCCGGGTGATCAGCTTCTCCAGGCCGGGCTACCTCCGCACCCCGCTGGAGGACGGCAGAACCTTCGAGGAGCAGGCGGACCTCGCGGCGGCCCTGCTGGACAACCTGCACGTGCGGCAGACGGCCGTCCTGGGCTACTCGGCCGGCGGCCCCGTGGCGATCCACCTTGCCGCCCGGCACCCCGACCGCGTCCGGGCCCTCATCCTCGAATGCGCGGTCACGAAAGAATGGACCGTGAGCCCGGAAAACTTCCGGGAAAAGCTCTTTTTCGGCTACCTCATGTACAGCGACCCCTTCCTCTGGGCATCGGACATCACGGGCCGCCTCGCCCCGAGGCTCGTGGGCATGTCCACCATCGAGATGGAAAGCACCCTCGGAAAGCCCGAGAGGCGAAAGCTCATGGACAGCATCATGCAGGACGACCGCAGGGTGGCCGTGCTCGGGGACATGGTGAAGAGCATGAGCCCGGAGGAGCTTCGCAGGGACGGCATGGACAACGACGTGATAGAGCTCCGGAAGGTCGGAGACCTCCCGCTGAAAAGCGTAACGGCCCCCACCCTGATCCTCCACGGCACGAGCGACGCCGACGTGCCCGTGGACCATGCCCTGTTCGCCTCCTCAAAGATCCCGGGCTCCGAGCTCCATCTCGTCACGGGGGGCTTCCATGTCATGATCCTCACGGACTCCATCGACGAGATCACGGCCACGCGCCTGTCATTCCTGAAAAGCCACGCACCGGAATGAGAACCCCGGATTGACTTCGGGGGGCGCGCGTAGTAAATGCTTGTTTATAAAGTGCTTCCTTTGGTTCGAGGGGTTGATGCGTTTTCCGGGAAAAAAGGGCGTGCCGACCGTGAAAAAGGGCTCCCCGGTGATTCGGGCTGCGGGCCTTGCCCTGCTTGCGCTCTTTGTTCTGGCCCCTGCCCCCCCCTGCCTGGCCGAAGACGGCCCGCCCGCGGGTTCCCGCCCGAAAATCGCCCTCGTCCTCAGCGGCGGCGGCGCCCGGGGCGCAGCCCACGTGGGCGTGCTCCAGGTCCTCGAAGAGCTCCGCGTCCCCGTCGACTTCATCGTGGGCACGAGCATGGGTGCCGTCGTGGGGGGCATCTACTCCACCGGCGCCACCACCGGCGAGCTCGCGAAGCTCTCCACCGCGATGGACTGGAAGGAGATCTTCACCGAAAAGATCCCCCGCGACAAGAAGTTCTACCGGCGCAAGGCCGACCGGGGGAACTACCTGGCAACCATCAGGGTGGACGCGCAGAAAGGCCTGGTCATCCCTTCGGGCATCGTGTCGGGCAAGAAGCTCGACCTCGTCCTGCGCTCCCTCACGCTCGGCGCCGGCAGCGATTTCGACGCCTTCCCCGTGCCCTTCCGCTCCGTGGCCGCGGACATCGAGACCGGCGAAATGGTGGTCCTGGGCAAGGGCGACCTGGCGAAGTGCGTAACCGCGAGCATGGCCATTCCGGGCATCTTCAGCCCGGTGGAGATCGACGGCCGCATGCTCGTGGACGGCGGCGTGTCCCGCAACCTGCCCATCGATGTCGCCCGCGACCTGGGCGCCGACGTCGTGATCGCGGTGAACATCAGCACCCCCCTCTACAAGCGCGACAAGCTCAGCAACTTCTTTTCCATCTCCGATCAGACCATGGGCTTTCTCACCACCCGCAACGTGGACGACCAGGTGAAGACCCTCAGGCCCTCAGACATCCTCATCACCCCCGACATGAAGGACATCACCACCATGAGCTTCGCGAGGATGGAAGACGCCATCGCCATCGGCAGGGACGCCGCCCGGGCGGAGGAGTTCCGGCTGTCGCTCCTGGCGCTGAGCGAGCCCGATTACCGGGCGCACCGGGAGGCCCAGCTCCGAAGGTCGCACCGGCCCCGGCAGATCGATTTCGCGGAGGTGCAGCAGAAGGACATCCTCAAGGCCGAGCTCCTGAGCGGGTACCTCAAGGAGCGGATCGTGAAGGCGCGGGGCAAGCCGCCCAGATCGGAGGACCTCTCCGAGGCCATCTTCGAGATCTCCGACCGGGCCGACCTCGAGAACATCGACTTCTCCCTGGTGGAAAAGGACGGCAGGCAGGGGATCCTGCTCTTCGCCAAGGCCCGCGACCACATGCAGCACAACATCGAGCTGGGCCTCCAGCTGAGCGACAACCTCAGCGGGAACAACTCCTACGACCTCCTCCTCAAGTACACCCTGTCGCGCATCAACTCCCTGGGGGCCGAGTGGAAGAACTCCTTCAGGCTGGGCGAGAAGCGCGGCGTGTCCACGGAGTTCTACCAGCCCCTGGACTCCTCGGCCTGGCGCATGTTCGTCGCCCCCTATTTCGAGTACGAGGCGACCCCCTTCTACCTCTACAACGGCTCGGACAAGATCGCCGAATACCAGCAGAAGGACACGAACCTGGGCGCGGACCTGGGCATGCAGCTTGCGGAGTACGGCGAGTTCAGGCTGGGGCTCGTCACGGGCTCCACGGAGATCGAGCTGGAAACGGGCGAGCCCTCCCTGCCCCGGCTCAAGTCCGACACCGGCGCCTGGAAAGCCTCCCTGGTGCTCGACACCCTGGACAACCTGAGCTTTCCCTCCCGGGGGACCCTGGTCCGGACCACGTTCACGGCCCAGAGAACCGGCCTCGGGGCGGACGAGAACTGCCATCTCGTCAAGGCCACGGCCCTCAAGCCTTTTTCCTGGGGGCGGGGCACGCTCATCCTCAGGGGCAGGTACGAGTCCGTCCTCAGCCACACCGATGAGACCCCCCGCTACTCCTTCCTGGGCGGGTTCCTCGACCTGTCCGGGATGGAGCCCGGCCAGCTCTTCGGGGAGCAGCTGGTGCTCGGGGAGTGCATCGTCACCTGCAGGCTGCTGCGGGAAAAGGTGTTCGGCAACGACCTGTACGCGGGATTTTCCTACGAGATGGGAAACGCCTGGAGGGACCGGTCCGACGCGGACACGGGCGACCTGCTCCAGGCCGGCAGCGTGTTTTTCGCCGCCGACTCCCTCATCGGCCCGGTCTATCTCGCCTACGGCCACGCGGAGGGCGGCTGCAACGCCTTCTACTTCATCATCGGGTTCTACTACTGAAGGGGGTCAGGAGGCTGCCCCGGACGGCTCCGGAGGCGGCTCCTCCGCCGCGGGGTTCAAGATGGCATACAGGGCCCCGAGGCAGGCGCCCGCCACCAGGCCCGCCCCCATGGCGGTTCCGGACGTGCTCTGCGAGAGCAGGGCGATGAACGTGCCCACGAGCAGCCCCGCTCCGGCCCCCACGAGGGCCGACGACAGTATTCCCCCCGCCCTTTCCGCCCGCGGGTGGTCCGCTCCCAGCGAAGCGCAGGGAACCGCGGTCAGGGCCAGGCACAGACACAAGGTTAAAAGCAGACTCTTCATGGCGCCCCTCCGGTAACAGCTTTCTTCCTGCCGACGGCGTCACTTGATGACGGGCAGCTTGGAATCGATCTGCAGCTCGACCATCTTGTTCACGGTGCCGTCCACCTGGAGGAACCGTGCCGCGATCTTCGCGTTCAACGCCTTGTCGATCTTCCTGCCGTAGGCCTTCCTGAGTTTGACCTTCCCGGCCTGGTTGTCGAGCGTGCGGTTCATGAGGTCCCGGGCCTTCTCGTCGGTCATGTTCTGGAAGTTCTGCGAGTACTCTTTCACGATGGCGATGCCCACGTCGGTGAACTTGCCCAGGTCGTGCTCGTAGTCGTTGTAGATGGGCCAGAACACCTTTTCCTGCTCGGCCGTGAGCCCCATGGCCTTGGAGACGATCGCTTTCTTCTTTGCCCTGAGGTCCGTCCTCATGAGCTCCACATAGGTGTCGAAGCTCATGTTCCCTTCGCCCGGGGCCTGCCCCCCGACCGCGGGCCCGTCCTGGTCGCCGTTTTCCGGGCCGACGGCGAAGGCGAACCCCCCGCACACTACCAGCCACGCCCCGAGCAGCACAACCATCGAAATCCTCTTCATGAAAACCTCCTCCGTATGAATGTCGTTTCTGTTCCTGCCAAATATACCCGTTTCACTTGAGCTGACAAACCTTTCTCCGGGAAACAGCCCCGCGGCCCCGCGCGGGCCCCGGGGGATCACCCCCGGTTCTCCCGGCGCCTTGCCCGCGCCCTGAGGGAAACGATCCGGTCGATGAGGGTGCGGTCGAAGTACGGCGCCCCGATGGCCGCCAGCTCGGCCCTCAGCCCTGCATCGGTCCGGTTCGCCCAGGTTTCGTACAGGGAAGGCGCGATCCGCCTGAACGCGTCGAGGATCTCCGGGTCGAAGTGGGTGCCCCGCCCCTGTTCCATGATCTCCATGGCCTTCGCGAACCCGAAGGCCTCCTTGTAGGGGCGCTTCGAGGTCAGGGCGTCGAAGACGTCCGCGATGGCGAAGACGCGGGCCACCCGGGGTATCTCCTCGCGCCCGATGCGCTCGAGGTAGCCCGTGCCGTCGTACTTCTCGTGGTGGCTGCCCACCACGAGGGCCGCCTCCCGGAGCCACCCCGAGCGCTTCACGATGTCAAGGCCGTGCCGCACGTGCCTTTTCATCTCCTCGTACTCCTCCGGGGTGAGGTCCGAGGGCTTGAGCAGGATGGCGTCGCTGATGCCGATCTTGCCCACGTCGTGGAGGAACGCCCCCTTGATGAGCGTCTGGATCTCCCCCTCGCCCAGGCCCATCTCCTCGGCTATCCTGACGGCGTAGATCGTGACCCGGAAATTGTGGGCGTCCGTGTCGTTGTCCCGCTTGGCGACGGCGCTTCCGAGGACGTTGAGGATCTCCAGGTTCGCGTGGAGGAGGTCCGCGGACAGGCCCGAGACGCGCCGGAGCAGCCTGTTGATGACCGGGTAGAGGATGAGGGTGGTCAGCAGGACGATGCCCGCGGCCACGAGCCCGGTGGTCAGGGCGGCCATGCGGGCCCGGTGGAGGAAGGCCGGGGAGATGGCGTACACCCCCTCGATGAAGCCCGCCCGCCTGTTCCCGCTGTCCCTGAGCTCATAGCCGATGTGGATCACCGTCTCCCCGGAGACCCGCATGCCCCGGCTCCATCTGCCCCGCTTTTCGAGGGCCGCCTGGTCGACGCCCGCCGCCACGGCCCGGGCCACCTCCCCGAGGTGCGCAAACGAGGGGTCGGTCTTCCCGGCCACCTCGCGGAAACCCGGGTCGAGGACGCGCACGATGACGAAACGGCCCTCCGAGGGCCTGGCCCTCCCCGACATCCCCCGGTCCAGGAGCCTCTGGATCCGGGCATGGTCCCCCAGGCCCGGGCTGTCGAGGTTTTCGATGACGGCCCACCGCAGGCGCTCGGTCGAGATGGCCACCTGCTCGAGGACCCGGTCGTTTATGCTCCCGAACTGGACGAAGAGCACGAGGGCGGCCAGGAGAAGGGAGGTGCACACCCCGGCGAAAACGAGCCGGGAAATGAGCGCCCGGTGGATCGAGGACCCGCCTGCTCTGCCCGTGGAAGGGGTCATCTGTCCCCCGTGCTCTCCGGGGAGGAAGGCGTGTCGCCCGCCACCCCCCAGCCTCCCCCCATGGCCTTGTAGAGGCCGACGAGGTCGGTGAAGAGCGTGCCTTCGGTCTGGGCGAACGAGATCTCCGCGTCGAAGAGGCTGCGCTCGGCGTCGAGGACCTCGAGATAGCTCGTGTAGCCGTTGTCGAACCTGGCCCGGGCTATGCGGGCGTAGCCGCGCAGGGCGTCCACCTGGCTCTTCTGCTCCTGGAGCTGCTCCCGGGTTTTTCTCTGGTTCGTCAGCGAGTCGTCCACCTCCCTGAACGCGTTCTGGATGGCCTTCTGGTAGGACAGGAGGGCCTCCTTCTGCACGGCTTCGGCGATGATGTTCTGGCCCCGGATGGCGCCCCCGGCGAAGATGGGCAGCGTCGCGCTCCCCGAATAGCTCCACATCCGCGAAGACCCCGAGAGGAGATCCGAGAGCTTCGAGCTCGACCACCCGTAGGCCCCGGTGAGGGATATGCTCGGGAAGTACAGGGCCCGCGCCTCGCCGATGCGGGCATTGGCCGCGACGAGGTTCTGCTCCGCCTGGCGGATGTCGGGCCGGCGCTCCAGGAGCTCCGAGGGCAGGCCGGGAGGCACCGCGGGCACGGCGAGCTCTTCGATGCCCTTCCCCCGGGGTATGGGCCCCGGGTTCCTGCCCATGAGGACGCAGAGTGCGTTTTCCTGCTGGGAGATGAGCTTCTCGATGTTCGGGATCCGGGAGGTGGCCTGGTAGTACTGCGATCTCACCTGGTTGAGCTCCAGGTCCGAGACGACCCCGCCCCGGGCGCGCTTCTCGAAGAGGTCCATGGTGCTCCTCTGGCCTTCGGCGGTGCGTTTTGCGATGATCAGCTGGCTGTCCAGGTCCCTGAGGGTGACGTAGCCCCCCGCCACGCCGGCGGCCACGGACAGGGCCACGGCCAGTCTCGCCTCCTCCGTGGACAGGAGGTCGGCCCGGGCGGCCTCGCCTGCCCGCCGGTAGCGGCCCCAGAAGTCGAGCTCCCAGGAGGCGCCCAGGACGGCCTGGTACTTGTTGCGCGGGTTTTCCAGGAAGTTCGACAGGAGCGAACCTTCCTTCTCCGAAGAGCGGACCCTGCCCCCCTCGCCCGATGCCTGGGCGTGGGGGAAGAGGTCGGAGGAGGTCACCATGAGGCGGCCTTCGTACTCCTGAATCCGCGCGGCGGCAATGGCGAGGTCCTTGTTTTCCTCGAGGGCCCCGGCGATGAGCCCGTCGAGCACCGGGTCTCCCAGCTGCCTCCACCAGGCGGCGTTCGCCGCGTCCCGCGCTTCGCCCGCCTGAGTGCGCCACGCCCGGGGCGCATCCACCGCGGGCCGCTCGTAGTCCGGCCCCAGGGCGCACCCCGACAGGATCATTGCCAGCAGCAGCGCTGTCAGCCCCTTATGCATGATTCTTCTCCTCCTTGGCGGGGGCGTCCCCCTCCCCCCGGCGGGCGAGCCGCTGGATGAGCGTGAACATCACCGGGATGAGGAAGATGGCGATGCCCGTGGCCGCGAGCATGCCCCCGATGACCGCGATGCCCATGACCCTCCGGGAGATGGCGCCCGCGCCCATGGCCGTCGCCAGGGGCACGCAGCCGAGGATGAAGGCGAAGCTCGTCATGAGGATGGGCCTGAGCCTCAGCCGGGCCCCCGCCAGGGCCGCCTCCGCGATGGGCTTGCCCTTCCCGTGCTCCACCTTTGCGAACTCCACGATGAGGATGGCGTTCTTCGCGGCCAGGCCGATGAGCATGACGAGCCCGATCTGGGCGTAGATGTTGTTTTCCTGCCTGCACAGGAGGAGGGCGCCGTAGGCCCCCATGACCGCGATCGGCGTGCCCAGGAGGACGCTGAAGGGCAGGGCCCAGCTCTCGTACTGGGCGGCCAGGATGAGGAAGACGCACAGGAGCGAGAAGCCGAAGATGACGAAGGGGGACACCCCTTCCCGGGCCTTCTTTTCCTGGTAGCTCATGCCCAGGTAGTCGAAGCCCATCTCCCGGGGCATGGTCTGCCCGAAGACCTCCTCGAGGGCGTCCATGGCCTCGGTGGTGGTGTAGCCCTCGGCCGCGTTGGCGTTGATCTGGGCGGCGCGGTACTGGTTGTAGCGCATGGTGAACTCGGGGCCGGTGGTCTGCCTCACCGTGGTGAGCGCGGAAAGCGGGACCATGTCGCCGCTGGCGTTCTTCACGGAAAACTGGCGGAGCTCTTCGGCGTCCGTGCGGTACTCGCCCTCGGCCTGGATGAAGATCTGCCACTGGCGGCCGAAGCGGTTGAAGTAGTTCACGAACACGCCCCCCATGAAGCACTGGAGGGTCTTGTAGACGTCGGAGAGGTTCACCCCCTGCTTGAGGACCTTGTCCCGGTCCACGTCCACGAACACCTGGGGCACCGAGGGCTTGTAGGTGGTGGTCGCCCCGGCGATCTCGGGCCGCTTTTTCGCCTCCTCGAGGAACTTCTCCACGTTTTCCGAGAGGAAGGCGATGTCCTTGCCCGCCCGGTCCTCGAGGATGAAGGTGATGCCCCCGGAGGTGCCGACGCCGGGGATGGCGGGCGGGGAGAAGGCCATGCCCTGGGCCTCGGGGATCTTGCCCAGGAGGGCCAGCGAGATCTTCCCCTTGATGAACCGGTACCACTGCTCGATGTGCCGGTTGCGCTCGCCCCAGTCCTTGAGGGTCACGAAGAAGAAGCCGCTGTAGGTGTTCTGGACCTGGCTCACCAGGTTGTAGCCCACGATGGAGGTGCAGTACTCCACGCCGGGTGTGTCCATGATGAGCTCCTCGGCTTTTCTGACCGCCGCGTCGGTGCGCTGGAGGGACGAGGCGTCGGCCAGCTGCACGGCGGCGTAGACGTAGCCCTGGTCCTCCTCCGGCAGGAAGGTGGCGGGCAGGCGCAGGCCGAAGAGCCCCGCCAGCACGACCATGGCAAGCAGGAAGGCCAGGCTGAAGCCCGTTTTGCGGATGAGCAGGCCGCAGACGCCCACGTACCTGTCCGTGGCCCTGCTGAAGGCCCGGTTGAACCAGTCGTAGAACCTCTGGAGCGGGCCGGAGGCCTCTTTCTTGGGGCGGAGCAGCAGGGCGGAGAGCGCCGGCGAGAGCGTGAGCGCGTTGAAGGCGGAGAGCAGGACCGAGATGGAGATGGTCACGGCGAACTGCTGGTAGAGGCGGCCCGTGATGCCCGGGATGAAGGCCGTGGGGATGAACACGGCCGCGAGGATGAGCGCGATGGCCACCACCGGCCCGGACACCTCCTCCATGGCCTGTATGGTTGCCTCTTTCGGGCTCATGCCCCCCTCGATGTGGTGCTCCACCGCCTCCACCACCACGATGGCGTCGTCCACCACGAGCCCGATGGCGAGCACGAGCCCGAAAAGCGAGAGCGTGTTGATGGAGAAGCCGAAGAGCGGGAAGAGCATGAAGGTGCCCACCAGGGAGACGGGCACGGCCAGAAGCGGGATGAGCGTGGCGCGCCAGCCCTGGAGGAAGACGAAGACCACGACGATGACGAGGGCCAGGGCGATGAAGAGGGTCACCACGATCTCGTGGATGCCTTCGGTGACCGACAGGGTGGTGTCGAGGGCCACGGCGTAGTCGAGGTCGGCGGGAAAGTTCTTCTTGAGCCCGGCCATGAGCTCCCTGGTGCCCCTGGCCGCCTCGATGGCGTTCGTCCCGGGCATCTGGTAGACCGCGATGACCGCCGCGGGCTTGCCGTTGAGACGGCCCGCGAGGTTGTACGCCTGGGCGCCCAGCTCCACCCGGGCCACGTCCTTGAGGCGGACGATGGAGCCGTCGGGGTTGGCCCGGATGACGATGTTCCTGAACTCCTCCTCGCTTTCGAGCCTGCCCTGGGCCCGGACCGCGTAGGTGAAGTCCTGCCCTGCGGGCACGGGCTCGCCGCCGATCTTGCCCGCCGGGTTCACGGTGTTCTGGGCGGTTATGGCATTCGAGATTTCCGGGATGGAGACGCCGAGCTTGGCGAGCTGGTCCGGCCTGACCCAGAAGCGCATGGCGTAGCGGCCGGCGCCGAACACGGTGACGCTCGCGATGCCCTTGACCCGGGTCATCTGGTCGTTGATGTTGATGTAGGCGTAGTTGGCCAGGAAGACGCCGTCATAGGTGCCCCGGGGCGAGTACAGGGCGTAGATGATGAGCGGCGCGGACTGGGACTTCTGGACGGTGACGCCGTAGCTGCGCACGTCGGAGGGGAGCTGGGAATCGGCCTGGCTCTGGCGCATCTGCGCGAGCACCTGGTCGGTGTTCGCCTCGGTCTTGATGTCGAAGTTCGTGGTGAGCGTCATGTCGCCGTTGTTGGTGTTGACCGAGTACATGTAGTTCATGTTGTCCACGCCGGACATCTGCTGCTCGATGGGGGTGGCCACCGACTGCTCCACCGTGATGGCGTCGGCGCCGGTGTAGCTCGCGGTCACCTTGATCTCGGGGGGCACGATGTTGGGGAACTGGGAGATGGGCAGCCCCGCCAGGGAAACCAGTCCGACGATGACCATGAGGATGGCGATGACCATGGCCACGATGGGGCGGTTGATGAAGAACTTCGACATGGGGCCTACTCCTTCCCGGCGGGGGCGGGGGACTGGGCGGCAGGCAAGGCGACATCCCTTTCCGGGGCGGCCGGGCCGCTCGGGGCCCCTCCGGCGGACGGGGCGGGGCGGGCATAGGGCGTGGGGTTCACGGCGATGCCCTGCTTGATCTTCTGCGTGCCCTCCACCACCACCTGCTCCCCGGGCTTGAGGCCTTCAAGCACCATGACGAGGCCGTTTTCCTTCCAGGCGGTCCTGACGGTGCGGATGTCCACCTTCCTGTCCGGGGTGACCACGCCCACCTGGGTCTTGCCCTGGAGCTCGATGAGGCACTTCTGGGGGATGACCATGGCATCCTTCCACGTGGCGAGCACGGCGCGGACCTTGGCGAACTGGCCGGGCCTGAGGAAGCTGTCCGGGTTGGGGAAATGGGCCTCGACCTTCAGGGTGCCGGTCTTCACGTCGATCTGGCGGTCCACGACGGCGAAGGCCCCTTTCCGGGGGTAGACCGATCCGTTGGCCAGGACGAGCTCGAGCCGGGCGTTCCTGAGGTTGCCGCGCGCGTACTGGGCCGCGTTCAGGTACTCCTTTTCGCTGACGGATATGTAGGCCTTGATGGGGTCGACCCGGGAGACGGTGGTGAGCTCCTCGGACGACTGGGGGCTGACGAGGTTGCCGATCTGGGCCTTGGCGATGCCCGCGATGCCGTCGATGGGGGAGGTGATCTTCGTGAACTCGAGGTTGAGCCGGGCCTTGTCGAGCTCGGCCTTCGCGGCGTCGACCGCTGCCTTGGCCGACCGCTCCGCGGCCACGGCGTCGTCCAGGTCCTTCTGGCTCAGGGCGTTCTGTGCGGCCAGGGGCTTGACCCGTGCGAGGTTCTGCCTGGCCTGGTCCCACTTGGCGTTGTTCAGGGCGAGCTGGGCCCGGGCTGAGTCGAAGGCCGCCTGGAAGGTCCGGGGGTCGATCTCGAAGAGCACCTGCCCCTTCTTCACGAGGTCGCCTTCCTGGTAGAGCTGCCGGGTGAGATAGCCCTGGACCTGGGCGCGGATGACGGCGTTGACGCTGCCGTCGAGGGTGCTGACCCACTCGAAGGTCACGGGCACGTCCTGCCGGATCACGGGCGTCACCGTCACCGGGGGCGTGGGCATCCGGGGGGTCTTGCCTTTCCCGCACCCCGCCAAGAGGAGCGCCGCAAGACAAACGCACGACCACACGAAAAGGGCGCGCACGCTTTCCCGAGCCCCGGCCCTGTAAGCTCCCTCGAATCCATTCTTCATGGCAACCCCCGCGATACGTTCGTTCAAGTTCACTCGAATTGCATCATGCCCCGCGCCATGAAACTGCCCCGCTTCGGCCGGCATGAATATATTTCATTATAATAACTGCATTCCATGGCCCTGTGAAGGGCAAACAGGGGTCGGCCGGACTTTTCGGAACGCATCCCGGGAAGGTCGGCCTCATGAAAAAAGAGCCCTCTGCCAAGGGACAAACTCCGGAGCTCCGTGCTGCCGATCGATGCGGAAGTGTTGTCGCACCGCCCGCCGCGGCAAACCCCGGGGCCCCCGGCCGCCGGGGCAGTCCGGCGCGGCCCGGCATGTTCCCTTGACCTCGTTGACCGCTTCTCCTATATTCAAGGCTATGCACACTCCGGAACATCTGGTGATCAGGCCTCCGAGCGAGGCGAGGAGCCTGCTGGTGAGGGTCGTGCGCGGGTGCGACTGGAACCGCTGCAGCTTCTGCGGCATCTACGACCTCTTCGGCACGCCCTACTCCACCCGCTCGAAGGAAGAGGTCCTCATGGACATCGACGCGCTGGCCTCCCTGCACGGCGACATCTTCACCACCGCGTTTCTTGGAGACGCCAACCCCCTCGACCTGCCCGCTCAATTCCTCGTGGACGTGCTCGAGCGCCTGCGGGAGAAGTTCCCCCGGCTCACGCGCGTCACGGCCTACGCCAGGGCCTCGAGCCTCGCGAAGAAGACCGGAGACGACCTCCTGGCCATCCGCGAGGCCGGGCTCGACCGGGTGCACGTCGGCCTCGAGAGCGGTTCGAACCGGGTGCTCAAGCTCCAGATGAAGGGCACCAGCCACAAGCAGCTGATAGAAGCGGGCAGAAAGACCATGGCCTCGGGCCTGGAGCTCAGCTACTACTTCCTCCTGGGCCTGGGCGGCCAGGACCTCTGGGAGGAGCACGCCCTGGAGTCCGCGGCCGTGTTCACCGAGGTCAAGCCGCACTTCATCCGGGTGCGGAGGCTCTTCATCCACCCCATGTCGAAGCTCGCCGGGAAGATCGCCGCAGGCGAGTTCCGGGAGCAGACCCCCGAGGGAACGGTGCACGAGCTCAGGTCCCTCATCGCCGCGCTCGACGCCGAGGGCACCACCTTCACCTGCGACCACGCGAACAACTACCTGCCCGTCCACGGCCTGCTCAACCGCGACAGGCAGGCCCTCCTGGACGTCATCGACTCCTTCCTGGCCCTGCCGGAAGACCGGCGCATCGCACACTACCGGTCCGTCCCCTCGGTGATCTGAGGGCGGCCGCCGAAGCGCC
>ERZ1645192.3428-NODE-3428-length-12898-cov-11.432142_pt1 | contig 12898 bp, 11 predicted proteins | sample MGYA00575354_ERZ1645192 | MGnify/ENA primary metagenome ERZ1645192 (study PRJEB40844, sample SAMN11349763) | freshwater sediment metagenome | isolation source: river sediment | host: Sediment | place: India: Faizupur Khadar , New Delhi | collected 2017-02-21 ... | reverse complement strand
TCTCGACGCACACCAGGACCTTGCCTATAACATGACCGTTCTTGGTCGTGATTACCGCCTGCCTAATGCCCAGACCCGCCTGCGCGACCGCCAAACTGGCAATGATGCCCACGGTGGAGGCTCTTTGCTTGGCTTGCCTGAATACAATGCAGCCAACGTGGGGTTGGTTTTTGGGACTCTTTTCTCAGTGCCTCAACGCCGTCGAAGTCCCAACTTTGAAGGTGAAGAAACCTATAGCACGCCAGCTGAAGCCCACCGCATCTATTCGAACCAACTGGACCTTTACCATAAGCTGTCTGAAACTCAATCGGACGCTTATCGTCTTGTGCTCACCAAAAAGGACCTCAAGGGTCACCTGGAACTTTGGCAGACAGAAATAGATGCGCTAAAACCCATTGGCATTGTTCCGTTGATGGAAGGTGCTGAAGGCATTGTTGATCTGGATGAGTTGCCAGAATGGTGGGACCGTGGTTTGAGGATCATCGGTTTGGCCTGGGCTGGCAACCGCTTTTGCGGTGGAACCCGGGAGCCCGGGACTCTGACCGCAGAAGGCAGAGACCTCATCAACGCCATGTCCGAAGTTGGCTTCGTGCTTGATCTCTCCCACATGGATGAGCCGGCGGCACTCGCTTGCCTCGACCTTTACCCAGGTAAGATCATTGCCAGCCACGCTAACGCGGCAAGACTGGTGAAGGGTTACAACTCAAACCGCCTCCTGAGCGATGAGGTGATTCGTAAATTGATTGCCCGTGATTGCCTGATCGGTGTTATCCCAGTCAATGGATTCCTGAACGCGAACTGGAAGCAAGATGGTGGAAAAGCTGCGGTTTCACTGCGCTTGGTTGCAGAACAAATTGACTCCATCTGCCAGATGGCGGGCGATGTGCTTCATGTCGGTATCGGCACAGACTTTGATGGCGGGCTTGGCGTGGAACAAGTACCCTCCGAGATCGACACCATCGCCGATTTGCCAAGGCTGTTTCCCTTCCTCGAAGAATTGGGGTATGATTCAGAAGAGATTGAAAGGATCGCATCGGGGAACTTCCTCGAGATGATCGAAACCGCACTGCCTGAATAGGGCAAAGGAAACTCTTTGAGCCAACCAGATGTTCTGCTAGACCCAAATAATCCCAAGAAAACCGTCAAAGCCGGAACCTTCCCGAAATTCCAGGTACGTGCTGGCTTGACTGGTTTACTTTTGGGCTTTTTGATCCTCTTAACAGGTTTGCGTCCGGATCTTTTTGGATTGGACCGGGGGCAGTACATTGGTTTTGTTCAAATCATTGTCATCCTTCTTGGGATTGGGCTGATGACCCTCTCCGCAACCGGAGTGCTGATCGCTTTCTGGAATGGGGGTCCAAAATCGCTTAGGGCGGACTTTGGCACCCGCATCATAGCCACTGGTTACGTGATCTGCGCCTTTACCGCACTGGCGGATGCATTTGGATTCGGAACCAACCCTTTGCCCTACGTGCTGCTTGGAACGCTCCAGTCCCGCGGTGTGATGATTGGTATTTTTGTGATCTGTTTAGGGTTGTTACTGGTCATCCGACCCAACAAATATCTTTCCAAAGAACAAAGCGCGCGTAAACGCCACAGATCCTGATTCCCATGCCCATCGATTTAAATCACAATCTTCACCAGGTGCAGCTCAAAAATGGGCTGCGGGTGATGCTCAAGGAAATTCACACCGCCCCGGTGACGAGCACCTGGATCTGGTATGGAATTGGCTCGCGGAATGAACTCCCAGGCAAAACTGGTCTGAGCCATTGGGTGGAGCATATGCAGTTCAAGGGCACGAAGAAATTCTCCGGCGATGAAATCGACAACCTGGTATCGCGCGTTGGCGGCTACTCCAACGCCTTCACCAGCACGGATTGGACGACCTATTTTGAAACCATGCCGTCCGCCCACCTGCATGCCACACTCGAGTTGGAATCTGATCGGATGGCTAACAGCCTCTTTGTTCCAGAAGAAGTGGAAACGGAACGCACTGTGATCATTTCTGAACGCGAGGGCTCTGAGAATTACCCTGAATTCAGGCTTGATGAAGCGGTGCAACAGCATGCTTTCCAATCTCACCCCTACCGCAATGAGGTCCTGGGCGCCAAAGAAGATCTGCTTAGCATCACCCGGGATGATCTCTTCCAGCATTATCGCAATTTTTACCAGCCTGCAAACGCGATTTTGTGCGTCGCCGGAGATATCTCACCTGAAGCAGTTCTGGAAGAGGTGGAAGGACTGTTTGGCGAAATAACCTCGATTCCAGTAACTCCCAATGTGCCCGCCCCAGAAAAACAGCTCAATCCGGGCGATCAAATCGAACTGGAAGGTCCCGGTGAGGCGCACTATCTGGAGGTCGCCTGGCGCTGCCCTGCTGCTTCCGATCCGGATTTCTTTGCCTACAGCATCATAGAAAGCCTGCTCAGCGGACCTTCATCCCTGAATATGTTCGGCAGCGGGGGCATCAATAACCGCACTTCAAGGCTTTATCAAGCCCTGGTTGAAGAGGATTACGCCGCGTCCGTGTTTGGCGACCTTTCCGCTTACATCGACCCTGGCGTATACAAGGTCTTCGCGACCATCCGACCCGATGGAGACCCTTGGGTTGCATTGAAGGTCCTTGATGATCAAATCCGACGCATCACAGCCCAGGAATTAAGCCAGAAAGAGATCGAACGCGCCATCAAGCAAGCCAGCGCGCTTTTCGCGTACGGCAGCGACAACATCACCAACCAGGGGTTCTGGATGGGCTATGCCAGTACGTTCGCAGACTATCAATGGGTGGTTGAGTACCTGGAGCGCCTCAGCGCAGTCACGCCCAGCCAGGTTTTGAATACTGCCCGCAAGTACTTGCGGAACGACCAACGCGTGGTTGGTGTCTACCGGGCAACCCAAACGCAGGTGGAATCATGAACCATTCCCTGCCTGATTCAAAGACCATCTTGCGGGAAACCTGGAGCAATGGCACCACGCTGCTTGCCTACCCCAATCTGACCAGTCCAGCGGTCTACTTCACCGGCTACATGCAGCCTGGTGCAATTGCCGACCCGGGTGACAATTACGGACTGGCATCCTTCACCACCGATATGCTGATGACCGGCACGAAACGCCTGAACTTCCAGCGCTTGCACGACAAAATCGAAAGCATTGGCGCGTCACTTTCGCTGGGCACAGGGCACCTTTCAACCACCTTCTTCGGTCAGTGCCTCAGGGAAGACCTTGAGACCATCTGGAGCCTGCTGGTGGAGGTCGTCCAGGAACCGGCTTTTGCTGAAAAACAGTTTAAAAGGGTCCGCAATCAAATCCTGACCGGTATCGCGATCCAAAACCAGGATACCGCCGAGATGGCATCCCAAGCCTTCAGCCGTGCGCTTTATGGCTCACACCCGTATGCCCACCCCGATATCGGCTACGCGCAAACTGTTGCCGGCATCCAAAAAGAGCAATTGGAATCATTCCACGAGACACATTACGGTCCAAACGGACTGGTGCTGGCGGTTTGCGGTGGAATTGAGCCTGAGATGGCTCGGGATATCTTCTCGAGGACCATCGGCTCCTGGCAAAGCGACCGACAAGGTCTTCCAACGGAACTTCCGCCTTTCACCCCGCCAACTTCCTCCATCCGAAGCCATGTGCCGCTTGAAGGAAAAAACCAGAGTGACCTGGTGATCGGCGTCCCTGCCCCAAAAACGGTCAGCCGCGACTACCAGGTTTGTTCGATCGGTAATTCCATCCTCGGAAAGTACGGCATGATGGGGCGCATCGGCAAAGCTGTGCGCGAGAAAGCCGGCCTGGCTTATGAGGTTTCCAGCCACCTGGGGGCTGGCATCGGTCCCACAGCGTGGACGATCGTGGCTGGGGTCAACCCGGAGAATCTCGAAAAAGCCCTCACGCTGCTTAAACAGGAATTGGCGCGCTTCCGCGGTGAACTGGTGACCGAACAGGAACTGCAGGATGTCAAAACCCAGGCTTTGGGCAGACTTCCGCTTTCCATCGAGACCAATGCAGGCATTGCCTCCATCCTGGTCAGCATTGAACGCTACGGTTACGGTTTAGATCATCTACGGCAGTTGCCAGCTATTATCGAAAGTGTCACTGCGGAGGAAATCCTGTTGGCTGCGCAGCGCTACTGGGACCTGGATAAGTTGGTCATAACCTCAGCTGGAAAGGCACTTACATGATCAAATGCGGCATTGACCTCCTGCGAACCTCACGCCTGGCAGAAGTCAACCCTGCCATCAGGGCGCGCTTCATCCACCGGGTCTATACCGAAACGGAAATTGCCCAGGCTCAGGACGATAACGACACCCTGTCAGGTATTTTTGCCGCCAAGGAAGCGGTTTCAAAAGCGCTCGGCACCGGGATTGGTAAAGTCGCCTGGCAGGACATCGAAATCCTGCATGCCACCAGCGGCGAACCAGGCGTGACCCTGCACGGGGTCGCCCTTGAAGTCGCCCACGCAAAAGGATTGGTTGAGTGGGCGGTTTCCATCACACACGAAGGCGGAATGGCTGCAGCGGTGGCTGTAGCCCAAAGCGCGTGAAAGAGAAAAAGTTGCTCTGCCTGAGCGATGTGGAAGCGTCTGCCGTTTACAGTCCCCATATCCGGGAGCGATTTCCTGGATTGGACGTGGTTATCAGTTGCGGCGATTTACCCTGGGAATACTTGGAATATGTGATAAGCATGCTCGACCTGCCTCTTTATTACGTGCAGGGGAATCACGTTTTCGATATAGCCGATGGCGAGGGAGAAGTGCGCCATCATCCGCAGGGTGCTGTCAACCTGCACCGCCGCGTGATTTATGATCCCGGCTTGGATTTGATCCTGGCTGGCATCGAAGGCAGCTTGCGCTACAACCGGCGCAGGTATCAATACACACAAAAGCAAATGTGGCAGATGGTTTACGGAATGGTGCCCCAATTGATGCTGAACAAAGTCCGTTATGGGCGTTTTCTGGACGTTTTTGTGACGCATGCCGCGCCAAAGGGCATTCATGATGAAGATGATCCAGCCCACCAGGGGATAGATGCTTTCCGCTGGTTAATTGAGAATTTCAGCCCCAGGCTGCACCTGCACGGGCATATCCACCTCTATAATCCGCTGAAACCCCGCGAAACGATGCTCGGAGAAACCCGCGTGATCAATTGCTACGGTCACCGCGAGGTCAGTTTGGTAACAGACTAATTCAGTGGAACCGAGTAAAGCGGCACCAGCATCTCATCCGGATGCAATCCGCCGTGTCGACCCTGCATCACATTTGTTTTTTCCGGCCACCAGAGATAGGTTTTTCCATGCGGAATGGCAACGAGATCGCCAATGCGATTATTAAGGTCAGCATGTGGCATTCCCCGACCCAGTAAGCCTGAATCCAAGACCTGCTGGCGCGTGATCAGGTCGAATTGACCTGGCCAGGCATGCTCAAAATATTGCTTGACCGCTTCAATCTGCCCCGGCTTAACATAGAGGTATGGCAATCTGCCTTCACAGGTTGGCTGCATCGTCAGCAAGTCAACCAGGTTCGGGTGAGAGCGCAACTCGTAGGAGGGGTTATAAGGTGTCTCGACCGATCCATGATCAGCGGTTACCAGGAAAAGCGTATCTTCACGTGCCCAGGGTTCAAGCTTGTCTAAAAGAATTCGTTCAAACGCGTCGCTGAAACTTCTGAATTGCTCTGTCACCCGTTCGTTATACGTTCCGTAATGATGCATCAGGCTGTCTACCAGGCTCCAGTAGGCATACACAAATTTCCGATTGTTAGGACGTGCATTCAGCAAGTCTCGCAGGTTAGCCAGGAGGTCGCTCTCCGCCGCGTAGCCATGGAGTTGTGTGCCGACGTGATGCATTTTTGAGAGCCCTGAATTGGCGATGCTGGCAGGAACAAATGCGTGAGACTCGATGCCCCTGAGCCCAAACTGCTCGCCCAAAGGTTTAATCCCCAGGAAATTCACCGGGTCAAACCCGGCTCTGGACAATCCCCCGACATCTCCCCAGAAGGTGATCGGTGAGTGCAAAATGGTGTTGATGACCATGCTGAGCGATTTCACCCACATCTCATAACCGATAATTCCATGTTCGAGCGGAGTAGTTCCGGTCCAGATCGTGGTCAAAGCGGATGCAGTCGTGCTGGGTGAAATGCTGGTAAGGGGAATCAAGGTCCCTTTACCCAGGCTGCGTTTCCAGAAATCCGCCTGACCCTGCTCCATCAAACGAAGCAATTGGTTGTAACCCAGCGCGTCCACCAGGAGTAGTACGACTCGCTTATATCCAGGCGCGAAATGCTTCAGGATCGCCTCCGAAAAGGCTGGAGCGGGCAAGTTCGGTCCGCCAAGCCAACGGCTGATGCTGGTCGCCAGGTTTACAAGTCCAAAACCGTCATAATTCGGCAAGAGGATATCGTCGTACCGCGTTACTCCCTCAAGCGCTTGGTTATTCCGCAAATATTCCAGGTGTGAATCCAAAATCGGCATTTTCCCTTTACTCCTTCAGGCTCAGGCAAGCCTTTACAGCAAGCCAAAACAAATTCTCCCGGATCTCAGTGCGGTTGTTCCAACCGCGATGATCCCAACCATCCGCGTGAACCAGGTCGCCACAATAAAAGATCGCGCCAAATTCCACGCCATGGAATTCAGCCACGGCTGCCAGGGCTGAGGCTTCCATCTCCACCCCATCACAACCAGCCTGCCTAAAGCGCGCCACGCGTGCCCTGGTTTCACGATAAAAGGCGTCCGTTGTCCAGGTTTTGGTCAGAAGGTAATCCACGCCTTCCTGTTTCACCACGTTCTCGATGCGTTTCACCACCTTCGGATTGATCTGAATTTCAAAAGCAGGTGGCAGGTAGTGGTAGGAGGTGCCCTCATCTCTCACGGCTGCAGTTGGGATCAACAAATGACCTACCGCCAGTTCCGGGTTTAAAACGCCTGAGCCGCCACAAGCAATGAACTTCCTGCTGCCCATGGCAATGGCTTTTTCCATAAATCCCACTGCCAGCGGCGCGCCGACCAATGCCTGGTAGAAACCCAACCGTTCACCTTCGTAAGTGATTTCGTAATAAGGGACTTCCCCTACTTCCGACTTACCAACATATACCGTTTTGGCGGAGTACTGCTCCGCGACCTTTTCGACCACTTCTTTGAAAAAGCACATCACGACCAACTCCGGAAAGTCGGGGGGAGTTTCGGTCATGAAAGGGCGGATGATCGCGTCCCGGTCGGGATCGAAATCGATGATCGGGTACAGGCTTGCTTCACTCATCTTGGGTCCACTCAATCTCTTCGTTCGCGAAGCGCTTTTGCATGACCTCAATCGCCTGGGGATTGTTGTCCACCAGGATAAAGCCCCGCCCCAGCTTGAGGCAAGCCGCGCCTGTCGTGCCGCTGCCGGCAAAAAAATCCAGGACCAAATCACCCGGGTTTGAGGACGCGCGGATAATGCGTTCGAGCACACCCAGGGGTTTTTGGGTCGGATAACCAGTTTTTTCCTTGCTGTTGGTGCCTACGATCGTATGCCACCAGGTGTCTGTGGGAAGTTTGCCCTTCTTTGCCTTTTCCTCCCCCACCAAACCGGGAGCCATGTATGGGATGCGGTCGATATCCTGCCTGTTGAAGGTGTAATTATGCGCATCTTTTGCGTAGAAAAAGATGTTGTCGTGCTTGGCAGGCCAGCGGTCTCTAGCCCGCCCACCGAAATCGTACGCCCAGATGATCTCGTTCAGGAAGTTTTCCCGCCCAAAGATCTCATCCAGCAAAATCTTGCAGTAATGCGCCTCTCGAAAATCGATATGGAAATACAAACTGCCGGTAGTTTTCAAAACACGATAGGCTTCCAACAGCCTGGGTTCAAGAAAGGCGCGGTAATCCTTGAAACTGTCGCGATAATCCCGCGTAGCGATGAGCTCAGTGCTGTAGCTTTGATCCCCAAAACCGATCCGATCACCCGAGTCCGAACGGGTGGTTTTGAGCTGCCTGCGTGACTGCAGCTTACCAGTGTTGAACGGTGGATCAATATAGATCAGATCGATTGAATTGCCCGGTAGATTTTGTAAGAAAGGCAAATTATCGCCAAAGTGGATTTGATTTTGCATCTGCAAATTGTAGCATGCCTGAATCAAAAAAGCTGTCCTGCCGGACAGCTTTTTTGATATCTGATGTCATTAAGATAACTGGGATGTGCAGTGAGGGCAACGGGTTGCTTCGAGCGGGATCTCAGTCTTGCAGAAGGGGCAGATCTTGGTTGTAGGAGCTGCAGCAGGGACTTCTGCTGGTTTGCGGGCTTTATTGATGGCTTTGACAAGCAGGAAAATGACGAAAGCGATGATCAGGAAGTTGATGATGGCCATGATGAAATTGCCATATGCAAAGACCACAGCGCCTGCTTCCCTGGCGGCAGCCAAAGTGGTGCCCGCAGGAATAGTTACAGTTGCCTTGTTCAATTGGATGAAGAGGTCGGCAAAATTAACCTTGCCCAGGAACACGCCAATGATGGGCATGATCAGGTCTTCAACCAACGACTTGACAATAGCGCCGAAGGCGCCGCCGATGACAACGCCAATAGCCAAATCGAGCGCGTTGCCTTTGGTGATAAATTCCTTAAATTCAGTGACAAATTTTTTCATTATTACCTCACTTTCTTATCCAATTATAACTAAATTGACCTCTGGAGTATCATGCAAAAAAAACAACCTGCTGTTCACGGATAACCTTCACCTTTTCAGTGCCCCTGGATGTTGTATAATTAATCCTGTAAGTTTCGAATGGACCTGTTGTGAAAGGATAAAAAATGGACGAAAACCTTGAAAATGCAGCTCAGGAGTTCGAAGATAAAGTGAACGATGCTGCTGAAAATGCCTGGAAACCTGTGGAAGAGTCTGCGGAGCAGGTGCAATACCCCATCGAAGAAGTTCATGAAGCCGCCCAGGAGCAAGTTGCCCAAGCCGCAGAAACCGTGCAGAGCGATTGGAGCGAAGTGAAAGATGAATTTCACAAGGCTTCTGCCGAAACATGGAGCACACCTGAAACACCTCAAACCCCTGTTCCTCCTCAGCCAGAAGCCGACCGCTGGGGCGCAGCAGTAACCAAAGACGCCGACGATCCCGGTCGCTGGAATGACAATCTTTATACTCCCGGAGCAGAAGAACCCGCACCAGCCGAAGCGCCAAAAGCTGAAGAAGCCCCCAAGGTGGTTGATTACGTTGCAACCCCTCCCGCGAACCCTGATAAGAAGGAAAAATTCCCGGTTTGGGCAATCATCCTGCTCGTCCTGCTCGTGCTGTGCCTTTGCATCCTTTGCCCGATCATAATCTTTGGTGGCAGCATTTGGGCAGTGTTCAAGGACACGGTTTCATTCCTGCCGGCTTTGTTTATCTAACTTCAAAATTTAGCAATCGACAGACCGCTCTTGAGCGGTCTGTTGTGTTTATGCTTCTCGGGTCGGTAATGCTTGTTTCGGTCACCAATTCACCAATTTAGTTTTACGTTCCAACCCCATTCTGAAACATCTAAATTGTGGTTGTCCGAAGAGTTTCCGTGTTAAAATATAAGATTGCGAAAGCAGAGGGAATATGGAAGACATCAACAAGGATTTTCCGGTAATGATCGTCGGACTGGGCAACCCGGGGCCGGCCTATCGCCATACCCGTCACAATTTTGGCTTCCTGGTGATCGACGAATTAGCTGATGCCTTTAATATTCCAGTGAAACGCCTGAAGTTCAAAGCTATGATCGGCGAGGGCAGATTTGGCGAGAACAAGGTTGTACTTGTCAAACCGATGACTTTCATGAATGAATCCGGACGGGCTGTTGCTCCGTTGCTGCGTTTTTTCAAACTTCCACTCTCCAACCTCCTGGTCATCCATGACGATCTCGACCTTCCCTTAGGCATGTTACGCTTGCGTCCCACCGGTGGCACCTCCGGGCAGCGCGGCATGGCCTCCATCATCACCCATCTGGGCACACAGGATTTCCCCCGTATGCGTTTGGGGATCGGCCGGCCACCAGGGCAGATGGACCCGGTGGACTACGTGTTAAAAGATTTCTTGCCATCTGAAAACGAACTGCTGAAGATAGTTTTGCAGACAGCCATCGAAGCTTGCCAAACCTTCATCAACGAAGGACTTACAAAAACCATGAACAAATACAATGGGGAAGTCGGCTGATCATCCGCTGCTCGCACCGCTTTCGAGTCTGACAGCGTATCAGGATCTGCTCCTTAGACTCCAGGAAGGCGATTACACCGGCGGCAGCCTGCGCGGATTGGGATTGCCGCGCGCGGTTCGCCTGGCGCTTTTGGCTGCCTTGCACCACGACCTCGATAAGCCCATCCTCTTGCTCACAAATCGAGCGGATAGGGCACTATCGCTCTTTGACGAACTGGGATTTTGGCTGCCGGAAGGCACCAATCTCTACTTTGCTGAGCCCAATCCTTCTTTTTACGAAGATCTGCCTTGGTCCGAAGGCACACGCCACGACCGTCTGCGCGTGCTGACGGAATTCAGCCGTTATTGGTTGCCAGGCGCTGTCACCCCCCAGAGCCATTCGGTCGTGATCGCCCCCATTCGCGCAGCGATGACCCGCACCATTCCACGGCGGGACTTCCTGAAGCATACCTTGCGCATTCGCCTGGCCGAGCAGCGCGACCTGGTGGAAACCAGCGCCAATCTCGTCAGGCTGGGCTATGAATACAGCAACATCGTCGTCCGTCCGGGTCAATTCTCCCGCCGTGGCGGCATTTTGGATGCATGGTCGCATTCCAGCCCATGGCCGGTTCGAATCGAGTTTTTTGGTCCCGAGATCGACACTTTGCGGCTGTTTGACCCAACCACCCAACGTACCACTGAAAAGCTCGATCAAACAGTTCTTTTCCCGGCATCTGAAGCGCTCATTCTCAACCAGCCAGATGAGGGAGAGTTGCCCTATCAGCCGACCGAACAGCAAATCGCTGAGCTCTACCGCTTTCCATCCAGCCTGATTGACTTCCTTCCCAAGGAAGCCCTGGTCTTACTGGACGGTGAGGAATTCATTGAAGCGGCTGCCAATGATATCGAAGAAGAGTCCACTGAACGCCGGGCAAACCAAATTGCCAGCCATGCGCTGGCTGAGAATGCACCCGTTCCATATTTGACCTGGTCTGAATTAGCTGACAGCCTCAGCCAGCATCAAATGCTCGAGCTTGGTCACACGAACGCCGAAGGCGGATCCTCACTCTCCGCTGATTTTGGACCAGGTCCGCGTTTTGCCGGTCGTCTCAAAGAGTACCAGTACCACATTGAGACCCTCGATAATGAAGCCATTCCCTGGACAGTGGTATCCCGGCAGGCTGCCCGCTTGAAGCAGCTTTGGACAGAGACCCATCCTGAAGTAAACGAGGAAGCTACACAACATCATTTTATTGAGGGCTCCATCTCAGGCGGTTGGGTTCTAAAGCAAGGTGCAATCCAGCAGCACCTGCTTTCCGATAGTGAAATTTTCGGCTGGAGCCGCCCGCAACCCCGCCGGCGCCCCATGTTCAACGCCGATGTTCCTGAGACGGTCTACGCGGACCTGAAACCGGGAGACTGGGTGGTTCACGTGGATCACGGCATCGGCAAGTTCATCGGGCTCCACACCCCAAATATCGATGGTGTTCAGCGCGAATATCTTTCGATTGCGTATAAAGATAACGACGTCCTTTACGTGCCAATTCACCAGGCGGACCGCATCACCCGCTACATTGGACCCGAAAGTGGTCCTCCCAGCCTCAGCCGTCTTGGCGGCGCCGATTGGGATCTGACCAAAAGCCGTGTTCGTCATGCCGTGGTGGAAGTGGCGCAGGATCTGCTTGAGCTCTACGCCAAGCGCCAGACCGCTGAGGGATATGCCTTTGAACCGGACAACGACTGGCAAAAAGAACTGGAAGCCTCGTTTCCTTACATTGAAACCCCGGATCAGCTGCTTGCCATCCAGCAGGTCAAAGCCGACATGGAAGCCAAACGTCCGATGGACAGGTTGCTCTGCGGCGATGTGGGATATGGCAAAACCGAAGTGGCTTTGCGCGCCGCCTTCAAAGCGGTGACAAATGGCAAACAGGTGGCGGTGTTGGTGCCAACCACTGTTCTCGCGCAGCAGCACTACGAAACCTTCCGCCAGCGCCTCTCCGTCTTCCCGGTCACCGTTGAGATGCTCTCCCGCTTCCGGTCGAACAAAGCCCAGGATGAGATCATCCGCCTGACGGCTGAAAAGCAGGTGGACATCCTGATTGGCACGCATCGCATCCTCTCAGCGGATGTCAAGTTCAAGGACCTGGGGCTGGTCGTGATCGATGAAGAACAGCGCTTTGGCGTGACCCACAAGGAGCACCTTAAAAAGCTCCGTTCCGAGGTCGATGTGCTCACTCTCACTGCCACTCCCATCCCTCGCACGCTTTACATGGCACTAAGCGGCGTCCGGGATATTTCCAATATCAACTCACCCCCCGAGGAACGACTGCCGATCATCACCCACGTCGGGCCGTATGATCAAAAACTGGTGCGCGAAGCGATCGTGCGCGAACTGGACCGCGGCGGACAGGTTTTCTTTGTCCACAATCGCATCCATTCCATTCCAGCGGTCTATAACCACCTTTCCACGCTTGTTCCGGAAGCTCGCATCGGCATCGGGCACGGCAGGCTGCCCGAAGAGCAGCTGGCTGAGGTGATGCAGCAGTTTACCGGCGGGCAGATTGACGTCCTTTTGTGCACTTCGATCATCGAATCCGGTCTGGACATTCCCAACGCCAACACCCTGATCATCGACCGGGCTGATACTTTCGGGCTCGCGCAGCTCTACCAATTGCGCGGTCGGGTCGGACGCGGCGCACAGCGGGCATTTGCCTATCTCTTCCGCGACAAACGTCGCGCCCCCACCCCGGAGGGTGAGGAACGCCT
>ERZ1645192.3427-NODE-3427-length-12899-cov-7.134615_pt1 | contig 12899 bp, 10 predicted proteins | sample MGYA00575354_ERZ1645192 | MGnify/ENA primary metagenome ERZ1645192 (study PRJEB40844, sample SAMN11349763) | freshwater sediment metagenome | isolation source: river sediment | host: Sediment | place: India: Faizupur Khadar , New Delhi | collected 2017-02-21 ... | reverse complement strand
TGCCCGATGGTGTAACGGTAGCACAGCAGACTCTGGATCTGTTTGTCATGGTTCAAATCCATGTCGGGCAGCCATTTTTTCGTATTCACTTGCAGCCCTCCAGAAGCCTTTCGGCCTTTTCTTTCGAGACGCATTGGTGAAATTTATCGTTGCACATCATTACGGGGGCTGTGTCGCAGCTCGCCAGGCATTCCACAAATTCGATGCTGAACTTTCCGTCCGGCGTGGTTTGCAGTGCATGCGCGCGAGGGTCCAGCCCCAGCTTCTCGCAAAGGTGCGCGTAAAGCTCATGGGACCCGCCCAGCGCGCAACTGAGTGTGCGGCAGATCCGGAGGTGATATTTCCCCGTGGGCGTCCTGGTGAACATGGGGTAGAACGTCACCAGCTCATAGACATTGATGAACGACAGCTCGAGCTTTTTTGCAATCCACTCAACCGCCTGGCGCGAGATGTGTTTGTGCTGTTCCTGAACAGCGTGCAGCAGCATCAGCGAGGCGCTGCGCTTGACGGGGTAGCGAGCGATGATCTCGTCCAACTCCGCTTCCAGTTGCGGCGGCATGTGGAAGTCCGCCTGTTCGGCCAGCGGGTTCGGAATGGGCTGGGAATTGGCGACCTCGACGCTGATTGGCTCGACAGCCTCCTTGCGCCCGACGGTTCCTGTTGAATTTGCGTCGTTCATCGATCGCACTCTCCCATGACAAAGTCCAAAGACCCGAGAATTGCCACGACATCGCTCACCATGTGTCCCGGCAACAAGTGCGGCAAAATGCTCAAATTGGTGAATGATGGCGAGCGGATTTTGAGCCGGTAGGGAGTGCCGCCGCCCCGGCTGTTGATGTAAAAGCCAAGCTCCCCCTTCGGATTCTCATGGCCAAAGTAAGTCTCGCCCGCGGGAACGTTGACTCCCTGGGTGACGTTGATGAAATGATGAATCAGTTCCTCCATCCGGGTCAGAACGTGTTCTTTCGGCGGGAGCGCGATTTTGCCGTCCGGCACGTTGATCGGGCCGCCGGGAAGTCTGTCCAGGCACTGCCGGATGATCCGCACGCTCTGGCGCATCTCCTCGATGCGAAGGATGTAGCGATCGTAACAATCGCCGGTCGAGCCCACGGGAACATCGAAATCCAGTTGATCGTAAACGAGGTATGGATTGGATTTGCGAAGATCGTGCTCGATGCCGCTGCCCCGGCAATTGGGTCCGCTCAATCCGTAATCGATGGCGGCTTCCCTCGATATGACTCCCACGCCCTGGGTGCGATCCATGAAGATTCTGTTTCGCGAAAGCAGCGTTTCCGTTTCGTCAAAATTGATCTGCACTTCCTCGCAGAACCGGCTCAGAGCATCCGTCCAGCCCGGAGGCAGGTCCCTGGCAAGGCCGCCAATGCGCGTATAGCTTGTCGTGAAGCGGGCGCCCGTCAGCGATTCACACAGGTTGTAGATCTTCTCGCGCTCCGTGAACGTGTGCAGGAACACCGTCATGGCCCCGACGTCCATGGCGTAAGAGCCCAGTCCCAGGAGGTGGGATTGGATGCGGCCAAGTTCGGCGCAAATGACGCGAATGTACCGGGTTCGCTCGGGGAGATCTTTGTCTATGCCCATCGCTTTTTCCACAGCCAGGGCGTAAGCGACGTTATTGGCCAGCGGCGCAAGGTAGTCGAGCCTGTCTGTGTAAGGCACGAACTGGGTGTAAGTCATGTTCTCGGCGATCTTTTCATCACCGCGATGCAAATAACCGACTTCCGGCGAGGCCTTGATGATTTGCTCGCCTTCGAGTTCCAAAACGATCCGCAGCACCCCGTGGGTGGCCGGATGGGATGGCCCCATGTTCAGGATCATCCTGTCCCCGCGCAGCTCCGCCGATTCTTCTCCGGGCACAGGCAACGCATCGGGCGAAACGGGGATACTCGCCAGCGCGCCGGCGTCTCGGACCTGAATTTCGCGGGATTCTGCCATGTTACTGTTTCTTCTCGATCGGTTCGGCGCCGCCGGTTGCGGACTGCGAGGTGCTGGAGTTGTCCTTGTGCTCCGGACGGTCTTTCGGTTCCGGGCCCTCCGTGTCGGGTTTGCGGGCTCTTGGTTCGCGCGCGATGGTGTCCTTGCCTCCGGCGACTGTCACAAAGGGTCCGCCCTCCAGCGGGGCGGTCCTGGTGAAGCCGACCTCGGGCACGTTGCTTGGCCTGCCGGATACGGGGAAATCCTTGCGCAACGGAAAGTCCGGGTAGCCTTCCCACATCAGAATGCGCCGCAGATCGGGATGGCCCATGAATCGGATACCCATCATGTCGTAGGCTTCGCGTTCGTGCCAATCCGCCGCGCGCCACACGCCGGTAACCGTTGGCAACTCGGGGTGCTCTTCGCTCACGCTGGTCTTCAATCGCAGGGCCTGACAATGGCTATATCCGTAAAGGTGATAGACAATGGTGAACCGCGGATCCTCGCCGTAGTTATCGATTCCAGTGATATCCACGAGGAAATCAAAGCCGCAATCGTTCTTCGCGGCAGAACAGACCTCCGCAATTCGCTGTGGGTCCGGCACAACGAGCGTTATTTCGCCCCGGTACTCCACCGGTTCGCTCAACGCTGTGTTGAAGCGGCTTTTTAGTCGCTCGGCCAGTTCTCTTGCGGTTCCTGCCATATTCGTTTGACTAACTAGAATCCGGGCATTGTGTCATTTTGGCCTGGTACTGCCTATGCCACTTTCTTTTGTGTCGCCAAAAGGGGTTGTTTGGACATTTTTTCCTGCAGCCGCATCAGGGCGTCCAACAGGGCTTCCGGCCGGGGCGGGCATCCTGCGATGTAAAGATCCACCGGCAAAATGCGGTCAACTCCTTGCAAAACAGAATAACTGCGATACATCCCGCCGGTGGAGGCACAGGCGCCCATGGCGATGACCCATTTGGGTTCGGCCATCTGGTCGTAAATACGGCGAACGGCCAGGGCCATTTTGTAGGTCACCGTGCCTGCAACAATCATAACGTCCGATTGCCGCGGGGAGAAGCGCATGACTTCAGCGCCAAACCGTGAAATGTCATAGCGACTGGCGCCGGCCGCCATCAGTTCGATTGCGCAGCAGGCCAGCCCCATGGGCATCGGCCAGATCGAGTTTTTCTGGAACCAGCGCAAGGCGGCATCGATGCGGGTCACAATCACGTCGCCCTCGATCTTGGAGTCGTAACTGTACTCTGTTGATTTTTTGTCCATGCTGGATTCCAAGCCGGGATAGCTTGTGGCCAAAAGCTACTCGCACGCGGAGAATAGGCAAGTTCTTTTGAGGTTTGATCCCTGTGCAAGCCCTGCTTTCAAAGGCTCTTATGACAGGCGGTTAATGGCTGGTCGTCCTCCCGAATACTCCGCGTATGCGGCGCCCTCCCGGGCACGTTTCTACAGCCCAAACGTCCAGGTCAGCCCCAGGGTGGCTAGAAGCTCCGCTGAGGGCTCGCGCACGCCTGTCCCCACTGCTGCGTCCAGGCAAAGGCCTTCCAGGACTGTGCATCGCAATCCGCCGTTTAGAAAGATGCCGGTATCCGAGCAGTAGTGCACGGGCATCCCCGCGTAAACCTCGCCGACGAGCTGCAGGCACCCTGTCAGTTGATAGTCGGCAGCCAGACCGGAAAACAGCTCGTCATCCAGGCCGCTTTTGGCACTGCCGCCAGTCCATGTGTAACCCAGGTTGAGGTGTGCGTTAAACCCCTCTGTGATTGGCTTCGTGACGATCCAGGCCGCATTGAAATCCACCTGGCCAGAGCCAAGGTCATGAGATCGTTTCGCCGTCGGCAGCTTCAGGGCCGCAGCGACCGCATGATCGGCCCATGCCTGCTCTGCGTTAAACACCAGCAGCTTTGACCCCACCGTGAGATCTCCGATTCCGGACACGTGTTCTTTGTTGCCAAAGGCGTCTTCCCGCCTTTCGAACTGCCCGCCAAGTCCGATACCGACTTCCAGGCGAGGCACGAGGCCATATGCAATCGCGAGCGGGACATCGAGGTGGTTCTCGTCCTTATCCCTGTCGAAGTTTACGCCCGCTTCGAACTCGAAAAGCCGGTGCTCGACTGGCGCGGCATCATCAACAGCGAGTGGCCGGCCTGCATGACTTGCGGGCGCAATGCACCCCAGGGCGATGGCTGCAAGGATGTGTTTTGCAGATTGCACGCGGTGAGCTTAATCGAGCCGGCGATGTTGTAAACCCGCTTTGAGTTGCCTGCCGGGCTCCCCGCCGGGTGGCGTCCGCCGGGGGTGTGATCCAATGGTCCTGCTTGCCGTTCGCCCGGCGGGGCGTAAATTACTGATGTGGCGAGCAAAACTTCGGAGGGACACATGATGCAAATTACAAAACAACTTGCGGTTTTCCTGGATAACCGGCCGGGCACTCTGGCCCGGGTTGCCGAGGCCCTTGCCGAGGCGAAAGTCAACATCTTCGCGATCGCTACCAGCGACACGGTGGACCACAGCGTGGTGCGCCTGGTTGTTGATGATTATCGGAAGGCGCTCAATGTGTTTGAGGAGCGCGGAACGCTTGTGGTGGAGGATGACGTGCTGATGGTGGAAGGAAGCAACAAGCCGGGCGAGTTGGCGCGGCTTGCCAATGAATTCGCCAAAGCGAAGGTCAACATCGAGTACTGCTACAGTGCCACGGCTCCCTCCGCAAAGAAGGGCTTGTTGATACTCCGCGTGTCCGATCCGAAGAAAGCGCTCAAGGTTGTCAACTTCATGTAGTATCATTGAACACGCCTCGACGCCGGAAGGCTGACCGTCCGGCGCGGGCATGAATTTTCGATGAAGGCGCCTCTGCTCCTGGAGATCAACGCCAGGTGCTGGTTGCGAGACCTCTCCGCCCGGCAATCCAGGCGGATTCTGTTAGGGAATGTTCCCGAAGAGCCGCTCTTGCATTGGCGGGCGATGGGATTCACCCATGTTTGGCTGATGGGGGTCTGGTCCACTGGCCCGGAAGCTCGTAGAGTGGCCCTGTCTCAAAGACCGCTTCAACAGTGGGTCGTATCCAACTTTGGACCTGATGTGCCCTTTGAGAAGGTCATCGGCGCATCACCTTACGCGATTTCAGGCTACTCGGTATCTGAACAACTCGGTGGCGAAGCCGGCCTTGCGAGGTTCCGGCGGGCTCTGAACTCCGCCGGGATGAAGCTGCTCCTGGATTTTATTCCGAATCACACCGGGATCGATCACCCTTGGGTTTCGGGTCGTCCGGAACTTTTTGTTCATGCGCCGTCCGACAGTCCCGGCTCTTTCCGGGTCCCTGGAAATGAAAAATGGCTGGCTCATGGCAAGGATCCCTATTTCCCGCCCTGGATGGATACGGCGCAACTGGACTACCGAGTTTCGGAAACTCAGGCAGCCATGCTCGGAGAACTCCAGAAAGTGGCTGCGAGTTGCGACGGTGTGCGGTGCGACATGGCAATGCTTGTCACCAGGGAGATTTTTGAACGCACGTGGCGGGATCTTTCGGCCCCCAGCCCGGCTGCGAATTGCGAGTTTTGGCCGGAAGCGGTTCGTTCTGTGAAGAAGCGTTTCCCGGAGTTCATATTCCTGGCCGAGGTGTATTGGGGGCTTGAGCGTCGTTTGCAGGAAATGGGATTTGATTACACCTATGACAAGGCGTTGTCCGATCACCTGATTGCCGGAGAAGGGCGAGAGGTTCGGACACATCTCTGCTCACAAGGCCGTGAGACCGTTGCCCGGAGCGCTCATTTCCTTGAAAATCATGATGAGCCGCGCGTTGCGGGCCGCCTGCCCCTGGACCGACACCGGGCTGCGGCCATGATCGTTCTCGCCCTGCCCGGGATGCGATTCATTCACGAGGGGCAGTTTGACGGGTGCAAGATTCATACACCGGTGCAGGCGCTGATTCGTCCATCCGAACCGGGTGATTCGAGTGTTCGAAAGCTCTACGAGGATGCCTTTGACGCGCTGAAAACGTCCGGGTTCGATTCCTCGCGCGCCGAACCCGGGGGGGCTGTATGCGAAGGCGTCGGCGCGGAGCACGTCGTTGCGATTGCGGCTTCGGGGGAGGGGAGTGCCTGCGGAAGCACAGTGTATATCAACTTGTGCAACGTTCCGGCGCGCGCGCGTGTTGCGGAGGCAGGCGCCGCTGGTGTGGACCTTTGCGGGCACACTGCCGGGGTGGCGTTAAGCGGTGGTCCCGGAGCGGGAGTGTTTCTAGAGCTTCCTGCCTGGTCGTGGGCGATCGCACGGCTGCGGTAAAACGGAGAATTGACAACATACGTGGATGGGCCTATTTGTGTTTTCAAACATAGCCGGCTGGTTTGCCGGCTAAGTTTATGGATTTTCGGAAGATGTATAAAGATGTGATTTTCGGCGCCGGCCAGTCAGCCGGCGAGATTAAGCCTGCCTGGCTTGAATTGGGTTTCAAGTTCGGGGACAAAGGCACGCACACGAGCCGGACCATCATGCTGGATGAACTTTCGTCGCTCCTGCGGCAGTGTCCGCCAGGCGCGACGCGAGCGGACTACGTCCGGGCCCTGGTCGAAGAGAACTGCCTCGGGAAGCAGACCCAGTCCACGCGCAAGCTCAGCCTGCAGCGGTTGACGGAACTGTACGGCGTGGACCCGGCGGTTCCGCTTTTCCGGCTGCTCCGGGTGTTTTGGAATGCCGACGAGAAGGCGCACCGTCAGTTGGCACTGCTCGCGGCCCTGGCACGTGACCCGTTGCTGCGCGCGACGGCTCCGGTCGTGTTCGGGGAAGAGCCTGGGGATGAATTGGCGCGGCAACAGATGACGGATGCCTTAGCGCAGGCGGTGGCGGGCCGGCTGAACGATGCAACGCTGGATAAAGTCGTTCGTAATACAGCGTCGTCGTGGACGCAGTCGGGGCATTTCGAAGGCCGGGGCCGGAAACGGCGGCGCAAGGTGGAGCCGAGCCCTGCTTCAACCGCTTTTGCCTTGCTGCTGAGCTTCCTGATGGGGAGCCGGGGGACAAATCTTTTCGAGACGGTTTTCAGCCGGGCTTTGGACCGGGATGTGAACGAACTGACGTTCCTGGCGATGGACGCCAAGCGGCTGGGCTTCCTTGACATCAAGAGCGGCGGCGGGCTGACAGTGATTTCGTTTGAAGGGATTCTCACGGAAGAAGAAAGGAAGCTGACTGCGTGAAACCACGGATGACACGGATTACACGGATAGCCGCGAAAGGGCGCAAAGGACGCGAAGCACCTCACCCCAGCCCTCTCCCCAGCGCGGAGAGGGAGACACCAACAACTCCTGAGGATTATGGCGCGCATTGAAGAACTGGTAGCCAATTACAAGGCGCACATTTCGGCGCCGTGGCAGAAGAACCTGGCGGGTCCGCAGAAGACCATCTTCGTGGTGTATCCGAAGGTGGACGAGCGGCGGCTGCGAGCGCGGCTTGAGCTGTTTGAGATTGCGACCAAGGAGGCGGGGCATCCCTGGTTGCTGTTCGACTTCACGGCGACATTCGCGCGCTGGATGGCAGGAACTGACTACCGCGACGCGTACTTTGAGGAGCCGTCGGACCTGGCGCTAAAACTGGAGACGGACTTTTTGCAGTATGCCGCCGGTCAGCTTCGCGAGGCGCTGGCGGACCCACGGGCGGATGAGGAGAGCGTGGTGGCCGCGTTCGGCGTGGCCAGCCTCTACGGGTTGTCCCGCGTGTCGCTGGTGTTGAAAGAAGTGGAGCAAGCGATTCGCGGGCGGCTGGTGCTGTTTTTTCCGGGTGAGTATGAGAACCGCAACTATCGGCTGCTGGATGCCCGGGACGGGTGGAATTACCTTGCCGTGCCGATCACGCTGCATTCTGGAGGAGAACTATGACGCTGAATAAGGACCTGTTTCAACGCGACCCAACCAAGAGCAAACTGCTCAACGACGGTGTGGCGGCGGTGAAAGACGCCGCGACGCCGCAGGAGGTTGAGACGCTGCGCTACGAGCTGTCGCATTTCGTGTGCGAGGGGCAATACAAGGACGGCTTTATCCGTCTGCTGGAATCCTACATTTCAAACGTGAGTTCGGCGTCGCAGCCGGCGGGATGGATCAGCGGTTTCTTCGGAAGCGGAAAGTCGCACCTGGAGAAAATGCTACGGCACCTGTGGGTGGATACGAGGTTCCCGGACACCGGCGAGACGGCGCGGGGCCTGGCGCACCTGCCGGCAGAGGTGAAGGAGTTGCTCAAGGAACTGGACACGCTCGGCACGCGGTTTGGCGGGCTGCACGCCGCGGCAGGCGCGCTGCCGGCAGGCGGCGGGTTGAATGTGCGCCTGGCGGTGCTGGGGATCGTGTTCAAGTCGAAGGGGCTGCCGGAGTCGCTGCCGCAGGCACAGTTTTGCCTTTGGCTGAAGAAGGAGAAGATGTTCGACAAGGTGAAGAAGTCCATTGAGGCGGCGGGGAGAGGTTTTTTGCGGGAACTCAATGATCTTTATGTAAGCCCGGTGATTGCGAAAGCGTTGCTGGCGGCTGACAGCGACTTTGCGGCGGACGAAAAGAAAGCCCGGGAAGTCCTGAAGGCGCAGTTTCCGAGGCGGGAGACCATCACGGACAGTGAATTCATCAGCATCATGTGCGAGGTGTTGGAAGTGAACGGGAAGATACCCTGCACCCTGATTGTGCTGGATGAGATCCAGCTTTACATCGGCGATAGCGTGCAGCGCTCGACGGACGTGCAGATGGTGGCCGAGGCGTTGTGCAAGCAGATGGACAGCCGGGTCATGCTGGTGGGCGCGGGACAGACGGCGCTGGCGGGTTCGGATCCCCTGTTGCAGCGATTGCGAGGGCGATTCACCGTGCCGGTGGAGCTGTCTGACAGCGACGTTGAGACGGTGACGCGGCGGGTGGTGCTGGCCAAGAAGGCCGACAAGCGGAAGGTCATCGAGGAGACGCTGGAAGCCAACGCCGGCGAGGTGGACCGACACCTTTCCGGGACGAAGATCGGGCCGCGAGAGGAGGACAAAAAGGTGCGGGTGGACGACTACCCGTTGCTGCTGGTGCGCCGACGGTTCTGGGAGCGGGTGCTGCGCTCGATAGACGTGCAGGGCACGGCGGCGCAATTGCGGACGCAACTGCGGATTGTGCATGACGCCGTGCGAGGACTGGCGGACAAACCCGTGGGTACGGTGCTGGCGGCAGACTGCATTTTCGAGCAATTGCAGCCGATTCTGCTGCAGACAGGATTCCTGCCGCGCGAGATTGATGAGACCATCCGGAACCTGCGCGATGGCACAGAAGACGGCGAACTTGCGAGCCGGCTGTGCGGGCTGATTTTCCTGATCCGGAAGCTGCCGCGCGAAAAGGTGGCGGACATCGGGGTGCGGGCCACCGCCGAGATGCTGGCGGACCTGCTGGTGGAAGACCTGGAGAAGGACGGAGCGCGGCTACGGCGGGACATTCCGCGGGTGCTGGACCAGCTCGCGGGCGACAGCAAGCTGATCAGGGTGGACGACGAGTACAGTTTGCAGACGCGCGAGAGCAGCGAATGGGAAGCGGAATTCAAGCGTCGGTTTACGGGGCTGAACAGCGACCTGACCAGTGTGAACGCCAAGCGGACGGGTTTGCTGAGCGCCGAATGCACCAAGGAGCTGAATGGAATCAAGATGGTGCATGGCCTGAGTAAGACGGGCCGGACGCTGCTGATTCACTACAGCAGCGAGGCGCCGACCGTCGAGGGAACAGAGGTGCCGGTATGGATTCGTGATGGCTGGGGCGACAGCGAGAGCACGGTTCTGGCGGACGCGCGGAAGGCCGGGTCGGATGACCCGACGGTGTTCGTGCATATCCCGAAGGCCAGCGCGGAGGATTTGAAGAAGGCTATCGTGGAGTACGAGGCTGCCAAGCAAACGATCGAGGTGAAGGGCGTTCCGACGACGACGGAGGGCAACGAGGCGCGGTCGGCGATGGACACGCGGCGGGCCACAGCCGAGAGCAACCGGGACAAGATCATCCGGGAGCTGATCGAGGGCGCCAAGGTGTTCAAGGGGGGCGGAACCGAGGTCATCAACATTGATCTGATCGAGAAGGTGAAGTCCGCGGCGTCGGACTCGCTGGACCGGCTTTTCCCGAGTTTTAAGGAAGCGGATGACCACCGCTGGAACACCGTGATTAACAGGGCCAGGAACAAGGACGGCAATGCGCTCCAGGCGGTGGACCACAAAGACAACCCGGAGAAGCACCCGGTCTGCTCGGCGATCCTGGCGAGCATTGGCTCGGGCAAGAAGGGGAAGGAAATTCGGGACCAATTTGAAGCGGCGCCCTACGGTTGGCCGCGGGATGCGATTGACGGCGCGCTGATCACTCTGCACACCGTTGGGCACGTGCGCGCGATGAACAAGGGGACGGTGCTGACGGCAGGGCAGCTCGACCAGGCGAAGGTGCCGGTGACGGATTTCCGCACGGAGACGGTAGCGATTGACGTGAAGAGCAAGATCAAGCTGCGGAAGCTCTTCCAGGACGCGGGACTGAAATTCAAGCCTGAGGATGAGCTGACAACGCTGGCGGAGCAATTCCTCGACACGATGGACGGCCTGGCCGGCAGAGCCGGCGGCGAAGCACCATTGCCGGCGTGTCCGAAGACCACGCTGGTGGACACCATCCGGGGGCTGGCGGGCAACGAGATGCTGGCGGCCATTTTGAAGGAGCATGACGAACTCAAGAAGCAGCTCGGGGAATGGAGCGACCTGGCGAAGCGGGCGGAGAAGCGAAAGCCGGGCTGGCAGACGCTCTGCGACCTGCTCGGCCATGCCAACGGGCTGACCGGGGCGGCGGAATTTCAGACGGAGGCAAATGCGATTCGAGATGAGCGCCGGCTGTTGGAGGACAGCGACCCGGCGCCGCCGATTCACGACAAAGTAGTGAAGCTGTTGCGGGCGGCTCTGAAAGAGGCGCACAGGGCGACCAAGGAGGCCTACGACCGGGAAATGGCGGCGCTCGAAGAGAACGCGAACTGGAAGAAGATCAAGACATCGGACCAGACGCGGCTGCTGAGCGAGGCAGGCGTTGTGGAGGTTGCGGGCCTGGAGATTGGGGATGATGCCGGGCTGATTGCGGCGTTGTCGGAGCGGTCGCTGCCGGTATGGGCGGCGATGGCTGACGCGTTGCCGGAGCGGTTCCGGCAGGCGGCATTGGCGGCGGCGAAGCTGCTGGAGCCCAGGGCCCAGAGCGTGAAGCTCAAGAGCGGCACGCTCAAGACCCCGGAAGAGGTGAAGGCCTGGCTGGCTGAGGCGGAAACGGAACTTCTGTCCAGGCTCAAGAAGGGGCCGGTTGTCATTGGATAGGGCACGCATGAGAAATCGTGCATTAGGTTATTTGCGGACGGCGTTGAACCAGGCGAACGCGGACTTCAGGACCGGGCAATGGGAATGTATCGAGGGGATTCTGCAGAATAAGCGGCAACTGGTGGTGCAAAAGACCGGTTGGGGAAAGAGCATGGTCTATTTTCTCGGGGCCCGGCTGTTGCGGGACCAGGGCAAAGGGCTGACGTTGCTCGTTTCGCCCCTCCTCTCGCTGATGCGCAACCAGATTGAAGCGGCGGCGCGGATTGCTGTCAGGGCGGCGACGATCAATTCCAGCAACACGAATGCCTGGCCGGCAATCGAGCAACGGCTGTTGAGGGATGAAATTGATGTGCTGCTGATCTCGCCGGAACGGTTGGGGAATGAAGACTTTCGTCAACGCCTGCTGCAGCCGGTGACCAGTCGCATCGGGTTATTCGTGGTGGATGAGGCCCACTGCATCTCGGATTGGGGCCACGATTTCAGGCCGGATTATCGTCGCATAGTACGGGTTCTCCAGGCGTTGCCACCGAGCCTCCCGGTTCTGGCAACCACAGCCACGGCAAACAATCGCGTCGTGGAGGACGTGGCCTCGCAATTGGGGAACGTGAGCGTGGTGCGGGGTCCGCTCATCCGCATGAGTCTGGCCCTGCAGAATATCTGGCTCCCGAGCCCGACCGCGCGCATGGCGTGGCTGGCGGAGCACCTGAAGAACCTGCCCGGGAGCGGGATCATTTATACCCTGACAGTGAGAGATGCCGAGCGGGTAACGGAATGGCTGAAGATCAATGGCTATGACGTCGAGGCCTACCATTCCAAGGTGGGGGGCGAGGAGGACCGGGATGCCAATGGCGCTGGCGGCCAGAGGCGCGAGGAACTCGAGCAACGACTCCTCAGGAACGAGGTGAAGGCGCTCGTGGCCACGGTGGCGTTGGGCATGGGCTTCGACAAGCCAGACCTGGGGTTCGTCATTCATTTCCAGCGTCCCGGCTCGGTGGTGCATTACTACCAGCAGGTTGGGCGGGCCGGGCGCGCGGTTGACAACGCCTACGGGATTCTTCTCGGCGGCGAGGAGGACAGGGACATCACCGACTATTTCATCCGCGCGGCCTTTCCGCCGCAAGCCCATGTCGAGGAGGTGCTCCGGGCTCTGAATGAAGCGGAGGATGGGCTCTCGGTTCCAATGCTCCAGAAGAAGATTAATTTGTCCACGGGCCAGATTCAGAAAACGCTCAGGCTCCTGGCGGTCGAGACTCCGTCGCCGGTGGCCAAAATCGAAACGAAGTGGCACGCGACACCGGTGTCTTACCAATTGGACCATGAAAAGATCGAGCGACTCTGTCAACTGCGCCAGGCCGAGCAGGAAGTGATGATCGAATACATGCGGACCGGGGAATGTTTGATGAAGTACCTGGGCAGGGCGCTTGACGACCCGACGGCTGGCGATTGCGGCAAGTGCGCCAACTGCGTCGGCAGGAACCTGGCAGAAACAAGGGTGGATCCGGGGCTCGCGAACCGGGCGGGAGTTTATCTACGGCGCTGCTACCAGACCCTGGAGCCGCGGAGGCGGTGGCCTGCGAAAGACATTTTTAAGCACTATCCACTGCCCGGGTCTGTCATTGATGCCGGCTTGCTGGCGGAGGAGGGCCGT
>ERZ1645192.3424-NODE-3424-length-12901-cov-5.467071_pt1 | contig 12901 bp, 24 predicted proteins | sample MGYA00575354_ERZ1645192 | MGnify/ENA primary metagenome ERZ1645192 (study PRJEB40844, sample SAMN11349763) | freshwater sediment metagenome | isolation source: river sediment | host: Sediment | place: India: Faizupur Khadar , New Delhi | collected 2017-02-21 ... | reverse complement strand
TTGGTAGCCCGTACAGGTTACGCTCCTGTGTCTATCGCTTATAAGGCGATTGCTCTACTATTGTGCTAACGGGCTATTATTTCATATCATCTTCTTCTGGAAACGCTTTCCAGTAAGGTATATATCCGTAATCTGTCAAAATGTGTAGTTCTGCGGCCTTTACAGCATCATCACCCCACATTTCTCTAATTTTTTCAATACCATATTTGTTGTGTCTGTATCCCCTATGGTACTCATAAAACATCCTGACAGGATATTTTTCTGCATAAGCGTCAAGCCATTTGTGTACTTCTTCAAACGGTTTTCCCAATTTCTCAACACATTCTCTACAATGTTCTTTTATGTATGCCATATCATATCCCCCAATTATAGGAATACTATATCACAAAAATCCTTATTTGTCAAGGATTATCTTCCATAGTCATCAACCACGCGCACAATATCTTCTTCATCTATCTTATCACCAAATTGTATTTCAGCTATTACTGATGGTTCATTTGATGTGTTTTCAATCCTATGTTTGACACCTTTGTTAATGTGGATATAATTTCCTTCCGACATAAGTTTTGTACAATCTCCATTTTGAATCAAAACTGTTCCTTTGACAACCATCCATAATTCACTTCTATAATTATGATACTGTAATGATAATCTTTGTTTTGGTTCAACAATCAACTCTTTTATTTTATAGTTTTCACACTTTTTCAGGTCAATATAATGACCCCACGGTTTTTCAATCTTTGGTGGTTCTTTCCACTTATCTAATACCCAACTGGACGATTGTGGTTTTGTACTACCACCTACATTCCACAACAGTTCAATTCCTAATCTCTCACATAAAACTTGTTCTGCACTTGGTGTACTATTGTTATTGCGGTCACCACCGTTTCCAAAACAGATACCTTCAAATTGATTTTTGAATGTATCATAGACATATTGTATTCCGTCACACGCTGTACCATCACTATCATCCATTCCAACAACATCCATTACATATTTTATACTACGAATAATCTCACATCGTTCATTCCAGTTCATAAATGGTTTTCCTTTTTTTCTAGTCAACCATTCATCACTATTCAAACAAATCATAACATTTCCGTGGTTTCCTGCATCTTTTATCATTGATATATGACCAACGTGCAGAGGATCAAATCCACCTGACAGAATAACTAATTTCTTCATTTACAATCCTCCTATTTGATAATGGTGGGGTGTGATGGAGTTGCACCACCCGAGCCTTGTTGGCAACAGATTTACAGTCTGTCCCGCTACTACTTACGGTATAACACCCCATATTTATTAAATTATCAAATCGTTGTAAATAAAAAACCACCCAAACTTTTCAGCATGGATGGTTTTTGTTGTAATATATAAAACTATATTAGAAGAAACACCTCCACACTAACCCTATGTAATACTTGGGTTCATATATGAATGGTTTTTCTTCTTTTCTAAAATTCATTTTTCTTCCTTTTTAAAATTTTTATGAGGGGGTTCCTTTACTATAAATCTAGTTGGGGCTGAACCCCCTCGGTATGTATTCATAATACTAACTACCCTGCTTTGGTGCCCCATCTTTAGTATTATTTATACTACTCTTTGATATTTTTGTAAACACTTATTTTTCTTTTGGTCTATAATGTTTTTTTACAAACATATCAATATTATTAGACCACATCAATGTTGATTCACTTTGTATTTTTTCTTCTGGCCAATTCCACCACGCAATAGATAACAATTTTTCGATTGTTTCTTTTGGAAATCTGTATCTTACAATCTTTGCCGGGTTTCCAGCGACAATAACATATGGTGGAACGTCTTTTGTTACGGTAGAACCAGCACCTACTACAGAACCATTGTGTATTGTAACACCAGACATAATAATTGATTTAGCACCAATCCAAACATCATTTTCAATAACAATGTTTCCTTTACAGGATGGATGACCTATGCTCATATGCATTTGTGCAATCTGTGGTGTAACAGGCCCCCATAATTGTGATGATGTTGTAATCCAATCTGGTCTATGGTCGGTGTGTAGAAAGAAACTACAATACCGACCAATAGAACAGTATTTACCAACAATCACTTTATAGTCATCTGACCAACTTAAAATATCAAGTTCTCTATCGTAATAGGAGCCTCTATCCATTTGTAACAGATGACTGTTTTCCATTAGAAACCTCTTATTTAATATTTAATTTCGTTGCTTTCTTTTTCGGTGCAATAAATGTTAAGGTAAGAATACCATCTTTGATTTCAGCCTCTACATCTTCTGATGCACCAACACTCAATCGTTTAAATACTTCTTGTTTTCGTTCACCCTTATTTCGTTCACCCTTGACTGTAAGGATACCATCAACTATTTCAACAGATAGGTTGTCTTTGTTGAAGCCAGGACATTCAATTTCATATGTGAGATTACCTTCTTTATCTACATATCTGGTATCCTCAAATATTTCATCAAACGAACCCCATAAACTATTGAAAATGTTTTCCGTGTCTGCTAGAGCACTATTATCCCTTCTTCTCATCAATCTTGGAACTAAACTGTACATATGTTAATACCTCCTATGAATAATTTTTTGTACCTGTAATATAATCATTCATATGAAGTTGTCAAGAATATAACCATATCTTTTTTACTAGGGTTGGTTATAGGTTATATTTTATAAAAGTAACCCCTCATGGTGCGCTTGTAGACGCGTGGCGACTACCTAGGCGTGAGGGGTGTTGTTTTGGGGTGTCATGGTTGGTTTCTACCAGCCTTGGGTTCGACCTTCCTAACGCTGTGACACGGCGGCGGTTCTTATGTTTGGGGTGTCTGGACGAGAATTGAACCGTCATCCTCTGGGCCACAACCAGATGCTTTACCATTAAGCTACAGACACATCCTGATATTATCGGAACACCCAAAGGCTCAACGATAATACACTGTTCTGGTGGCCTGTATAGGTAACGCTCCTATGTCGCACGATTATCAGTCGTGTGCTCTACTATTGAGCTAACCGGCCGCTGTAGGGAGAGGACTCGAACCTCCATATTTATTCCAAACGGTTAACAGCCGTTCCTCTTACCATTAGAGTACCCTACAATGTTCTGGCGATGGTGAAGGGAATTGAACCCTCTTTAGTCTGCTCGACAGGCAGATACCTAACCATTAGGCTACACCACCGTGTATAATTTGGCGGGCCTTGAGGGATTTTAACCCCCATTGTGCTGTTTTGGAGACAGCTGTTTTAACAATTAAACTAAAGACCCATTGTTATTCTGGGGCTCCATGTAGGATTTGCACCCACTTCCACCTCCTTACAAGAGAGGGCTTCACTACCAAAGTTTATGGAGCTTATATTTTGGAAGCGGGAGCCGGATTTGAACCGGCGTAGAAGTGCTTATGAGACACTTGAGTAACCACTACTCTATCCCGCAATATGTTCTGGAGAGCAAACACGGAATTGAACCGTGACCTAAAGGGTTGCAGCCTTTCGTACTTCCGTTATACGATGTGCTCTTGTAAATTATATATACTATATTTTATTTATTTTGTCAACTAAATTATTCTTCTAATCCTAATTCTTCATATGTAACATATGAACCATCTTCATTGATAAGTCCTGTTTCGCCAGGCCCCGGCCCCACACATTCTTCACAATCACAGGCATAATTACCATACAAATTATCACACAATTCTCTTACACTTTCCTGACCATCATTGATTGTTCGGAAAAAATAAACAAGTAGGGCTGTTATTTCATCCAAATTGGCACCATCTGCCATCCTTATCAGGCGGACGAGTTCTTTTTGAATGACCCCAACTTCTTGTGTTATACCACCTTGAACCTTACCAGCTGTTTCCCATTCAAAAATTCTTTTGTCCAAATCATCATAACTTTTCTTATCTAGTATCATGGCCACCTTCCTTTAGTTGAATATAGTGTATTATTATACCATCTTTTTTCATGGATGTCACATATTTAAATTCAGAAATTGAACCGTCTTTCAATTTTGCATATCCAGAAAATATCTTATTCTCAATCATTTTTTCAACAAATGCAAAATATTGAGAACCTTCTTCAACTGTTAATAGTTTGTTAGTGTTCATATTATAACCCCATATTCAATTGTTTAGATAGGGGCTATGGTGTTAGAACATAACCCCTATCTCTTATTACCTTTTTTATTCAAAATAATTCCTTTTAAGCGTATACTTTTTTCCATTTAGGACACGTACCATAATTGTCAACTTCAATGTTAATTTTTTGTAAAGTACATTCTAATTGACCAAATCCTCTTTTACCTTTCAATGAATATCCACATGACTGGCAAATCTCTGGATGTGTTTGTTTATAGCCAGGGATGCTTACATCCCTAAGATTTCCACCCAACTCATTCAAATATTTATCTTCTATGGCTGACATACATTATTCCTCCTATTCATCATCTTCATCTTCATAGTACCCATTCGGGTCATCTTCCAACATATCATCTTCGCTTACAACATCAATTGTATTTATACATTTAGCAAAATCATCCATATTAGAATAAGCGAATGTTCCTTCTTCATCAACAAATGGTTTGAATACTTTTTTAAGACTTTCAAGAAAAGTCTTTGTCATGTAACCGTTTGCATTCTTGGCACTCTTTGATAAAGATTTATATTCAAAATTCATATTTATGGCAGAAGATACACTTTCGGTATGTGTAACTTCTTTTCGTTTCTTTGTCTTTCCTTTTCCAGAAGATAATGTTTCTGTTGTAGTAGACATACCAGTATATACCAAATATTTATATCCTTTTTTGTTTGCTGTATTAGGTGAAAATATCAGTTTATTATCATCATCTAATGCTATATAAGGTGTTCCTTTTGTAGAATATTGTAGTTTCATATGTATTTCCTTTCGTTTATAAATTATTATTTTAAATTCCTAATCCTAAAAATATCATTGTAATAACATAAATCACAAAAATCATTAAAAAAGTTTTCATCGCTTTTCTTAAAAAATATTCCTCATTAAAAAATTTTACGTTTCTCATATTATAGTCCTCCAATCTTATTTAGAATAACAGTTTCCGTATATTTTGTCAAGTGGTCATTTGTTCAATGAAATCAAGGGGTTAGAGGCGAGTTCCCGCCGGTGGTGTGTTTCAAAATCCACGCAAAGAAAAGACCCTCTTTAGGGATATGTAAATCCAAAGAGGGTCTGTATATTTTATCCTTTGATGATTTTCAACATATTCATTGGCACCATCCAATTAAGTCCATAACCAAAATCTTTGACTTCTTTTACCTGTGCTCGTGTACGATTAATCTTGAGTACCGTTCCTTTATGGTATCCTTTCCTTCCATTCCATTCAACCATAACTCCAACTTTTAATGTTTGTTTCATATCCTGAGCACGGAGAGTACGGGCAGTTTTCAGACGAGCAATAATATAGTTATGTAAATCCATCAATTCTTCTTCTGTAACGGCATTGTTGATGATACCCTTGATTTCCTCAACATAATTTTTTCTTACTTTAGTCATATATTTTATCCACCTTTCTTGTGTTTTTTCTCTTAGTATACCATTCGGCCTTGCTTTTGTCAAGTCTTTTATTTCTCAATAAAATCAAGTAGTTACAAGGGATATATCTAACAAAGGTCGATACTATATGCAAAAAAACAGGGTGTTTTACCACCCTGTTTATCGTTTATTAAATCTTAGCTTTAATATCCTTGTAAGGAACATCAACCAGTTCCTTTGCGTTTTCACCATCAAATTCAATTACGGCCTTATATGTATCTTTTACGAGCAACAGACCTTCATCAACAGCACCACCTTTTACAAACTCTACAACATCACCGACATTCAACAATACTTTCTTCATAATATTTCTCCTTTTTTATTTTATATATGTTTACCATTCATAAGGGCTTTCCATACGTCCTTGGCTTTCATAGGTTTAAAAAATTTATCCCTTTCAATTCCAATTCCGAGGGGGCCTTTGAATGATTTCAATTCATTCAAACTGAAACTACCCATTTCAACTTCAAATCCCTTGACAATACCCCACAAATAATCCGTATCATTAGGGTCTTGGTTCATCAAGTACCACGTCCAGTTTCCACAGGGATTAAAAAATTTGGCAACAACCATTTGTTCCATATCCGACCCCATAGGAAATTGTTTCTGGGCCTTCTTTTCAATTACTTTGGTCATCAATTTTAATCTCATAATCATTCCTTTCTTTTAAAAATTATAATCATAATAATAAACTGGTTTATCAGATAATCTATATCTATCACCACGATTATAATAACAACCATCTTTATGTAGATATGCTCTTATCAAGGGCATGTGTTCATCAGTTTTATAAATCCATTTTTGTTCATCTTGATTTATACAGTGACCGGCAAATCCACCCACTATAATTTCAGGTTTCCAATTTGGGTCTCTCTCAACTGCTAATTCACGAATTGTTATTGTTTTTTTAGTATATTTAACAACCTCATAGGGAATTATATCCGTATAAAGTATTTTGTTAGCATATTTTTTCATATATTTCTTACCTTTCAAAAACATAATACCATAATAATCCTTATTTGTCAAGGATTTTCAGAACCTCTAACGTGTTGAATTTATTCATCAAATATTCAATATCATTACTGGTTTCTATACAATTTGTTATGTAATCACCATCTGTTTCCCAAATACCATATTGATAAATGTTCATTGTATATTCATTTCCGTGCCAAGGGTCTATTTTTTTCAATTCAACTGGTTTTCCAAAATCTGTTATAACGTATTTCATATTATTCTCCATTATATTTCAATATACCATTGTTGGTCTGTTTCACTATGGGCTAATAATGTCCAATGACAATCTCTGTATGTTCCTCTTTGAAACATATGAAAATGTCCAAAGAACCATTGTGACGGTTTATATTTGTCGAATACAAATTGTAGTGCATCCCGACTACTATCAGTAATTTTATCACCTATGATATGATAATTGAAATCAAAACATTTTGGTGCTGTATGACTGATAACAATATCTACTTTTTCATCGGGCAAATTATATATATCCTTCTGTGTAATCATTTCTTGAGGAAACCAATCATGTCCTGCAATTCTATATGCTTTATCGACACTATATGCACCACCCATAAACAATACATTTCTTCCATCAGGAAGTTTCATTGTTTTTCCTCTTGGCATATAGAAAACATTTGGCCATAATTCATCAGTGGTTCTTTTTTCAAGGCTATCAAAATCTTCATGGTTTCCATCACACCAGTAAATCTTTGTTTTTGTGTTTTTGATTTCGTCTTTCCATTGTCTTGTTTGACCAACATCATCAACATATGTCTTATTAAAAAACTTAGGCCAATAACCAAAATCACCACAGGCTAAAAGAATATCTGGTTTCTTTTTATTTAAAAGTTTATTCAATACACCAAAATTTCCGTGTATATCACCACAAACCATTATTTTCATATTTCAAATAATTCCTCCGGTATTTCTATATTATAATCAGGTACAACAGTACACCATTTTTTATTGATCATTACTTCATTTAAATAATCTGAATTACCTTTGACTATAAATCTGTCATTTTCATCATATATTACTTCATATATATTTCCTGATATTAGACCAAAATAATCATTTTTACCTTGCCGCTGTTCTTCAGGTATATCTACTTTTACTTTCATATATTTTCTCCTATATTATTGTAAGAATTTGGTCTACATATTTATAAACTACCCAAATCCAGAATAACCAAATTAAACCATCAAACATTTTATTAATAATTTTACCTAGCATATAAAAAATTTCTTGTCACCCCTTTCTTTTCTTTTGGTAATTGTTCGACCATTATAATCGGTTTCATAACTGGCATTATAATTTCTTTTATTTGATTACCTTCTACAACTTTTTCTATTCCTATATTCTTTATTAAATTAAAGTCGTTATCAAAATAATTTGCTAATCTACTCATAATTTTCCTTTCGGGGCGGGAACCCGCCCCTTATCCTTTACTGGCCTATACGGCCTTTGTTAATTTGGCTCTATTGACAATTGTTTGTTTTACACCCTTAAACTCATCATGTTTTGTAACTGTAGCTTTTCCGATATAACGGCAACCAACTTCTAATTCAACACTATTGGTAAACCAAACAACTCTATTTCCTTCAACTGTTTCAAATACGTAGCAATAATTGATACCATATTTACCTTCAAATACGTTTTTGAATTTTAATGTCAGGTCAAAATCAATACGTCTTTTTATTTCACCAACCCATTCAGAATGAATTGTGTTGGCTTTGTTATTCTTATTCATATCAGCATAATACATCCCAACTATGGAAGCTGCTGTTGTTGCTGTTTTATATGTAACATACTCACGTCCAATTAATGTTTGAATGTTACGAGTATAATCAGTATTATTAGTTAAGTTTTTTACCCACTCAATAATTTTAGGATATGTTTCTTTTACCATGTCCATGTCAGCATCTTTTATAGACTCATAAGCATATCTGTTATACATCATAGACCAAACGATTTCACCTGTAGCAGTCAAAAAATTTCCATCCTCTTTTTGTGTAGTATTATACTCACGGGCTTTCTTTGCAGATACATATCCATGTAAACTTACATCAGCAATTGTTCTTTTCAAAAATGTTTCCATAGGTTGTACTTCAATACCCCTGTGGCAAAGTCTATCATGTTCACTATCCATTATATTATTGAGTTTGTCCATGAATGTTGCGTGTTGCATCAATAACGTAGCGTCAAATCCTAAGTAGGCTGTCAAACAAGTGCTACCAACTTGATGAATTTCTTTTGTGTCAGCACGATAAACAAGATACGTATATTTACGGTATCTGTCAGTATTACAATGTTCACAATATGTATCACTGTTCCAATATCTTTCAGGAATTTCAACATCATAAACCTTCTTCATAATCATATTACCATCTTTGGAATGTTCAATGATTGCGAGGAAAGACCATCCATTCAACGAAACAACAGGATTGGTCATATCAATATCAACCACTTCAACCAGTTTCTCTTTTACAATGTTATTCTTATCTATTTCTTTGATGGTTTTTTCATAACCAACACCAACCGTATACTCAATTCGTTGGCCATTCATTCCATCAATTCTTCTATTCAATATTTCCAGTTTCTTACAGACAACTTTTAGTTTATATGTAGGTATTGTATATTTCATAGTAATCTCCCTTCTTGTTTATAATAGATAATACCATATTTTTACGAAAAAGTCAAGCTAAATAAAGATAATAGAAACGTGGGTTTGAACGCATAAAAAAGGTGACTTGAGGTCTTATTGCGTCCAATCTTATTGTATTTTATAATACAATCATGGATGGCTTATAGCCTTTAGTCACCTTTACTCTAATATAATTTTTAATCTATTTTCAATAATTTCTAATTACTGTACAGTTCCATATTTCTTTAAAATAAAAAAGGGGTTGTATTGGAATTACAGCCTATGGACTTACGACCAAACAACCCCAAAGTCAACGTGACAGTGGGAATTTAACCCCCATGAGAATTACAGCCTTTAGCTTTTGTTAGACGAGATTCCAATGAACCCACCCAACTCATAAAGGTCTTACCACTCAAAAAGTCACTGATTTCTGCTTAAGTCAGAAATAATGTGGGTATGTTTTGAACACTTCCGGTAGTGGAACATAACCCACAGGGGTTGGGGAATTATAGCCTTTGTACGAAGGTCTTACCACCCCAATGTGAGGATTTATAACCAACCACCAAGACGGAATCACGTTGGATTTATCACCTCAAGTATGAGGAATTATAACCACCAACCTATTACGGAATTACGGTGGAATTATCACCTCAAGTATGAGGAATTACAGCCTGTGCACGAAGGGCTTACCACCTCAAAGAGTGAGGAATTATCACCTTAACCATACAGGGATTACAAGGAATTATCACCTCAAAAAGTTTAGGTCTTACAACCACAACCCAATACAGGGACTTTTTACGTGGAGTTTTACAGCCTATTCGGAAAGTGTTGTGAATTAGGAACATCCTAAATTAATGTCTTCCGAAAAAGAGAAATTACATATTTCTTTGTTCTAGCAAGATATATTATGGGGGATTTTACCCTCATTCAGTCAGATACTCCGACCGTCTTAATTAGAAGAATAATATACTCATGTAGTGTACCAAAGTACGTTTATTTCTCTGTTGTTGAGAGTAGTATATCAAAACTTTTTTATTTTGTCAACTACTTTTTTAATTAGAATTTTTAGGTTCTAATACTTCTGACGCGGTTGAGTTTCCCAATTACTGGAATGTTACCAATGTTTTGGTTCTATTCTCAACCAGTAAAAACATTATACCAAATAATTTTTGTTTTGTCAACCATTTTTTTTCTCAATGAAATCAACGATTTAGGCTATGCTATATCATCTTCAATATCATCTTTAATTGATTCAATTTCTTTCATTAGATACTCGATAAGAATCTTTGCCTTTTCTTGACATACCATGCTATTATATACAATAGCAGTTATATTATTTTCTTTACAAGATTGGACGAATGCTTCTTCGGCTTTGTTTATATCACTCGACATTCTCTTTATTTTAAACATAATAAATTTTTTATTCATAATATTCTCCCTTAAAATTCAAATAATTTATCTATTTCCTCTTGAAAAGCATCAGGTACTTCTTCAAGTTTTTCTTTTTGAATAACCCAATACCTATCCGTATTATATTTTCTATCAGGAATAAAAGCTCTATTATATAATGAACGTACAACAATTCTACCATCATCCGTTACATCTAAAACGTCAAATATCCCATTTTGGGCTTTATAATCTAGCCGAAAAGCCTCGGCAGTATGGCCTATATCATATATGTATCGTACCTTACTTCCTTTTTTTATCATTATCTTTCCCTACCTATTATATTATTGATACGTACAACTTTTTCTGTACCATTATAATCAACAACAACACATTTTGACGTAGTTCTTATAACCTTACAGATTTTCATTATACCACCTATACAAATACGAATTTTATAATTGACTCTTGTATAATCCCTATTTGGAGCAAGGTTCAACTCACTAAGAGTTTTGGCTCTATATATATTTCTGGACTTTTGATAATCAATCCATTTTTTCATGGCATCACTTACATTATGAATAGAACATTCAGTCTTTTCAAAATATAGGGCTATTCGTTCATAATCACGTATTGCATATGTTGTAAATACATTTTTTTCCATAACATATAATGTATATTTTGTGAAACCGTGATATTTACCTTTGATTATAGGTGTAACGTGTACAAAAATTCCTTTATATCCTCTAAAGTTTCCTCTAAGGATTTTAGTACAATCACCCACTTTATATTCAACAATAGTAGGTCTTACTGGCCTTCTAATATTTTCCCAATTAAATGTTCTGGTTGTTCTGATAGTATCAGCACTTGTCGGTTTGACATATCCCCATGTAATAGCCAATCGTCTTAGGGCCTGTGGGTCAGTCTTTACGGCATTTACTTGTTGTGATTTTATAAGGGCGTCCTTCATTGTTGGATGAAGGTCAGGATGAACCATCCTTATTAAATCTTTATATATTGTTTGGGGCACAAAAGTCATATTTATTTCTCCATTTTGTTTAAAATTTGTTCCTTTATTTCAAGTATTGAATCACCACCTGTTTTTATTTGAGTAATCCAATTATTCAGTAATTCCTTATTTTCTATAACAAGTATACCATCTTTATCCATTCTTGTCAAGATTTCTGTTTCTATATCAATATTTTCAAACCGATTGAATAAAATTTGCTCTCTAAATCTTTTCAATATCATTACATTATTTAAAATTTTTAAATTCATATTATACATCCATCTGTTTATCTTTGTGTGTTACATCAATCATTTCTTGCTGTTGTAATGTTTCTTTGTAGATTTTTAAGTAAACGTGTTTATACTGTATTGCTCCAATAAATCCAACAACGGCAAACATCAATATCACCCAACAAATTGTATTTGCTATTTTATATATTTTATTCATTTTATCCTCCTATATTTCAAATAATTCATCTGGAATTTCAATTCCAAAATGATTACATTCTATGTATTTTTCTTTTTCATTTTCTGATTTGAAAAACTTACAATAACGTATACACCCATACGACCCAATCATAAGAATATTTTCATTATTTTTTATTCTATATGGACATGGTGTTATACATTGTAAATCTATCGTTTCAAAATAAATTTTCATACTAATATCCTATATTGTATATCGTAAATCCGTCCAATCAATATCATATTCACAATTATATTCTTTCATCTTCGCCTTTAGGTCAACAACTTGTTGTCTAATTGCTAAATATTCATCCACCCATTCACTAACTTTTTCTTTTGCTTTTGTTGCTTTTTCATATCTTTCAGTTTGGTCATACAAATATTTGTTATGTTCCCGAACATAAGACATTCTCAATGTTTTACCATCTTTACAATCACACAATTCAACACTGATTTTCTTTGTTCCTCTGGACATACACAATTCTATTCTGTTACCATAAGTATTATGAATGTATAGATAAAAATCTTCGGGAATAAGTGTTTGCAATTTTGTAATAAGTCTTTTTGTTACCTGTTTTCCTTCCCATGTAGTAAGAGCAGGGTCAAGAAGATTTATCATATAATGAATTGCCGTTGCTTCCTCTATTCGTTCTTGAAGTTTTTTGTCAATTCCTTCTTTCATATTTTTTCTTATATCTCTAGTCATAGTGACACCACCTTGTTTTTTCCTTTTATTATAACAAAAATTTGATGAAAAGTCAATAGTGATGTTGTCTAGGATTGGCGGGAACTCGCCGAGGTTGTAGTGTTTTCGGGGGTC